>Ga0315289_10000409_pt1 | contig 67260 bp, 95 predicted proteins | sample YL17G11_40_MG_FD_203452 | JGI IMG/M metagenome (GOLD analysis project Ga0315289, IMG submission 203452) | Sediment microbial communities from Yellowstone Lake, YNP, Wyoming, USA - YL17G11_40 | ecosystem: Environmental > Aquatic > Freshwater > Lake > Sediment | place: USA: Wyoming | collected... | reverse complement strand
AGCGCCATAGCCGCTCTTAATGCTCTGATGTTTCCAAAGAATATCGAGATCGCTTCGTCGTCCTTCTTAGATGCTCGCGCCAGCTCGCCCAGCGCCTGCGCCAGTCCAACGGTCTTCAGATGTGCGGCAGAGAGTTCAACTCCCAGCTCTTTTGCTTTTTCTTTTGCTTGTTTGGTTGGGTTCAGAAACGAAATCATCGCCTGATTCAAAGACGTCGTGGTCATGTGCGCATTTATACCAGATTGCGTCATGGTAGCAAACGCCGCACCCAATTCATTCAAGTCAACTTTGAGAGCCGCAGCCGTCGGGATAACTACACCAAGGGAATTCGCCAGCATGTCTCCGGTCGTCTTCCCTTTTCTCACCATCTGGAATAATTTGTCCGAAACGTTGACAGCCTCCTCCACCTGCATTCCGTAGGCATTCAAGACCGTAGTAAGCAAGTCGACAGAAGTAAATGTATCCGTCACAGCGGCTTTGGCAAACTTAGCCGCCGTTTCCATAAATTTAACAGATTTTTCTGCTGGGATATTCGCAGAGAGCGCGAGATACATGCCCTTGGCCAGCTCTGCGGTCGTGCCAAGCGTCGGACCTAATCTCTTCAAACTGGCATATAGCGCGTCTGTGTATTGGACGGACTCATCGATCAGCGTGGTGACATTGGCCCATTGCTTCTCAGTCTCTATACCGGCCGCAACCCATTCACGCATCTGCTCGGCAATGCCCATCGCGCCCATAGACGCCGCCATGCCGACCGCGATATTTCTGATCGAATTGAGACTATTGCCAAACGTGCTCGCGGCTTTTTCTGCGGTCTGAAAACTCTTCGTACTGGATGTGCCGACCTTGCTATACGCGGAGTCGAGAGAATTCAGTTCTGTGATTGCTGCCTTGCCACCTACAACAGAAACCTTGAAAAATAATTCCGGCATATCAGATGCTCCTCCGTGATTGGAGCGCAGCTTCGTATAGCCGCATCAGAGAGAATTCGAGCGCCGTTATTTCGTCGCTCTTGAGCCATCCAAACTTTGCTGCATCGACCATCCGCGCCGTAGTGCTTAATAAGCCAGAATATATTTGAAACAAATTTCGACTCTCGTCCGAAGAATCTTTTATCGGACTGTGCTCGCAGCCGTGGCATGCGGTTGGATTCATCAGCAACTTTTGACATTTCGGCTTCAATTCTCTGATTGCGACCATCGCCTGTGCCTTCCGCTCTTGCGAGTCTTCCGGTCTCGCAATTACAGAGTACAGTCTCTGCCAACTCGGCTCGTGTTCGCATCCCGCAAAACCACCTGCCACGTGTACCTGGAGCGCGGATCTGAACCCCTCCAGGGTGATCAGTTTCCCCTTGTTGCTCTCTCAGCTCGAGAGAACAAAAAGTTGAGTGCCGCCCGCTTCATCAAATACGGGACCGCATCCACCCACTCGTCCTTGTTCTCTTTCGCACACGGTTGCCCGTCGAGCGTCACGCCCTCGAGCGACTGAATTTTCTTACCGTAAAGGGAATTCAAAGACTCGTGATTATACTGCACGCGCCAACCGCCCTGCCGGAGTCCCTGCTGAATCTGCGCCCGATCCCAGCTAAGCGAATCCATAGCATTCGGATAATCAAAAAGATGATTGATCAGAATGACATGCTCTTTTTCTTCAGCGTCCGTCATCATAAACTTAGTGCGGATCGCAGCATCGCCCAAGATCTCTTCCACATCAACAACACGGAATTCATCTTCCGGCTCCGTCGTGGCGCGATATATCCCGTTGTATCCCTGCTCGATGGTAACTTCGCGGACGTTCCAACGCGCATCCAGCTTTTCAAACTGCGGATCGCTCAGCGTCACCCCGTTCAACTTGACTTTTATTGCATGCTTGTCGAAAAATTCGCGACCGATGAGCGTGTTTCCTTCCTTCACATCCCACGCATCATAATCATCCTTCGCCTGCTGCATATGACCGGCGCGCTCTTTCAGCAGTTGAATCATCTCACGATTGCCATATGGCTTCATCGTGACGTGAACATCGAACGGCTTTCCCGAGTCGTGTCGAATCCTAAACAGAAATCCAAGCTGCTCTGCAGTCAGCTCGTATTTGAATTGCGATTCCATCTTATTAACTCCTTGGTTTCACTATTGTTATTTTGTGGCATCCGGCATTCGCATCAGAAGCGCCCAGCGCCTCCAAATTCAAATGTCCAGCCACCACTTTGTCGACCGCCACCAGCTTGAAACCGGCTTCCCTAGCCATCCAACTAAAATAGACATCTTGTCCGCCATACGGAAAATCTGTTTCAAGCAGCACCAATCTTTTTGCTTTACATGAACTCCCTTCATGTACAGAGCCGGTCGTATAACCGCTCCGAAACCATGGAGGCTCTAATGAATCAAAAACTCTCCGCCTTATAAGCATACAGCCGGTCGAGAGCCAAATGATATTCCCGCTCTTATCGCGCTTGCTAGACGACACGCCGGCTTGCCTTTTCAGAGGATAATCGAGCGCAGCAATATCAGAGTCCGCCTCAAGTAAAGCCGCAAAACCACCTTGAGGAACCACGACATCCTCCTCGACAATCCAAATGAAATCTGGCGAATATAATCGGAGCAGCAAAGCGACCAAGTAGTTGAAAGAGTCTGGAATAGCCCTATCCCAAGTCCGCTCTATGGCGTGTGAAAACCCATAAAGATTCCGATCAATCGACTGGGACGATTCCGAAAACTCCAATCCTCGTGTCGGCCTTGCCACTCCGATCATCATGAGCGCAACGAGATGCCCACTTCTTTATGGAGAAACCTCAAGCAACGCCGAATCGTCCTCGTCCGTCTGAACGGTGACAGAGACATAGTCGTCCACACCACCATACAGAATCGACTGCTCTGTAAATGGAATGGTGTATGTGACCTGATCCTGCTCTTCGCCGAACGCCTCAGTAGGAATCTTGAGATGGGGGATTTCGATCGTGACTTGGTAATACATCCCAGTGGTCCCAATCTGATCTCCTCTGAGCACAATCTGAAGCGCGCACTCGGTGTTTGCTTCAAACAGCGCCTTCTGAACGGCATCACCAAGCAGAACCACGATCTGACCGGAGGCACCCTGCTTGCCGATCAGTCCACGAGTAACAAGCGACTCCTCACCAGGTGCGGATCCTGGCATATACCACGGTGTCGCGTTCTGGTTCAGCGTCAAATTCCAGCTGATGATCTTCGTCGAGATGTTTGTCGTAGCCGGAGCCGCGCTAAACTTGAATGTGCCGAGGATGGTTTTGAAGAACGACTGAGCGGAAAGCGCCGGCAACGAAGTTGCATCAGTCTCCATCTTCCGGCCCCATCCCTGCCACGCAACCGTGACGTGATCGGTACGAACGCCGTTGAATGTAAACTGCTCAACAACCACGCCGCTGATCGCGCGCTGATATATCCCGCCCATCTTCTCTATCACGGTGGTATATATCGGCTCCGGACTCGTCTTCGGATCTTGGAAAGTAAACTTGTGGGCAAACACAGTCCCTTGGGCCGAGTTGGGATTGGTTGTCTCCAAGGCTCCCATGACCATGGCCGGCGCAAAAAGCGCTGACAGATGCGAAAGAGAATATTCGCGGCTGGCCAGAGTCACACGCTTGGTGATTGGATCCCAAAACGACGCGAACGAATTGCCCTTGCCATACCAGTCTTTGTCGCTGAGTGCATCAGGAAAATCCTGGGTGGCCGGAGCGAAAGTGCGATATGGCAACATTCGGTCGACGTCAGAGACATCCACCGCTGTGCCGATCGCGCTCTGCTTATTCAGGCTGAACGCCATCTGTAAATCAATTCCTCTCATGCCACTTTCTCCGTTTGCTTAGCTGGATCACCCAGCCGGTTTAATTGCCATATGCTCCAATGACCACAGTGATCACCGCGAGCGCCCATCTTCCTGATGGTTCATATTGCGTTTCGACACCATTGACTCGGATGCGAAAACTGTTTGCCGTATTAGATGTGATCGCCACAATCGTGTCTCTAACTTTCTGTACGAGTTTCAGCAGCTCGACTGAGAGCGCGCTCGTAGCAGCTTCGCCCAACGCCAAGAACACTCTAATCTCTGCCATCTCTCTGCTGGGTTGTATCCACCTAAAATCCGATCCTTCATACTCCGGCGTCTCGCCAGAGTATTCCATACAGATATATGGAAACTCATCATCTGACTCAACATGATCTGGATGCTTTGGTGTGGTGGAAACCATATTCGGAAAATCATACGGCACCAGCCGTGAATTTAATTCTGTCCGCAAAATATCAAAAGCGCCCTCGAGATTCATGTCACTTTCCCACAGTCTTGTTCTTGAAACACGCGCTGATGAATGCGTCGCCGAAAATTCTATTGCCAATCTTGTACACACTAGGAAGCGCTTCGCGGGCTCCTGGCTCTAAGAACTTTCTCGGCGCTTGCTTTGGTATGTGAACAGATTTGCGAAAGATCGCAAGGTTGCCGAGATTTGATCGCAGCTTCCCGCCGCCTTTTATCTTTGTTAAGCCAGTGGCCCTTTTTAATTTTCCCGTCCAGCGACCAGCTCTCGATAGGTGCGAGCCGAGCGGGATCATGAGCGCCTTCGCTCCCTTGGCACGAATTGTGTGCGCTTTTATTCCCTTCTCCCACGCGATTCCATACACAACTCTCGTTCCAACCACAAAACCGTCGGCCACTGTTTTGCCGACGATGCGACTGCGCAGGTTTCCTTTGACGACTCCAAGCCGCTCCGGGCGCGGACCTGTGAGCCAATTCCCTTTTATCACTCCAATGGTATAATTCATGCTCTCGGTAAACCATTGTTCGAATCCCTTGGTCATCGCTTCTCGGACCGTGGACATTAGAACAAAACCTTTGGCGCGAAATATACACCGTTCGGGCCGACTGCGCCTTCAACTGAAATAATCTGTGGCCTGCTGCCGTCCGGAAGCGTGATGCGATCGCGCACTGAGATGGCAAGCGGATCAAGGAATTGGAGCGATGAAATATTCACACCTTGCACGCCGTCATCGATGGAAACAAATCTTGTGCGACTTTCCATCACCGCTTTATATGACACTGAATCATCATATAGCCGTCGACCGATTATTCCTTCGTGCTCTTTCTCGTCGCCAATAAATTTCTCATATTGCACGACAACCTGGAGATCGGACGTGATTCCTTTCGCCGTCGCCACAGCATTTGTTACGAGCTGAGATAATCCACCCATATCACGCTCTCACGATGGTAGCGGAGCCGCTCGAGATATCGCGCCGCGTTCCCCATCGACTCACATAATCCCAAACGATGTCCGGCAGAACAGCGCGCACCGGCGGTTGACCTGACATGAAATCTATGCTCACAGAGCCAACGCTGAGCGCCGAAATCCCCTGAGTCGCAAGATCGGCGGTCCTATCAGAGACCAAAAGTGTTTCGGCAAATTCACAAATTGCCCATTTCAGCTCATCAGGCAATTCGTCGCCGGCGATTTCAATACCGTTCGCATCCACCAAACCATAACGCGGCCACGAGAGCGCTTGCGTTTCGCTGGCCACATCACCATCCCAATCCACCATCTGATCCAGCAGCCGTGTCGCTGTAATTAACGCCCGCGCCTTGTCGTCTTCTTCAGTCTCAGCGAGCCAATTAGGAGCCGTCGGCGCACGAAGATCGAAATAATCTTCAGCGGCATCAGTGTCGATATACGAATTGGCATCGTCCGCACCTGGAGTTGCAACAATCGTAACAGCCATCTATCTCGGCCTCCTCCGCCCGCGCACCGGCTCAGCTACACCTTCTTGCGCCACTTGTATCACCGGAATCTCCGGCATCGGGCTGATGAACAGCGGCGATCCATCTATGGTTCTTCCTGGCGCTGACACTTCTTCTATTGTGATCTTCGGCGGCTCCGGTGGCGTGCTGACAGCCTCGAATTCTGGATCAAACACACTCACCAGCACGCCTTTCTCTGCATACGGAGTTCCGATCTGTTCTGTTTTGCCAAGAAGAATAATAATCGCATCAGCCTGCTCAAGATCGCTTCCGTTAATAAAATTGTCCACGCGCTCGATTACCATGTTCGCGTTTGGATACTTCGAAATTGCAAACGTCTTCATGCGTGCCCGCAACTCGGGATGAAAATTTGGAGAATACACCAACACCTTTAGAACGCTCATGTTTCTTTGCCTCCAGCAAAGAAAAAGGGACACCAGAAATCTCTTCCGGCGTCCCTTCCCCGAGGCTGCTACACCTAGAACAGCACACTACAAACAAGAAATGTTCGAGGAGTCACCGGAAATCCACCAGCCTACTTGGTCAAGATCATAACGCCGGCACAGGCTTTCTTGTCGCCAACTCTCTTTAACCAATTGGTGTCCGTTCCGACTGCCGCATCTGACGGATTCACGCCACCAGAAAGCATGTTCCAAGCGAATCCCTTCACCCGCAGATTGAAGGCATACTCGCCCTGAAGTCGGATCAGAATGTTTTCCTTACCGGTGATCACATCAGACACGATGTCCCGCTCTTCGGACTCGTCAATGACAACACCGTCCGCAACAAGACCAAGCGTAAGATATTGATCGACAGAGCCACTGACCACCAGCGCCGCGCTATCGGTCACAATCGTTGGCCGGCCCAGCGTTGCCGCCGTTCCCTGTACGATCGTCACATCTGCGATGTTGGTGATCTTGTCGCTAATCGAGACCTTGACCAAATCGAACCACTGTTTCGAGTGCATCACCCAGCAAATGACATTCTTCTGGGCGTCCCCGAATTTGGACAAGCCGGTCGCAAGAATTGTATGGGTGAGCGTGTTCCCACCGTCCAATGTGCGAAGACTGAGCTGTCCCCCCAACGCCGCCACTGCAGAACGAACGGCAGAATCGACGTAGTCGACCATGACCGCTTGCCCCCACTGCTGGCCCAGGATGAAAGAGAAAGTTGCCGGATCTTGCGCGATCTTTCTGAAAGCGTCTCTCGACTGCGTAACCGGCCCAATCTTGCGATTGAGTTTCACGCCGACCAGCTCGTCCTGTTCCAATTTGAGATCCGACGCGTCCGCAACGCTCGTGATGTCGCGCCGCGAAACAATTCCGGAAACTTCCTTCATGAAGGATTCCTGTTCATAATCGCCCTTAAGCCTCCGTGGCACTAAACGAATAGCGTTCTGGGAGGCACCGTTGAAGGCGTCGGAATTCTGCAGAAGAGTCTCCGTCATTCCGCCGAAGAACTGCTCTTCGTAAATGACGAAATCTGTTTTTGTTCCTGCCATTGAATTTTCCTCACTCAGTTAAAGTTAATGGATTGGCCTCCCGCCATAACGTTGTGCACACACTACAGCGGCAAACTCAAATAAGCCTCCTGGCCATATTTGCCGATGTACACAGCCTTTTCAGCTGGCGACATTTTCGATCGTTCTTTTTTCGGAGCAGCGCCCGTTCCGTCATTGCCGGCTCCGGCCCCACCGGACGGCATGAAGTAGTGTGGACAATCTGGCTTCAAACCAGAAAGCCATTCATCCATAGGCATAGGCGCACTTGGATCTTTCCCGAAAAGAATGGTTCCGTCGCTGCGATGCGGAATGACATTGCCGGTCTTTTCTTCAAGATGAAAAATGTCACGCGCTCTGCGAACGATGTCCGGAATTGCTTGTGGAATTATTCCAAGATCTTTGCCGGTCTTTGAAGTAAGCACACGAGTAATTGCAGCCTCGATCTGAAGATTTGCGAGATGCCGCCGCGTAACTTCCAGCTCGGTCTCCTTTTCTGTCAGCTTGCCCTGGAAACCTTGGATCTGTTGCTGGTGATCCTGCTGCATGCGCTCGGTCCGCTTGGTAACGACCTCTTCCATCTTGCCGGCATCGAGAAGCTGTTTGTCTTCCAATTCTTGAAGTTTCTTCAACGCCTCTCGCGCCTTTTCCGGATCAACATCTTTGTACTTGTCAGCCGTGACCTGAAGATCCTTCTTGAGCTGCTTGTTCGCGTCCCGCTCTTTTTGCAACGCCGACTTCAGCCCGCCAACCTGCGGCATGTCGTCAATCATCTCGATATCGAGATAGAACTTTCCGTCCTTTTCTGTGTACAAATCACGATACTTCTCTTCGACCTGTTCCAGCTCTTCCTTGCTGGACAGAACGCCTTTGTTTAGTTTTGCCATTTATCCACTGCCTCCCGCAGTTCGTGGAAATCCGCCCCAAGCAGATTATATGCCCAAATTCAAAAGGATTAAAACATATTTTCCATCTTCTTGTAGTGTAAATTCAAAGCGGTCCTTTGCATGGCCTTCACTTCTTTTTCACCATAGATGGCATTAAATGTGAATCTGTGTTTGTGCGGAATTACCAAGTCTTGCACAAGCGCTATTCGCAACCCAGCCGCATGGACCCGCGCACAATAATTATCATCATCACCAAACCCAACGCCGAAGTCTTCATCCAGCAGACCAACTGCGCTCAATACGCGCCGATCCATCATCACACAGAAGAACGCCAACATCGCGTGCGTTCCTAGAATCTTCGCGCCCACTCCGGCCGGTGCTTTACCTTGCCAACTCTGTTCTGTTGTAGTACGCGGCCCTGAAAGAACCACCGGCCACTTCAGCGGCTCGCGCAATTTGTCGAGCCAGCCCGACACTGCTTCAGTGTCGTTATTCAAAAGCACGACATACTCAGCAGTTGCCACCTTCAGTCCCTGATTCGCAGCTTTTAGAAATCCAACATTCTCCACGTTGTATTCCACAGACAAACCGCTCAACTTGGAAAATAATTTAGATACTGCCGGAGGAATCTCGCCGCCATTTTGAATCCAAATGATTCTAAAATCTTTGCTATGCCTTTGAATTGAGCTGACACACTCGTAAGCCAGCCGGTCGGAGCCAGGAATGTTTGTGTGAGGAATTATTATGTCATATAACATTTTTGATAAACTCGAATCCTTGATTGTTGTTTAATCCGAGGATGATCGGAAGCGACTCACCCAATCCGTTACCACAAACATCCTGAATGTGAAAATGCAATTTGTTTGGCGCATCCAAAATATACGCCGGCAAGTCGGCCGGTCTTCGAGCGTCGTTATACGCCTGATCAGCCACCCAATATTTTCTAAACTTGAGCGCCTGATACATATCGTTAGAGATCTGCCAACCTGGAGCCTTGAATCCCTTTGTCAAATCATACGGCTCGAGAAATTTCAAGTAATGGATCGATTCTGCATAATCCCAGCGCTCGCACTCGCGCGACGTTTCGTGCAATAATCCATGCGGCACCATATCGATCCAAGAATAGTCTTCTTTTATTTCACGCAACCAAACATAAGAGCAGCGCCCAATCACGGTGAACACGGTAATCTTGAAATCTGGAAGCGCACGCTTTATCTCACGCAAGAGAGCGAGTTGATCGTTCCCCTCATAAAAATCGTCTGCGTCAATTATGTATGGCATAAAATACACTGACTCTCTTTTACACTTTGCCTTTCAATTTGTCCCACATAGCGCTTTCGATCCACGAGTCTTCGTCGTTCTTGAATGCAGCGGAATACTCTGGAAAGTCATGCCATTTATCCTGGCCAATATGTCCTATAATCGGAGCGCGCCAGTACGCTAAATGATATCCGACCTCGCGCAAACGTTTGCTGATTGCCCAATCGCCCTGGCCACTTCTGCCATACACAGGAAAGTATCCGACCGATTTGCACGCCTCGAGATCGAGTATTGCGCCAGCCACCTGAGAAGTTGCCACCGGAAGCAACTGGACTCCGTTCACCATCTTCCACGCCGGAGAGTCGAGATGGTTTTCTTCTATCATCGGCATGTTACACGCGACAAAAGTCCATTCCGGCTTTTTGTTCGCTGGATTTATTTTTCGATATTGCTCTGTAATCAGCCGACTGTAACCGGCTGGATAGCGAAGGTCGTCTGACGAGATCAAAAACTCACGCTCTGTCACAAACTCTTTTATGCCAGCTGTTTTCAAAACGTCCGCACCAGGATTGTTTTCGAAGAACAGCCAGCCGTCCGCCGCGCTCTTTATATATTCCTTGGTTTCATCGTCGGAGCCGCCATCTGCGATGAACAATTGGATGTCGTCCTGGCGCAGGGATTCGACGGTCTGCCTCAAATACTTCAGTCGACAATATGATGTTATAATTACTTGCATTCGCACACTCCGACTATTTGACAGTTGTTTCTTGCAATCTCGATGCTTGTCTTTCCGTATGGCGAAAGAAAAGCAAGAACATCAGACTCATCGAATTCCCAAATATGATACTCTGTATCAACTTCAAGTTTGTTAGGAACAGTCACGATCATCCTTTTCCCGACACGAGCAAGCTCCTTAACAAGAGCCTCTGGAGATTCGAGATGCTCGAGAATCTCACAAGCCATAGCGACATCAAACGCCTTTTCACGAAACGGAAAATCTGTAACGACATCCCAATGGAGAATGCCCTCCCAAACAACAGAACTGTGTCGGCGCAGATATTCAACTGCCTTTGCGGACGAATCCAGACCATACAGCAGCAGGTCTTGCCTACCTTTCATCTTCTGAAAAACATATTCAGAGAAGCCGACCCCACACCCAACATCAAGAACCTTTGTCCCTTTTGGAATATGCCTTATCACAGCCTCAACAAGCGAGCCATCAAACCACTGAGTCCAGCGAGTTGCCAACTCTGGATCAGAATAAATTTGGTCCCACTCCTGCTGCGTGTTCTTGTTGGCTTCTCTAATTCTCTTCATCTCTTCCAGCAATCAAGCATATGATAGTTGCCGAAATACCAATACGCGACTTCCCCATACGGATGGAACAAACCAATCAAATCGTCAGGCTCAAATTCCCAGACATGACAGGGATAGACCACCTCATTCCGTATCGCAGCATTGCTGTGCATATCAACTGTCGAGATTGTCATCCAGCCTTTTGGTCTGCAAATTCGCGCCATCTCTCGCACAAGTCGGTCTGGCTCCTCATAATGCTCGAGAAGTTCACCTGCCATCACAACATCAAAGAATCCCTCAGGAAATGTCGTTTGGTCAGCAAGATCGTATTGAACATGTAGTCGCGAGTCCTTACTGTTACGATCAAACAGCCAGTCCATAGCATATCGGGAAAAGTCGACTGCATAGACTTGAATGTCAAAATCAGTCTCCTCAATCAACCACTGAGCGGACCCCCACAAACCGGCACCAAGATCACAGACTCGCATTCCTGCAGCAACATGTTTCGCCAGCTCTGCCGGCCGACCTGCATCGTAATGGCTAATTTTTCCCTTTACATCATCTCGCCAAATGTCGTCGTGATACTTAGGAGTGTTCTCCTCTGTGTACTTCTCCCACCTTTTCAAAATGCCTCCTTGGTCGCAATTCTATAATTCCGCCACCAGACTCCTGCCAGAGGAAATATGGCTCCACCCACTGCTTGCACTTTTCCAGAGGAGTCACAGGCGGCGCTTGTGGATACAGTGATCCGAGTCTTGACCACCGATAGCGCATTCCGCCAATATGAGAAATCAAAGAGCCAGCTGGAGCAAGCAATCTTTGGTAATCAAACAGCAAATTATTTATCTCACCAAGAGTCTCTGCATAGGAAAATGGCTCTGAATCGACGATGTAATCGAATCCAGGCGGCAACCGCATTATGCCAGAAGTGTACTTATCCACAAGATCGCAGGCGAATCTTTTCTCTCGAGCGAGCGCGCACTCCTCTTTCGAGACAGTAATGCCGAAGACAGAAGTCTCAGGAAGACGCTCAAACAAAGCGCAATTTCCAACCCCAACCGCCAAAAGCCGTTTGCCAGCAGCTCGAGGAATGAGCCAGCCGATAATCGCCTTTTGCTCTTCACTCTCAAGGTGAACCCAAGATTCTGCAAAAACAATTCGCTCCATTATTCTCGCTTCTCCTCTGCCCACTTCCGCTTAAAATAATCGGGATACCGCTCGGCTTGGCCCCCGGTCGTCTCGAAGTGATTCACCACCAAGCCTTCTACATATCCAACTTCGCCGCCTTGAGATTTGAACCACTTGCAAAACATATCGTCCTGTCCCCACGCAAGCGGCAGATTCTCATCATATCTGTATGTGCAAAGGACCGCAGCGGACGCGACCAAGAATAAACCGCCAACAATCCCTGTTATTCCCACACGCCGTCCCCCCAGCGTCGTATATCTCGCACGAGTCGGCTGATTCACGATGCCCTCGACTCTGGGCGAAAGAACAAAGCGTGCTGAGAACTTTTGAACATCAGAAAATATCTCCACCATCTGTCCGATCATATTCTCGGAAATAACTTCGCAGTCATTGTCCATCTTAATGATCAGATCATAAGCGTCGGAATGCTGAATCATTTCGATAGCTCTATTCGAGCCGGCGCTGATCCCGACATTTTCGTTGAGCAAGTGAATATGCTTAAATAGTCCGACATTCCTTCTCAGCCAGTCTTGCGTTCCGTCCGCTGATCCGTTGTCGAGAACGAAATGATCGTATGCACATCCGGCCCGCTTCTGCAAAGTTTCAAAACAATGTTGCGTGTATTTGAGCCGGTCTCGTGTCAAGGTATAGACGGCAACTTTCATGACAGATGATGTTTCCTTTTAATAGCAAAAGCCGCCTCGTGCGGCGTGAATTCGTTATTGTGGGTGATGCCAATGCGAATCGGTGTCGAGAACAAACACTCGCCACACCAGACGCCAACTTTCCCGTTCGCCAGAGTCGACAGCCAAAGATCCCAATCCTGAAACCGCAGAATCTTTTCGTCGAAGCCGACAAAGTCCGCCGTGCGGATTATGGACATGGTTGATATGTAATTGACGCTTCTCAAGATGTCCGCGTCAAATGTGCGCATGCAATAATACTTTCCGCCCATCTCATAACCACAATAGACATAAGACGCCAAATCTGTTTTGTCCAGACGCAAGATCATCTTCTCGAGCGCCTTCGGATTCCAGATTATGTCGTCATCGCAAAACAGAACCAGCTCTGTATCCACAAATTGAAAGCCAGCGTTGCGCGCCCAATTTGCGCCGCGCTTCCAATCGTGCTGAACTATGATCTTGAAATCGCGAAACGTCTGTGCTCGCAACGTCGCGATGGTCGCGTTGTCGTCCGGAAGCGAAGTCTCTCTTGTCGGAATAACAACGGTGAGCCTCGTCACTTTATCTCTCTGATTTTATGCAGCCCGCGATCGGTGTTCCGCCCGCCCAGCTCCTCGAGGCGCAAATGCCGACAACGCCAGCCTTCTGGTAGCGCCACAGCGTGAATATCAGCCTCGTACAGCTTGACAAAAAATCCAACATCTTGATGCCCAGAAAGCGAAAAGGAATGTTCGGAGAAGCCAGAGCCGGTCCACGTCCAAGCTCCGCACTCAAACCACGGCTTCTGAATCTTATTGAACACAGTTCGATTCACGAGCATACAGCCCATTCCGCTATACGGCACAGCCTCACCTTCTCGGTGAATGGACATCTGCTTCCCACCTTCGAGCAAATAATCTGTCACCACAACCTCAGAACTTTTATGAATCATCTGAGTAAGCACTCCTGCCGGCGGCACCGTGTCTTCCTCGACATACCAGATAAACTGCGGATTCAACGTGAGCGCTTCTTCGGTGACTAAATTCTGCGCATCCGGAATTGGATCTTTGAATGTGGTGCGGATAGTCCAATATCGACCACCAAGAATGCGCGGCATAATATTCGACAAGATGCCGGCAAGAACTTCCGTCAAAAGCGCGCCGCGTGTGCAGACCGCCACCACGCCTTCGAATTGCTTATTGCCCCTCCATTCATTTTCTCTCAGCACGCCGATACTCCCTTTCTTTCATCTGGGCAAGTTGGTTCGCGTGCTCCTGCGTTCCCTTCTTTAGCGTGTAATAACCATCTCCTTTTATATTTCCCTCGGTTGCGCGAGCATAAACAATAATGTCACCATTATCCAAAATCTCAGGCTCGAAATTCGCCATCACATCGCCTTTCCGCTCTTCATCGCATATTCGATGTATCTCGTTACAGCCTTTCCATATTGGCGAGTACACTCCAACGCGCCGGACTTGTGATACGTCGCGAACGACTCCGCCCACAGCTCTTCCATTCCCGCATATGCGCCCGCTCCTCCCTGCCTATAATAATCTCCGAGAACTCCGGCCTTGTATAACCGCGTGTGAATCTTCTTCCAGGTTTGACTGTGCTCAACCGATTCCAGAGCGACACCTACCTTCTGAAATTCACGCCGACTTCTGACATAATAATGCTCACCCACAGCGTGCCCTGCTTCGTGAAGCGCCACGCTCACACTGCCGCCCCTCGCGTTCCCGACCAAAACCCAGTTGTTGCCATAACAGCCGCCGACATCATCCCACATCGATCCCTCTGACCAGCCGCGAGGCTGGACACCTTTTAGGCGCTCCATCCTGTCCAGCTTAACGACACCACCGTCTCCGATGTGAAACATCACGCCTGAATTAGCGAGTTTTTGTAACGCCTCCGTCGGGATCAGATTGATATCTCTCACGTGCCGGCGAATAACGTCAAGATCCCAATCGTCGATTCGTGTAGAGCTGCCAATCGCCCTCATCATCTCTGGATACTCACGAGCAACTTCCGCCGGCCATTCAAACTTTACACCATCATATTCAGGAGTCTGCGAAGATGATGGTGGAGTCTGCGGCGGCACAAAGGTCGGAGGAATTTTCACCTGTTGCGCCCGCAGCGCTGTGCGAGTCTTTCTCTTCGGTCCCGAGGCGCGCCCGCGCCTCGGGACCAGCCGTTCTGTGCATCGGCAATTCGGATGAAGTGTTGGACCTTTCGTACCACGACCTGCCGGTCCGCCCGAATATGGCACACCTTGGTACACGCCGTTGATAGAGCGGCGCTTTCCCCTCATAGAAAAACACCGCTTGCAAGTAACATCATCCGGCGTGACAAGCCATTCGACCTCCCACCGCGCCGAATCAAGTCGACCTTCGGCAATTTGCATGTCCCAGGTTGCGCGCTGGCCTTCAGCCGCCGATTGAATTGTTTCTGTGCGCGCTATCATGTCGGTCCGCGCCAGGAGAAATTCATGCTGCCGCTTCGCGACAAGTTTGTCATATGCTGGTCCGGTAATTCCGCTCCAGCGCAAATCGCTCCGATATTTATCCATGGAGCTAACCTGCCTTGCATTCAAACCAAGATCTTCCCGGATATTGATCGCGTGCTCCAGGACAGTAAACACCTGCTTGTTTGGTGGCGCGAGACCGTCAAGAAAAGCGTTCTGGACCGCTCTCTGAATACTAGAACGCATCTGCTCTGTGATGTGCGTTATCAAATAGCTGCTTTCGTTCTGCGCCCAGAACGTCGCCGTGTCCTCGTCGATCGCGTTGAATTCGACCTTTGGCTTCCCCATCATATCAGCCATAGTTTTGGAGCCGGCATTTTTGAATATGTCTCCGAGGATTTTGTTTAGATCTTGAGTTGCCTCCATATCCGGAATGGCTTCCCATGGGATGGAATTCCAAGCAGCCACAGTGTCGCCATTGCCGAGCGCCCGTTGAAGCGCTCTAAATTTTACATCATATTTGACTTGATCGAAGACATCCAAAAGCGCAGTCCGGAATTTCGGCTGCGCTGCGTCCGCAACTTTATAGATTCGCTCCCACAGCTCTGGCACGAATTACTCCTGAGACTGATCGCCGCCCTGATCGCCACCCTGATCGCCACGCCCACGCTGTGCTGCGATAGCCGCTGCAGCTCGCATCTCGTCATAATTCGGATTCAACTCACGCGCCAACTTTTCCTTTTCCTCACGCTCGGTTTGAATCTCGTCAAACTCACCTTGCGAGTCCACGCCTTCGCGTGCCATCTTGCCGCGCTGCAGATTCGAATACAGGGTCTTATAGCTTATGCCTTCGCTCTGCCACAGCATCGTCAGCACTTGTATGTCCTGCGCGGTAAGAAGCATCTCGTCGTAATCTTTGTTCAGCGTCACTTCGAGATCGCCGCTCAGAGAAGCCAACGCCCAATTCACAGCCCAGTTTACAGCCTTGGTGAGCGCCTGACTTACGGTCTGCACTATGCCGGCGAGCGTCGAAACGTCGCCCATCATTCGAAGCCGCAGCGCCTCCGGCTGCTCTTGGCCTTTCCGCTGCGTTTCCAGAAGCCGCATGCCCAGGACCGCGAGTTTCTGCTCTTTTTCATCGAGCGCCTTCTCGAGCGCGCCCAATCCGGTCCCACGAAATTCAAGCATCTCGGCCTTTGCTGTCGGCTCGCTCGTGGTCCAGATTTGATCTCCGCCAATCTGGTATGTCGGCTTGTCTGGAAAGCCGGCCAGCCACGGCTGCGGAGTCCCGCACCAGTGCCGGCCGTTTTCAAGATCTGCGCTCGTGCGGAAATGACTCAGGACAACTTCGACCATATCCAGAATTGGAGATTGCTGAATGCGGAAAGAATTCTCCTCCGGTCCGACCGGCACAAACGGAATGAAGTCGAGCGGAGCGCCGTTCTTCACAGGAATGATCGAGTCGTACAAGAAATATCCAGATTTGTCTACGGTCGTGTCGGCACGCGCAAATGTGCGATAGATGCGCATGCGGTAGATTGGCGTCAACAACGGCTCGCCGGTAATTTCGTCGACGGTCATCAGATCCAATACGCGGTATTGGTCGCATTGCGCCATAACGTACAAGTCGTCCGGATCAGGATCTTCGTATATCTCGCTGAGCACAACCAGCGTCGTGACCATGCGCCCATTGCGACGTTCCTCGCGCCAATTCAGTATCTGCTCCGCCGAGTAATGAATCATATATGGACGCTGCTCCGCCGCGCCCACCTTCGGCATGTCGACCAATATTCCGGAGCGGCCCATGCCCACAACTTCACCGAAAACCTGTTTGCAGAATCCAGCAAACGGAGTGCCGGTGAACGTAGCGTCCTTCAGAAGATATTTCACATCGTCCGGCAAGTTCTCCACCGTCGGCGGAATCATAAACACCATCCCGCTCATGCCCTTGATGGTGCGCTTCACCGCGCCGTAGAACATAGCGCGCATCTTATAATCAAGATACGCCTGCGTGTCGTGTCCAGGAAGTTTCGGCAGGTATAGTTCGCCTTTTCCTTTCACCGCGTCGCTTCCGTCAATCACGTCGCGACACCGCTGCCAGACCTCGATATTTTCGTCATAATCTGGGTGCGTGGACGCAACCGAGGCGCTCAATCCCGGATCGCTAACTTCTTCTGCTTTGGTCGCCATATTCATCTTCTCTTTCTGGACGAAGTTGGACCCACCAATCGACGCGGCCCACCTTGCACGCCCGTTATAAACAGTTCCGTCATCCCCCAGACATAAGCATCAAGTCGGTCTGGAGATTTCTCGCTTGTTCCAGGAGTCCACTGGCACAGCTGATCCTCCAATTCTGGATACCAGCCAACGTGGTGCATCTCGCCTTTTTCGGCCATGGACGCGACAGGCTCGGCTCGCGTATATTTTCCGCGAGAGGCATATACCATCTTCACCGGCACGTTTGCGTCTATCGTTTTGATAACGTGAGCAACCATCTCGCCGCCATTGTTCGCTTCGGCCACCACATAGTTTGCTTTCATCTTATAGAACGTCGACACAACACGATGCCCCCAAACCGCTGGCGTCCCGCGAATGGTTGCGTCTTCGATCAGATAGCCGTGCTTGTCCACGCCCGCTCCGCAGGCCACGATGCCGGTCTCAGCGCTTTGATCGCCGCTTGAGGACTCCGGATCGACTCCGATCACAACTTTGACAAGGTCTGGTGAGCGCTTAACGCGGAACTGGTCAATCTGCGTGCGCTTCCACAAACTTCCAGGAGCATCGTCCAGCAGCTCGGCATTAATCTCCTGCCGCCCCAGTCGCGTGCCTTCATACGCCGCAAGAATCTCCTCGCGGAAACGTGGACTCAGGTTTGCAAGGTTTTCGTATGTGGTTCCCTTGGTGATCGTAACGCCTTGTTTTCCGATCAGGTTTTTGATGTGCGGGAGAGGCTTTGGAGTCGTTGTTACCGCAACCTGGGCAACCTTTTGGCCAATGCGCAGCGTGAGCATAAGCATGTCCCAAGCCTCCGGATCTCGCCACGCGGCGAGTTCGTCGGCCCAAGCGCAATCGTGCGAAGGTCCGCGCAGTCGATCCGGCTTGTCGGCGGAAAACACCGTCGCCACAGCGCCGTTTGGCCACTTGAGTCGGCGTTTGGACGGCTGATATATCGGACGAAACCAAGACGGACTCACGGCCAGGATTCCGCTTTCTCCTTCCACCATGATATCTCGCGCATCCGCTGCGGTCGCGCCCACGAGCGCGAGTCTGCGCTTCCCTTTTTTCTCCACTTGCTCACGAAGCCATTCTGCGCCGGTGCGAGTCTTGCCCCAACCACGGCCTGCCAGAATCAACCATGTGTTGAAATCTATCGACGGCGGAAGCTGTTTTGGCCTTGCCCAGAATCTCCAATCGTATTGCAATCCGTCAAGCTGCTCTTTTTTCAGCCCGCCAAGCACGGCTTTCCTGTCCGGGTCTGAGAGCGCAGCCATTTGCTCAGCCATGCTAAATGATGCCATGAATCGCCTGTCCGAATTTTGGATTTTTTGAAAAATTTTTGGAAAATCGTTTGTAGGCTAACACACACTCTCCGGCGGCCGCGAGGGAGCCACCCCCCACCGCACACAAAAACACACCGAAAATGCTGCATTTTGCGCTCCCGGCCCAACGCCGGACATCGCGAGACACAGAAAAAGTCAGCAAACCCCCGTCAGCAAACCCCCGTCAGCAAACTCCCTGGTAGCGCCACGGCCAGAATGCTCGATTCTGCACACAGACCCTCAAATTGATCGCCGGCAAGTCCCTGTTCGACCCAAAAGACAAGCCGCTCCCGCCAATTTGCACGGCTGGGCATAGGTTTCCCCTCGAGAGAGGACGATCGCACAGCCTTGGCCTCCTCGCGAGGCTTTGGGCCCTTGTTTTTGGGTTGTTTCGAGAGCGCTTTCGCCCTGTGAACGCCCATTCGGTCCGGTTTTCCCTGCGCTCGATGGTGTTCGACAGCGCTCGCCTGCGTCCGATGCATCTTTCCCTGCTCCCTGTCTGCCCTGAGCACCCGAAACCCTGTCCGCCCCAAAACACAGCGCCGCTCAATTCACCGTCTCAGCCTTTGATGTCGCTGGCTGCTCGCCCGCTGGAGCGCCTGCCTGAGTTGTGGCAGGCTGGTTTGGCGGCACAACCGCCGCATGCAGCTGCTTGAGCCGCCCCTCGAGAAGCTGGTGAGCGTCATCCTGTGCTTTCATTTGGTCGACCCCATCCTGAACCAACGGGACATTCACGCCGAGGATCAGACCGATATCATCAACACACTTGCGAGCGCACTCTAGGAATCGAGCGTCACCAACCTGCCCCTCTCGCTTCATCACGGTTGCTTTGGTTTTCTTTTTGGCTGGGTGAATCAGCTTTCCGCCCACACGCCGCAGCGCGTTCTTGCCATTGATAACATCGCTCACGCGCTCGGTCGTCTCGATCGCCTCGGAATCTTCCTGACTGCGATCCCAAGCCTGGAGCGCCTCGTTCTGGATATATCTGAGCGCCGTCACCATCTCGGTTTTCAGCTCTTCCACCGGCTTCACGATCGCGGCTTGTGCTCGTCTTCTGATCAGAATCAAGTCGCGATAAATCTGAGTGCCAGATACACCGATCTCTTTTGCGATCGAGTGGATGGTCATGGCGCGCCCGAAGTACATGTCGCTCTCGCGCGCCAAATCAAGTTCACGCTGCTCTGGCGTGCGCGACTTCGGATTCTTCCAGCGCATGCCCGCTGCACCAGCGCGAGGGCGGCCCGCACCACCTTTCTTTTTCATTCCTGCAGGTATTCCACCAGGACCGAAAGGCATCTAACTCCTCCCAGGATTTTGAGTGCGCTGTCTTAGCCCCTCTGCCGCTTTTTCACCCAAATCCAGTCCCTCAATTCCAATTAGTCTTGCCATACGCTCGCATATCCTTCCAGAGTTTCTCGACTCCATTCAAATCTTAAAGCTGGATTTGTCATAGGCTTAACGTCTATTTGACAAAGAGTATGCACTTCCACGCCTATACTATCCGATCGCATCGAGCGAATATACGCTATTCGAGCGTTCTTGCGCTCGATATTCTCTATATTGCCGGCTTCTGTGCGAGTCTTATTTTGTTTTTGGTCTGTAGCTGTTGTTGGGAGGCTTCCACTTTCTTGTTACCGGCTTTTCCGCTTTGTTTTCGGTTTCCAGCCGTGCTTGACAGCTCGCAACAAATTCATTTGTCGGCGCGCTTTCGCTTTTGTCGTTTTGCGCGCTCTCACTTTCCCGCCCCATGTGTTCCGGAACTTCCCGCCGGTCGTCTTCGTGGTTCTTCCTGGCATCGTCGTTCTCCCGATCTTTATTTGGCGCGGACAGAAGTCGAATCGCCGTGTCGACCGCGCCTTGACTCTGAGATGGCTCTCCGGGCACATTCTCTATGATGAAAGCGGACAGTTTGTTGATCTGATTTTCCAGGTTGTTTATTCTGGCGTCCTTTTCCCTGCGCTCACGCTCGAGCGCGTCCAGGAGCGACTCGTCTTTCAGACAGTTAATTGCAGGATCGAAACTGTGAGAATATAGCCTTGGCATTTTCTGCTTTCCCCCATTCTCTCGTCATTTCCACTTCTTTTGGCAAACCAGACACTGATAGTTCCCGCGCTCTCCGGACGCCGGACCCATAACGGCGCGCACCAAATCTCCATTTATTCGATCTTGATAGCCGACCGGCATGAATCTCTTCAGCGCGTTTTTGGGAACGCCCAGCCACATCTTCTCTATTATCTTGAAACCAACTTCGTCGAGCGTATAAATCAGTTCTTCGTGGCTCCACTCGTGAACGTGGAATTTGCTCATGGTTTTTTTCGCGCCTTGCCTGTCTGGAGTCGTCAAGACCAGAATGCCGCCACGACTCAAAACTCTCGCCGCGTCTTTGAGCATTCTTTTTCCTTCATCTTGTTTCACATGCTCCAAAACTTCCGTGCAAGTCGCACCTTCGAATGAGCATTTCGCAAACGGAAAACCTTGTCGAAAATCTCCAATCTTATAATTGAATCTTGCAGGATCGCAGCGCCCATACAGCTGGGAAAACAATTCTGCCTTACGAATATCAACGTCGAATCCGGTGTAGCATAGCAACGCGCCTTTCTTGCGAAAGTAGCCGCGCAGAATCATCATCATCTCTGCGCGACCAGCGCCTATGTCAAGAACGCGATATCTTCCGGCCTTATCAAACGCGCCCATATGTCTCAGCACCAGCCAGCCCACGTTCAAGACTCGCACAACGTGCAAGAACAAATACGGTCTCGGCGCTTCGAAGAAATTCGCAAAACTGGCATCATCGTTCACGCCAGGAGCCTTGTCTGCAAATTCCCGCGTGAGCGCCGAACGATCCGAACTTGACAGCACAAACGGCTTGGACAAATCTATCTTTTTCAGCAGCCGTTTGTATGTGTTCATTTGCTCTGTCTTCATTGCTTTCCTTCAGCCTCGACGACGAAATCGTCCGACGCTCCACCTTCCAAAATCCATCGGATCATCTTCAGCGCCGCACCGCGCCGCTTATATCCCTCGCCAGAAGTTGCCACGATTCTGCCGTTCCTTGACAATAATCTCCAGCGCCATTCGCCTCTTCTGTCCTTATACAATTTGAATATCAACATTTCAGTCTCCTTGATTTGGAAAAACGCGGGCAGCGCACAGAAGCGCCCCGCAACAAAGTTTCACTCTCGAATACGTCCTATCGTCTCCAGACACTTTGCGCAATATCGACCAAACGCAAACTTGAGAATAACGGCCGCCACTACCGCACCGAATATAAATCCAATTGAAAAATTATACCAATTCACTTAATCTCCTCTGATCTCTTCTTTCCGGCAATGGAGACCATTTTGTATTCCTTGTCTTTTATGTAAAAAGTCACATCCATTCGCCAGCTTTCATCAACGTGCTCGCGAAGACCAACCAAGTAGCAGTCTGTGCACACCGGTTCAACTAAAAAACAGTCGGCTCCAACTCCTGTGATCACTCTGTCGGTGTCCTTATTGCAGCGCTTGCAATTCAACTTCGAGCCTCCTTCGAGAAAATAGCTGAAGATCTTGATCGGAATCTCTTCTGACTCAGGAGCCGCTCCGGCAGAGCATAATCCGAGCAGACACAGAACTGCCAATATTCCAAAAAACGTTCCGCCGGCGAATATAAGAGCACCAATAAGCATCACTCGCTCCCAAATTGCCCCATAGACTTAATAAGCTGATCATCAACTTGCAAAGCCGCAGCAGTCGCAGCCGCTTCATATATCAGCAGCGCTAATTTTCCAGCGATAACTTGCCGCTCGATTTCGCCTATGTCCGGTGCGGACAAAGTGTGCAGAAGACCAACCATCGTATTGAATAACGTTTCTCGTGCAGCAGCAATCGGGATACCAGCAGAAGGAACTTTTATTTCAGGAAAGTTTATACTAACAAAAAACTGATTATCTTTGACATTCCCATCTGGCATCTTTTTCTCCAACAGAAGCGGCTCCGAGAATGCGCTTCATCGTGGTCGCCGCGTTGACCAAACTTTGCGGAGAAAGGAGACCAAAGGCCGCAAAGTTAAGCCGCTTCTGTCTGCGAAGAGACAGGTTGCCATAAGGTTCAGCCCGTCCTCGCTCGTCAAGGCTATTATACCGGTTTCGCCTATTACTTCACCACACATAATCGAGACTCGTTGTTTTCCCGCGCAACTTCCCAGATACCATCAAACATATTTTCGCCAACCAAACTCTTGTGGCTCACGAAAAATGCTGTGCCCGACATCCGACTACGGAGCAGATCCACCACCGAGGCTTCGCCCGCAGCGTCCAGTCCGTCTGTCGCTTCATCATACACTTTCACAAGCATGCGCTTATTTGTCATCGCTTCACGAACTTCATCCAGCGCAAACGCTGCAATCAAGTCCGCCTTGCGTGTCATCCCGCCGCCGCTCAATTGAAAATTCACACCGGCGTCCTTCTGCACTTCCACGCAATATTTCTCTTTCACTTCGCCTGTTTTCAATTCTGTGGTCGTAGAAAATCGAACCTGCAGCATCCCGCCGCTCAGTCGGTCGCTATATTCCGCCGCCTTGCTATTCAAAAGCGGAGTCAGCTCCTCAAGACGCATAGACTTCATGCCCAACGGTCCATAAGCGCGTACCAAAATCTCATATTTGCTTTTGAGCGCCTGCACGTCTGTCTTTTTTATTTCGTTCCTTTTACGGTCGAGTAGCAGCGAGTTCAACTTTTTCGTCAATTCTGCATCTGCTTCTTTTTTTCGGTCCTCCTCGAGGAGCGCAAGCGCCGTCGACAAACCGTATTTGTGCTTCAACTCGAACGGAAGCCGACCATCAGCGTTCTCTTTGATTTTTCTGTGCTCGATAAGCACCTTTGCCATCTTCTCTTCTAGTTTATCGCGCCGATTTTTCGCAATCGCCAGATTGCCGGCGAGAACAGCCATCTCAGAAATTACATTCGCCACCTCATGTCGACATCGCTTCACTTCTTGCAACAACTGAGTCGCTGCTTGATCGCTTTCCAGAACCTGTCTGCACAAACTGCAGATTTTCTTTTCAACGGACACCTGCGCGGCCTTCTCCGAGCGCTCAAGACGATCCAGCGCTGATCTTTTCAAAACCAGATCCGCCTCAATAGTCGAGACAGAGCGCTTCGCCGTATCCAGCGCGGACAGAGTTTCTGAGCTGGCAAGTCCTAATTCATCGAGCCGAGTCGCACATTCCTTCAAAAAAACAAGATCCAATTTCGGCCATTTCGGTTTCGTATTCTCCAGCGCCTCGAAAGCCACAGCCAGTCCGCCGTTCAGCCGACCAATCGTGATTTCGAGCGCCTGAAGCATTTCGTCAAACTCGCCAATCTTGCGCGCCAGCTTTTTCCGTTTGGCTTCGAAATGCTCTGTCCCGACCAGCTCATCAAATAGCGCCTTATATTCAGCGTCTGTCAATTGTGTAAGTCGACGTGTGGCGGTTCCTTGCGCCCAAAACACTGAGGACAGAAACATCGAATACGTCATGCCCAGAATAGTTTCGATCTCCTCGTTTGTGGCAGAGCGCCTTCCCGCAGCCGTGAGCGCGCCCGAAATCACCGCGCCGTTTTTCTGCCCTCTGCTCCCACGAAAGCGCGATATAACATATTCAGCACCGTCCACCTCGAGCCGCGCTCGCGCCCAGCATTCCTCGCCGGCCACAGAGTTTATCACTTCATCTCCGACTATTCGGTTGCCGGCCTTGGCCAGCCGCTCATATAGAACCCAGCTGATCACGTTGAACAAATTTGTCTTGCCTGCATCATTAGAGTCTGCATTCAGATCATCGAGATTCTTTCCGCGCACGAATACCAAACCAAGATTGTCGATTTTGGTCGGCGGCAATTCACGAAACGTGAGAAAATTCCGTGCTTCGATTTCAATAACTTTGATCATAACACATCCTCTTTACGCGGAGCCACAATCATCACACGCAACGGCTGAAGTGGATGGTTAAATGTGGAAGCCTGCACATAAACATTTCCGGTCCACAGTGCCAGAAGCCGATCTCTCCAACTCATTCGCCACCTTGTAGTCACAACTCCGGCCTTACTTCTAAGCGCCGGCAACGGAAGATATTGCGGCTGATTTTTGGCAAATACGATATGCGCAATCTTCTCGCCCAAAAGCACCGGCTGTCTCGGCCACAGCACGCGAATTGGCCTCTTTCCCTTTTTCATGTCAGCTCCCTCCCAAGCTGAATCAGTTCTTGCGCCGCGACAGAACCCAACTTCTCTTTCTCCATGAGATACTTTTTCAGCAAATCGTCTTCGTTCAGAATACTCACGTCCGGCACGTTATTTTTAGCTTTCGCCGTCACCGCCAGCGAGCGAATAATCACAGCCGCATTCAGATTCAGTCCATAACTCTTCGTCCACGCTCGCGCCGCATCATAATCCACGCCAGCACGTTCCACAGCTACCGTCACATAATCGCTCTCCACATATTTGCGCGCATTTTTACAGCATGGACAAATAAACTTGAGCGCCGGCCAACTCACTTCGTGAAACATCGGACCATCGATCGGAATCCGCCATATCTCGAACGTCTCTGTGTTCAATAGCAAAACACCACGCCGATCTCCCATGTCGCCACGATTGTGCTGAATCGGAGCGCCCACCACCTGCACAGCACCAATCTTTTGCGGATGATGGTAATGTCCAGCCAGAAAAATCACGCGCCCGCTCAGCGCCTTTTTTACCGCTTCGAAATACAGCTGGCCGACAGCCACATCCGTCCGATAGACAAAACCCTGCGCCGTCTTGCCGCCCTCCAAATCTTTATGCAGCAAAAACACCGACAGCTCTGCGCTCAAATCGAGCGAAGCTATATCAGGCAATTTGTCATTATAGCCAACGCAATAAAATCGAACGCCGTCTATTCCGGTCGTTCTGTGATATTCTGCCAAATATGGATAATTGTTATGAATTGCAGAGTCCGCACTCACCGTGTCGTGATTGCCGTGAATGTTTATAACCGCGCCTCCCTGCAATCGAACTTCGTTCGCGCAAGCCATAGACAGCTCCCGCGTAACATTGACCAGTCTATAATCATTGCTCGCGTTCATATTCCAATCGCCCAAATGACAAAATGCCTTCACGCGATACTTGCGAATCAGCCCAGGAATAACGTTGAGCGCCTCCAATGCATCGCGCACCCGCGTGTTCAGCCCCTCACGCCACGGCTTTGCGAATTGAGGATAATTGTGGATATGCCAGTCGCCTGTTACTAGAATATTCACGTTGATTTTCCTAAGAGACAGTTTAGAACCGGCTGGTTCAGTTCACTTCGTTCTGTGAAATCCAGCCGCAGTTTTGGTCGGATTCGATCGTCTAGTATTGAGCAACTTCTCCGCTGCGCCGCTTTCGATTTCCAATATTCGCGCAACACAGCTGTCGAGCTGCACCATAACTTCCGGAGCAACAGCTCCTCCGACTGCAACGGTTGAATTGATTTCGCGCACTGCCTGGAGATAGAACTCGATACTGGCATACCACTCGATCTTCTCAGCCGGCGAAATCACAGTCTCGATCCGATCACGCTCTTTCTTGATCGTGACGAGAGTTTGGTTATCCGGCTCTTTTTCCAAACAAACTCTTAACACAGAATTTGGAACAAACTTTGCGCGCAGGTTGCTCCACCGTGGATTTTTCGACTTCAGAACACCATCAACAACGGGCATTGCTTTCTCACACTCTCCAGCCGGTTCTAAACTGTCCCACCTATAAAGTCGTCTTGTAATACTTCAGAAAATCAGAAAAACGCATCAGGCAAAGAGCGCCATGCTCCGGAGCGAACAAAAACGCATGCGGTCTGCTCCCGATACTTCTTAACAGCGGCGCGACCACGAGCGGAGACTGATAGTCCTGTCCAATTATTAGCAGCGGCATACGATCTTCCTGCTTTGCCTGTTTGGCCGCTTTGCTCCACCACTTCATAAGCGGCCCCTCGCCATCGAACAGCGCGCCCCAAAGATTCCAATATTGCTGATTCTTACACTCCACGAAATACGGGAATTTGCGCTCTGGATCGACCAGATCTCCCTTAGTATGCGCCTGTCCCCATCCGCCACTTTGTGGCGTGCGCACCAACTTGACCCCCCAATTACTGTTAAACATTTTCACTATTCTGCGTTCGAAAGCCGCACCTTTTGCGTGAGGACTTTTAACCATGCAAGATTCTCACTCTCTGAAAAATCATATCAAGAGAAGTCCTTTGTCAAAATCTATAAGCATTTCCACTTCTAGGAACGGCTGTCCGATCTTGTTCTTCTTGTTTTTCACCCGCGAGCGCAGCCCAATCGGGACATTCGCCTTCAGTTCGACTTTCATGCGCTTTACAGAGATACGACTGCTGAAATAGAAGTTCTTGGCGCGGCCTCCTGGAGTGGTTTCCTTCTCGCCAAACAGCACGCCCAACTTGTCGCGGATCTGATTCACAAATATACACGCCGTTTTCGTTTCCAATAGCGCCGACTGGAATTTCGGCATGTTGACAGCCATAGCTCTGGCGAGCGCGGCCACGCTCCGCTCACCGTAGTCGCCTTCCAACTGCTCGCGAGGGAGCAAAGCTGCAAGACTATCAACAACCAGCAACTGATGGCGCTGATATAGCGACCACGCTTCGCGAATCAGATCCTCCCATTTTCGAAATGCCTCATCAACGTGATCAACTTTGTATTTTTTTCCTTCTGTGTATGCCGTCTCTATATTGATCAAGTTGTTTATTTCGATCCCCTGCTTCCGCGCCCACTCTGAATCAAAACTATGTTCCACGTCCGCAAGCCAAACTACCGCACCTGCCGCTTGCGCTCGTCCGATAAGATGATACGCCAACGTGGTCTTGCCAGCACTTTCGCCGCCGCTGATCTCGCAATAATAGCCGCAAGGAATCCCCTTCACTTCGTGACCCAGAACCGCGTTGAATCTTCCGGCGTCGATCCAGTGACTCATACGCTGAAGCATAAAGTCCGCATCTCTGCCAGGAATAATCACAGCGTCCGATCCATACATCTTCTTCGCCTTCTCCGCCAGCTTACTGATGTCAAGAACGGAAGTCTGCGCCGCTTGTCTCGGAGGATTCCTCATAGCCGCCTTCTGTGCTTAACGTTTTTTTGGTGATGGCCTACCACGCGCCGGGATGGACTTTCCTCTCGCCGGCTGCGGACGCGCCGGTCTGCGCACCGGAGCCTGTGCCTGTGTGCGAGTTGGCGGAGCTGGTGCTTTCGTTGATTGAGCGGCTGCACCACTATCAGAAAAGACATCAGCGCTCACCGGAGTCGGCGGAGCGCCCCAATCAGAATCGCCTACAGTTGCAAAGGCATCATCGCCCGCACCGGCCTCCTCGGAGCCACCACCAGCGGTTTCGACTTCATCAAACACAGCAGCGCTCGAACCGCCGAAAGCATCAGCAGCAGACGGTTCATCACCCCAGCATTGTCGATGATAATCCTCATCATAAACCGTGATCGCCTCTGACAATTCCGGCAACTTGAAAATTTGCTTATTCCCGTTTGGCAGAGAAACTTGAATCAGGTGATTGCCTTGCGCATCGCGCTTATATGGAAGCGGACGCTGCGTCGGCATCGGCACGAGGGATTTCTGGATGGACATCTCCATCTGGCCGGAGCGCATCTTGCGCATCTCTTTCACGATGTTCAGCGCAATCAGAACTCCTTGGTTGAATTTGTAAACACGGTCGCCCCACTCTTCCGAAAGAAAAAGCGAAAGCAACGTCGCCCAAGTATTGCAGTTCTGAGTGTTCTTCGGCTCCCAAAGCTGTGGACCGGCACTAAGATTGTCCCAGTCCAATACATACATGATCACTTTCATCTTGCGCGACGACTGCCGAACAAACTCCATGTCTGCCTTGTTTTGGCTACTCGTCATTTCGTGAAGCCGACTACAGGTATAGCAGTTCTCGTCGCCGCAGGTGAGAACTCTTTTTCCTTCGGACGTTTCCAAATAATGAACATACGATTGAATCCAGCACGGAACGTGTCCTGGCCACTCCAAGATGCGAAGGTTGGCTTGCCGCCCCGCTGGAGGGGTGTAGAATTCTTTTCTTCCTCGCTCCGCATCGGCGGTCCGTTTCGCCTCATTCGCAAAATCCTGCAAAGACTTTTCAGCCATCACAATCTCCTCTCCCTTTTTTTATATTCAGACTTGTTCACAACTCTCGCGAGAAACGCGGCAACTCCCTCGATTATAACCTTGGAAAACAAAACCATGACAATCAGGAATATCACGCTCAGCGTTATCACGATCGCGAAAAACCACCCGAGTGTCATGCTATTCAACTCGCCCTTTTTCGCGATTGAATTTCCGCGTCAAAACTTCTGTCGCTCTTCCGGAGACGGTTTTGATTTGCATCCCTTGTTCCTGCTCCATCTCCGCCCTGCGCATCGCGCCGAGACCTGATAGCATCATAGCGCGCTGCTTGAATGCTTCGGTCGCCGCCTCGACAATTCCAAGTTCGAGACGCTCTCGAAGATAGGCGTTATACATGTCGACCCAATTGCCATTCTTCTTAATAATGGCCTCGATCGCCGCCTCACGAATCTTTTCTCCCTGTGCTGTGAGCGCCTTGCGCGCCGCCGTATCCAGATCCGCTTCGAGCATTTCAAGCGCCAGCTTTTGCTGATCGGCTCTGTTCTTTGCGTGTGCCGCCGCAAACGCCATCTGCGCAAATAGCGCTGCTTGTCTCGACATCTCCACATCTATCTCTGGAGAAATCACAAGGTTCTCCAGAACCTTTTCTTCGTTTGTTGGTTTATTTTCCATAGCCGAATCCTAATAGAGTGATGAAAATCACGAGAAACCAACTCAGCATAATCGCAACATCAAACCGGCGACTCTGCCTACCAATTCGACCAAAGCACACTGGCTTTCCCTCCAGACTCAACAAATATCTCACTATATCACAGCTCTGGACCGTGTGTGTTCTCATGCGTCTCCTTATAGTATTATCCCCACCGGAAGCGGTTTGGGAAATTTTATTTATACAGTCTTACCAACAATGCGGCAAATTTGTCTATTGCTTTCAAAAACTCTGCTCTTTTAGAAGGCTCATAAAGTGTCGCTGCAGGATGCAAACAATACACCACCCAGCATTCATATTTGCTATTCCAAATAACCTTGCCACACAGCTCTGTGATTTTTGCGTCGCGAGTAAAAAAGTCCGCCGCCGTTCCGCCCATCACCAAAACCACAAGCGGATTCACCGCTCTTATTTCGCGGTCCAACCAGAGTTGTCCGCATTTGTGAGCATAGGATATGTTCGAAAGTTTATTGTCCGGCGGTCTACATTTGACGACATTGTTCACATATAAATATGGACGCAAAATTTTCCGCTCAGCAAGCGCATTCCATAGCACGCTTCCAGATCGACCAACCAAACCGGAGCCGGCCTTATCCTCCCTCTCTCCTGGAGCCTCTGCTATTACCATGGCATCAAATTTGCCGATGCTAGGAGGCACCGGAGCGCGACAACTCTGCCGCAGCGAACACGCTGTGCAGTCGGCAAGTTCTTCCTCGAATAGCCGACAAGGATTGTCTTCCCTTTTGCCCAGCGGCAACATGGGCAAAAAAGCCAAATCAACTTCACCGGTCAGCTCCTCGAGGAAAGTTAATTTCCTCACGAGCAATTTTATATCGCGGCCATGGCGCGTCGCCATAACAGAAGTGCGCAACAGCACCCAACAATCTTCTGCCGCTTCGATTCGCTTCTTATAGGTGATATTTTCGCCTTTGTGTGTGAGATTAGGATCGAACGTCAGCATAATATGGCTGGTGCCATCGAAGAAGTTGCAATACGCGCCGCCCAGGTCGTCCGCAAATCCGCGACTTGTCGCGTCTTTCGTTATGCGATCGCGATATCCGTATTTGATTTTGTCGATGCGCCCGATAAAATTCGCTTCGGAGCCGCCAGCCAATTCTTTGTTGAGCACACTCTTCACCGTCTGCAATTCGATCCTTTTTTTTACACGTCGCACAAGTGCAGAGATTCTATACAACGGATCAGAAGACGGACTAAAATCAACAACGTCGCCAACCAATCTAAGCACAGCCTCCGCCTCGTCGTCTGGATCCAACTCGAATTTGCCGCCAAACACTTCATCTATATTCTGACTTGACAGCACGCCAACACACAAGGATCGGAGAGCGCCGGCACGACCAAGGTTCTGCACCACGCGCTTATTCACGACACGACGCGGCACCGCTTTCAGAAATGATTCAAGATCGATCCACTTGCTCGCACGCGCCCGAATGATCTCGTTTGCAGAGCGGTCGGAAACTGAGGACACGCTATTCAAGCCAGCACGCAAGGTATTCAGTCCATCTATTTTCCAATTCTTGTCGGAAAAGTTTATGTCCGGCAGCAAAACCTTGACACCGTTCTTGCGCGCATCATCAACGTATTCGGTACGCTTGTCGATAGTGGCGAAGTTTATCAGCGAACAATAAAATTCTGTCGGATAATAAACTTTCAGCCACATAGTCCAATAGCCGAGCATGGTGTATGCCACTGCGTGACTTCTGTTGAAGCCATACGAGCCGAAAAATACCATCTTGTCAAATACCGCGCTCGCTTCTTCCTCGCTCATAGTTTCCCGGAGAGCGCAGCCGTCCATGAATTCCTTTTTGAAGCTGGCCAGCTTCGCCGTTCCTTCGCTTTTTGAAATCACTTTGCGAATAGTGTCCACTGTGCGCCAACCGATGCCCGCACCTTGGTATAACACCTGCATGATCTGCTCCTGATATAGCATGATCCCGAAAGTGTCAGCGGTCAATTTGTCATAAAATTCCGAAACTGATGTGACCGCTTTGTGCTGGTTTTTTATCTCACAATATTCGGTAGTCATCCCAGACTTCAGTGTGCCAGGACGCCAGAGCGCGTTCACGTCAACCAGCCGATTAAAATCCTCGATACCAACTTCTCGACAATATACACTCAAGCCGGTCGTGCCAAACTGAAACACCCCGATCGTGTTTCCCTTGCGAAAATTCTCGAGCACCTTCTGATCATCCAGCGGAATGTTTTCGTATACCACATCCACGGCGTGGTTCTCCATTATCAGTTCCTTCGCCCTGCACAGAACCGTCAGCGTACTCAGCCCAAGAACATCCAGCTTCATCAGTCCGAAATCATCCAGATCGCGCTTATCCCAATTGACTGAGCGGACATTATCCTTCGCGTTTATCACCACACAGCGCTTGCCGTCATACAGCGTTTCCTTCGAGACCACCACGCCGGCGGCATGTATTCCGCCTTGCCGAATAATTCCCTCGAGCGCTTGCGCAACCTTTACCACCTTTGGATATTTGCGCTTGAATTCTTTGCACTCTTCAAAAAGCGAAAAGGCATCCTCGATCGAATAGTCCTCCCGCGCATCGCCGCCGCTCCGCTTTATGATCGCCTTGGCAGCACGGCTGGCTTCTTCGTTCGAGACACTAAAAACTCTCGAGGCATCACGGAGCGCTTGTCTCCCGTGCATCTCGTTGAACGTGCGCACCTGCGCCACATTCTCCTCGCCATATTGCTTGCGCAAATAACTGATGATCTCCTCACGCCGGTCGTCCTGAAAATCAACATCTATATCCGGCAAGTCTATGCGGCCAGGACTGATGAACCGCTCAAACGAAAGATTCCACGCCACAGAGTCAACGCTTGTGATCTCGAGACACCACGCAAGCAGACTGCCGCCAACAGAGCCGCGCCCAGGACCAACCATCAGATTGTGTTCTCTGCACCACCAAATCAAGTCTGTGAGCACAAGAAAATAAACCGGAAAACCCAGACTGCAGACTTCATTCAGCTCGTGTTGGAGCCGCTCACGATACTTATTCTCGCCAGACTTGCCCATCTTATCCAGACCAGCATACGCCAAATCACTCAAGATTTTTTCCGCTGGTTTTTTGATATGGGCAAAGCGCTTCGGCATCGGAAGGCTCACAAGCATTTTAGGAATCTCGAAATTGCACCGGTCTGCCGGCTGGAGACTGTTTTCTAACATCTGGTCAGCCAGCTTCTGCGGACAACCTTCGGCCACCAGCGTCTCTCGCATCTCTGCTGATGTTTTCATATACAAGCCGGTGACATCAAATTTCCAGCGCGGTTTCTTGTTTCGCGCATCGTCCATGAACGCATGTTGCCCTATACAAAGCGCCGCCTCGTGCGCGGTGTTTTGGTCTTCGTTCAGATAGTGAATGTCGTTTGTGGCCACGATCGGAATGCCGACACGCTTTGATATTTCGAGCGCCTTCTTGAACACCTCCGTCTGCGGCTTCCAGTTCAGCATCGGCTGCGTCTCGAGAAAAAAGTCTTGACCAAATCTCTTCTTGAATTTCTTGACCAAATCTACAAAATTCGGATGCGACAGCACGCCGCTCACACAAGCGCTCATTATCACCACATCTTCGAGACCAAGCACTTGTTCCCAAGTCAAAAGCGGACGATGGTAGAACTGCTCTTGGTTCGCCACCGTGAGCGCCCGCATAATATTCTGAAAGCCAGCAAAGTTTTTGGCCAGCGCCAGCGTGTGATATCGTTTGAGTCCCTTTACCTTCTCGAATTTGTCGACCACATACAGCTCGCAGCCAACGATCGGCTTCACATCCTGCCTTTTGCATTCCTTGTAAAATTTGACAACGCCATCGACATTCCCGTGATTAGTCTGAGCAAGCGCCTTGTATCCAAGCGCCTTTGCCTTCTGTACCATTTCCGTGGTCTTGCAAATTCCATCCAGCATGCTATATTGATCGTGAACATGTAGGTGGACGAATTCAGCCATCTCCAGTCGCCTTTCTTTTAATCAAGCCTTTTTCGCGTTTTTCATTATCTTTTCAAATTGCTCTTTTGATAGAGGAGCTGGCGCATTCGCAGGAATAATTCGCTGCTGCTGATTGTCTTCCTTTTTTATCGCCACCCAGCCAATCTCAGCTTTGACGAATATAGGCATGTGCTCCGCGCCACAGCGCAAACAGGTCCGCTCTTCTGTTCCGGCATAGGCGATCATGGAGAGCTGCGTGATCGACGGATTTCTGAGATTGACCATAAGCGGCTCGTGTACTTTGAGTGTAACTCCGCAATTCCCGCAATTGATTTCTCTGATAGGAGGAGCGCTTGCTCCTGAATTGTTCGTCATCGCAGCCGCCTTTCTTTTTTTATTGTCATCCCTGCTGCTGGCCACCATCGAAATTGATAGCGCGCCCGCTGAACATCTCGCCCGCCGGAATATTCATAGCAAACCATGCCACCTGCGCAATCTCTTCTGGCAACGTGAATCTCTTGAGCGGAACATTTTTGACTATCTCTTTCATATACTGCTCGCGATTCCATCCCCGTTGCGCCCACAGTTCAATCTGGGTGTTCATATCCATATCCGTATCAAGCACCGGCCCGAAATTCAGGACCGTCACACGATACCCTTGCGGAGCCAACTCGCGACTCATACACGCCGCCATATGGACCACACCGGCCTTGGACGCGCCGTATGCTGCTGACTTTGTCTTGGCCACATACGACGTATTTGATCCCAGAATCACATAATGGAACGGGCTGTGGCACAAGTCGACGGGAAACCGCGCGAGTGCGGTCTGTTTCAAAAATTCCTGCATACAGAGAAACGGAGCCGTCAAATTCAACCGCAGCGTAGTCTCCCAGTTCTCCCTTGTGTATTCCTGCACCGAGGCGATTCGATTGTAGCCGGCAGCATATATCATGCCGGCAAATTGGTCCCGGAAAATATCCACGCCAGCACGAACAGCGCTCTGAATCTCAACATCATTCATCAAATCGGTATAACAGAATTCCACTCCATCCTCGAGCGGTGCGCTATCGCAAGCGCCTTTCAGATCGCAAACGATCACCCGCCAGCCGCCACGCGCAAAGTATTTCGCAATCGCCCAACCAACCGAATTTGAACGCGCACCACCAAACATCAGAAGCGATTTTTTGCTAGCACCCATAGCGCACCACTCCTCCGTTTTCTGTCTCCGAGAAATCCTCTTCGACCATTTCAATCACAAACTGAGCGGCGGCGCGCAGCGGAATTTCCTTTCCGTCCTTCCAGCCAAAACGTTGCCGGTCACGCTCCTCCTGCACCGTGATTCCGCGCAGCTCCGCTTGTCGCTGATCGATATAGCGCGACATCTTTGTTCCGCCCAGCTTGCCAAAGTTGATTTGGCAAACACGAATCCGGTCTCCATAGTCCTTGGCCAGAGATCTTGTAACGCCGGTGAGCGCGTGTTTGCTTGCAACATACGCGGCACTGTACGCGCCAGCCTGAGTCGACGCGCTCGAGCCTATATTCACCACAATCGGACGCACTCCGAACAAATTGTCTTTGACCAGCTTTGCCGTCAACATCAGCGGGAAAAATACGTTCACGCGAAATACATCAGAAAAACTTTGCTCCTCCATCTCGTCCGTTTCGCAGATCAGATTCTTCCCAGCACAATTGACCAAAACATTCGGAAGATAGCCGACAGTTCTGATGCTACGCTCTATCTCAAACACAGCGCCGCGCCAATCTGTAAAGTCGCATCGAATGTCGTGAACCACCGCGCTCTCGCGGTCTGCTATTGGTCTACTTCCAACTCTATATGCTGATCGGCAGAGGACATTCAATATCTCCTCACCCAGCCCGCTCGTTCCGCCCGTCACCATCCAAGTTCTCATTCTGAGTTCCTTCCATCACCTGTATCTTCCTGTTCAAATACCACCGCGCCTTTTTCAAATCACCAAGATCGGATCCTTTATGGCCATAGCGTCCAACATACTTCACCACGTTCCCCAAATGCCAATCCAGATTCCAATCTTCGATCACATCGATCACTTCAAATTTGCCTCGTGTATAATGCGCAGGATGATTGATTATTTCGTCGCTCATCACTCCCTCCTCACCCACACGCCTTCCGGTATTCATTCCGACTTGCACACATCGGTCATCCCACAAAATGGCCATACCAAAATCCTTTACGTTTGTGATTGGAAGAATACGACCGAGATGTTCAAGACACCATCTTTTTATATGCTCAAGCTGCGCCGGTCCGTTTGCCACACGCGCCGTGAATATCCGAACGTCCTCGCCGGCGTTGAGCCACGCCTTCACGCGACTCACCATTGCCGGCACCGGCGCACCGATATGCTCCTCACCTTCCCAGTGGCTGTAATTGGCAAGCGTTCCGTCCAGATCAACTCCGATCCATCCCATCATACAGATTTCCTCTCCAAACAAGTCGCCTCAATTGCACTTCGAAATCAAAAAGGCAACCGCAATCAACAAAAAAAACGGAATCACAAAAACAGAAGCCACCTGCGCGAGCGCGCAACCTGTGCCTTCTTTTTTATATTCAACCTTCCCGTCTCTCCCAATCGTCATCATGGCGGCCTCATCACATAGTTTTGCCGGACCTTGACGCCGGCGTCGCTTCGTGTCGCACATCCTCCCACACACCATATATATCGATCAGCTGGTTTTTGTCTGGCAGATAAGTAAGCGCCTGAATCGGACACTCAGTATAACGCGGAAAGCAGCAAGTGCCGTGGTTCACGCAGAAAACTTCGATCCAACCCAGCGCCCACGGATGCACCCTATACACAGCTTCACGCATCATCCGAAAAACATTTTGATATTCGCCTTGCGTCCGTGTACAGAGTCGAACTTCGGCCATATGATGAAGCGCCCGCAGACTCAGCTTGGCAATAATGCTCGTCGACACCGCTGTCGGCAAAAGAGCGCGAGCGTTCTGCGCCGGCTCTCCGCTATCCAACGCTTGTTTATATGCCATGGTTTCGAAGTCGAGCGCTACCTCGAACAACTCATAATTCTCCGGATGCACCGGCGGCATCACCACGCCATTCTCAGAAGCGTCCACCGTGCGCTGCGATTCCTGGGCGAATGCAGCCACCGCAGGATTCGCGGCCGGAGAGCCGAATGCCGGATCATCTATGCCAGCTTGGTCCCGCGTCCGAACAAATTGGTGAGTAAATGCACGACTCACACCAGAAATCAAAAACACATAATCTATGAACTCCCAGGAACTTTTAATGGTGTCGCGCATATACGCCAAATGCTCCATCTTGGTTTCATACGACCATGCTTTTATTTCGTCCAACGTGGTTCGACCTTGCAACCGCGTCCCCTTGGTGAAGAGAAGCAACTCGAGCGCGGCTTGGGTGTAATTGATCAACTCCACTTTTGGCTTCACAATATTCACGCGACTCCTCCTTCGTGCGAGGCCAGCACGACATCATACATCGGCCGGTCGATGAAACTTCTTATCTTGAGCGCATCATCATATACGTCGTCCAGCAGAACGTTTCGCCAGCAGCTGAACCTGCCAAGCGAATACACGCCAAATCTTATTGTCAAGTTTAGGATGGTGTCCTTTCGAAAGTCCTCCGGCACCGGCGCGATTTTGCCCATCTGTTTTGAATAGTCCATCAGCTCGACATCGCTTTTCCTTATTCCCAGACTTTCGAAAACAAGCTGGTCCGCCGCCTCATCGTTCGGCGCGTTCTTCACAGCTTCAATAATGAGCAGATCGCGCAAGACTGAGGCACGATATATCGCAATCGACGGATCTGGATAATACATGGTCTGGTAGATATTGCAGTTTTTCACGCGGTATCTGATCACATTTATATATTCCTGCCAGAACTCCACAGCATGATCCCGCCCAACAATCTTGCACATAATCGGCATCGGCAAAGTGGAAATCACAGGCTCTCCCACGCGCTCCACCGGATCACGAGTGTCTGCCAGCCGTATCACTTCCCGATTCAGCGCCGTCACCGAGCAGCCGTAATGAATGCGCCCAGCGCAGCGCTTCAAAAGCATCTCGTGAAAACCTTCCGGCGCAATATAGCGCTCCACATCGCTCAAGTCCAAGATGGATCGCGCATAATAGCCGCCAGCCACCTTTTTCGAATACAGATTGACAAGCCGCAAATCCGGCGTCCGGTATTCGCGGCCATCATAATAGATGGACTTTTTCACTGCCACTTTGTCGAAATTGATAGCGCATATTTTCCCGATCTTATCAGAGCGGAAACGAAGCAGAGCCTTGTGGGTTGGAATTTCTCCTTTGGAGGGAGCCTGTTCGAGCAGAATGGCATCACTATTCAAAACACCAGCCAAGCAGCCAGCCATCCCCGCACCAAGAATATACACGGCAAATCTCCTATAAGCAAAAATGGGCACGACTCGAACAAATAGAATCGCGCCCATTCAAGAGAGGACCGGCGAGCGTCACTTTTTGTAGAAGATGATCTTGTCGTCTTCGATCTTCTTGCCCATGAGTCCGCGATCCTTCATGTAGGAAAATCCCTTCAGCGCCCTGGCTCTGACGTTGTCGGACTTCACGCCGGAGGCCTCGATCGTCTTGCACAGCTCTTCCAAAGTGATCTCCGGTTTCGCTGTGAGCGCCTTCATGACCACCACAATGCTCGTCCCGTCGCGAAATTGCAGATCCTCCGCAAACTTCACAAACGGCTTTTTCTCTTTCGCCGTCACCGCCGGCTTCTTCTTTCCGGTTGCAGCAGCCACCGGCTTCTTCTTTCCAGCCGCTTCCGGCGGCGGAGTCTTCTTTTCCTTCTTCTTGTTCTTGTCAGCCATTTCAGAGTCTCCTTCTTCTGCTGGTGGAATCCAAACAACTAGGTTTTGGGGCCACTTCACACACACCTTATAATCCTGACACCGCGCACACTGTTCCTCGCTCAAGTCCGCGAGCGGGAGTCCTTTCGGATGCTGTTTGCCAAAGCACATGTGCGGATCGCGAGCCAGCCGCTCATAACAATCCTTACAAACCATGGATGGTATAAAAATCTTGCCAGAGTTCACATGCTCTGGAGTGTTAAAGTTTTTTGCGCACATGCAACAACTTATCTTTTGAACGCCCATGTTATTATTATCCCCAAATAAAATGGTTTGGCGAAAAATCTTTTCAATATCTCGAAAGCTGGAACAGAGCGGCGCGCATATCCTTATCACTCATTCCGGAAACTCGTTGCAAGTCCGCGAGCGAGCATCGACTCAAATTGCGATAGTGATTCAAAAGCGTCCGCAGCAGCGCCTTCGCCTTTTCGTTTCCTTTCGACGCCAGCACGTCGACCACGCGCAGCCAGAAATTATCAGGCACCTTGCTGACCTCCGGCAACTGATCCACGGCGATAGTTTGCGGCAGATGTCGAAACTCACGCTCCATATGTTTGAATCGACCAATCAGCTTGGCGATGGAATAGCTGCTCAGTTTCGCGCCGCGATCAAAGTTATATTCACGCGCCGCTTTAATCAAAACCATCCGCGCCTCCTGAAGAAAATCCTGCAACTCGAGCGCCGGATCTTTACTTTTCAGGAAAGCCTTCCATGCCAGATTCTCGGCATATTTTTGAACTTGAAACTCTGGCATCTTTCTCCTTTTGCGCATCATAATCCTCCCGTTTGACCATAACCCAAGAACTCGAGCACAGAGTCAGCTCTTCGATCGACTCTGTTGTGGCAAGTGGCTTTATGCAGCGGAGCCGACAAAACGTATTTCCGGAGCCATTGTAAATCACAACCCCAGTGAGAAACTGATGTCCTTCCGGAAAGTAAAATGCAACATTCGGACCAAGCGCTCCGAGTTGAGCCGGCACCATCCCTTCGTATGGCCGAGGCGGAGACTCCCTTTTTCCGTAGATTTTTTGAACCAACGGCTGAGCCGACTTGGTTGCGGCCGACGAGCGCCGGCAAGACTGAATTTTAGGCTTTCGGCGCTTGCCGGAAAGCGTTCTAGACCTATTCAAAATGGGCATACATCACGCTCCTGCTGGGCAAGGCTGGGTTTTTTAGGATCGGCGCATAGGTTTCCCCACAAACCGGTTTCGATTAGCTCAAATTGGCTGTTATTGGTCCCCAGAATCACCTCGATATTGGCTGCTTTCCCAGCCGCAATCTTGGCGAGATGCGCATCCAGAGAACCTTCGAGCACAAGGTGAGTCACCAGAACTGAATTCTTTTGACCAATTCGGTGAGCGCGATCTTCGGCTTGCCGAATGCGCTCTGGAACCACATCTTCTTCTACAAAAATCACATGACTCGCCGCCGTCATATTCAGACCGGCACCAGCCGCTCCAATCGAGCCAAAAAACAGACCCACACTTTCGTCAGTTTGAAACCGGTCGACTATTGCTTGCCTCTTATCTGGTTGAATGCCACCGTGAATCAGAAGCGAATTTTTGAATTCGCGATGGAGCCGCTCGAGAACGTCGCGATGATGTCCGAAGACAAGCGCCTTGTGCGGTTCCTCTTCCATAATTTCCTGCAAATAATCTATCACATACGGCAATTTTCGCACGCCCGTTTCGTGGCGTTTCTCGCTGAATTCTTCAAACTTCACTTTCAAACCCTCAGCGAGCGCGGCCACCAGCTGGCGATAGGCATCTTCGTTTCCAGCCAGTTTTGCAGCCTTGACCGCTTCGCGCAGCGTCTGCAATTCGGCAGTCTTCCTATTCCACTCGCTCAATTCTTCCGCAAGAAATTTTTTCAAACCGCTGTCTTCGACCGGAATCTCTATCACTTGATATTGCTTTTCCGGCAGATCCTTGAGAACGTCGCGCTTCAACCGGCGAATCATGACCGTCTCTCGCAGCTTGCGCTGCAACTCCTCCTTATTACTTGCACCAGAAAAATCCCAGCCATATCCATCATTGTGCGCATCGCAATAGCGCTGGACAAAACTCCAAAAACTCGGCCACGACCGCGCATCCAAATAGCGCAGAATCCCGAAAATCTCGATCGGACTATTTTCGATTGGTGATCCCGTTGTCGCTATCGCATATCGAGCGCGAATCGCCGACACCTTCGGCTCGTCAGGTTTTTTAGGAACGCGCCCCAGAACCATTGCAGTGCGCTGCGCCTTCGGATTCTTGATAAGATGGGACTCGTCCATCACGAGCAGATCCCAATCCACAGCGTCAATCTGCGCTTTGTGGCGCACAAGAATATCATAATTTATAATGATGATATCTGCCACTGGCCAGATCGCGCTGTACGCCAATTCCACTGACAGGCTCCTCGTAAGCCAACGGCGGACTTCGCCAAGCCAATTCAGGCGCAGTGATGCCTTGGTAATTATGAGAACTTTCCGAATCGTCTGAAGCGCGTTAATAACGCCAATAACCTGAATCGTCTTACCAAGACCCATTTCGTCAGCGATCAGAACGCGCTTCTTCTCCAAAGCGAATGCAACTCCTGCCTTCTGAAAGCCATAATACTCCAGGCCATCAGGAGCAGGAATCGAAAGGTCTGCAGATGTAGCGGAGGACAACTCTAAAATCGCCGCCTGTTTTTCCAGCGCGGCCTTCAGTACAACTTGACAAGCCGAATCAGCATACTGGGCGAGCATTCTCGCCTTCGAGAGATCTTGCGTCGCCCAGTGTTTTTCGACAAGTCTGTTCCAAATAAAATTCGCGGCTTTCGGAATCTCCCTATCTTCGTAAGCCGACTCCAACTTGAAAATATTCGCCTCAGAATCATAGGTTAATATCACGCCATCATCCTCCATAACCTATCAAATGAAGTGTTTATTTTCTGCCGCGCTTCCATCGGGACATAGCCGATGCGCATCTCTTCCTTCATCGCGGCATAAACAGCATTGCCGATCCAAACGCCGTGATTGGCCATCGAGCGCAATCTCTGCAGCTCGGCATAATCAGCATCTGTTACAAAAACACCACCTTGCGGTTTCTGTTTTGGCGCAGCGGCTTGTTGCGGTTTCTGTTTTGGCGCAGCGGCTTGTTGCGGTGACGATCTTTTTATCGCCGGCGGAGGCTGAACCTTTTCGTCAAGAGATTTTTCGATTGCATCAGCCAGCATCTTCGAGTCTGGATCAACCAGCTTGTGTCGATTGTTCTTCGGTCCCCAGAACACAGTGATTGTGTCATCTGCGCTATTCTGGAAATTGAGAGCGAGCGGTTGCCCATCCATCGACTCGAAATAATGCGTGACCAAATGGCCCCGCTGAGTCAACTCGCGACGCAAACCTTCCCGCAAAATCTTGAAACAACCCACAAATGTCGCACTCACCATTTTAGTCTCCTTTTCTACAAGCGCATTTGTGAGCAGGAAATGGCGGCGCGGTGAAGCGCGAGCCTTGAAATCGACGCGATTTCCCGATGTTCCTGCTCAGTCACCGGAATGCGCTGTTGGAGACAGCGATTTGGCGATTGCGGATTTGGCCCGCGTTCGCCCACACTTGCTGGCCGGACTTGTGACCGGCTCTAAGCGCATTAAAGGACAGCAGAAGATGATCTGCTGGAGCCTCCACTCTGCTATTCAATAATCTCGACCACGATTCTAAGCGCCGCCGCTTGGCTGATACAGTTCTGCGTTCCTTTTGATGCTGATATATTACTATGGAACGCAATAACCAAATCAGGATTTTCCGCAAGCATCCTTCTATTCCTCTAAGCGCCCTCATCACAGTAGCTCATCAAGCGCTTTTTTAATCTCAATCTTATCCATCTCGGACTGACCAAACTCAACTTGCTCGAGCGCGCCGTCGACCCTGCTTTCGAAATACAGCGAAGCCATTCGTTTTGCAGCATTATACGAACCGTGAACTCTGTCCAATTCAGCTCTGTCCAATTCTTCCGGACACCAGCGCGTGGCCGACGAATATTTCGTAACACCAATCACAAAACAATCGAACAACAAATTCGTGCGCACGCCACCAATAACATTCGTTCTCTCTGTCATCTTATCGACATACGCCCAAAGCCAGCCGTCGATTTCGACTGCGTCGTCAGAATTCACTCGCACATCGACCTTGATTTCGAGCATCGTAAAAAGTTGACTCAAAACATCGAAAAGAGATTTCACCGTGTTCAACTTTTCTGTTTCCATAGTCTCCTCCGGACTTGTGACCGGTCGACCCACCTTGAGTCGGCGCATTAGACCGGCACTCAACACCGGTCCACTCTGCTAGGAATCCCATCGCCAGTCTTCTCTGTGCTCGGCAAGATGGTTCTGGGCCAGTTCAATAATCACACCAGCGTGATGGCGGTCCACCCATCGCTCGAGCGGCTCTCCGATCTTGAGACCCCGCAGAGAGCACGGCACGCCATAACCGCCCACGGATTTCACTTCGATAATGTCAAAATCATCCACACACGCCGCCGCATAATCCACGACAATATCAAACTCACAGCCGTCCAACTCCACGCGCTCGAATTCAGCTCGTGTGTAGCCTTTTGCCACTGACTTCATGTTAGTCTCCTCCGGACTTGTGACCGGTGCGCTCACCATGAGCGCAGCGCATTAAGACCGGCGTCGAGCACCGGTCCCACTCTGCTACATCACACAGATTCTATTCGCAAGCACCGTGATGGTGTCTCTCCGTTTCTTCATCAATCTGGAAATCAGACCGTCGAGAGCCGAATCTATCCGCTCACGATGATACAGAATCGCTGCTGGATTCAGAACTGTAACCTTGCCAACTTCCGGAAGAACGCGAACGATCTCTGTCCGGCTCCATTTCCCGAGCGAATAAACTTGCACAGCCATTCCGGAGCGCAGCTTGTCAGTGCGATCCTTCATGCACTCGCCCATTCGCTTACGACTCGCCCTGAATAACTCAGCACGCCGATCCATAAAATCAAGACCAGCCGTCACCATCTTCTCGGCTTCAGCGCCACTCACACCAAGAACAGATTCAAGCATCCGATCCGGAACGTTATAAACTTTGCCCGACCCCGCTCGAACCATATATTTGGAGCGACATCTATTTGCTGAGAACACCACGCCAAGAACAACCTTTCCCTGCCGGCCTCTAAACTGCACAGACTCTCCTATTACAAAATGCATCTTCGTCTCCATTTTCCGGACTTGTGACCGGTCGACCCACCTTGAGTCGGCACATTAAGACCGGCATTGAGCGCCGGTCCCACTCTGCAAAACTAAGCAGAACCAAACATATTCTTGGCCAACCGGAGAGCGCAGAAGTTGCGCATAGCCGATGTCGCCATCTTCTTTTCTTTCATCTTCCCACAAACATAACACACACCGGCCTTCTGCGCCGGCACGCTCTACTCACAATTCGCGCACAGCGTCTGAGTCACTGGTCCGATAAACATCCGCCCGCAATCCTTGCACGGAATCTTGCACAGAGTATTCAGACCAGAAGCGCCAAACAAATCCATCATCACATCCGCCGCCGTCGGCTGAGCGCCGGTGAACTTCGTCCCATGAGGGAGCGTCCCGCCGGCAAAGATCTTGCCCAGCGGCTGAGAAGCGCCAGCGGCGTCTTCGTCTTCGTCTTCGTCTTCGTCTTCGTCTTCGTCTTCGTCATCGTCAAAAAGACCAAGCTGTTCTTGGACCGCGTCCAACAACGGATTCCGGCAACGCCCACAGCGCGCCGTCTGTGCTTTGCTATCCTCGATCTTGTTCTTGGTTCCGCAAGCATCGCACTCAACTATAATTGTCGCCATCTTCTTGTCTCCAATTTCAAAATCCGGACTTGTGACCGGTCGACCCACCTTGAGTCGGCGCATTAAGACCGGCATTGAGCGCCGGTCACACTCTGCTATACTTATAGTTCTTCTTCGCTCGGCTGAAATCCCTCACGCCGGTCGATCATCAGACTGATCTCCTGGAGAACACCACCCAGCATGCGAAGATGCTCAACGTTTTTCTTTCCCTGCACTTTTACTTCGATGTCGATTTTATACGCGCCGTCGAAACCATTAAGCACCAATTCACCGTCGACCCAATTACTGACATACCGAACCAAACCGCTGATCCGTTCAATCACCTGAGCATCCGTCATGTTTCTAAGCAAAGGCATTTTTTTATCTCCGTTTTCCGGACTTGTGACCGGTGCGCTCACCATGAGCGCAGCGCATTAAGACCGGCGTCGAGCACCGGTCCCACTCTGCTATCGACCACTCTCCTCTCGCAATTTCGCCGGAACGTTATGGCGCATCCAGCCCAGAATATCGGGCATCATCGCCTGCAATCGATCCTTGCGAATATAATCGGAATACCGGTGCTCGAGCGCCTCGAAATCCGGTCCATGATCACCGGCTGGTCCACTCTGATACATACCAAGTCGAATCGGCTGAAGCGAATTCAAAAGAGCGCCGTGGCACAACTCGTGAAAAATCACACCTTTTACTTCACTAAGAAAAAAACCATGCTCCAGCATCTTGTGGAAATAAGCATTCAAATATATGACTCGCGTGTTCCCGTCATACATCCCAAACGTCACACCACACAGCCCGTACTGCATTTCCCGCCAGTCACTAAAAAATCTCGTGAATTTGACTCCGATCACCAACCCAATTTCATTGAGATAATCTCGGTCGAATTCCAAAGCGATTCGCGTGAGCATTCCTTCGATCGTTTCCTTTGTCATTTTCTTTGTCTCCATTTTCCGGACTTGTGACCGGTGAGCGGACAGCCCGCTCGCGCATTAAGCCGGAGCGCGATTGCTCCAGCCCACTCTGCACTGATTAGATTCTCTCCCACCCAGGTTTCCCGTTCACTTTCACGCGGCGCAGCTTTCCGAACTTGATCAGAAATCCTGCGACCATCATGACGCGACAAACCAAATTGGAAGACTGAAACTTTCCCGTTACCGCCGCAACCACTTCTTCTTTCGTGATCTGCGGTTTCGAGAAAAGGACTTGAGTAATAATATCGGCGCTCGAGCCAGGACGCCATTGCGGCACGCCGTCTGGACCAAGCGGAGCCAGATTAGACGGATGCCCCGTAGACTTCACAGAGCGTGGACTCGCAGTCGAGCCGACCACCTTGGGCGCTCGCGGAGATGTGCGCTTTGCTTTTGCGATTACATCCCGCGCCACCTTCTCTGCTTTCGCCTTCTGTTTCACTTCCAGCCTAGCAATAAAATCTTCCAGATTTGGCGGACTCACCTTCGCAGCCATCTTCTGAAGTGTAAGCAAGCACATTCTGAGCGAGACTTCTTTCTCGTGAATAAATGTTGTGCCCATCGCTTGCGCCTTGCACTTGTTCGCGCGATCCCACAGCTTTTCAGAGTCCGCAGGAACGTACATCGCGTTTGGATTGCGCAGCTGAAGAACTTTCAGGCTTCCACAAACGCCCGTCATAATTCCAACAGCCTGAACCAGAGCGCTACATCGCGCCTCTACACTGTCAGCCTGTTTGGAAAAAGACGAATACAATTTATTCAAAATCATCTTTGCGTTCATCTTAGTCTCCTCCGGACTTGTGACCGGTGCGCTCACCACGAGCGCAGCGCATTAAGCCGGAGCGCGATTGCTCCAGCCCACTCTGCACTGATTAGATTTATGCGGAGATAAGAATGCGGTCCGCAACCTTGAGGAACTTCACTTCGAAGTCACCCATTCCCGTGATCTCCTCGTGAACGCCACCGGTAATTGAACTGATCCGCCGGAGCATTTCGCCATTCCCGTGATCGCATTCAGACCCGCCACCGATGTAAATGGTATCGATGATCACGCCAGCACTCTTCGCCTGTTCTGCCGCTTCGAGACAAAGATGGAGATCCTGAATCTGACCATCGCTCGTCAAGATGATTCGCGGAATCATGCCCTTCCCCTTCTTGAGAAGAGTCAAGCCAGCGCGGATTCCTTTGCTTGCATTGGTTCCGCCGCCCATATGCCCGATCAAATTCACGCCGCCCTCGATTTCCGCCAGACTACTGGAGCCACGAAGATGGATGTGGGCCTTGCTGCCAAACTCGACGATCGCCACTTTCATCCCGTCCGCCTTCGCGCCAATCTTATCTTTGGCATAACGGAGAATAACCTTCTTCTCCAATTCCACCTTGTTAAGACCGTCGCCTGAATTGATACCCCAAAACATACTTCCGGAGCCGTCAAGCACAAAGGCCAGATACTGGAAGGTGTCCATAAAGTCTGCCAGATCCATCATTCCCGTTTCGAGAATTGCCTGCTCTTCGGTTGTGGTCAAGTTGCGATCGGTGATGATGATAGAATTGTTCGCGTTCATTTTCTTGTCTCCAATTTCAAAAACCGGACTTGTGACCGGAGGCTCCACCATGGAGCCGCGCATTAAGACCGGCGTCGAGCGCCGGACCCACTCTGCTATCGACCGCTCTCCTCAAGCGAAATTCCTTTTAGAGCGTCTTCGTAGATCAGCTTTGCTCTTTTCATAAGATCGGCAAGCGCGAGTCCTATCATATTATTCTTGGTGTGATATTTGTAATATTCATCCTCAGCGGACTTCAAATATGCCGCCGCCGTCGCGATCTCTTTTATCTGTTTTGCGTTCATCTTAGCCTCCTCCGGACTTGTGACCGGTGCGCTCACCATGAGCGCAGCGCATTAAGACCGGCGTCGAGCACCGGTCCCACTCTGCTAGAATCCAGACACCATGCTGGCGCACTCAGGACCGATCCCAGCCGCCACCGATTCCGGCACTGTAAGAGCACGTCCGCAACGGCAACATCGCCCCATATGCCAGAACAAAATGAATTCCGGCACTGAGTTTGCTTTCAGATTCTTGAAGAACCAAGCAAAAACTCGAACGCTCTGTGCATCGTTTCCGATGCCGCCCTTGCGACTGTGGAAGAATTCGCCGGCTTTGATAAAGCCAATGAAAGTGTAATTGGAAAGATTATCCGGTCCGGTGAGAACACAGACCCAATGGGTGACTTCGCTTTCCTTTTTGTTCGCGCTCACGCGGAACGTGAAGCGATTTCCGCTTTGAGTATTCTCTATCGTAAAATAGGCATTGCCGGCCAGGACGAAAGCGAGCCGCTCAGCGTTCTCGCGGATCTTTCCGTCCAGCACTGGCTTCACATCACATTCGAGCTTCAGCGGCAAGTTCGTCGACACAGCAAACAGTTTGCGAAACGTTCCCTCGAGCGTCTGTACTTTTTCGTTTTCCATAGTCTCCTTCCGGACTTGTGACCGGTGACTCGCCATGAGCCAGCGCATTTGCGGAAAGGAAATGCGTTTCCTTCCCGCCACTCTGCAATTCATTTTAGAGACGGCTCAGCGCTTTCGCGCGTCTTCGCCACATCAGTTTTTTCTACTCTCCGTCGCTCGCTACCCGTCCATCTTACCGTCGATCCGTTTTTTCGCGCGTGCCGCAGTTTCAAATCGCTTTGGATTCTGCGCTGCTATTCTGGGATGGAGTATCACGAGTCCTAGATTTCGTCCGTAACCGGACTGTTACCGGTCTGCAAGCAGTTCAGTCTGCTCGTCGCCTCAGAGATTTTGCCTACTGGCTTCCCACTTTCGTGGATCATCGCTTTCGGGGTCTCGTTTGTTTTGGCTCTGGATTTTTTTGTTTTCGGTTGGCGTCTTACCGCCCCTTTTCCCGCTGGGTTTTTTCTCTTATGAGAGTTTGGCTCCGGTCGGAATTTCGCCGCCGGACTTCACCATCTGCCGAGGCCACCGCGCTCTCTGCCCTTTCTTTTTTCCCGCTTCCGGCGTTGCCCCAGTCAGCCGTTTTCGGCCTCAGTTGGGGTCGCGTTTCCGCGAGTTATTTCGTTTGGCTTCCCGCCACCCCCCTCCCTGTATGTATTTCGTATCTCATACCATTATCTTGCGCCTAATGCTTTCAGATAAAAAGGATTATTTTCTCCAATGTTTATGCATTCGCGGACAGTGTCGATCCACAGAAGGTGCATGAACACACACCAGAAATGATGCATTTTTTTGTGTCCCAGATCTTGATAAGAATCAACCAGTTACGGGCACACCTTTACACAAAAAATGGCCAAAAAATAACTTTTGGCCATTTATTTCACTGAGTTTTGCGGCGGATTATTCGACAAATTCACACAGCCTTTTTTTGCTTTGGCCGGCCACGACGGAGATTCATTTTTTTTACAGCGAGAATGTCCCGGCGCAAAAACAATTTCGTATGCCCCATCGAAAAAACCGGACGCAAATAACCGCGCCGCATCAAGTAATCCAGTCCCTGCGCGGCCACCCCATACAACTCCGCAGCAACGCGCCGCGTCAGCAAACTTTTCGTGTCGACTATCACACAGCCTCCCTCACCTCAAAAGTGTTATCAAACTCTCTTCAGACTCTTCTGCCGGGTCTTTTGCCGTCACCGAAACGATGCGCACTGCCACATTGCGAAAAGCATCCAGCTGCTCTCGCATAAGTGCCGCCTCACGCGCTGCATCTCTATCAAGCACAATCAAAAAATTTTTGAATTGTCGAAACAATTCCCGTTTTTCGATCGTCAATTCCTTCCCACCAATTGCGGTCGCAGTCCAAGAATTAAGAACTCCATCACGCTGAATAACGCGCTCGACCGCAAGCGCGTCCGCCCAGCCTTCTGTTATCACGACAGTTTTCGCGTGAGCGAGCGCTGCATCATAATTGAAAATCGCTTCTGCCGCTCGAGCGCCTATTGGATAGCGGACCTTGCGCTCCGCTTTGCCGGTGAAATCGCGCGCAACAAAACTCACCAGCGCACCGTTCAGACGAATCGGCACGATAATTCGAAAGGCATATTTTCCGGTGATGCAAAATCCAATTCCATGCCGGACCACTTGCTCCTGGGTGATCCGCCGGCCAGCAAGATAACTCATAGCAATTTGCCCGAAATGTCCACCGCGAGGGAGGCGGCTGAATTCCTTCGGCAATTGAATTTTTCCTGATTCGATTTCCTTACTATAAAAATGAACAGCCTCATCAGCGATTCGCGCCGCTTCGTTCCACGTTATGTTTTGAAGACGCGCGATCAGCTTTGTGAGCCGGCCCTTTTCGCCGCAGCCGTGACAAATGAAAACCTTCTTGTCGACATTCACGCAACAGCTGGGCGAATGCTCCTGATGCCATGGACACAGAATAGTCCACTCGCCTCCGGTGCCACGATGCGCTCTCGGTTGCCCAGAAATTACCTGTTCCGCGTTCACGCCGTCTTCTCTGCCTTATATATAATGAAGGACCGACTCACAGCCAAACCTGCCTCGAGAAAGGACTCTATCGGCTTCGGCCTTGCGAATGCCTTTATCTTACACGGCGCGCAAATTTGGATATTCCTTTTTCTTTGATATTTCCGACCAAACTCGACTATCAGCCCACTCGTCTCCGCCATCTTCAGACACCAGCGACATTCCATCATAATCCACACCTCAGTCGAAGGAACAATGCGACGCCCGCCAGAATCGTATTGATCGTCCCCATAAGCTGTCCAAGTAAGAATCCGAGCGCAGCCCATCTGACTGCTGACTTAGTCCGTGTCGGAATTGCCAGCCAAAGTTCTCGGACCATCATTTTCTTTCTCCTCCTTCTCCCAGACTTCGCCACAAGCATCCCTAATCACGTTTATCGTCTTTTTCCACTCTCCTACTTTTTCAGGATCAATAACTGCAACTTCCCGCCCATCCTCAGTACATATTTTGATTATTGGCATCGCACCTCATTCCTTCCACCGACCAGCAGCGGTCACTATCGAAACATTGTCAGGAATTTCGCTGCTCCACCGACCAGCTGTGGCGTGAGATGCAACTCTAACAAAGCACCAATACGCCAACCGGCGCGGCAGACACCACGCCAACTGATACCAAAATTTCTCCATTATTTCTCTCCCGATACAGGCTCCAGCTTGACTCTCGCCACTTGATTCGGCTGGAGACTAAGCATCGCCCCAGCCTTCTTCGACAACAACAGAAGTTTATCCTCGTCTGGCATCGTGAACGTGCCATTTATCTTGACGATCACAGATTCCTGCTCTGCCGACACCATGTTAGTCACGCGCACGCGCTGTCCTTCTTTATACATCATGGCGCGACCGTTTAGATTGACGAGAGCGCTCGCCTCGTCTCCGCCATCACTCTGAACCTTCGCCACACCCATGATAGTCAATGTCATCTTCTTCACGTCGCCTATGTCCGCCGCGATCTGCTTAAGCAACGCTCTGGTCTCGATTTGTTGTTGTTGCTGCTGCGCCTCCTCGACCATGTGCGCATTGATACTGGTGACTACGTTCTTGTACTCGTTATAAGTTCCTTTCGCCCAATTACCGCATACGCCCAAAGCACCCAGCGCCAGAGTTGTTGCGATACTTTTCCAGTTTAACCAATCCATCTTATTCTCCGATCTGCACCAAGGGATTTCCACTGTCCAAATTACTACTCCAGCGCCGCCAGCGCCGCCTGTAATTTCGCTCGCATCGCGACCTTCTCGTCTACAACCGGAGCAGAATGCTGATCCATCAGCTCGTGCATAAGCACCACAAACTGATCCACCGTAAGCTGAGCCAAACACACCACGCCCGTTGGCACCGTGCGCGGTGGCTGATATCTGCCAAACATCGTGCCCACCGTCGCGGCCGGATCTCTTGGCGGGACCGCGATCGGGACAATAGGAGGAGGCGGAGATGGCTCCACTATTCCGTGAGCGCGATTGTACTCGGCAATGATCTCCTTAATAGATGGCATACAATTTCTCTCTTTGACATACGCCGCTTGTATCTCGTACCACGCCGAAATCCACTCAACTATCTGCGCCTTATCGAGTCCCGTACTTCCGGCCACAGCATCGATGTCAGCTGGAAACACATATGGTTGTCCGTCGCTCTTGTACGCCCCACGATACTTCAAAGTGAATTCCTGAAAAGTCATCTTCATCTCGGCATCCTCCTTTTCAAATTCCATTAGATTCGACAGGCGTATTTTCGGCCTGAAAAGTTTCCTGTTCTTCTCGGCTGCATTCCCCTTCACTCATTTCCCCGCCCTCGCTGTAGGACTCTTCATCAACTTATTGTAAGCACAGTCCTCGGTATGTCCCTCACTCCGCTTCGCCTCACAAATAGCACAAGTCTCTTCATCGTTGGGATATCCAACTCCCCCCTCGAAGAACTGCCACTCGTACCTTTTGAGCATCTTCACTAGGGCAAGATTCTCAGCCTCCAGCCCCGCGATGCGAACTTCTGCCTTGTCTAGACTGATCTTGACTATGAAGGGGTGACTCATACGCTCTCCGATTCTTTCTCAGCCCAAAGGTAGCAGAATCCATCTTTACCTGTCTTGACGTAGTGTGTACCGCCGCATCTCGGATCAGCCGGTAACGAGTAGGAGGACCACTTGGAGCAGGTAGCAAATCCATCGTGGTACTCGTCGTACCAGTGAGCGCACGCCTTGCAAGTTCGCGCCCTGATCTTTGCAAGCTCGGCCTCCAGCTCCGCGATGCGCTTGTTCTCTGCGTCTATTATGGGCTGTAAACGAATGATCTCATCCTCCAGTTCATATAGGCACTTGTCCTTTTCGGAAATTGTGGCCTCCAGCTCCTTCACCTGAGCCGTAAGTCGATCCGAGGAGTTGACGTACATCTGCCGATCGCGTTCCAGCTCGGCGATCCGATCCCCCATTCGCTTAATGTATTCTGTGTCAGAATCTCTCATTCCCCCTCCTTCACACTCGTTACGGCGGCTCGGGCGGCTACTTGCGCTTGGACCAGAAATCCCGTTGCCATTCCTTGTCTGGATGAATCACAAACTTTTCCATGAGGAATTCTAGATTGGCCTTGAGCATTCTCGCATTTGACGATTTGAGAAGTTCCTTCGTACACCGCTTCAGAACCAAGTAATCAGTATCCAGCTTCCTTGTCATCTCATCCTCCTGCCGGTCGGCTGGCATTCTTGAGTGGAGACCCGTGTCCTGGATCGGGCATAACGTCATCTGCAAGTATCCCTCTTGCATCAGTTATATGGGGCTTGGTTCCCATCACGGTCTCCACAACTTGAGTGGATGCAGTAAGGCACGCGCCTCAGCCAGAGCAATCTTGTGAGATATCAATTCAACCATTTGGCTAATTGTTGAATTATCTAGCTCCACCATTGGACTGCACCCACAACTTGAGTGGCGCAGGTGGGATCGCATGACCCCATGCCGGTATGAAATTGCAGTAGCCTTGGAATCAGCACGGGCGTGCCCCTCCACTCTACATGGAGCACCCAGACTGAAAGCCACCGGCACACATGCCTGCGCCACAAAATCCAAAACTCGTCTATGGCGAAGTCGCCGCCGTCACAGCCTCCACGCCTTGCAAAACAGGAATCTCTTTTAGACAAAATTGCATGCGCGCAAGATCCTGTTTCAAAAGAATATCTCCAATTTGCTTACCAGACGGACCATGCCAATATCCATCGACATAAAGTCGCATCTCACCAGCAGCTTGTTCCTCGTTTGTTTGGTTCAGCGTCATAATCAAACTGCTGTGTTGAGCCGGCATGCTCGACTCCTGGCCATCTTCCATATAGATCCGAAACTTGGTTCGCTTTTTCAACGGCGTCTGCTGAGCTGTCACGCATACGAAATCCAACTTTGTAGCTATGCCGCGCAAGTTCACAAAAATATCATCGCGCATAGCGCGCATCGAGGATTCTCCGCCATGGCGCTCCACCGGCTTCAATAGCTCGCCATAATCTATAATCACCGTGTCGATCCGTTTTCCCTCCATCCGCATCCGCTCCACATCCGCTTTCAAATCTATCGGCGAATAAGTTCTGGCCATCTTCCAAAGAATATACAGTCGACCTTTTGCCATCTCAGCGGCTTTCTCAATTTTAGTTTGGAGCCGATCAGCCAGAAGCCGCAAATGTTCAACTTCCAGCCCGCTCAGCATCGCATCATATCGGTCCTCAACCATCGAGATCGGATTCTCGAGGCTCACGTGCAGGACGTTGTGGCCTGTGAAAATTGCACACCGGCCGATATGGGTGAGGAAGACAGATTTGCCGCGCTTTGACGGCGCGATCACGAGCGTTATCTCGCCACGATGCGCGAACACTCCCTTCTGATGAAGCGTCGGAATCAAAAATTGAACGCCATCCTCCTGCGTCTGCAAAGTCTCGCGACGCAAAACACGCTGCGAAATATTCGCGAAATAATCCACCGGCTTGTGACCATTCTTGCCGATCTCGATTTGTGTAGCTCTCACCGCGCCCTTTGCGCCTTCCACATCACCAGAGTCAATCATTCGGTCCAACTGGTAACGAAGCGTTTTCAGTTTTGCAAAAGAGAAATACTGCTCGAGCCTCGACGAGACATAGTCCGCATTTGCGCTCGCCTTCTGTATCTCGCTCGCCTTCTCTTTCAGCAAACGAATCCGCGCCTCTGGAAGACGCTCATCATCGCACATCTTGCTTATAAAATCCAAGTACAAATTCTTGGCCACGCAACCGCTCGACTTGTAGAACTTCAGCGCTATATCAGCCAGTTTCATTCGCAAGTCGTCTACGAATAGCTCCGCTCTCAGTCCGGCCTCATTCTCGCGCATGAATTTGACGTCCGAAACCATCAAATGCAAAAGCGAATCTATAAAGCCTGAATCGAATCCATTAAAATTGTCCATCCTCAGATTCTGCGGTGCGGCCATAAATCACTTCCTCTCTCCACCTTCTCATATATTCTTCTTTGGCTTCAGCCCAGACTTGCTGTTTGCGCAGCTCGACCAGTTGCTCCCTTGTGTATCTAATCCAAGTTGTTGGCGGCTTGGCCGGCTCAGTGGAGCCGGCAGAAATTCCATTCGCGTATTCGACCGCCGCTTCTTCTGCCTGTTCCGGAAGCTGCTGTCTTATCCTCATCAAACGGACACGCTCTCGCGTTGCGTCAATAGAATCAACTTCCTCGCGCCGTCGAGTTGGCACCGGCGCATCTGCTGTTATATAACCTTCGCGGCGGAGAAACGATTCGTATCGATCCTCGGCCTTTTGGCCGCAAAAATTTGTCGGCAACGGTCTGTATGGAAGGTTTTGCTTATACCACAGAACGTTATACTCGACAAAATCATTCACCGGCCAGCCGTTATGCTGGCACATCACGATGATGCGCCGGAGCGCCGTCTGGTCTGCCGTTCTATTCAAATTGACAAACTTGAGTCCATATTTCTGTCGATACAAATCCATGAAAACAGAAGCCAAATTTTGCACTTCGAATTGCTGGACTTGAGCGGTTTGCTTTTTTAACAGCTGGAGTGGTGCGAGTCTTGGAGGAATGATCCTACGCGGACTTGATTGCGCCTTATACTCAGCCATATCTATTAACATTGCTTGTCTACGACCTTCGTTATGATCCAGGTGTCAACATTAAACTTGGAAACTTGTATGGATCCCTTCTTTGCTATCACCGAGAAGTCTGGATATTCAATCATCTGGAGAGGAGCGTTGCTCAGCGGAGTATTCACAACCGTTATTCCGATCTTCCTCAAGAACCTTGAAAGTGTACTTGGTTCATCCATCTCAATTCTCCTTGTCAAAAGAAAAGGTGGCGCACAGCGCCACCATCCTTTCCGACAGGAAAGGATGACAGTCAAATTCTCTTTTTAGTTCCTAAAAAGAACTCCACTTTTATATCCCCCATATCCCCCTTCTTTCTCTCCTCTTTGCGGTGTACTTATATTATCCCCAGAAAAACGGAAACGCCAGAATTTATTTTTAATGTGAATGAATATGCATGGCTCGCCCTGCACAAGTACGAGAATAAATCTATGGGGCAAAACAGAAGCAGCAACGCTCAAGAGCGTTGCTGCACAGTCACTTTACCTTTTCTACTTTGACGTGTTTTGGTTGGCTCAGCGACTTTACCGTTACCGCGATCGGAGTTGCGCCCGCGTCCGCTCCGACAACGCCGCTAATTTGCGAAATGTCTGCATCGATCTGTGCAAACTTGCCCACGAATGTTGTTTGGTCAAGTCCGTATATGATCACGCGGGTTTTCCCGCCGACACTTCCAATGGCGATCTGCTTGTTCACGCTGCCGGAGAGCGTCACGGTCCCAGCCGTCAGCATGTCGAATTGCAGAGAAGCCACTGGCTTGTCGACATATAGAAAGACAAGAATCATAATGATCTTATTCACGGATTGACTATTACGCTCACCGTGACCGTGACAGAAACACCCATCGGCTTGGACGGAACTCCTGCCGGCAACGAAATCGGATCGCTCTTCGGTCCCTCACCCCAAATGTTGAAAGCGGAGACTTCGACCGTGTGTACGCCAGGAGCCAGATCCATCGTGTATTCTGGTGTCGTGGTTTTTGCTGTGAGAGCGCCGTCTGTATATATCCCATATTCAGACACTTGCTCGTCGGTAGAATTTGCAACCCAAATCACTTTTACCTGCATTCGATTTCTCCTTATTTCCCAAGAACCTTGTTTATCAGAAGCTGTAAATCAACTACATTCACCTGCCCGTCCTTGTTCATGTCCGCTCCAACCGTTGTCGCTACTCCAAGGATGGTATTCACCATCAGCTGGATGTCGACTACATTCACCTGCAAATCACCATTCAAGTCTCCTTCCAGCACCGTAGGAATAGTTGTTGAGACTTCATTCGAAAAGCCGCTCTCTAGGCCGGCCGTATTATACGCTGACACAGCAAAAAAGTATGTAGCTCCAGGAGTTAATCCTGTCGCCGTGTAGCCTGGAGTTGGATGATTGGACTGTGCAAGCGTAAGCGAAACCGGAGTGCCATAGGTTCTCGAGGAGTTGCCTCGATACACCTTATAGCCGGCAAGGTCTGTCTCGCTATTTGGATCCCAAACTAATTTAACGTCGCCGGCGAACGCGGCATACGAAAGAAGAGTGCATATCAGACTAAGCGGAACGGTGCGCGTCCGCTTCTTCATTAGCCATCGCATCTTGTATGTGTCCTGGATCGATCACATTTAGAATTTTTCCAAGAAGAGTCCAGTACCAATATCGTCCACATCCACGCCCGCACCGGCTCGAGATAGTCTCGTCCGGCGCGCCACCAAGCACAGCGTTGAAGAACTGATCAACTCCGATCAAGAGATTGAAGACATATCGGCGCAAACCGCGCTTTCGAATATTCAGGCCCGCGCTGAGCGCAATCAACGCCACAAATAGTACAAGCACCAGCCAAAGCCAAATCATAATTCTCTCCATCAATGGCACTTCCACAGCGTGATCGAGATAATTTTCTTGAACGTGCAGCTGGCGCTCCGCTTTTTTGTAACAGATTTATATGCCTGCTCGAAAAAGTCAGCGCGCTGCTTTTCTATATCACGCTCCCGCTGAGCCAGCTCTGTCTCTCTCCTGGCCAGCTCCGTTTCCTTTTCTAGATTAAATTTCTCTCGAGCGCATAACGCCTTTTCACGCTCGAGATTTTGGCGCTCAACTCCAATTTGATATATTGCGGTCTCTAATCGAGTAAGCTGACGAAGCGCCTCGCGAAATTCTTCATTTGTTAGTGTCTGCGGAGGCTTCGATGATTGCTCTGTTTCTGATAAGCTGCAACCGCAAGGCGCTAACAACTTCAGCATCAGAAAGCATGTCAATACTTGCATCGCTCTCCGCCTCTCTAGACTGAATCATCTTCAGCTGTCTACTATATTCCTGTTCCATTCCTGATCGCAGCTGAATCAAATTTCTTTTTTCTGCGGCCACATTAGATTTGTCCTTGTCCACCAGTTGCCGATCCACCGCAACCGCCGCCTGCTTGTCCTCAAGTTCCTTCTTCAACGGCTTGAGCCGGTCCTCTATATTCTCTTTGATCCCGCTTTCGTGTCCTTGATCGTAGGCCACGGCTTCTCGATGCTTTATATACCAGAAGATCACCCCACCAGCGACGGCGGCGAGGACTATTTCCATCAGCCAAATTGGCGCACCTATCTTTCCCGCCAACCACGTTATCATCTTGTTCCGCCTTCTCCATTAGAGCTGAATTGGCAACTTTGCCACGACCCATTTCACAACCGCTGGCGCGACCCATTCCATCATCGAGCCGAATAAGAACGCAATACTTTCCTCGATCGGAATCGACTGGATCCAATTCATCCAAAGGAAAGGAACGCGATTCAAATATACCACACCAAACACCCACACTACGCCAATTGTGGTAATCCACGACACTCTATCTTCTAGCAGATCCACAGCAAACCACTCGAGAGTGCTTTCCTTCACCGTCTTGCCCTGTTTGGAGCCATTATACGTCCAGCGAAACCACTTCATCGCCAGCGCAAGGACAGCGCCAAACAAATAAAAAGTCCACTCGAGATGGTGATGCACCTGCGGCAACGGAAGCGTCTCGACAATTTGTAGCATCGTAATCATAACATATCACCCACAGACTTGACCAAGCTGTCCCACGGAAACTTTCTTCCTGGACACGACTTATAGCCGGCATAGTCTGTGTGCCGCTTCAAGTTTGTCTTAGGAATGGAATATGCAGTCATAAGAGACGAGACCAAGCGAACCAAAAGTCTAAATGCGATCGGTGGCAAATCGGTTTCATCATAATTCCCAACCACACAGATCCCAAGACTGCGCCTGTTCATGCCTTCTTCTTTGCAATGCGCGCCGTCTTCTGTCGGCATTCGACCCAGCAGAACCTCATAGTGATCATTTATCAGTTCGATACCAAAATGATAACCTATATCGTTCCAGCCCAAAGTCTCTGTATGATATTTGCGAATTGCTTGCCACGAAACGGTCTGCGAGTCGCCGGTCAAACTGTGATGAATAATAATGAATTCTGACTTCACGAGTCCTCCCTATCTTCGAGCCTCGATGTGTTGAACCAAAAGATTGCGAATTTCATTCAGCTGTGTCCGCACATCTGATTTGAATTCATTGTCAGTGTGGCGCGATGAGTCGACTCTGTGAGAATCAACTTTCTGTTCGATCGACTTGTCGACCTCAAATAGCCGAACGTCCTCGAAGTTAAGATGCTCGATTTGGGCCTGAATCTTTCCCCACGCAACAAGCATCGAGCCTAATATAACGAGCGTCGACGCGATGATGCCAACATTATTCCAAAGCCAACCTTTCCTCCCGTTTGAGGACTGTACCACCTTCGCCATCAAGTCGTCCTCAAAACGATCCAATTCTTCTTTTAGCTCTTTATTGATCATGTCTCTTTCACCTGTAATTCAACTTCCTCCTCGAGCGTGTACGCGCCAGGAGTAGTAACAATTATGAATTCGATCTTGTAATCGAGACCAGACGTTCCGGCTTTGACAACGAGACTTACCTTTGTGCCAACTTTGGTCGGTGTGCCAGAGATGATTGAGGATGATACATCCACCTCGTCTGGATCATATACCTTTACATCGAGCGTATTAATGGCCTCGCCCGCCGGCAAAGCCTTCACAAAATCCATGGTACATGGAATCACTTCTCTTGGCTGCTTCCGCTGAATATGCTTCATCAGATCGTTCCTATTCTTGCGCTGTCGGCGTGATCAAAAGACCGCAACGCTGCAAATGTTCGCCCAAGATTCTCCGACTCCTCGAGCGGCGCGGCATAGAACAAAAACTTTCGCTGGCCGGCAGAATGCACATACATCCTAGAATCTGCCACCAGCTCGATCCATGGGCACGATGTGGCGAAATCAATTTTCTGGTCAGCCACAAAAACAATCTCGGTCCTTTCGGCCTCTTGATATTGTGACGCGACGAATAGATAGCTCCTTTGCTTTTCAAATTCATACAGCCTGGACTCAGCGACAAAAGGCCAAACAGCTTCATGGACAACGGAGATGTATGGGCGAATCGCAAAGTATCTGTGCGCCCAATAACGAAGTGTAAAATATCTCGCAGCATTCACGTCAGCTCGTTAGATCGTAAGTCAGTTCTGTCCTGTTTCCGAATTCATCCACAGTCGCCACAATTCGGTTCTTGTCGCCGCCCCCCGCCTTTGCGTTCTTTATTGTCACCGTCGTACCGTCAGCCCCACTTAGAATCCCTGCCAGCGCAGCAAGCATCAGACGCTGAGTGTTGCGCAGCGATATGCCAGATTCCACGCTCTGATCATCCAGTATTGCCACGCCAATCGACGCGAGGATGGCGTTGATGTCTGCGGTCTCGCTTACGATCAAACCGGCCGAGTTCTGCGTGCGCACGGAAACCTCGTTCAGATTGGTGACGTCCCCGACATTCGAGTTCGCACCCACAAGGTTCACCGCGTAGTTGCCATTCTCAAACGAGACCGTGTAGCCGTTGATGATCTCGATCACGCGAGCGAAGGTCAGACCACCCAGCGTGACCTCGGTATTGTGGCGATGCGTGTCGGGGCAGACTATCCCTTCAGCGCTGTCCTCAAGGTCTTTGAGCTGCAACCTGAACCAGTCAAGATCAAGTTCGCGCACCTCGAACGGATCGGACTGCACCAGCGTCAAGTCCGACTTCGGGATCGAGATGATCTTCATTGTCCAGTCTATCGTGACCGCCATTTCACAACTCTTTCGAGATTGCGTCCCTCTTTTCCACAATCACTTGAATCAACACATCCAGCAGGCGCACGGCCTCAGCCTTGTCACCCTCATCGTACGCCTTTGCCGCTTCAGTAAGCACGTGCGCCGCGTAGTCGTTGATATTCACAGCCTGTTCTCCTTGAGTGCTTTCAGCTCCTCTTGCAGCCGACGGTTCTCCTCCAGATAAGAGTTGCTGGTCTGATTCGAGTTCGCCAGCGCCTGCTGGATAATTGCTCCCTGCATCGCCTTATCGGCCTCCCACTGGCGCTTCTCCATCACCAGCATGGAGTTCTGCTGTTGCAACTGTCTAATGTCTGCTTCAAGTTTCTGCACCGCTTGGTTCAGGGACTCGCACCGCTTTTCCCAAATATCGATTTTTTTCATTATGCGTCCGGAAGTAATTGAACGGTCACAGCGAATCCAGTTACCGAGTCTATGATTCCCGTGAAGTTCGCAGTTTGATAGTAAGGCGGTGATGTCCCGTACTTTCGCGCCCGCCCTATAATTGGTTGATCCGTTGTGAACACACGACTGCTACTAACGACGCCACTGCTTGTCAGACCGTACAGCGCCGCGTAGGTCGCTTTGATCGTACCTGTCGGACTGCTACCGGGGGCGGATGGCAAGGTGTACGTGTATTCATTGTCGTTTGTCCTGGTGATCGAAAACACGCCATTGTTCTGCCACAGCGACGCGCCTGTAATCTGCACCTTGTCGTTAGTCAACATGCCGTGTCCGGTATGCGCCACTGTTGCTGTCGTCCCGACGTTCGTGATGCTCGTCACCGTTTCGTTGTAGGGCATCGGCCCTGTATCGTCCGAAGCCAGCACTAACACCAGCGCGTTGTTGATAACCACTGGCGGCACGGCTGTGTCTTTCACCGTGACGGAGAAAGCAACCGAATCCTGAATGATTTCAACTGCTGCCCCGGCTGATTTGTAACTGACTGTCCCCGTGCAGCCATTGGCATAGATCGTGACTGTACCCGTCGTGCGGGAAACAAGTATAGCTGAATCATTCTGCGAGTTTGCGGCGTTGTAGCTGGCGAACGTGATCCCGTTCAGATTGATCGTGGTCGGACTGGTCAGCCCAAGCTGAATCGCGTGCGCTGCTGCTGACCCCTTGGTGAACACTATGTTGTCCAACAAGCCGTCCGGGTCCGTGTTCACGTCCCACACCAGTGCCGCCGTGTCCGCCGTCCCCGCGTAGCCCTTGACCGTGCTGCCGGACAGGTTCGCGCCTGCTGGCGTGATCTGGCCGCAGTTGTCGAACGTGTTACCTGTAACCGTCTGCCCGCTCTTGAACGTGCAGGCCGCCGCACGTGTGATGAAATTGGCCGTCATCGACAAGGCCGCGAGGTTCGCGTCGTCCATGTCGATGGCGTACCGCGTGGTATCCGTCGTCCCCGAAGAATTGAACACCGATGCGCTGATGGTGATGTCGCAGCCTGCCCCCTGCCCTATAAGCGCGTACAGTCCGGTGGCGACTCTGGAATTGGTGAAAACCAACACCTGCCCAGTGATGTTGATGTAGGTCGTGGTCGCGCCGTTGCCGAAGGTCAGCTTGCCATAACCAAAGAACACTCCCTCTACTTTGTCCACAACTCCGTAGGCGCTGGCCTTGTCCACCGTGTAGATGTTGTCCAGCGTCACCTTGTCGCCGGAAGTCCCACCTGTGATGACGTAGCCGTTGCCGTAGCGCAGCGCATCGACCCATGTGTTGATCTTGTTTGCTGGCGCGGCTGTGCGATTGAAGCGAAACCCCCAGGTCGTGACGCTGCCTGTCGGCTTTGTCCCTGAACTGGGTGTTCCCTCAAAATTAACGATGACGTTTTTCCAGCCGCCGAAATAGGTGTCGGAACCAAACACAATCCAGTAGGCTGTGTTTGTCCCGTCCGTCACCCAGAACTCCATCCCGCTGCCAGCTTCAGTATCCAAGTAGGGCAGTGCGCCGAAGTTGATCCAGCATCGCATGTGCTGGCTCGCCATGCTGATGCCGGTCACAGGACCGTACTGACACGTAGACAGATCATTACGCAGGGTGCCCGACATGGAGTTCGTGCCTTCCTTCTTGAACTCCGAGTCGGCAGTGACTGTGATCAGCCAGTTCGTGTTGACATCCGCCGCGTTGATCGTGGTTGGCGGACTGCCCAGCGTGGGTGTTGCCATTACACTTCCCCATCTGAACTGGGGCTGTAGGTTGTAAGCCTCACCACTTCCGCGTCGTCCTTGGCCTTCGGACTAGATCGCTGGTCGCAGTTTCCAGCCCCAGATAAACCCTAAGCGTCAGGGGTGCGAATGGCGGTAGCTGACCCGCCACCCCCTGTAAACAACGTCGTGGTTTCGAACGTCTTGATCGGCGTGTTGTTCTTGGTCACGCCCCCACCGTCCCGCACGCGCACGAACATGGTGCGATCTCCGCTGTACTTCAGCGTGATTTCTTCCGTGCCCGCGCCCGCGTCCTTGTCGATGTAGGCGATGAATACGTTGTTGGTTGAAGCCGCGTCGTTCGGGTCTGTGAAGTCTGTAGACGCGATGGTGAAGTAGCGGCTACTGTCGTGGGACAGGTACGGGACTCGGCGGTAGATGCCGCTGTCCAGTTCGATACGCAGACAGCCGGTCTGTGGTGTGTCGGCGGGGATGTTCCCGATGCCCACATCCACTTGTGTTTCTGTCCCGCCAATAAGATCCGTTCCCAATGCAAGCTGGTCGAAGTCGATGTTGCCGGTCTGCGCGTTGGTGACAAGCACACGATCTTCGTCCTGCACAAGTCCGTAGACGTAGAACTTCTGGTTGTTCGGCGGTGTCCGCAGGATGTTCGTCAGGTCGAACAGCTTGTCGTTCTGCGTCAGGTCTGCCGCTTCGACGCCGATACCGAAAGCACCGATGACTGCCGATCCCGTAGACTGCCCCAAGAACACAGGCGACAGGTTGCGCGAAGTTATGGAAACATTGACAACAGCGGTCGCGGTGGAAGTCGTGCCCGTGATCGTCTGGTTGTTCGTCGGGGCCACGCCGGAGACTAGCTGGAACCACAGGATGTTCGTGAGCGCCCGTTCGTTACCACCACCGGTTTCATCCTGCAAACCGGAAGTGTTCGTGACCGTGATGACGTACTGCGACACGGTGCTGATGATCTTGGTGACGTTGTTCCCACCTAGGGTGAAGTTGGTAAACTGCACCTGCATCCCCGGCATGAATCCATCCGTCAAGAAACTGCCCGACAGCCGCGTGAACGTGCCCGCCGTGGCGACCACGTTGATCTGAATCGCGCCGCTGTCAGCGTCCAACGAAGCCAGAAGCTGGCCCTTACCGCCAGACCATGTGATTTCTTCCGGTTCGTTGAACTGCGTTGCACTTGGGGCGTCGCACAAGACTTCGTGCGTGATCCCACGGAACAGTTCGCCGTCCAGACCGTACAGTGTCTCCGCCGAACCGCGCCGTGTAAGCCACTTGGCACGCTCGTAGAGCTGGTTGATAGAATATGCGGCCTTGTTCCACTGCGAGAAGTACGCCTTCGCACCATCACCGTTCAGCAGGTCGATGGTCTGGTAGCCCTCAGTGTTGCTGATTGTCGTCCACGTCGCCACGGTTCCAACAACGGTTGTGTTGTTCAGGTCTGTGGACGTGAAGATGGCCGCGACTGAATTACCCAGCCCCATCGTGACCGAAAACTCTGCGAACGTGTGCCCCCATTCGCGGGCATAGACAAGGATGCGCTTGCCGTCGATGTCTGCCGCAACGTCCCGCGTCTTGATCAGCATACGACACAGGATGTTCGCCGCCGCGTCCGCATTGATTCCAGTTCCCCAGAATGGCGCGTCCGTGTCATACAGGGCCGCGTCCTGCACCACCTGCAACGTGGTAGCGCCTGCGACCGCTCCCACCACGACCAGACCGGAGTACATCACGTCGCCCCCGTCCTGCTCGATGGAACCGTCGTACAGAAATTCCGCTGCCCCGTCGTCGATGTTGTACGGCGCGTTCAGCGTGATAATGTTGTCGGTCGCACGGGCAGACGGGGTGACGCTGGTAATGTCCAGCAGGTCGTTGCCCGATCCCTGCGCTTGGTCTGCCAAGTCCTGCAACCAACGGTGGAATTGCAACACCGTGAACGTGTCGGTGCCGGACACGTGCCGGATGTCACCTGCTGCATTTACTGTGAAATCATCACCGATTGCCATTAGATTCCCTCATCATTCGAAATTGGTTTATCGTTCGTCACATTCCATTAGCTGAATCTTGGTGTTGCGGGGGAATCTCTCCGCCCAAATCAGCACGCCCGATGCTGATCATATAATGTGATAGCCGCATCGGCTGATCATCAATAATTTCATAGACATTCTCGCTCGTCTTTCACACAAAACACAATGGGATTATTGGCCTAGCATCCTAATCAATGCGGGCCAAAAGTCCCGCTTTTTGTGGATGATGGTCGCACGGACGACGTGCGAAATCATCAAGTCTTCGTCGGCGTGGATGATAGCCCCCAGCGTCACCTGACTGCCACGAACGATTCCCCCGCCTTCCTGCAACACAGATAGCTTCATCTGCGTGACCATCGTGTCGCCCGGCGCACCGGCTGGCCCTGTGATCGGCACTTCCGTGGCGACGTGGGCGGTGAACACCCAGTTCATGTTCTTGCGGACGATCTCGGTCGCCATGCCATAGACCACAGCGACTTCCCGCTTGGCGATGATTTCTATGGCTGTGTGCGCGACCCGCACCGCGTTTGAATTCCTGGCGACGATCTCAACGGCGGTGTGCGCGACCTGCGCACGCACGAAATTCTGGATGACAGCTTCGACAGCGGTGTGCGAAATAATCGCACGCGGCGGGTTCTGCGCGACGATTTCCGTGGCGACCTGCGCCACGGTCGCGTTGTACGGTCCCCACGACGCTTCGATGATGACTTCCGTGGCGACCTGCGCAACTTGCCCAGAGGTCGATACCGGCATCATGACTTCAAACACGGCCTGTGCAACCTGCGCCTGTTGTGATGTCGGCTGCACCATCGCTTCAAACGCAGTTTGCGCGACCTGTGCCTGCTGATCCGTCGGCTGGATCATCACTTCGTATGCAGCTTGCGCCACGAAGTCAACGTCCGCTTTGACCAGAACTTCTATCGCGTACTGGGCAACCTGAATGTCAGCATCAGTAGGAAGAACGAGAGTTTCAAATGCCTCCTGTGCGACTTGGATGTCTGCGTCGGTTGGAAGGACTAGGGTTTCAAATGCTTCCTGCGCTACCTGCGCTTCGGTGTAGTCTGCGAGAACGATTTCTTGTGCTACCTGTGCGACTTGGATCAGAGCTGCGTCTGTCGTGTAGACGATTTCTTCTGCGGTCTGTGCGACCTGAACAAGTGCGGCGTCGGTCGTGTAGACGATTTCTTCGGCGACTTGGGCAACTTTGACATCGCCTTCAAGAACAACATAGACATTCGCCTTTGATACGGAAACACCATCTGGTGGTGTAGTGACCGCGTAGGCACTGGCTTTTGATACGGAAACACCGGCAGGTGGTGCTGTAATCGTGAGTTCATTTGCCTTGCTTACGCTGATTCCTGCTGGAATTTCCTGAAATGCGACGACACAACATCCCCAATCATCCGATGTCGCTTCTGTCCATGACATCGCCTTCGCACCAAAGGATGTCTGGATGAAATACTGATGACCACTACCCCACGATCCATTGTCAGTCTCGTAGAGTGAAGTGCCGCTACGAGCAGTCGGCGCAAATCCGTCGTCACCGTCTCCCACAACAGCAACAATAAGCGATATGGCCGTAGTAGTTATGGTAATGGACGGACTGGCGCTGGCGTTGTTCCCGCCAGTTGCCATGTGGAGCGTCGCGCCTGTACAGTTGTAACTGGAAATAACAACTTCCAGAGATAGCGCGTTCGGGTTCGGGACGCTAATCTGGTAGGACGATCCTGTTGGCGGGGCCAGCAAGTACCAGATTTCTGCACAGGCTTCGGGGCTGGCGGAGTGATTGCGAACTTGATCGGCTTGCGTCAGGGCAACGCTGTTGTAAGTCGGCGCACCCGTGCGCGTACCGTAAGCATAAGCCAGTGTGACGACAAGCAGCTTGGCGCTCGCACCACAGGTATAATTAACTGTCTGTGGATCAGTGACAGCAGCGGCAATTCGTGCTTTGGTGTCGTAGGTGAACGCCATCGGGAGTTACGCTTTTGTTCTTAGATTTAATTGGAGCGCGTCTACTTCAGCCTGTGTCCACGGATTTGCTGTAACAGGATTTGTTGACATCAGCCGAATGTACGTATCCCACCCGTAAGCAAGGTTCTGTTTTGTTCCATAGTCGTAACTGCCGCCCGACTTTACTCCAAGCGCAATACCTGTCGGCGTGGAACCACTTGATCTAACTGCACGCGCAGATGCGACCACCGCTTTAATCCCAAAATTGCCAGTTGGCAGCGGCGACAGATTCAACTGTGCGTCCGCGTCGTTGCTGTTGACATACATCAAATCGTCGTCGGAAAGTAAGGCTTCATCGACAGTAGTGTACGCCCCCGTCCATGCGTTCGCGTCCCCAGCAAGATTCGGGTAGTTTGTAACCAGACCAAAAGACCGTGTATCTTCTGATGCGGCGATCAACTCGCTGACAAACCAGTTTCCTGAACCGGCACCTGCGGCGAGAAGACAGATACAGTCCACGGTAGATATACTAAGGCCACTAAGGTCTTCCGAATGTGCGATCAACTCAACCCCGTTCAGGTACACTTTAATGTCGCTAGTCCCTGCAATATTGCTGACGTACAGATCAATTTTCTGCATACCGGATATTAAAGAACTTCCAGACTCGGCTGCGATTTCTGTCATGGTGCTACCGTTCCACATGAACACTGCCAATCTTGCTGCCGCAGCAGTCGCAACGCCGGTATAGATTCCTTTGCCAGTTGATGCGTAATTTCCTACCCCTACCTCTCCTTTTCCTTGTAGTTGTGAGTTGCTTGAAAAATACATCTGGTGACTCAACCAAACTTCGGCTACGCCACCAGCAGGAAACACACGTGACATACCAAGCATATTTTGGGGAACTGCCTGACTGACATTGATCCGCCCACGCGCATAGCCCGACCGGAATTGCCCCCCAGTAGTCCCCAAACCGAACTGAATCCCATTATACGGAAAGTCTATATCTTCTGCTGCTGCTAGTAGTACAGTCATATCTACTCTCCTACACCGTCAGCTTCATGCCCATTTCGGCGTCTTTCGTGTCCTGCACAGACCACGCACCGCCACCGGGCTTCGTTTCTTGGATGAACTGCAAGAATCCCCATGACGACGGGACCGCCTGTCCAGTCGATACAAGATCAGTAGATGCCAATCGCGTCGTCATGCCGATCTGGCGGGAACCTGCGTCCGTCTTTTGCACATAGTAGTTTCCGACCACCGCCTTGACAGTCCCGACCGTCGGGCTGATGTCCGCCATTGCGTAGGTGTCGATTTCGTCTAGTACAGTCGTCGAAACGTAGTCAGTTGTGACTGGGG
>Ga0315289_10000407_pt1 | contig 67308 bp, 101 predicted proteins | sample YL17G11_40_MG_FD_203452 | JGI IMG/M metagenome (GOLD analysis project Ga0315289, IMG submission 203452) | Sediment microbial communities from Yellowstone Lake, YNP, Wyoming, USA - YL17G11_40 | ecosystem: Environmental > Aquatic > Freshwater > Lake > Sediment | place: USA: Wyoming | collected... | reverse complement strand
GCCACGTGCATTACTTGATAACGGACGAAGCAAAGGCCAGGCAGTTGGAGAACTACCAACGTCAGATGGGTCTAAAGAGAGCTTCAGAGGCAATGGCAGTTCAGATGGATTCCCACATTCTCGACATGATAATCGCTGGTCCGTACGCTACCAATACTGTAACTGTTGCTGCCGGAGATGAGTGGAATTCTGGTGGTGCAGACGTTGACATAGACTCGAACGTCGGTAACGCTATTAATAACATTCTATCCAACAGTAACGTCAACCTCGAAGACATTGCAAACATAAACATGGTTGTTCCTGCACCAGTATATGGTGAGTTGAAGAAACTACGACTCATAGGCAACGTTCAACAGAAACTTCTCGACTACTTCAAGTCCGTCTATGGATTAGGCATATATCCAACCCGATACACTGATGCTATTTCAGGCAAGGCAGCAGGCATAAGTGACGATGCTTACATAGTCGTAAATACTGACGATGCTGGCATTATAGGCAGCTTTGAACCACAAGGCGGAATGAACATTCCTCTAACTGAAGAGCGTAGACAGTTCGGTGTAGGCGACGAGTTTCTCTTCACGAGATACTTCAAAGCAAAGATACAACCATATAGTTCAACCGATGCAACTAGTAGATTGATAGCCAAGATCGCGAACGTCTGCTAAATGGAGTAATAGCAATGCCAACACCAACATATATGGACATTGCGAAGGTGTTCAAGAAACAACAGTTTCGGATAGTTGAAAAGGAAGTAATATTCCTTACTACAACTACTGGTGCTGTTGCCAAAAAAGAGCTATTCACTGTTACCGGAACAGTTATTGCTGCAATCTTTGGAGTTTGCTCCGTCGATCTAACAGGCGCTACTGCAACTATCGAATGTGGTGTCTCTGATGACACTGATCTATTCATCCTGACAACTACAGCCACTACCATCGATGTCGGTGAGCTTCTCTCAGATGCAACTCCCGCAACAGCAAAATTGCTCACAACGTTGCTTTATGCCATTATCCAGGACGTCGATATTGGCTACGAAGTCAAGACAGCTGCAATCGATACTGGAACTATCAAATTCTACTGTCTGTGGTTCCCAATCTCGTCTGACGGAAAAGTCGTCGCTGCAGGTGTAAACGCAGCCCTCTAATAATCCTTTAGGTTTGAGTGACGCCATTTTTAAGTTCACTCGGCCGTAGTGGAGGCATTATATTCCACTGATATTCCCCAATAAGGAGTGAAAAAACATGGAACATTTTGTTAAACCGAAGCTAAGAGCCTGGATTGGTTCTAAACTTACTACTGTTGACACGTATGTAGTGGTCCCTGAGATAGTTGTCGGTACCCTTTACTTTTACATGAGAGGACTCAAGTCTAAAGTAATACAACTGTCCGCAGCAACCCAAGCACTCGTCTATTCTATCGATGTCTCCAACGACAACATCATCTGGGTAAACAAGGTAACTGATCAAGCACTTACTGTTGCGACTCCTGTAGCAGAAACCTTAACGGAGATTTGGAACTACATGAGAGTTCAAGTTAAGCCAGCAGCAGCGGGTGTGCATGGAACTATCACCGTCAACATTGTGGGTGGTACACTTTGAGCTTAGATGAAAAAAGGGTAATGACTCATCAAGTAGATGCAGCCATATCGCAAGCGAATCCTGTGAGCGGTACTAAATACACGGTTTTAGACACAGTGAAGAACGCTAGGATCATCTCAATTGCCGTTTGGGTCACTTGGACAGTTCAACCTGCACCATTAGAGATTCACATAACAATTGATGGTATAGCCCTGACATGCAATTTTACAAGCCCCGTTTCTACCACTCCCTATTCCGTGCAAAATGTTGCGACTGACGCAGGATTCATCTTGGCTACTCCCCTACTAGATGCGTACCGAGCTTTCCTGCTTGAAGGCAGAAGCATCAAGATCGAAGCTGAAATCACAGGTGGTACAGTTTCAAATCTAAGTGCAAGGGTGAAATACGCAAGGCTAATTTAGGGGGATTGAGTACACGAGCAAAAAGGATGGCGGATTCGTAACCCATACAGAATGCTCGGCAGTGATGACGCCCATACAAACTTCACTGAGTAGGATAGAAAATGCTATTATCGGCCCTGATCTCAGTAGTGGGTTAGTAAAAAAGATCGCAGACCTTGACGCTAAGTTTAACGATATAGTGCAAGCAAATAACTTGGCGGAGAATACACGAGAGAAAAAAGAGGCAAAGTTTGACAAGTGGAAATTAGCTGCAGTCAGTTTCGGACTTACCCTGTTGGGTGTATTAATCAAATGTGGTATAGATAGACTCTAACGGCTCGAGACAGCACAGCTTAAACTGGCAGTCCGAGAAGCCGTAAGAACATAAAAGGAGTGGAAAGAATGAGAAACATATTTGGTCTATTAGGAGGAGCTAGGAAATCTCAGCAACCACAAATGCACATCGGTCCAAACAGAGTTGTCCTTGAAGTTCGCAGAGCAAAACGAGATCCGAAGACACGTATTGCATTGAGAGATGAGGACGGAAAAGTAATCTACAACGAAGAAGTTGAAGTCTATGAGAATCACAACGTTACCAATAATACAGGTTTGGAAGCTGCGAAAGATCGTCTGTTCAATACTGCAACTACGCAGACCGTAGCGAAGTATATTGCCCTGTCTGAAAGTGCTGGGGCACCAAATGCAACACACACCCTATTAGCTGCAGAAATCACACTTTCAGGTCTTGCACGAGCAGAAGGAACCTATAGTGTTGTAGACTGTAGCACTGGGCAGTGTATACTATCGAAGACTTTCACAGCAACTGCAACTGTCGCTGCTGCACAACTAATGGCATTGTTTGATGCAGCTTCCGCCGGTGACATGTACTTCGAAGCAACATTCACGCCTGTAGCCCTCGAATCAGACGACCAGCTGACAGCAAAGTGGGACAAGATTTCGCTGAGCTAGACGGAAGGTTTTTTATGCCTTCTGTCTTCCTAGCCATCCCTATTCTTAGGGAAATGCATCCGTTAGTGCTAGAGTCGATACTCCAAACCTCTGGGGAACACATCACTAACATACATGTAGAATCAGGATACACTATACCGATTGATGAGAAACGAAACAAGTGTGTAGAGAAGTTCCTGGCAACCGACTGTACACATTTACTCTTTTGGGACTCTGATACCATTGGTGTTCCTGGTGCAATAGAGAAGTTGCTGAAAGCTGACAAGCCCATCATAGGCGCGACTGTCTACAAGAAAGGTGGAGATCACGTCCCCTGTTTTGGTTTTTGGGTACCCGAACGACGTATTTACAGGACACCATTACCGTTCCCCTATAATCAAATCATGCCGGTTGATATGGTTGGAACCGGCTTCATGCTCATCAAGCGAGAAGTATTCGAGAAAGTACCTCGACCGTGGTTTCAGTGCTATGAAAAAGGTAATGCACAGGAAGATATCTACTTTTGCTTAAAGGCTAAGAAGTTCGATTTCCAAGTATACGTTGATACCGGTCTCAACCTTGGACATATTGCGACCCCATATGTAGTCACCAACGAAACCTATGAGATGAATGTACTCTGGAACGTAGTTAAGAGGTTCCGTAGTGAAGGTAGATTAGACCATTTCAGAGAGCTACTGATGAAAGAGATGAACTTGACACCTGAAGAGTTGCAACTAGCCGGTATTCCTGAATATCAACTCAGGATGGCTAGGGACACTATAGGTTACAAACCTCCGGAAGGGTTGAAAGAAGCGTACCTGGAGTATATTAAAGGGGTCTCAGATCCAGTATGGACTATTTCGTGGGAACTATGCGTATATCTGGATAAGTTGTTAAGGTCACTGAAGCCGAAGAAGATTCTGGATCTCGGTTCCGGATTCTCGTCCTTTCTTTTCAGACAATCAGGGGCTGAAGTTACAACAGTAGATACTGATCCTGCATGGTTAGAGAAAACTAGGCAGTTTCTAACTCAGCATAAGCTATCTACTGATAGAATGTTTCTACTCGATGAAGTGGCAGTTGGAAACATGCAGTACGATTTAACGCTCCTTGACCTCGGACTTGCTGAAAAGGATCGTGCACCGCTGTTTCCGTCACTTAATAGTAAAGTAATCATATTGGACGATATGCACTTTGCAGAATATCGGGCGCAAGCAGCTGAGTTCTTCAAAGGTCACACAATCTTTGACCTTCAAGACGATACAAAGGATGCGTACAACCGGTACGCATGGATGGTGGCACAGTAAATGATAGCATATACTGAACTATTCACTTCATTCGTACCTACTGCAACAGGTTGGCAAAATTATGACATCTTCACCAATAAAGGTGTTCCTAAAGGTGCTATTGCGGAAATAGTAATAGCAAACTCAAATTTAGCTTTAGACGCTATTGTTGGAGTACGTACAGATGGTAGTGCTTTAGCCCGTTACAAACGAATTCACGAAGCTGAAGGTGGCGGAGTAACAACAATAGAAATGCTTGTCAAAGTTGATGTTACGACAGGGTTGATAGAAATCTATTGCAACGCTACCACAGGCGTCACATTTTATCTTGTAGGCTATTGGACGGGTGTTGACTTCACAGAAACCTTTTATACTGACACAGCAGGAGTAAGTGGTTCTTGGAATAATGCTGACTGGTACACAGACTATGGTATTCCAAAAGGAAGGGTAGTCCAAGTGTGCCTTTGCAATAAAAACCAAGCTGCTGCAACTATCATGGGTGCAAGAATAGATGGCAGTGCTTTGAACAGAAGTGTCTCCATCCATGAATGTGAAGGTGTAGCAGCAAACGGTCAAGTAAATAGTATCACCTACTATGTTAAGACTACTGCAGATACAGGAATAGTCGAGCTATACTCAAGTACTAATGCTGATGGCGACTTCGTTATCTTAGGTTACTTTGATAATACCATAAATTATGTTGAAAGTGTATTAGTTGCATTAGACCTTACGGTTACAGGATGGACTTCAAAGGATTTAACTAGCTATCTAGACCAAGACGGAAGAGTAGTAACTATTCTATGTATGCAGAGCGACGTTAACAATGAACACAATTTGGGAGCAAGAAAGAATGGCAGTTCATTAGCCCGTTACATACTAGAACACGAGCCAGAAGCTAACCTTTACACAGGCTTCCATCTTAATGTGGAAACAGATACAGGCGGAGTTATTAACCTCTATTGTGATAACATAACTTATGATTACTTCCAATACGTTGGTTACTTCAAACCAGCAGTGGGTAGTTATTCTGCTACTGTTTCAGCAAGTCTTTCAGTGGTAGGGGCAAAGAAAAGATCACTATTGGCAACGCGATCGAAGGTTTCAGCAATTACTGCAACGGCTACAAATATAAAACAATTGAACCTTACACGAAGAATTGCAGCAGCTAGCATGGTATTGGCAAATGCTATTTTGGGAGCTTTCATAACTACACTAGACGCTACTGAGATAAGTCAAACCACAGTAGTACTTCATGGTAATATAACTATACATCATTCAACTAGGGGATTTGATTGGGGTTCAGTAAGTGGAGGATATTCTCATGATTGGTCTGAGGAAGGAAGTTTTGAGCCAGGAAACTTTGAGCATACTGTTGAGAACCTAGATGCTAAAACCGAATATTTCTTCAGAGCCAAGGCAATAGTATAGGAGGGGTAAGTATGTGCAATTGGTTCAATGAATGGTTGAAGATGCGTAAGCTTGGACTTGTACAAGTTCAAATAATCGAGCGTACTAAACGGCGTGAACCGGTCAATGTAGTGGACTTTCTAAACAAAAGCGTGTCTGTTGAGTTACAACCAAACCAGACGTTGTTGGAGTGGATTGTTGCAAACATCCAGTACAAACCAGACTGGAATAAAGATGATCGGAATAAAGATTACTGGAACTTTCCGGATGAAACTCTAGCAGATAAGTTCGGTGACTGTGAAGACGGTGCAATTCTTCTAGCGAACATGATTCTGACGCAAAAAACCATACCGTATTACGACGTTTTAGTAAACGTCTACGATACTAGTATCAGTTATCATGTTTTTGTTACATTATGTGATAGAGTGCTAGACTGGACGAATCCTTCATTAAAGACTATTCCGCCTAACTGGAAATTATGGTACTGCTTCAATCAGAAGCATGCTTATACGACAAAGGAGAATGCACGCTCATGGAAAAAGTAAAGGCGAAGCTTACAAAGTTTAAGAAGTGGCTTGAAGCAACTATCACAATCATAATCGTTTTCTTAGCATCATTTGTTGCTATTCAAGTTCTGTTTCCGCCGACGCCGCCAACTGGCACAACTGATCTTATAGACAGCTACAGCGAAGCAAACTATTGTAACGACCAAGCCCTTTCATCGTATCACGCCGCCGCTGGAACAAGTGATTGTGGCCAAAGTTTCACAATGCTTACGGTTGATTATACTCTAACACAAGCCAAGTTTTATCTCAAAAAGTACGGCAGCCCAACGGGATTAAGCTATGCCGTATTGTATGCTCACACTGGCACGTATGGAACAAGTAGTAAACCCACTGGGACGGCTTTGGCTCGGAGTGTTGGGCTAGGAGTATCGGGTTTTACAACATCATACGATTGGTATACATTCGCATTTCACGACGCATACGTTATGAGTGCCAACGCAAAATACTGCATCAATTTTGAGAATCCCACTTCTGGTTTGATAAACGGAACTAATTATGTCAAGGTCGGTGGCGACCAAGGCTATTTGACTCATGCAGGCAACTATTTTAGACTGACCACTAACGTTTGGTATGCAGACGCCGACCTAGAAACATGCTTCTACGTTTATGGCACTGCTGCTCCCGATGTCACATTGCCGACCTACTCAAACGTTAACAAAAATACGACTCGTGCTGGATACCCATGTCAATTTCAGACAGCATTTAATGACAACAAGAACGTTAGCATGGCTTTCGTTAGTCACAACAACACTGGCGCTTGGACTTACAACGTTACAGTCACTTTGGTTTGGACAAACACGACTGCAGCATGGGCAAATTACACGTTGACTCTCAATTCCACTGTCGGAAGGGTTGTTGGATGGTATCAGATTTGTAATGACACTGCCAACAATTTTAACGTTTCCATGCCAATTCAAACCTTAGTCACGACTGAACCGCCAACCTATTCAGACATTGGCACAACCACGCCTATAGACGGGCAATCATGTACCTTCTACACGAAATGGACAGATGAGACGGGGCTGGCAACTACTGGCGGATTCATCTTAGAAACAAACAATACGGGAGCATCAGTAAATGAAACGTGGACGGCGTTCACGGCTAATCCAGATTGGAGCAACAAAACAAAAACGTTGAACAGCACAGCCGTTACGATTCAATGGCGATTTTTGGCGAACGACACAAGCAACAACTGGAATGCCACTGCATTGCAATACCTAACCACTATCAGCAATGATACTTTAATCGCAAGACTTACGGACTTGATAGACAATAAAATCAACTGGACAGAAAGCATTGACACAATCTATGTTGGAATGATGTTTGGCAAGACGAGCATGACGGACTTGCAGAACGCGATTGCTGCATCGACAGACTGGAGTACAGTTCTAGTTTGGAGCGCAATGGCAATGAAGTTTGGCATAGAAAACGAAACCAAAATCAAATGGGCATTGGACAACGCCACAATGGTTGAGGGACTGCCTTACACAGAGCTTACGCCCCACGATTTAAGTTCGTTTGCTGTTAAGGATAGGGGAAAACTATACGGTTACTATTGGGCGAACAAATTTTCCTATTTGCAGAGCAAATGGAATCTTACCACAGCGTTCAACAACTTCGCAAGCGCATACAACTGGACTGAACATGGCTTCTGTTGGTATATTAACGCAACCTACACAGACAGCTACTATGACCCTTATGAAGGTCAAGACTTCCCACGTTCCGACGTTGAATGCACACAAACATTGGCGTGCTTCCTGATCTTTTACGAAATATGCAACGTGTCCGAAGCGTTAAATTACGCAGAAACAGAATGGGAATATCTAAACAACAACTTGTGGTGCACAAACGCGACTTATGGCGCTCCGCATTTTGCGTATATCGATGTTGATTCGACATACGGGATGGGATGGGTGGGCGCTGGGGCAGGTTCGTTATTGCAGATAAGCGCATGGCTCAAATATGACAGTCCAAGCGTCGGAAACATTTCAAGACTTATGACCGACATAGTAAATCGTTTCATTGTTGACAATTGGAGCACGCCACAATGGACGTTTCGACTTTACAACAACCAATCAGAACCATTATTCATTTATCCAGCTATCACTACGCATCACAGTTATGACAACGGAGAACGAGTTCTGGAAGGTACGATTACTGGGTGGGCTACGCTTTTCGCTACTTGTATGCTTCTAAATGAAACAGAAATGCAAAACTTTCAAGCCATGCTGAACGGCTATGGCGTGTATCTGCCAGCGTGGAAAAGTTTGTATAATACGACATCTGACCTATACGACCCAACTACGGGACTGTTCAGAAGTGTTTCAGGTACTACGGCAAACAATCTAGCTACGGTTGTAATGACTGCTCTTCAATTCTTCATGGGTGTCACACCAATAAATACAACGTTGGCTGTTCCACTGGAATCTTTAATGTATGTGCATCAGTACAGTATGCTAGACGCTCAACTTTTTAACATGTCATTGACAACTCACAAAGTCATCGTCAGCGTTGGAGCAGCTGGTGCATTGAACTTCACTTTCAATACTGTTGTAACTCAGATGTTTACTGATAGTGGTTTATTCGAATTGACTTTCAACACCAACTGGAACGCAATAACGAACTGCACAAAGATCGGAAACCTCCCAGACAGACGGTATTTGCAACTTAGTACTAACCTCAATGTTGGATGGAATAATTGCACAGCGTGGGGAGAGGATGTTGGAAGAACGCTTGGAGAAATGAATGCTAGTCTCAATTTTGAAGGTATTAACTGGTCTGTCATAACAGTCGACTATAACAATGGTACACAGTGGAGTCTCATTTATGGAACAAGTTACAACAGCGAAAAACTGATTGCTTCAACGAGCGATATACTTTACATATACTGCAATGTTGCAGATCAATGGTGGCATATATACTAATGACACTCACTACTCCATACATCATTTACGGCGTAATTAAGAAAGACGGTGTCGTACAAGATGCTGAAAACGTAACTGTCCGAAATGACACTAAAGGACAAGAGCATACAGTTCAGACGAACAGTCTAGGTGAGTACAACGTCACTATTACGCGTACGGACTGGTATGCAAGCAGCTGCGATAATGGTGACACTATCAAAGTTACGTCAATGAGCGCAACTAAAACTATCGCAATCAATACTGCGACTTATCCTTGGGGAATGCAAGTAAAAATCACACTACTAGTACGAACTGTTATAGCAAATATAGCAACAGCTTCAATTACGAAACGAGGGTGGATAGGAACACGAACAAAAACTGGAACATTAACAACAACAACAACAGCAAAAAGAGTGTGGTATGTAACTCGAAGCAAAACTGCTACAGTCGGTATTGTCGAAACAAGGAGTAGGTTACTAAGAGCATTACGTCCGAAAGTTGCAGCATTTGCACTAGCTGGTGCAACTACTAAGCTTAGTCAAATGTCACGTTCCAAGGTTGGAGCCTTTTCAATTGCAGGAACTTCGAGAAGATTAGGAACACACTCAAGGTCCAAAACTGGTAGTGTTTCATTAATTGGTTCTCCAAAAAAGGTACGGTTGCTTACGCGAACCAAAACTGCTACCTTAGGTTTAGTTGCTACAATAACCAAGTTGAGCCAGGTAATCAGACATGCTAGTACAGCAATTTCTGCAGTAGCAAGTTCGGTAAGATTACAGGTTTTAATCCGTACAAAGGCTGTTTCAACTAATCTTGTCGGACAGTCTGCTAAACTGATTAATACCATAAGAACAACAGCTTCTGCAATTGGAATGGCTAGTTCCACAGAACGCATTAGGAATGCCGTACGATTCAGTCTAGCAACAATTAATGTTGCAGCAGCTACGAAACGGTTGTCTAGCTTGTTGCGTTCAGTTACTGGTACTTTCACGACTATTGGCAGTACAGTTCGATCGGTAGTGTTTACCAGACTTATCTCTAGTACTCTCAATTTCACCAGTGCAACTGCGAGTATAAAAAGCTTCATACGAAAGGTAGTTGGAACAGTTTCTGTAACTGGAAGTACAATGCGGACTACCGTACTGTCTAGACTTTTATCAGGTAGTATTGCGATAGTTGTATCGGCTTCTCGGATACGGAATCGCATTAGACAAGCAAGCAGTTCTTTCACTTTAACAGGTATTGCAATTAGCTTCAAGATAACAAAGGAGTTCTTACGGTATGCTACGGCCACGCTCGAACTTTTAGGATCAACAGTACGATCTAAAGCTGCTTACAGACTTCAAAGTGTAACGTTATCAGTTGTGGGTATGACTAAAAGGCTAGTTTCCTTTACTCGGATTCAAAGTAGTTCAATAACGGCAGTTGGAAACGCTATCCGAAACGCATTCCATACTCGTATTAAGACAGCCACTTTATCGGTTGTTGGAAATGCAGTACGCTCATCGTTATTCACTAGATTATCTGCTGCAACAATGAGTGCAGTGGCAACAATAAAGACTTCTCTACTTGCATGGATATACGGATTAGAGAAAGCGTTTAGCACAATAGGCTTCAATGCTATTGCATCAGCTGCTATGTCAATGGTAGGAAACACAACACGACATGCAGTTCTGACAAGATTTGCTGCAGTAACTGTAGCAATCACTGGTACAGTACATAAAGTAATAGCTAGCTTTAGAATAGTAGTTGCAACCATTACTATTGTTGCTACAAGTTTACGAAGATCTCTTATGGCAAGGATAACGTTGGCTGCTGTTTCTATCGCAGGAACTACTAATAAGGTCTTAGCAGCAGCTCGTTCGATCACTAGTTCACTTTCCTTAACAGCAACTACCCGAGCACTTCAAGCCAAAATACGAAGTGTGATAGCGTCAATAACTACAACTAGCGCAACTATCAGAAGTATCATTTCGATTAGGGTAGCAGCAGCCGGAGTTAGCTTAGTAGGAAGCGTATTAGGAGCAAGAGCGTTCTTCAGAGATGTAGCTGCTGGAATACAAACAGTTGCGTCTACCGTTCGTAATGTCCTATTCTTACGGGCTAAAGGAGCATCAATTACTGCTGTCGGATCTGCTGTTCGTTCAATAGTAACAACAAGGTTTACAGCTGCTGCAATTACAATAGCAGAAGCAGCATCACGAATAGTAGCACTCATTAAGAAAGTGTCTAGTACAATAACTATAATAGGCACAACCATAATGCTTTCAACTAAGATTAGGTCAGCATTTGCATCTATAACTACTGCCGGAGCAACCATAAGATATCTAGCTGCAATTCGGTCTGTGATCTCCTCAATAACTACAACTGGTACTGGCTTAAGAAGTATTATAGTAGCAAGATTCGCATCAGCAAGTGTCAGTTTAATCGGTATTGTTGAAGTGCTGGCTGGAGTAATCGTAAGTGCCAGTGCTAGCATCATTGCAACTGCCACATCAGTAAGGGCAATTACAGTAACTAGATTCAAAGCAGCTTCAATTGGTCTAGCTGGAGTTACAAGTAGACTTATAGGGGCTGTTCGGTCTACTGCTAGTACACTTAGTATAGCAGCAATTGTCGTAAAGAGTAAGGTATTTACAAGAGTAGCTTCAGCTGCAACAACCCTTTCTGGTACAACTGTACGACTCTCAATTCTGATAAGATCTGCAGTTGCATCGATAGCTGCAACAGGTACAAGTCTAAGAAGTATCATAGTAACAAAGTTAGCATCTGCGAGCATTGGACTTGTAGGTATCACTCAGGCACTTTCAGGATTAATAGTTACTGCTAGTGCCCACATCACCACAACAGCTACAGCAATAAGAACAATTGTAGTAACTAGATTCAGTGCAGTTACCATTGGTTTAGTGGGAATTACAGGCAAATTGAAAGGAGCTCTTCGGTTCGTAACAAGCGCACTTAGCGTGATAGCTACTACTGCAAAAAGTGGCGTGTTTGTTCGAATAGTCTCAGCTACAACAACTATTACTGGCACTGCTACTCGAATTCTGATCTTTGTTAGATCGGCAGTTGCATCAGTAGCTACTGCTGGAGCAACTACACGCCTTGTAGCTGCAATCCGATCTACAGTTTCCTCAATAACTGTAGTTAGTGCTAGTTTAAGAAGTATCATAGTAACAAAACTTGCATCGGCAAGTATCGGTCTAATCGGTCTTACTAGGGTACTGAGTGGAATATATGCAATTGCGAGTGCCAGTATCACTGCTAGTGCTACAGCAATGCGAACGATCATAGTAACCAAGTTAAGTGCTGCTTCAATCGGGTTAGCTGGAGTGCCACGACGATTGACAGCATTAACCAGGAGTATTGCAGGCTCATTAGCAATTAGTGCTACAACTATAAAGCAGTTGATACTTACAAGAGGAGTTACAGCAGCTGTTAGCGTATTGGGCGTACCAGCAAGATTGTATGTCACAATACGCAAAGCAATTGCAGGAATGACATTGATCGCTATCACTAAGCCAACACTCTTGGCTATAAGACATGCTATAGCAACAATAGTTACTGTTGGAAGCACTTTCCGTGCAGTAATTATCACACGATATGCTTCTGCAGTAGTTGCCCTTCATGCAACTATAGAAATACTATCCGGACTTATGGCAGTAGCATCGGCAACTTTAACAATGGTAGGAAATACAGCTCGTGGTATAATAGTAACTAGATTCACTTCTGCGAGTGTTACAATAAGTGCAGCAACTCATAGGATCGGTGCACTTATTAAACATGCAGCTGCTTCTATGGCAATGTCAGCTTCTGCTCTGAGTGCAAGAGCCTTCTTCAGATTGGTCTCAGCGACATTGAACTTAGCTGCAGTAATCAAAAGGTTAGCTGTTGTAACACGATTCAAAGCTACAACATTATCAATGGTAGCAACTATTAAAAGGGTTGCAGTGTTTAAGCGAACCAAAGTTGCAACCTTGAATCTAATTGGTAGTTCCGGACGACTTCGAATGACTGTAAGAACCAGTATTGCGACATTAGCACAAACAGCTGCTACAATCAGAAGACTCGTGATACGAAGAATCGTAAGCTCCAGTGCAACGTTGACTGGAAGTACGAAGCGAACTTTCCAGAGCATTAGAAAAGTAACTGCTCAAATTATCACTACAGCTATAGCTAAAGGAAGAAAGTTCTTCCTAGAGTTCTTCGTTGCGGTGTCAGCAACAATGACCATAGCAACAGTTGGTACTGCTACAAAGATAATTGTTGCGATGATTGAGATACTTAAACTAGCTAACCGAACGCTAACTATCGAACTAGCTGATAAGATAATTGAATCGAAGATAGTTAAGAAGATTCTCAAATTCGCAAGGAAGTATTAAAAATGAGTTTCGAAATAGTAAAAGGAGACTGCGGTCGAGGATACACCGGGGTAGTTGAAAATGTGAACTACAGTGATTGCACTGGAAAAATATACGTTTGGAATAAAGCGAGAACAACCAAAATTATCGACGGCAAAAGCTGTACAATCACCTTCATTAGTCCAGACACTAGAATCACTTTCGTACCTATCGCTGCGGACTTTAACGTTACCCCCGGTACCTACTATGGAATGTTCGTATTCGAAAAAGCTGGAGTTGTCGAACATACTCTAGAGTTTGTTTGGCAAGTGGTAGATAAGGAACCAACTGCATAGGAGGGATAATGTGACTGTTGAGATCAAGGCAGTTAGAGAGTATTTGGATAATCTCTCAGATGATAGAGTTCATGATGAGGTTATTCAGAGATGGATTGATTTAGCAACTGCACAAGTGGATGCGGAGAAGTCGGGGGTTGCAACTGTTGCATCTGTTGATAACGCTATACTTGCAATCGCTGGCCACCAGGTCTATCTTGCATATGCAGCTAAGTATGAGAGAACTGCAGGAATGTTGCCCGCGCCAGTACTAATGAACTTACAGATTTACGAGAGGTTTGCAGGGTACTTTCTAGGCTTAGCAATGAGGGGAACTGTCGCAAATAGACCCATAATCGGAAGCGCAATATCATTGATAACTGAAGTTCAGAACGGGAATTACGAAGTCTAAACTATAAGGTGTAACTAAAATGCCAGTACCTGTTAATAAGGTAGAAAGATGTAATACTATTTTAAATAGTGCACTTGACAGGATACAGGTGAAAACGAGGAAGCTTTCGAAATGTCTCTGCGAGGCTGTTGATGAAGATGTTCTTGTTTGTAAAGTAACTATTCAATTAATCAGTCAAGGTTACGATGCAGTGCCAGAATGGTACTCGTATGATAGTGATGTTAGTATTAAAGGTCCTAGACCTGATATTATAATTGATAGTAAAATAGCTGTTGAGGTCAAGTACACACGTAGAGGCGTCTATGGTTACAGTTGTTTCGCTACCGGAATTGGACAATGTATTAGATATCTACGTCAATATGAGGAAGTGTGGTTTATTATTGATACAGAGAGGTTTTATGAAGAAATGGCTTGGATGAAAACAATTTTACCTAAAATACGGTTCTGGATAATAACTAATAATACCCTACAGGAAGTACAAGCTAAACAGATAAACAACAAAATATAATAAGCAATCAACGCATAATAGAAAGAGGCGACAACATGAGTGCTCGACTAACCATCAGCGTGAGCGGAAAGGTACGATGGCTGAATGTAAAGCCGGGTGCACTCATTAATAATGCGATTAATAGAGTGGTTGAAGAAGCAAATAGGCTCAACTCTGAGATTGTTCCTAAAGGTAAAACCGGACAACTCCAGGCATCGTTTAGGAGTGAGCAGACGGAGAGGTCGGTGAGATTTTATTGGGGGGCGGAGTATGCGAAGTTTGTTGATGAAGGGACAAAGGAGAGTACGGGTCGATACGTGCCAACAATTGGGAAAAGGTTGGTAAAAGGTAACTTGGGACCCCGTCAACAAGTCTACAGAGAAGCAAAAAGTTGGCATATGGAAGGTGCACGTGCAGCTCTAACTACTCCTATAGGGGAAATGCCTGAGGAAATGTTAGCAGCAAAAGGAAAGTTTGTGCCGGGAGGATTACTTAAACCTAAAGTGTCAATGACCAAACTAAAGAAAGGTGGGACTAAAGGTAGAGGTCCTGGATTTGCATTTATAGCAGAAGAACTTACTGGTACAGAAAAAAAGCATGTAATAAGACACGAGCTTGCTCACGCGGTTCAATGGCGCTCAGGCGAACCTTGGGGGAAATCACCAAAAGAAGGGGAGGCGTGGAAGCGTAGTAAAAAAGAAAGAGAGGCGGAATTAATGGCTTATGCTGCTGGTATGAGAAGAGGGAATATAGGTTCTCATCCTGGCATCAAAGCCCAACACTTCCGTCAAAAAATGGCGGACTCCCTTAAACCAATTATGCTTCAGTTTACTCGCGATGAAATTAAACGAGGTTTCCACACATGACCACATGGTATGCTGATTACGTTGCAGTCTGGGATGCACTAGTCACCTTAGCTGATGGACTTAAAGACACTGATGGAAACAAAGTCTTCAACAGTCACGTCTTTTACGGCGAAAAATACCCGCCTGACAACTATCCCAGTTGCTACGTCTGTCCATTACCAATAAACATTAAGCCTCTAACATTCCTTTCCGATATCAATGACTTTGTTTTTGATTTCGGGATAGTAACTAATGACCCTGATCCCAAACAAGGCTATATGACACTCCTCGAGTTGGTTGGTAAAATCTACGACGCGTTGATTGCGGATAGAACCCTCAGTAGTACAGCATGTGGTCTCGAAGCGCAACAAATAATACCCAACTGGAGGGGTCTTGGTGAAGGTGTTGAGGGACACTGGATAGGACTGCGTATCATCGTCCATAAAATAAGGACATGAGAAAATGGTGAAAGACAAAGTGTTCGTGAAATACAACGGGGCCTATGCTGGTGAAGCACAAGGCATTAACTTCGTGCCAGGCGAAGTTAAAGAAGTACCCCTAGAAAAAGCTGAAATATTGATCGAATCTGGCCAGTTTGAAATTGTAGAGGAGGTGAAAGAAATTGCCAAGACATCTAGCAATAGCAGACGAGACCGTATTTGGAACCCCAGTGACGCCGCCGACCACGTTTCTTGATGTAAGGTCAATAGGCCTGCATCCGGAAAGAGAATTCATTGCTGCACCTAGTATGATCTATTCCGGTCCGCAATACATGGCTCCTGGACAGTACAAATGTGTAGGCGACATCGCAATGTGGGCTTCTGCCGACAACTTAATGAAACTGTTCAAGCACCTATTTGGTGGAACGCCAACTTCAGCACAAGATGGAGCTACAGGAAACTATTCGCACATTTTCTTACCCTCTGATACACTAAAGTTCGGAACATACTACAAGGTACCAGATGTATGCGCAGCTATCGTTAGTGCCCATCAATTCATTAGCTGCATTCCAATCAGCATGCGTATTGAAGCACGTACAGGTGATCCAGTCAGTGCTACGTTCAGTATGCTCGGACAGAAAGACGCAAAAGTCGTAGCAACAGCATTAGGAACAGTAAGTACCGTAAGACCATTCTTCGCAATCGACGGAAAGCTCTATTGGGCTCAACCAGGCCAGACTCCGGAAATAACGAACGTTGACGCTATAAGCCTGACCTACACGAGAAAGATACCTGACGATATGTATGCTATGACTGACTACCTACTCAAATGCTTCGTGCCAGGTGAAGGAACATTGGAAGGCGAAATGGATCTACTGTTCTCAGATTGGGACGCGCAAGGATACTTCTGGACAGGTGTTTCAAGTGGTGCAGGACCAATACAAGCGCCAGTACCAGTTGCATTGGATCTTGATCTCAACGGTGATGCTTTGCCGACACCAGCAGTACTTCTGAAATACCGATGCCGCATACTATGTCCGAACATAGTTCTAACAGCTGTTGATGCACCAATTGAACTCAGAGACAAAATCATGCAAACAGTAAGCTTCAAGGGATATCGTGGAACTGTTTCGGGTAGTACCAACCTGTTGTCTGCAACGCTACAGAACAGGATCACAGCACCATAAGGGAGGTGATTAAATGCCAAGACATCTAGCTATAGTTGATGAAACAGTCTTCGGTACGCCAGTAACACCACCCACTACTTTTCTTGACGTTCGCTCCATAGGCCTGCACCCAGAACGTGAGTTCATCGCAGCACCAAGCATGATATATTCTGGTCCACAGTATATGGCTCCGGGTCAGTATAAGTGCGTAGGAGACATTGCGATGTACGCTTCCGCAGACAACCTAATCAAGATGCTTAAGTACCTCATGGGTACACCAACTACAACCAATGATGCAGGCGGCAGATACAAGCACGTGTTCTTGCCAAGTGATACGCTGAAGTTTGGAACGTTCTACAAAGTACCAGACGTATGTGCAGTAGTAGCTTCTGCACATCAGTTCACGAGTTGCATACCAATTAGTGGAAGATTTGAAGCACGTACAGGTGATCCACTGAGTGCAACGTTTAGTATGCTAGCACAGAAAGACGCTAAGGTTACTGCCACTGCATTAGGTACGGTAAGCACAGTAAGACCCTTCTTCGCTATAGATGGGAAGATTTACTGGGATCTGGCAGAGTCAGACGAAATCGCAAGTGTTGACGCCATAAGCTTGACTTATGCGAGGAAGGTTCCGGACGACATGTATGCTATGACGGACTATCTGCTGAAGTGCTTTACACCTGGCGAAGGGACACTTGAAGGTGAGATGGATCTGTTGTTCTCTGATTGGAATGCACAAGGAATGTTCTGGACAGGAGTCAAGGCCGATGCAGCACCAATACAAGCACCTGCAGCAGTTGCGTTAAGTTTGAACTTCGCGGGTGACGTAACTGGAGGAGCTGGAGAATATACATACTATCGACTAAAGATACAGGCACCAAAAGTTGTACTGACAGCAGTTGACGCTCCCATAGAACTGCGCGACAAGATTATGCAGACAGTGAGTTTCAAAGGTTACAAAGGAACTGTCGAAGGCTCGTCAAATCTGTTCGCTGCTACACTAATCAACAAAATAGCAACTGCATGAGGAGGTGAAAACGTGAGTGAAAACAAACCAACAACGGCCGGTGAGCTGGTAAAGAAATCCACAAAAGTCGTAACATGTAAATCCGGAAACATATACAAGATTCGAAAAATGCCACTGCCTGCTATGGCGAAGTTCTTCAACGCTATCGACATGAAGATATCGAAAGAAATGGATGTAATGCAATCGGATCTGAAAGGACAACTTTCAGACCCGATAAAAACCGAAAAGCTGATTCTCGCAATGCGGGATGCGCTGCCGAATTGTATAATCGACCCGAAGGTATCGTCTACTGACCCGTCATCAGATACTGTAATCAACGTTGACGACATTCCAATAGAGGACCAATTTGAACTGTTCGGAATCATCACCGACTTCTCAGGCTTCTCTACTGAAGCTCTCAAAGACAACGAAACCTTTCGCGAATAGCCTGATAGGTAGGCAGGTTGGGGCAATTGCTGTTACTCTCGGGCAACGACCCTGTGATATTGCAGAAGTTCACGGGTCGGCTGCAGAGAGACTTTTCTTTGATGCAGCTGTTTTAGGGGCTACCGTGAAGAAGAAATCTAAATCTGTAAGGGATAAGATCGAGGAAGAAGAATATGGCTGAAGACAAAATGCAGATTATTCTGGAGTGGGTAGAGGATAATCCAGAAGTAGTAGCGGGTGTGGAAAAGAAAGTAGCCAAACTTTACAAGCAGTATTTGGTTGCTGACACGGCATTACGTAAATACAATGCTTCGTTAGGCGATGAGACAAAGGGTTTTAGAGCGTCCAGTGCAGTCTGGGCAGAAAAACTTAATGCAGTAAGACGAACAGCTCCAGCTTATAGTATGTTTACTGATATGTTGGAAAAGCAACAAGAGCAAGAAATGGCTGGAGTTAAAAAGTGGGAAGGTCTAGGTAAGGCAATATCGGGTTTCGGTAGAAAAGTTGGTTTCACTGGTTTCATCGTTACATTCAGTTTACAGAGGATAATTCGTACCCTATCACAGTTCGTTAAGTACTTCACTGATGCCGTAAAGGCTACCGCTAACTGGCCTGATAAATTAATGGACGTTGCGTATGCGCTAGCGTTGCTTGAGACTCAGGGACTTGCAACATCAGACACTCAGAAGCTTTTGTCTAATACTATGGATACATTAGTTTCACGAGGACCAGCAGTTGAGGCTTTGTGGTTAGGATTACAGGCAGTTTGGACTAGCATACAGACATCACTTGCAGTTGCATTAATACCTACCTTAACTAAAGTATTAGCTGTACTTAGTGAATTCCTTGTTACCAGAGGAGCACAAGTAGCATTGGCTAATTTGGCAACAGCAGTTGGCCAGCTGTTTATCGCATTGGCTGGAATGGCACCAATGATAATTCAGGTTGTAACGGTTCTTGCACAACTATTATCTGCTCTGGGACCGCTCTTACCTATCATCATTCCACTAGTATCTGTAATGCTAATGCTAGGAATGGTCGGTTCAGTCTTAGGACCAATCTTTACAGTACTTGGATCAACGATTCACTTTGTTACAGAAGCCAAGAAGTGGTGGTTAGTACAGACTGTGAAAAATACAGTTGCAATGCATCACCTGAAACTGGCTATTGTGACTACAATTTCAACTCTCGCGATACTTGGAGTCATATTGTGGGGACTTTCGCAAACTGCAACGGCATCGGCAACGGATATTTCGAAGGGCTTCGATAAGCTAGGTTCGTCTGCTACAAAGATGGAGTGGACAATTACTGATGCAAATGGCAATATCATATACACTATTAATACCCTTACTAATGATGTAAAAGATAGCACAGGTAATATCATCGGATACTATGACTCAATGTCCGGTTCACTCTTTACTACAAATGATCAATTGATTGGTTCCATTAATGATGTTACTGGTAAGTTCCACGGTATGGACGGCTCAGTGAGTGATGTGAATAAGAGTATATCAGATCTGGCGAACTTAAATCTTAGTAATCTGACAGATTCAATTGGTGGACTGGATACATCATTAGGTAATGTAAACTCAACTATGAATGCACTGAACTGGGTAATGGGTGCAGTAGCTGCAGTTTCTTTCGCAAACCTGATAGCGTCAATAGCACAGATAGCGTTACCTGCAACAACAGTTAATACAATTATTGATGGCATACTAACAGCATGCGAAACAATAATTTACTCAACTATCCCTAGCTTAGCAGCTGCATTCGGCGGTTTCTTTATAACTGCAGGTATTGCATGGACAGCTTTAGGAACACAGACAAGTCTATTCTTCCAGTTTCTAGAGGACTTAACAGGCAAAAAGTACACAATTTCCTTCTTCGATTCATTCCTGGAAAGATTAAACGAAATCAAAGGTGCCATCGAAGGTTTCTTGAGATGGCTTGGTCTTGCTACTCCACCTGCCACAGAACCGGGTTATCTTGAACCGAAAGTAGCAGAGCATCACGGACAGTTCGGAATCCAGCGTGTACCGAAGACCGGTAAGTATCAGCTTGAGAAAGGCGAGAAAGTAATCGCGACAAGAACGTACGGACCAGTTGAAGAAGAACCTATAGAGTCTCCACTTGTACAGCGTATAGGTGAAATCGGTAAGGATTTAGCAATACAATTAGCAACAATAGCAACTCCTAGCGGTCAGTTCGGAATTCAAAGAGTGCTAGAGTCTGGCCAAGTGGAAAAGAACGTCACTACAAAAGAAGTATACAGACCAGTCAAGGAAGCACCTGTCATAACTTTGGTAAAGCAATATGTGGAGAAGTCATTGGAAAATGAGAAGTTCGTTCAAAACTTCAACACTGTAACAAAGCAGATGGAGACAATCAAAAGAGAGAGGATTGAAGCTCCAGGGGGTCAGTTTGGTGTACAAAAGGCACCTAAAGCTAACGTATATCAGCTTGAGAAAGGTGAACTGATTAAATCAGTGGGAACTTACGGACCAACCGAAGAAGAATCTATCACGACACTTACAAAGCGCTATAGGGAAGTTCGGGAATCTCCAGAAAAGAAAAAGCTTACGCAACGTTTAAGCAAGACAGGTAAGGATTTCGCAAAGACATTAAAGGCAGTAACGTTACCCGAAGGACAGTTTGGAGTTCATAGAATTACTACAGATGAAGCAACCAAAACTACTGAAGATATCTCTAGACGGAAAGTCTTTGAAGAAGCTCTTAAATCAAAAGAAGTCCTTAAAGAAGTCTTTAAGTCAAGAGAAGCAGAAACAGTTAGGTTGGAAGAAGCCATCTCTAAGCAACTGAGCAGTAAACGAACGGAACTGCTTAAAGAGGAACAAGCTCTGGAAGGTCAGTTTGGAGTTCCGATAGTTCCAGAAAAAAGGAGAGAAACATCCGGTCCAGCTAGCTTAGCGGTAGGTCTTGCAAAACGGTCTGCAAAGATTGTTCCGGAAAAACTACGTGAGCGTGTGAGCGTCATAGATAAACAAATACAGACGTTCGAGAAAGAGTGGCTGCAAACTATGCAGAAAGGGCAGTTCGGTGTTCAGAGAGTAAGAAAAGCTGAGCCTTATAAGCTGGAGAAAGGTGAGACAATTGAATCAGCTAAAGGCATAACTGAAGAGCCTGAAACGATGATTTCGCTGACATTAGCAAATGTAGGCTCAGTCCTTACGAAAGTACCAAAACAAAAGGAGCTAGTTAACAAGTTTAAAGAAATCGATAGGCAAGTACAAGTAATCAAAGAGCATTGGCTCCAAACACACATACTAAAAGGACAGTTTGGTGTATCGCGTGTTCCAAAGACTGACATTTACAAACTTGAGAAAGGTGAAAAAGTTAAGGCAACTCGAGCAGCTGAAGTAGCAGCTAAGCAACCTCTAGAAGGGCCAGTTGAAGTAATAGCTGAACGGATAGTGAAGCTAAGACAGGGCTGGGAGAAAATCTGGGAAGAACCAACGCGAGGACAATTCGGTATCCAACGGGTTTCAGAATCTAAAACACACAAACTTGAAAAGGATACGAAAACTTCAGAAAACGTTTTCACTCAGGTATCCAAGTTCGAGAAAGAAGTTGCAAGCAGAGTCGAAACGATTGAAAAGAACCTGAAGACTTCTGTGATTGAAAGGAGTCTGAAGTCTCTTGAGAAGATACCTTCCGGGCAGTTTGGTATTCCGAGGGTACCAAAGACTGGTCAGTATCAACTAGAGAAAGGAGAGAAAGTTACACCCACTCGAGGCTATGGTCCACCTGAAGAAGGTACTGTTGCGAATGTAGTTACCACTACGCCACAAATCATCTCTATTACTAACAACTTCGAAATAGGGACACTCAGTACTGAGCTGGATGCTGAGAGGTTAGGCGACATTGTGAATAAGAAAATTGCTGAAGGAATAAGGAGGAAACGTCCATGAGTTTTGTAATAGGCTCAACTGCTACTGGAACGACCAATGCTAATGGAAATGCAGGTGGTACGACATTAGTTCAGACAGGAAGGTCAGAAGCTGACAGATACTTCACCGGTATGGTCTTGAAGATTACTAGTGGTACTTGCAACGGGCAAAAACGTATAGTTATGAGCTGGAAGCAATCAACAGGAACATTTACTGTTTCGCCTGCGTTCACGGCGCAAATAGTATCAGGTGTAACCTACGTATTCCTAACCGTTACACTCCCGCAATATCCACATAAGTTCAAGGAAAAGAATCCGTCTGAAACGAAGGCACGTGCGTTATCCTCTAATGTGTTGCCGTTGGTGATTTCGCCAGGTAAAGGGTTGAGGACAGTTGAACTAGAAGCCTATCTGTTTTCGCCAGGAGTTACAAATGCAGTGTTGTTGTCTACATATATTGTTCCACTTAGAGAAATGTCGCATACTGTTGTGATAGTTACTTCCGTAGACGCTTTCTATGACGGTAGCTATCTAATGGACTCGTTTGATCCTGAGCCACAAACGCCTGGTGTAGTCAAGATAACCATTAAGCTTAGTCAAGGTTCACAAATGCAGGTGTATTAAGATGGGCTGGCTCATTAAGATCGATACAATCGAATATACTGACGCTGTATTCGATCACATCGAAGAGAACTTGAACGGACATATTGAAGCAGCATTTACGTTGCCGAATAATGAAACTAACAGAACGTTAGTTAATGCTGATCATACTGTTGAGATTCTGTATAATGATGGAGCTGCCACAACATCAGAGTTCACTGGTATATTGAGAGCACCGGAGTTTCAACAGAGCGGACTACTATGTAAGTGCTATCAGACATGTTATGAGCAAATGCAACGAAAAGTTCATACAGGTAATTACGACGCTATCACGCCAGATGTTATTTTAGCAGCTATTGCAAGTAGTGCTGGTGTCCTTGTGGGTGCTTGTCCTACTACACCGACACTTTCAGTCAGGTATGATAAAGCTTATTGCTTTGATGGTGCTCGATTCATTGCATGGGTACTCGGTAAGGACCTTTATCCAGACTTCTCTGGAGCTAGTCCGCGAATTAACATTGGTACTGCTGGAACTGGCTACCCATCCGGTAGGGGGCTACTGCAGTACACTACAGTTCCGAAACGAGGAAAAGATCGGGCAAAGAAGCGGGACAAAGTCTATATCCGTGGCTTGGATGCTTCCGGGTTACCTTTAGTTGGCGAAGCTGGTACCGGAACAGAAGTTGCCGTATTTACTGATAGAACAGCAACTAATCAGGCTACGATTAATGCACTAGCAGCAAAGAAACTAGCTGACCTTAATGTAGAGGCGTCTGGTTGTATAGTTCCGACTACGCTAGAGTCACCGATAGTGGCACCGGCTTACGTGCAAGGATATGATATTCATGCTGGCGACTATGTCATACTGAACTGTGCAGAGCTGGATTACTCATCATCTGTTGTACGAGTCATAAAAGTTACGAAGAGACTCATTGATACGGCGGTTGAGGTTGAAAAAGCAGAACTACTGTTGGATGACTATTTAGAGGAAATCGAACAATGGGAATCGTTAGGAATCTTTGCGCCAGTTACAGCACCAGATATCGATCCGGTTACTCCAAGTGAATTCGGGACAGATGATGTAGTTCCGGTATCGATCCAGAATGCAGATGGTACATTCGTGACACTATTTGCAGTAACGGTACATCGTGTTACTGGGATGTCTGGTTACAAAGTCCGTTGGCATAAACAGGGAGAGACTGTATGGAATTATGTCGATATAGAACAGCCAGCATCAGGTGATGCCGTACTTTATACTGCCCCAGTAGCAATGGGTTCAACGTATGATTTGCAAGTAGCATCCTTTAACATGGATGAGAAAGTGTCGGCGTACACTACTTCGGTAGCAAAAGTCGCAACTACAGATACTTCTGCGCCAGCTGTACCTTCGGGTGTAACTGCTATAACATCTGGTTTGGTAAGATCAATCAAAGTTAGCTGGACAGCTGTTACAAGTGCTGATTTGAAAGGGTATAAAGTATACAGGCATACATCAAACGTTCCTGGAAGTGCAACCGAAATTGCTAAAACTAGTGCTAATGTTATTATCGTCGATTCCAACATAGTGACACCGTATTACTTCTGGGTGTCATCTTACGACTTCATAGGCAACGAAAGTGCAAAGTCCGCTCTAGCGACCGGATGTCCTGTAACTGGGCAAAAGGAAGTCATTACAGATGTAACTGATGTTACCCCTGAAGTTCCTGTTATCACATGCTTAGCTCAAGAGGTTGATACTTCAGATGAATTCAGAACATGGATTCAGGTCACCATTACAAGGGTGACTGATGCTGGTGGCTACGTAGTTAGCTACAAAAGGACTGTTGATACTCAATGGACACATTATTACGTGGAACAACCTTCATCAGGAAATCCCATTGCCGTTACGCCAAGCCTTAATGCAAATACATCCTATGATGTACATGCTTGCTCAGTAAGTCAGAAGGGTCAAGCTTCAGCTTGGAGTACTACACAAACAATTGTAACGACTGTTAATACTACAGCACCTCCTGTACCTACTGGACTAGTAGCTACTGCTATAGTTGATGGGGTATTATTGGAGTGGAATCCCGCTGTAGCAACTGACCTCTCACATTATAGGGTATATTATGGAACAACAAATCCGCCTTTAACGGTTGCTGGACAGATATCACGTCCCTTTTATGCATGGCATAAGAAAACAACTGAAACATATGTATTGTACTATTTTGCGATTACAGCCGTCGATGATGTTGGAAATGAAAGTGCAAAATGTACGGCTGTTTCAGCAACGCCAACGCAGATTGTTAATCTAGATATTGCACCGAATGCTGTAGAGGCAGATAAGATTCTTGCTGGTGCAGTAACGGAGGCGAAGATTGCTGACGATAATATTACGGCTACAAAGCTCAAATCAGGAGTCCAGCCATTCAATAGTGATATAACGTTTACTCCTACAACTGGAAGTGAGCATGATTCAATTACGTTTACTACTGGCACTATTAGATTCGCTGATGGTGGTACACAGGCGATAACGGGAGCTAATTTGAGCCTTGCTGCTGCAACAGGAATCTGGTACATTTACTTTACAGTTGGCTCTGCTGCCTTATCAGCAACACAGACGTACAGTCTTGCCCAATCAGATACTAAAGGGCTATTAGCGTTATGCCGACATTCGACAGATGCTACACAGCAAATTATGATATTTCCCTTCTATGCCAAGGGACTCAACATTAACGCGGATATAATAGCTGCGAATGCTATAGTTGCGAATGCTATTAAAGCGGATGCCGTGGAGGCAGATAAGATAAAAGCCGGTGCCGTAACAGCAGACAAGCTGACAGTAGCAGCTATCTACTTAACAGGTCTTGTACTAACAGATAACTCACCGTCAGCTGGTTATGTAGCATGGTCCGCATGCACATTATATTATGAAGGAGTCGCGTATGCTATAGCTGCAGGGAACACTAATCTTGCGTATATCTACTGGACGAAACCGAATACAGCTTTTACAGTAAGTGCTACGAAGCCAGCATGGGTCGCAAACAGATATATGATTATCTTCAATAGTTCCGGAGCTGCAATACTGTTATGGAATGCCACTTACATTCATGGTGGCACATTGATAACTGGAACGATTACGTCACAGGACATTAAGACAGACAACTTAGAGGCTAGTGTTATTAAAGCCGGAACGATTACTGGAACTGAAGCGGATAGAATCCTAGCTGACGGTTCTGTTAAGACTGCCAAAATCCTTAGCCTTAATGCTGATAAAGTGCTTATTGATGGTGCAGTGTATCTTTCAAACTGGCGAAAAGGTGGCGATCTTACCAAGATTGATGGTGGCGTGATTTCTACTGGTACCATTCTTGCAGCGTCAATCGCGGCGAGTCAAATCCTTATCAGTAAGCTTGCAACAGAGACATTAGATAGAATGTATGATACGTCCGCACTTAGCGATGCTATCCAAGGATGGCCGCATGCTTCGGATGCTACAAAGATTGACGGTGGGGACATTTACACCGGAAGTGTCCATACTGCGCAGATACTATTTGATATTCTGGCAAGTGACCCAACGTATGTTGCAGGGAAACTTTGGTGCAAAGACGTCGCTGGCGATCCGCAATTAAGATTTTCAAAAGGTACGAGTCTATCGGATGTTTTTATCATTCCAAAATATCCGTTGTATGATGCTCAAGCACCACCAGAGAACATGGTTCCTAATCAGGGCTTTGAATATGACCGAGACGGTGACGGCATGCCTGATTTCTGGACAAAGAGCTATGAAGCAGGCAATCCTGCTTATGCATGGTCTACTGCATATAGCTGGAAAGGGCAGCATAGTTTGAAGTTAGGAAGTGCTCCAGGACGATACATAGTTTTCGATTGCATATGGATTCCAGTATTGCCTAATAAGAAATATTTCTTTAGCGTAGACATTTACGCAGATGTTCCTGCAACATTTGAGTATGGTGTTGCTGTTGTTGAATTCTGGAATGCCGCTAAATCGTATCCGAATGTTGGTGCCATAGGTTTACCTGCAAGTGTAGCTGCAGGCTGGAATCATTTATCAGTCGAAGGTACAACATCTTCAACTGCTAGATGGGCGTTAATTAAACTATACAACTATGGCCCTAATGTAGTCGTAGATCTGTACTTTGATAACATAGTCCTAAGTGAAATGAGAGCTGCAGTGCCAACAGCAGGAACAGTAGTAGGAGGTACATATGGAACAGCATCACAAACTTTAACGAGTGGTGCATGGAATACAGTATCCAGTGTAACCGTTCCTTCATCGGCGCATGAGATTTTGTTTTTCTGGGTGAATTTATCGTGTCTCGATAATCCGGCTTATGCAGGGTATTTGCGTTGCAAACTAAAACTAACAAAAGCAGGTGAGTCTGACGAGTATTATCCGTCGAATACTGATGCTCAGTGTCCTAAATACATTGTTAGAGGGAGTAAATGGGACAATAGTTTCATGTGGACAATTACAGTACCTAAAGATAGACAAGGTTGGTCGGCTGTGGTTCAAATTTACATGTATAATACAAACTCAAGCAGTATCGCAGTAGAAGAAGAAGCTGGTGTATGGGGGCACAGTCCACACACTCACCGCTAATTAAGGAGGAAAGACAAATTGATGATAATAGCTGATAGTCTCATAACTATAGCAAAAGCAAACGCTGCTAGCACTAATGATCGTAGTTTTAACATTCCAACAGGAACTTTTCTTGATGTAATGAATAGTAAGACCAGACAAATAGCGGTTGCTAGAATTGCAGTCGGATTAAATCCGAACAGACTTTGTTCAACAGCACCAATATTGCTTATTGCCCACTGCGTAAGACTTGCATCCACTATAATAAGACCACCTAATACTACGGAAAGGAAAGTTTCTAATCTCATATCATTTCACCTCCTGGAGGTGATTGAATGAAAACAAGATCATTAGTCATTGCTGCATTCGCTATACTATCAGGTTTCATGATGGCTCTCGGATTCAATACTCTCGATTGGATGACACAGGTGCCAAACCAGCCGGCAATATGGTATTTCATATATCATTCTCCTATTTTATCTATGCCATTCTGGTACGCATACTTCTTTGGTGGCATTATGCCTTTGTGGGGTGGCGGATTCTTAGCAGGAATCATAGTAGGTCTAGTACTACGTAAACGAAAGGCTATTTGAGGGGGTGAATGTATGTCAATTGAAAAGAATCTTAAACGGATGCAGTATATGCTAATTGCAGTCATCATCGCTATTGCGGTCATCATTCCAGTGTCACTTAAGTACTTGTTACCGAAAATGGCAGGAATCGACGTCAACTACGTAATGACTTTCCTAATCTTGCTTGCGGGGTCTCTCTATTCAATGTACCAACCATGGATCAAGAAGCTACGGGATTACAAACAACTCTCTACTGTAGCAGCAGAACGAGGTGTAGCTCCGCCAAATGCGGAAGAATACTTCAAACATGGCCTCGAGTTCAACAAATGGCTATACCTCATCAATGGTGCTAGCTTTGTTCTATCGGTCTTCATAGCGTTCTATATTCTTGCGACTAACTCAGTTATATATGATAACTGGGCTACCAACGTCATCATTAACTTCAACTATGCTATCGGACAAGCTGAGTTCATCAAGAAGTGGGTGTTCTAGTGGCAATATTACGATAAGAAAGAACGGAGGTGATTGTATGGCAACTCAGAATGAAAAAATCTTGGCTGGAGCTTTAATTGCGACTGTAATCCTTGCGGCAATTGTAGTTACCTTGATGGTAACTCGCCCTATATCTAACGTCGGCAAGATAAGAGCTATCGGGTTCGATGTTTTTGCCGACAGTGCTTGCACAGTGAAGCTAACACAGATTGATTGGGGTACACTATCACCAGGCGAAATGGCTGCAGTAACTTTCTTTGCAAAGAACTCAGGAAATGTTAATGTAACATTGAACTACAACACAACTGATTGGATTCCTACTAATGCTCCGATATACTTAGTAGTCGCATGGAACTACACAGGACAACTGATGAAACCAGCTGACGTTATACCTATTGCTACAACATTAGCAGTATCGACAACTATTACCGGTATCACCAACTTCAGTTACACGATGAATGTAAATGCAGTGGAAGTGAAATCATGACAGTCGAAGAGCTTTTGCAACAGATTCTAGACGAGCTACGTTTGCAACGAAAGGAAAAGCAATCACCAGCGAGATACGATTGGAACATCTTACTAAGCTTACCAGATCATTTGCGTAAGACGGCACTTGCGTTGGCACTACAGGGACTAGCAACTGCAACAGACATTGCGAACATTACTCACCGTGCAAGAGCAGTAGAATGCTTGTACCTGAACCATCTAGTCATGCGAGGGCTAGCAACAAGGACTGGCAATAAGCCTGTATACTTCCAACCGGAGGTGAAATAATGGGCGAATTCAACTGCCCACAATGCGGCCATTATCACTCAACGTTCGCGATTTCAAAACATGATCCCAAGAAGGTTCCAAGGCAGTGTTACAGGTGTCAGAAACCGTACCCGTTGGGAACACCGGAAGAATGGGCAAAAGCTCACCGGTAATCCTTTTTTTTAAAAAAAAAAGAAAGGGGGTGCGAACTATTTCTGGAATGTTCGCTTTAGATAGTCGAGTACAAATGACAACACAGTTGCTTCGTTGTTTGGCAGGAACTGCGAAATTATAATCATCATTGGTATGTATTTGTATAGTGTTTCTCCGAACCTTGTAATATCATAGGTTTGGTTATTGATTACAGTGTTCTCAATGTATCCAGCAAAGTTGACAAGGATTACTGCACCAATTGCCCAAACGATTGGATTATCATACCAGTTCGTTTGAGTTTGCAGATTCGGTGGTAGCAATGGACTGTTTTGGAGTGTCGTTATACCGCTAGCAATCATTAGTTCAAGGGCAGTGAAAATCACTGTTGCAATGATGACTCCTGCCTTCAGTACTTGCTTCCATTGTGGTATCATTTCTTTTTCTGTCACGTTTTCACCTCCTACTCAACCGGGAACTTTTCGCTGTATTTGTGTACAAAGCGCCAGAAGATTTCTCCTAGCATTATGATCCAAGGCCAGAACAGCACAAAAAATGCTGTGACCATCGCAATGTTCATCAGTGTGCTGGAAGTCAGCAACGGTGCAAAGCCGAAGAACGTCGCAATTGCGTACATCACTGATAGCACTATTCCAAAGAAGAGCGCTAGGAACTTAGTTCCCATATGTTTCGGTTTCTCAGTCGACATGGTTTGTTTATCACCTCCCATATCAAGCTGTGTACTGAGGCATCTGTCCCTGCCTTGTACCTATGACATCCAGGGTACCTAATCTACCGTCCCTGAAATTCTTTGCTGTCTTCTCTTCCAACGCTATTGCCAAGTCAATATTAAGCTTATTCGCGAACATCACTGCAACTATCACAACATCCGCTAACTCCTCTGCAATCTTAACTCTATCATCAGAGTTACATGCAGCCTTCAACTCAATCATTTCTTCACATAAGTGTCCAAACTCGTCGTGGTTAGGATTTGTACATTTGGAATGTCGTAGATTTGCAACTGCGTAGATTTTTATCAACTTACTTAGCTCCACATTCTCACCCCAATGTCGATAAAGGTACATCAGTTCTCCATTCCTTATTCGTCTTTACGACAGAGTTGGGAACAGTTCCAATCAACTCTATATCCTCCTCGGCTGTGTCATTAGGCACGGTTATGATTGTTTGATTTCCAACTTTTTCAACTAGATTTGGAATAGGTAACCGTATCACTGCTCCACTTGCTGTCGTTAGTTCTACATGTTTGCATGCGTCTATCATTGATGTCAGTTTTATCACTTCGTTAGGATCGAAACCCTCGATACATTTGAGTATGAGTTCTTTTACAAACTCTGACATCGCTTTATTTTTTGAGATGCACCAGAGTTTGAATTTCCTATGAACCTCCTCTTCAAGTATTATTTGTAGTGTTTTCGGCATCTATTATCACCTCTTTTAATTCCTTATAGTAGTGAGTAGTAAGATCCCTCCACCTCATCTCTAGAGCAAAGTTGATGTTATCGGATAGTAATCGTACCTTACAAGTATATATTGAGTGTACGCCAGCACTACTATGCTCAATAGTACATCCCTTACACTCAGAGATGTGAGTTGGTATTTTACCGCACTGCTGTATGCACAATTTGTTGATTATATTGTTTATTTGTATCTCAGTCGGCATAGGTGGCCGCAGTTTACTGGTACGCGGTCTACTGACCCTCTCTTCTAGTTCATTCCAATTTTTTGGCATCCTTCTTCACCCCCACAAACCATTTCAACGCCAACATATCTCCTGTTCGTAGTATTCTTCTACTTCTAACCGCTCTGTCGATTATGTCAACTCCTCGAATATAATCGACCCCAAAATCTGCCAACGCTAACAAACTATCTTGCATTGTCATCTTTCCGCCCTCATCTTTTAACAACGTTATTATTTGATTAATCTCTGAGTCTAGTTTAATTGAACGTCGCCATTGCATTCCTTGTAACATAACAGTCTTTAATTCTGGTGTCATATGAACGGTAATTTCATCTTCAAAATTATTCGTCATAATCGTGTAACCTAATGCAATGCGTTCATAGAGGGGTTCTTCAAAGTGTAACATTTTGAACTGGTCAAAGAATGTATGAATTGATTCATCGAAGCGTATTCGTTTTACTTTCTTTAATTTCTTGCAAAGTGTAATAAAGGAATCGCGGATTTCCATTTTCTCTCTCGTGTCTGGATTCACATTTTGTCCTGAACGTCTCATATTTCTGATTATCGCTTTCTCTTCTTTTGTTGGAATGAATTCTATGAAATAGAATCGGCGTGGAAGTCCCGCGCTCAAATCAAACCTAGCAGGTTGACTACCAGTCCATAACGTTACTTGGGTCTGATAAAATACTTTTCCTCTCCCTAATCTCTTTTTAAGGAACCCCTTATCTAGTGACGTTAGTAACTGGTTACCGAGAGTTGAAGAGTGTGACTGTTTCAGTGCATCGGTAATAACTGAAAACTCCTCAATACCAACTATATTATTTCGATGCTCATAAGCAGCACCGTATTGTGTTTCTGATGATCCTTCGTTTGAAATAATAGTACCCGTCCACGCTGCCTCTGTCATTGCCCCTTCAAACCCGATACCGACTCCACATTTATCAGCTTCAGTACCAAACCCCGGCTCCTGGCAATCAGCAAGGACACCAAAGTTTGGATCCAGGAGTTGAAATAGAATATACGACTTCATGAATCCCGGAGGTGCAACTATAAACATGTGAACTCTTAGATCGGCAGGTATCTTGTGCTCGAAGTAGATGAACCTTGCTTTGTTTTCTACGTTTATCAAGTGTGCACCGATAGAGCAGAGGTAAGTGGGAAAGAATTTATCTACGAACGCGAGCTTGCGGTCATAGAGTGAACGCATGCAGAGGTTGTAAGGGGAGTTCATGGAAGTTCACACTGCCTGAGATAAACTATCTGATGTCTTAAGACTTCGAAAAAAACTTAGACGCGTCGCGTCCCAAATCTGAAATCTTAAGATAACATATTGCCCTAACATTAACCCACTAACTCCCTAATCCTCTTGATAGTTACTGGACCCATCCCACTAATCAACATTAACTCACTGTCCTTTGCCTCCATGATATACTTTAATACTCCCTTATTACATCTAGTGGAGTTAGCAACCAATGCACTCGCGATACCCGGTTCTACCCGTAAGAAATTCCTAATGATATTACCAACCCTCGATCCTGCACCTTTACCAATTGTATGTTGTCTTGGTACATCCGCCTTGTTCTCTGAAAACTTCTTCAACATCTTCACCATAACTGGTATCGTTTCTCTCTCGGTGTACCCCCACAAAATCCTTGCATTATACCTCACTGCCAACGACGCAATACTCCCGTACACAAAGTCTTCGTTTATGTTTTTAGTATGAAAATCTTCCTTCAACATGCTGAGAGGATGAATTATCATCAACATCTTATAGTAACCCTCGGGTACCTTTTCGAACTGTTTTGATATACGGTCACTTAAGGTTGAAGCAGCAAGGTCGAAGATAGTCTTCCTTTCACAACTCGCGTTATTGTACACAAAGTCTCCTAGTGGTTGTAGACTTTTGACTTGGAATGGAATCCCTTTATCTTGTAACACTTTGTGTACAGTAGCAGGTTCATGCACGTCAACATAGAGTACATTAGGTTTTAGCTCGCCACTACCACAAACCTGAATAGTAGTATCTTTACGTTCCCACTCTATCGGCATCTTAGTCACCTTAAAGCTTGAAGAACTCTTCTATCCTCTTTATAGGCCACTGTCGTATATCGAACTCCACTTTACTCTTAAACAGTGGACCAAGGAGTTTCTCGTGCAATAATATTATCTTCGAACCACTGGGCAAAAAGTATGTAGTAGCATACTTTCTCTTATCTACAAACGGAAACCCTGTAACCTTGACTAGGTATTTTTCCACTAGCGTTCGTTGCTCTGAAGTGCACGCAACTCTGATAGTTGCTGATTTGGCATTCTTCAACGGTCCTAATACTTGTTTAAAGCTCTCTGATTTGCTCATTCCACCACCCCTATAGCCAACACAAACGTTCGTATGGACAGTAGGTGCAATCCACGAACTGATTCTTCGGCCATTTTTCCTCATCTTCTCCAAACGTTAACAAGTCGAATGTCATTTCATCTAAGGTTGTAAATAGGGTGTTCCACGTTTTGGTCGCTAACTTTTCGAACCAATACTCATTGTTTAACGGTGAATACGCTCCTAAGTATCCTGGAGTAACTCCTATGTAATCTTTAAGTTCCGTCTGACTTATCAGGTACACGTAAAAACTCGTTTCGCGTCTCAACGACGTTTTTGAAGTAATCTTGCCCTTCTTAATCTCCATTACTACCGCATTAAAGCCTTGTCCCTCTCTCATCAACCAGCATCTATCGATATGGCCGCTCATCTTTTGCTCAGGGAGTCGAATAGTTGCTTCGTTAAGTATGGGGAGGAAGTATATTGCGGGATCTAGGTGAGACTTGATAATCTCTAACATCCTATCGACTTCGAAGCGTGCAAAGTTATCATACAATCCATTAACGTCTTTGTCTAGTGGTAGTAGGGAACGGTAGTATTCAAAAGTTGGCTTTTCCCTTACGTTCACAACCCTATAAAATTTAGATGAGGAGTAGTGGAATTTTCTACCTTCCAGCATGGGACCTGTAGCTGTGAACGTAAGTTGCTTGATTGCAAAGTAATAGTACTGTCGTTTACAAGTCTTATAGGATTGAATTCGACTCTTGGTGATCCAGTCTTTGGGTTCGGTTGGAATACGGAATTCATGAGGCCCTTCACTCACATAAATGCCCCCAGTAATTTTTGTTTCTTTACCGATATTGCGGCAATAATTTCCTCCGTCTTGGCAGTAATGGTCTTCTCGATCATCTTTTCCCAATCAATACATTTCCGTATGTCTTCAGGAAGTGTGGTGGGGTCATCGAAACAAACTGCGTCAGTTGGCGTACAAAACTTACCGTCTCTCTTCTTTAGTTTACCGATTTCGGACGGTTTCACATATAGCAACTTTGGCTTCAAATGTTGTAGTACTAGGGGGTCAAAGTGATCACGAGTCCACAATGCACCTCTACTCCAGGGAGAGTTATCATAAAAGGTTTTAACCCCTCGTGGAATGCCTATCTCGACTAGCGGTCGCTTCCGAAATTCTACCTTCATCTCTTTAAGGTATGCTTCTACGATTGAAACAGAGACTTTGTTAATAGGATCCTGTAACACCTTAGTCTGAACCTCGTGTGTAAACCGAGATGAATCCGACCTCTTAGCAGCCATGTTCTTATTATCCCACTTATCTATTGATAAGAACTTACTATCTTGCCACTTAATCCTCCCGTAATACTTCTTCTTTGCTCCCTCTTGTTTCGTTTTTTTCTTCCTTCTATGTAACTTTACCTTTGTTGCTCCTCTCAAATACGTGAATATGATCCCATCGTAAACTCTCTCTGCTTTCATTGAAACGTACGTTAGATACTTTCTATCAATACATAACTGCCTTAGTTCGGCGTTCACCATCTCGCTAACTCTAACTAACTCGTCCCAACTTACTTCTTTCATTGTGTTGAATAATGAGTCAGTGTCGCCGTAGATAACTGATCGTTTTATCCATTTATCACTCTCAACAACATTGATCGCGTGTTGCATCAAATCTCTTCCGAGATATGTGATAGAATACGCAATTTCCAATCTATACAACCTGAATCCGGCGTATGCAAAAACTCCGTAAAATGATGTGATTAAGAACTTCAATGCAAACTGGTGCTGATATAAGAGATTCCATTCTGGAGAATCAATCACTAACGCTTCCATCTTTTTCGTAATAATGCCACGTTCATTGACTAATCCACGAATTACTCGTGGAACGAAACCTTCGGGCGTGCTAGCGAACCTAACCCCATTACCAACCTCGATATCGCCGTTGGGGTCTAGACGTTCTGGACTCATGTTACACGCTATGATGATGTACGGGTAATGACTTCTAAAGTCTAGAACACCCACACACCAGTGCAGGCCGACTTTAGGCTCTCTAACCATTGCTCCTTTATATGAAGATTCTTTCTTTGGTTTACGGTTGGGATCGTAAGGACGTTTTGAAGGTAGGACGAACCCTTCAGCCTTTGCACGGTGCAAAATTAACGAATCCAATATCTTCGAGTTAACATGCGAATCCTCTAATCGACATCCTGTGTACCTACGAATCATTGAATAGTATTCGATGATTTGTCGTTTCTTGAAAATCCTAACTACCCAATCCGCATCTTTTTTGGGGTAGTAAGCTACCTGTAAAATATCATCTGTTTGCCATAAGTCATGAATCACTTGCTTGATTCTTATTTCCTTCAACTCATGCCAAACTACATATTCTAATGAATATGACTCCAACTTTGCTTCAAATGACGTCATCTTTTTATACGTCTCAAGTCCGTCGAACATCACTCGACCTTTGCAAACTACCTGAATCTTTATTTGTTTCGATTCTAGATCAAATTTCTCTCTGTAAAAGAATGACCATACTGGCGATATGATTTTATACTCGACGTTCAAAATCCTGCACCGATTAATCAAATACGGCCAGTCCCAAGTATTAGTATTCCATCCTATGAAGCAGTCGAATCCTCTCGATGCATAATAGTTGACAATTGCCTTTATCATGTCTTTCTCGTTGTTAAAAATCCTGACTACAGTATCATCGGATACTAAAACGTCACAAGGTTCCTGATCTTGTCGCCAACAGAATAGTACCCACAACTCCAACTTTGTATCGAACGCTGCAACTGACACGATTGCTTCTAACGCATCCTTTGCCTCTGGAAACCTTTCTGCAGTAGCGTCAACCTCCATGTCCATGAAACAAATCCTTAACTGAGCGTATACGGGGTCACAAGGTTGAATCTTTAACTTTCCGTCCTGTTCAATTGCCTCAAAAGATGCGTAAATGCCCTTTTCAACCAGATACGCGATTTCGGGAAGTATGTCAGCTTGCCAGTGCTTAGTGAAGAGTTTACGTAGTTGTCCAACATTACCGGATAAGGGGGTTGTAATTTTTTCTGTCCATTCACCGAATAAATCAGGAACGATTTCACCTGTACGGTGAAGTAAGTCAGTTAGAAGTGTAGCTCCTTTGGGAATGTAAAAATACGGACTCCATGTTCTATCGACAAAACGTTTGCGGTTTCCTTGCTCATCACGGCCCCACAGGTAGATGTCGGACTTTCCATTTTTATCTACGGCCTCTAGCGTTACCAAATCATAGGCCGTCATGCGAAAACACTCTCCTTATGTCGTTGGAAGTCTTTACGCTCAATTTGCTTTGATGTTCGTTTCCAACCTACTTTATCAATTATAAACTGAGATTGTGGAATCAGTTGTTTAACTGTATACCCTTTCTTTTGAAGAAAATCTAATCTGCTATGAATAGCGTGAATGTGAGTTATAGACTCGATTTCAGGTGCAGTATGAAGCTCTTGTTCTATTAAAGAAAGAATTTTACTGTAATTTTGAAACCGCTTTTCCTCTTCTTCAAGAGACTTTTTACATTCTGTTAAAGCTTTCTCTGCTGCCTCTTTCTTTTTAGGAATTATGAGATAGGGAATTATTACAGGAAGAATTTTAATTACTTCTTCTCTTCTCCAAACTCTAATGCTGTACATTAGTTTTAACTGTTGATATCCGTACTTTTCATGTCCTTTGTATTCATAAGATGAGAATTTGTAAATAACGTCTAAAAGTTCGAGTATTCTTTTTGCGTTATTTATAAACTCAATTGACGAGTTATAACACGCAACAGCTTGTGAAGGAGGTGGAACTACACTACCTTCCCCATCTATGGCACACGCTAACCAAACTGCATCTTCTGTTGATAGATCGTACTTAGTACCTTGGGTCACTTGAGTCACTCCTGTCATATATGCCCTTCATTAATATATAAAGCTATAGTTGGTCCGTTTATTTTCCTCCATGTGCATAGGTTAACATTAACCGACAGTTTGCTTTGGCTATTTCGAGTTGCTCAGGTGTTAACCGGGCATTAAAGTCCAAACTCCTCTTCAACGAACTCGTATGAAGGTTTAAGTATTCCTCACCTTCCACATATCTCAACCCATTCATAGCATCGGCGATTGGTCCGCTAGTGTCCATTGAGCGCCCCTCATCATGCAGTTGGAGTGCTTCGCCAGGAAAACCACATCCCAGAAAATGGTGCTCAATATCACTCTTCCACATATGCTCATATTTCAACAATTGAACAACACTAGGCCTTGCTAGGAATTTCGTTGACAGCCATTTTCCGATACCAATTACATCGGGGTTCAACTTGAGGTACTCCTTGTACCACATCGGAAAGTCTCCTGGGTCAAACGCCCAGACAACAACCATAATCTTGTACTTATCTCGTAACCCGCGCCCATGCGCATATTTCATGAAGTGTCGAGTTAGATTCAGAGACTCAACTGGATTCCACTGCACATCCGGTGCGACGATTTCGTCAGGCTTTATCTCTTCCGCTGCTTCGAATATGTCGTCAAAACTGACGCTCTTGCCAAGTTCATAACTTCCGTTATCCATAATAGTGTACGTTTGTTTTGCTTGTTCACGATAGTACTCAACGTACTTAAGATCCTTAACATGACCAAGAGCAAACTGAATGTCCCCTAGGCTACTAAGTTCGGTTAGGTGTACTGTTGGACTGATTATTGCTAACTTCACTTCTTCATCCCTTCCATGAAATCCAATTTACTCGGAACAAACCAATTTACTCGAAACACCCCTCGAATGGAGTAACTGGCCAAAATAGAGTAACTGGCCAGTCGAATGAATTGATACGGCCAGCCGAATGCAAGTTGAATGAATTAATATTGTGGGCGTCATATTACTCCCTCATACTCAATTGGATCCTTAACATGATTCAACGCAAATGCCTCTAATCGTTCCACACACGTTCCACACCTGCCACACGCCTTTTGTCCTCCCTTATAACATGACCAGGTTAATTCAAAGGGAACGTTCAATGATATACCTAGTTCCACAATTTGCGCCTTCGTCATGTTAATGAACGGTGCATATACCAGTAAATCTGCATCTGTTCCGGCATCCAATGCTGCCTGTAACGCGCCCACAAACTCTGGCCTGCAGTCGGGGTATATTGTCCTATCGTTCCTATGTGCAGCATACGCAATAGTGTTGGCGCCTATGCTAATTGCGTAGCCAGCAGCAATGTTCAATAGGATAGCGTTTCTGTTGGGTACGACTGTTAACTTCTGAGACTCTGCAGTATAGTGGCCTTCTGGGATTGGATCATTAGTAGTCAATGCACTTTTAAGCAGAGGTTGTAACGTTCGTAAATCAAGAACTTTCCAACTTATACCTGCAGCATGAGCAATTTCTACGGCTGCTCGGAGTTCCTTAAAGTGCTTTTGCCCATAATCAACAGTCAGTGCGTATACTTCCTGATGCTGTTTCAGCAAATAGTATGCTAAGGTAGCAGAGTCAACTCCCCCACTCAACAACATTACAACCTTTGTTGAAGGTTTACTAAATGCTGGAGATACGACTGTCGAACGTTGAGATTTTGTAACCATAACTTCCATCTAAGTCACCTCCTCCACCACTCCGCTACCGCCTTATGACTGTGAATACTTTCATCCGACTCTGCTCTCGCATACCTAATATTAGGAATATTCATAATCGCGTGCCTCACGACATCCTCGACGAATTTTGCATTATCCTGAGCTTCCTTAATCTTAGCAGCTTCCTCATCTCTCTTCAACTTCTCCGTCAACGATGCAGAAAAGCAACTTTCCATCAACCTAAATATGTCCTCAAATTTGGGGTGTGGAAGTTTAGCATTTATCTTTATCTTCAACTCACACTTCTGCATATGCCCGATACCTATGCTTTCCTTTGAACAAGGACACGCAGTTATCCCTTTCATAATATACGTGTATTCATTTCCTATGGCAATATAGTTCTCGACGATAATAGTTGGAAACTGATCCTTCCACGGAAACTTAAACACCATTTTGATGTAGGGGTAAACGCCAGTTTTTTCCTTTATCAACTTCTTTGCATCGTTAATAAACTGCTCAACACTCTCACACTTCACTGTCTCTGGGAATATCAACCTGCTCATATGTGCTCCCCGTTTATTGAGTATCGGAACCTTCACTTCCAACTCAATGAAGAGTGTCCACTTAGAGGACTTTATCACTATGCTGTAGTTAGAGATACCTGCCATTATTCCTAGATCATCAGCTTGTTCTTCTTGAACGTCGTGTGTCATGGTTTCGCCTTCTCCTTTCCATCCGCACCCAAAACAGCCAACCATTTTCCAGATTTTTTATCGTAGAATTGTTCCTTATCCCCATCCCTCATGTAGCCTTCACATTTTGCATTAGGACAATAAGTTTGAAGATTTGCTCCACATCTAGGACATTTTGTGGCTTCACCCAACAAAGCAGTGACATCATCAACCGTAATCCATGTTTCTTGTTTGTCTTTTTCATAGATGAATTCCCGTGAGGCGTACCTTGATTTTTGGTAGAGGATTTTTTCTAATTCATTGATAGTTTTGGCTTTTTCTTGGATTTTCTGTTTCAGACTCATTCCCGAAGCAACTCCCTGAACTGTTCTAGCCACTCAAGACACTCAATCGAGTGATTAATTCTGTCTGCCGTGTTAGGATTTTTAGGCAACTTGGGAAATTGGTGTAGTTTCTGTTTTAGCAAGCCACGCTCCCTCTCCAGTTTTTTAATGTCTTCTTTCAAATAGCCAACTTGTTTCTGGAAAGCTTCTTGTTGTTTCGACAATTCATTTTCTTTGTCTCGCTGTGCAACCGAAACCAAAACGTAGGCACACCCAGGCAACTCGCAACCCTTCGCAAAACCATGATAGAACCTACAGCAAGAACAGTGGTAACAACCACATTTCTTGGTTTTCTCTTTCAAACCTTCACTCATGCTTCTTCCTCTTCTTCTGGCTTGACATTTGCTTTCACACTCTTCCGATAATATGGTGATTGGTGACCGTGCTTCATCTTGCGTACCGCACGGATGTCGCCAAGTGGACGACGAATAACTGGGATATCTCTTTTGTTAAGTTGCCTAAAAAATGCTTCTCGGTCTAATTGCTGTCGAACTTCTTGAACACTTGCTGCCGTAACGATACCTTTCTGAACTAAAGAGGGCGCAGGACTTATCCCCCTGATTTCTCTCTCTACAGGCGAGGCCACTGAGTCACGTAGTTTAGGACCGTGACTTAGGCCATCTCTCTTATGAGACTCAGCATTTTCTTGCTGATGTCGCCCGGGACTTACTGCCCGCGCAACCTCAGTGTCTTGCAGTTCCCTTACGGTTACCGCAGGACGACGAATGAGGGTACGTAGTTTCTTTAGGAGATTCATTCTATCACCTCAACTGCCTTTCTTGAAAGTGCCCACCTTAACCTTTGCCAGAAAGTCATGCGAAGGAACTTATATAACCGGCTAGAGTGCTCACTGTAACTCACCCACATAGTTTCGCGCACTACTACTATCGCTTCGGTTGGAGGAATTTCTACATAGTCCTTATCCGTTTCTAACCGCATTACATTTGCGGTTGTGTTCCTTATTATTAAAGTATCGTTTGCCTCTAGAAAAAGTTGCTTTCTGGCTTCTTTTTTAACCAACTTTAACACCTCCTAATACCGGATATGGCAACTTGTACAAGACGACCGCACTCTGGGTCTCCTTCCGTCTCACTGAAGGATTGCTCTTTATACACAGTCCATACTTGTTTGCTTATTTCCCTTGCGCAAAGGTTTGCACCTAGATTGCTCAACATCTCGTACAAGCTTTTGCCTCCGGTTCTACTAAATACTCTACAAACTGAGTTTGTAGTATATCCATGAGTTCCTGTTGCTGCTTTGACATCCGTTTATATATCACACAATAGTAATTACCATTAACGTCAACAACTTCCTGCATAATGTCTCTATGAATCACTTTGCCTTCTGGCGTGATGAAGTTAACAGTGCTCAATATGTAAGTGTGTGGCGCTAACATTTCTTTCACTTTCCAAGGCTTTCCATAACATTCATTTGGATGCCATACACAATACCTGAGATACTCACAGGTATGATCCTCACACTCTGCATCACCTTTCATACTTTCACCCTCAAACTCCCTTCCTCTTCCCATACGCCAAAATCTGCAACCTAGGCGTAATCCTATAGTGCCCTTGATGCACTTTCACGAACTCAAAAAGCATCGGTAACTTCTTCTTATGCTCCAACAGTGTAGTAGCTTGTGGCATCAAGTACACTGGCCTTGTGATGTTGTGTAAGTCTACAAAGTTCTCGATTTTCTCCAAATCCTCCTCTTTATCAACCACGAACTTAAAAACCACTCCCGGTATCTCGAAAAAGCTAGGTGAAATTTGAAAGTCATCCTTAGGTGATACTGTGAAAAGGTGAACCAAAAACTCAATATTAGGCTTGATTGTCCCGTTAGTTTCCACTTCATAGAACTTGGCTCTCTGAACCTCACGTATAACTTTACCTATCTCTTTCTGTTGAAGTAAAGGTTCCCCTCCTGTAAACACAACGTGATAGGAAGGTGAGTTTCTGATTAACGCAACCAAGCTTTCGGGCCTAACATCCATTCCGTCCTCATACATTCCTAATGCATACTTCGTGTCACAGAACCAACACTTCAAATTGCATCCCTGCAAACGTATAAAGAGTGCGGGGTATCCGAGGTATGTACCTTCTCCTTGAATTGATTCGAAGATTTCATTTACTAACATCTAACTTACCTCCGCAATACGGGCAACGAGTTTTCCAATATTCATCTGAAGGAAGAGTATAGTCACTAAGATCCGTACCACAATGAGGACAGCACTTTGCTGGCTTACTCAAACCCCTCAACTCTCTGATGTGGTCCTTCACAAAGAGTGAAGTGTACATCAACAACTCCAGGAATAGTTTTTAGCTGAGCTACTATCAAATCCGAAATATCTTCGACTGATGGCTCACCATCAACTATCATAAAGCATTGGTTGATTCCAATTTCATGTAATAATGGATTAATTTTTGAGTACCAAAAGTCCATATGCTTCTTCGGAATCACAAGTATATGATCCCAATGACGGATCTCTTCCTTGATCTTTCCAAAGTCCACAAACTTGTTGCAGTATACTCTTAGGTTCCGAACAAAGAACGTGTGACCATGAATACACCCACATTTGGGATGTCCCGGAATATAATGTGCTGCATCGAACTCGATACTATCGATACTTAATATCCTAATTCGTTCTTTTACCATCTGATTGCACCTTCCGATAAATGACCTTACAAACTGGACAGAAAAGATAACCTCCCACTAACCAGTCCCTCCCTATCGAAAATAACTTCACACTCACGATTCCTACCAAATCATGACCCTTCTTGCACTTTCCATCTGCACGAGATGGAAATGCATATCTTCCTACCTGACCTGAACCCACTGCTAATCCCTCTGTAGGGTTAAAGGATACCCAAGGAGCCAGGAAAGGAGGTGAATCCGAACCTGCTTAATGCTGCCTCCGGTATCAAGCAGTTAACCGTTCTACGGGAGTTAAACAGTGTCACTCTCCGGTGTAGTGTAAGGGTTACTCAACTTATCGACATTCAGGACGTATTTTTGAAATGCACTGTATGCAATGATATCATCTAGTTCATCATTGACTTCTTTCAGTACTTCCAATCCCCCCAACGCTATCTTAGGATACAGTTCTTTTAATCGGTGCATCTTGTTATGCACTAACTCTCCCATTGAGAATACACTAGTTGTTCTATGCCAACTATCCTTACGCAGATTATGCTTTCGAAGTACCTTCATAAGTACCTCTTTACAAGCCTTTTGTACTGCCTTTGCTGCCAATGAATTCATCATAGCATCTGCTGTGATACCCAACTTCTCATCGTACTCATCATTCGTCATTGTAACCAACTCCATATATTACTGCTGCCAATCTGTCAATTTCTTGAAAATGAAAGAGACCAAACGTTACAACTGACCAAAGATTTCTAGGTACGTTGTTCAACATTACGTTGCACCTTCTGGCGGTTTCACTAGATACGGTTTAAGCACTGCATATAATGCATCAAAGTCTAGGTTCAAAAAGTCCCTATTTGTCAACCGATGATGCCTGAACTTCTCAATGAACCCCCTAAATGTATACCCTGTCTTTGTTTCTTCCTTCATCAACCGTATTTGGCAATCCAACCATCTTGGCGTCCACTTCTGCCACTCTGCCTTATACACATTCGTGGGCGTCAACTTAGCATCCCTGAATACTTCCCCATCCATTGCCGTAATAACGAAGTTAGCATTAATCGCCCGACACTTCATGATTATCGACCGATACTCCGCATTCGCCCACTTATAGTCAGAGGGAGCTACTCTAGCTGCCAAGTCAACTTTCAGAATCTCCAAACGTAGAGTTCCTCCAATCCACTCCCAAAGATCTGTACCGCTATCAATGCAAATAGTTCCCTCATTCAAGTCACTCAATGCAACCAACGCTTCTTTCAGCATGTCTAATGAGGCCTTACATTCCGTCTGCGGGTCTCCTGTCGTTACATAGCAGTTAAGTACCTTAATGTTCTTGGATGGGAAATTGTTCGCAAGTTGTGCAGCTCCATCATCAGTCTCTAGTATATAGACTGGCGGTGGTGAGGAGCAACAGAAGTGAGTTTTACCAGATTCAGCAACTCCGTGAACTCCAATTTTTATACCTGCCTTCTTTGCAAGCTCATGAATATCAGTAAACAACTGTTCCTTAGTCTTCGCTGGTGGCTTGTCTTTATTCGGTCCCTTTGCCCATGCCATACTACTCACCTCCTCCTGGTTCAGGATATCTCGCAACCACGTGCGTACTTATTCCTCCCCTTGAAGCTGCTGTCAAGTCGACTGTACAAACTTCCGGATGTACTACTGCAACAAAGTCTTGTAATATCTTCTGCGCCAAATCCTCGTGCAAGATGCCAACGTCTCTGAATTGCATGAGGTAGAACTTTAATGACTTCAGCTCTACCAGCAAATCCTTCGGCAAGTAACTGATGACCATATGATAGAAATCCGGTAATCCTGTAACTGGACACACAGATGTTAGCTCATCAGTTTCATGCTCCACTAGTTCGCGTTTGCCCGGAAATCCGAACGGTATCGCTATAAGCTCCTTACTGTACTCACTAATATGCTTCCTATAGCTTACTCCGACAACAGCTTTTATTCCTTCAACGTTACTCAAACGATCTTCCCCTCTTCACAGTATACTTTCACGACTACTCCCTTGTCTATTGTTTTGTGACCATAATGCCATCCTATGTGGCTCCAGAAGTTTTCAGCTTCCTTAGATACCACATATGCGTGGTCAACTTCCGCTATATCGATTAATGCGGAAGCAATTCCAAGCTTCCTAAAGCCAGGAAGTACTGCCACATCGACAACACGAGTTCCTTTCTTGCCAAGTGCTCCTATAACTAGCTCCCCTGCAGGAGTAACTATAGAATACACATACACTTGTTCATATGGGAACTCCTCCATATGGGCTTGACCCGTTAAAGAAAGTAGGGATTTTATTTGCTCAAAATGAGTTGACATTACGCTTCAACCTCCGCAGTTTCCTCGAACGGCTGCTCATCCTTTGGCATCAACCAACCCTTCTTGACGAATATGCCCATTGCATTAATGCCTACGTCTCCTGGCTTGTTCACTGTCTCGCCGGTCGTAAAGTCTCTACTCGTTTGCGGCTGTGTAGTCTGGCCTATCACGTACATCCTTGTACCCCGTCCTGCATCTTTGACTGCTGGATATATGGCTTCTGAAACCCATACAGTTGTACCACGTCTTTCCTTTTCCGTAAACCCTAAACTCTCGTCGCCTATGACCATTCTGTAGTTGTGAGATTTTGGATTAACCTCACTATCCAAGCTAATCAATTCTGCCTCTACGACTGTAATCCTAGTAGGATCTGGCTTAGTTGCATTTGCTGGAATGAACGCCTGATGTACTGACTCTAAGTGCTTTAGGGTTGTAAAGAACTGCTCACAATACATCGTTATCAACGTTTCAGCGTCGGGGATGTCTGGATCCTGTATTGGCTTGAATTCTGTCGGAGTACCTGACGAAAGTGTTCGATAGGTTGCACCTTTCTCTGACTTATCATTTAGCCTAACCTGCACTGGTACATCAACTGGAACCACAATCTTCGCCTTCTTGCCACTCAACGTTACTTTGCCTGGAAGCGGGTCTCCTTTAGCTGACAAAAAGACTCCAAAAACGTTCGCGAGGAAATTCTCTTTGGGTAGGATCTTTCCGAAGTTCGGATTCTTCTTCTTGGATTTCGAGAAAATCTCTCTCATATCGAGTGGTTGGCCTGCTTCGTTGATTGCCCTCTGATCGATCCACTGTTGCCTTTCTGGACTCTTATTCATTTCCGCAGCTTCTTCCCAAGCATTCGCATTTACGTTAAATGCGTCGCTCTTCGCTAATATACGGCCCCGGAATGAAACTGCAGGTGATGCGAATTCGTTTCTCAACTGTGACCTAACTCTGGTTTTTGCCATCTCTTCTAATTGATCCGCTGGCTTGCCCATCTTTGCTAGAATCTCATACGCATCATTATACATCTTCGTAAGCTCGGCTGGTTCTCTACCAAGTTGAGTTGCCCACTCACTAAGAACCTTGGTAGTAAATTCTGACATTTTACTCATTCTTTTCACCTCCCCTGTAGTCGTGACTTCATGTTACTCCAAGTCACTGTGCCGTCAACTATCTTCAGAACAGCAATAGCTATCACGTCTCCTGGTTTCAGTTTCTTTGCCTCCATACACTCTTTTGGTATTGTGATTTGATTGTTAACTCGTATCTGTGCAAAAAAAACTATCTCGTTATCCAGCTCTTCGCTTGAAATCGTTTCCGATACTCCCATAAACACCCCTCTAGATTTTATGGCCAAAAGGCTTTATGGTCAATTATGGGTACATAAATATATAAAACATGTGGCAAGCAGTTTCCCTGTTGACCACATATTCCACTTTATAACAAAAATAGAGGAAAGAAGGAGGGGAAAGAAACCTGGAAGTCTACTGAGGCTTCAGGCGCCAGTAGATACTTCTTCCAACTTTCTTTACCTCTATTGTGCCTTCGTCGGCTGCAGCCTTGAGGATGTTCTTTGCTATGCCCCACGAACGCCCGATGAGGTCTGCTACCTCCTTCGTGGTATACCCTTTGCCCTCTTCTAGAACCTCCGTGAGGTCCTTCTTGGTTGCACTCTTGCCCTTTTCAAACTCGTCGGCACTTATTGGACACATTTCCATTTTCACCTCCCCTAGAGCTTAGTCATCATTCAAATGACCATGAGTAAATATATAAAAATTTAGTTGTCAAGTAGGTTTAGTTTTTTTGTTACCAACGTAGGTGGGTTTCTGTCCCTTCTTGCCCCTCATTCTAGCCTCCTTAACTGGCCTTCCTCTAATTCTCAACTTCTGTTTATCTGCCTTAACAGTTCCCTCAAAATAGGCATTCTCCGTCAACGCCCAAACAATTTTGCCCTCCACGCGTCTACACTCGGCCTTACCGTCTTTTTCGAGTTCACGGAGTTTATACCCTATTCGCATAGGTGTACGCTTGACCATCACTGCTATCTCTTTTATTTGGTATGCTTGATCGGGTTCCATCACATCTTCTAAACGCATGATGGTGTAGAGTTCCCCCTGCTTGAATTTATCTTTACTTATAGGCATTTTATTCCTCCTTCTATTCTTTCGGTTCTGGTGTTATGTTGAAGTCTCTTTTTCTCTGATACTCCTCAAGTTTATTTCTATGTAACCATTGCTCGAACTCTCTTGACGCTCTATTAAGAGATGAGGTTGACTTGAAGTCAACAGTCCACTTTGACTTCTTTAGAGTGCTCTTTTCTGGGCAAGGAGTTTTTCCGAATCTCTCCTCGTAAAAATCATGGTACTCTAACACAACTCTTGTTCTATGATCGTACTTTTTAAGCATTGTTGTTCTCATAAGTCGGAGGTTGCATTCCCAAACAATAGTTGTTGTGCTATTCCAATCAGTTCCTACTCTAAAGTGAGGATGTCGGTAGTTGTAGAAACAGCCAGCACACTGATGGGCAGACTCTTCGTTGATTTTGGGGGGTTTTGGACTCACTTTTAGTTCAGGACCTTTCGGCCATTCAAATGGCATCTTTATCAACTCCATGGAATATATTTCAGTTCAATTTTACTGGTAACATCATCAACTACCAGATATTTCATCCTTTTTCGAACTATACCTGGTACTGTCTCTTTATAGTAAGAGACAACCTTCGTTATCAGCAGTTGATTCTTCACTAGCTCGTCAATGTTACGTGACTTCACAACCATCTCTATAATCCATAGAGTCAAATCTGCCACACTACTTATTTCTATCTTTGCCATAACAACACCTCCTCAAAAGATTCGTTTATAATAACGTACTCTCTTCACTTGCACTAGATCCTTCGTTAACCCTCTCTCTAACTCAAAATCTTGAAACTCCAATAACTCCTGAGCTAATGCATCCTCAACCAATGCTTTCGTTTTATGTATAGGTACCTTTATAATCTTCGAAATCTCCTCCAACGTATACGCATATGTCCTGTTGAGCATAGTGACCATCTCAATAGGCATTAGTTCACTTTTTCTCATCTTCAACTACCTCAGGGCCAATCAATATTACCTCTCCCCACTCCTTATGATGATCCTGAATCCAAACCACTGCCTCATGTTCCTCGTTCTCACTACAATAAACCTGCACAGCTCGCCAATCAAGCATATTCGTCTTGCCTGAGTCTCGAACAGCAAGTATTGCGTCCCAAACTTTCTTTGGAACTTTAACCATACTCATACACCTCCTTTATCTGTTTCCACATAGAAACCAGTCTTAATCCTGAAGGAGTAGTCTTATAGATTTTCCTTTGATACTTTTTTGGATCTTTCGTTAACAACATTTTTCCCGAGCCACTCCTATACTGATGAGATTGAACATTAATTTCTAACAAGTCTTTCTTGTTAAGAGTTACTATCCGGTCTAGAATGTGGTAAGGTGAACTACGTATGAGTTTAATTATCTCACACAATCGTAAAGCTCGATTTGTACACTTTTCCAAAATAAGCATATCAATTTCGAGATTACTCCGTATAAAGACCATCACTCATTCCCTCCCAACATGAACCCATTTCCTGTCTTGAAAAACCCATCAACCCAAAACAACTGCTGCTTTGCTCTAGTCATCGCAACATACCAAACTCTACGTTCTGCTTCAAGGCCTTCCTCAGTTTCCATAGCCACAGACACCCTTTTAGTCAAATCATTGAAGACGATTACCGTATCTGCTTCTCTTCCTTTCGCTGAATGAATAGTTCCTATCTTCACATTGATATTAGCAGGATCTACTATTTGTATGTGCTTTAGGTAGCACTTCATGAACGTCCGAGTTCCCTGTGCCCAGTTCTCTTTATCTGCAATCTTATCAAACGCCCGATACCTGTTGTATCCAGTCTTAAGAATCCAATTCATCGCCAAAGTCCTCTTCTTATTCCAACCCCAAACCCTATCTTTCTCTTCGTCCAGATACTTAAAAAGGACTCCATTAAAGGCGAGTTGCCACGCTATCTTTCCTACCAATTGATTCGTTCTCGCAAGTAGGAAAGTAGGACCCCTGATGTGATACAAAAGTTGATTGAAATACCTGCCCAAACTCATCTCCCTAAACGAACCACCTGAGCCTCTTGATTGAACATCCTTGAACTGTCTATTCTTGTTCAAGTTAATCAATTGCATTGATGGCTCCCATACCTCTTCAGGACATCGATACGAGTTACCTAATACCTCAATTGTGTTTGCATCATATTCGAGCATTAGCCTAGGATCGGCACCCTGGAACCCATACAATGCCTGGTCGTCATCTCCAGCAACATACACACTCTCTTTGCCAACCGAAAACTGTTTTATCAGTGCTAGTTGTAGTGGACTGATATCTTGGAACTCGTCCACTATTAAGACAGTCGTAGGAACCGTCAGACCATGCTCAACTGTCTCAACAAGCATGTCCGAAAAATCCATCAACTTATGCTTAACCTTATACTCGTCCCACGCATCATGTAGCTCTTCGTACTTCAATCCATCAAACACTTCAGCGTGTGGACACTCTTCATATTGATTAGGTTTCCTAAAAGTGTTCAAAAGATAACTGTAGGTGGAAAAGAATGCAGTGCCTGTAGAAACTTGACCTCCCATTATAGTATCCTCATCGTTCATATTCGGCGGTTCTAGTCCATTGACTTCACAGAATGTCTTTAGATCCGACCACTTCGCAATTGTTCGTTCGTTTCCTAACCCTGCTTTCATCAGCAAATGCAGACACGTCGCGTGAATAGTCTTGAACCAATACCGCGTTTTATCTGGAAACGTTGCAACCTTTGCCGCTCTAGTTAACGCTTCTGTACAAGCAGCCCTAGTGAATCCCATATACGAGATGTCTTCGATGCTTAGTCCGGATTTCAATTCATTCACAACAACTTGCATTAGTTGTGAAGTCTTGCCAGTTCCAGGTGCTCCGTATATTTTCTTCGTCTCCAACTAAGTATCCCCCTTAGCAATGCACTGTGCCTTACCTGCACTATTACACTTATAAAAGGTCTTACAACGACCCTTCTTATCTGTACTATGGCTTGGGTACAACTTGCACTGTGCAGGATGCCCTTTTATGCGGGCATCTTTCCCTGATTCCCAATCTATCGGCATTTTGACTTCTTCACCTCCCTCTTCACAATACTACACTTCAATTCTTCAGTCTTCATGCAACCAGCATCACACTTCATTGCTTTCGGGCACTTCATGCAACAGTTCCCAAAAAGCTTAGTCGCTTCAGTGCACCCATTGTAACAATCCCCTTCAACACACTGATGCTCCTTAGGCGTGAGTCTATAGAACTCACAATCGACAAACGTAAAATCTGCAGCCTCTTTCACGAATTGAAGTAATTCCTTATGTGTATCAAAGAACACTTTAGCCCTTGCAGCTGGTAATGAGTACGCTAATTCGCCTAGCTGGTTGATATGTTCATTCCATGTAGTTATGAATTCCCTTTTATTTTTCGCAGTTACCAAACGATTTCACCTCCTCGAGTAAACAGCCCTTGAAAACGGAAAAACGGTTTAACTACTCATATATTTTACATAGGTAGTAAAAACGTTTCACCGTTTCCGATCTGACGGTTTAATTCCACCTCCTCAATCTCTCGACTCATCTCTTTGTGGCTCTCGTTCACGTGCTCTGTCATTCGCATCATCTTCACTGTAAAGATCGAACTTGCGTGGATCGTCTAGCACTTCTTGTCGACCTTCCTCAATTGCCATTTCGACTAGCTTAGCAACATCGTCAGAATGTGTTATGCGCAAAAAGAGTTGCTCTGCAGCCTTCTTGAGCGCGTCACTCCACTTCTTATCCTCAAACATCGTTACTTCACCTCCTTACATACTATTTACTGACTGCGTTATTGTTCCACACGCGTTCGAAATTGCTGCTGTAAACTTCGATATCTCAACAAGCACCTCTCTTGAACGCTCCTCTGAAACGTTAATTGTCAGAACTATCTGTTTCACTATCTCACCTCCGCATACCTCTCTTTGGGACGGTGCAGCTACTACGGAAAGGGGGAGAAAGGAGAGGCAGCCGCAAACGGTTTCCCGAAAGGCCTTACGCGATTTTGGCAAGTCGTTCAACGTCGGACTTATTGACGATTCCGAGTATTGTTCGTTCAACTATTTTTCCCTCCTTATAATGGAGAACTGCTACGGTTAAATGTCGTTGACCTGCAACACTGTCATCAAATTCTAAACTATAGGTGTCTTTGTCAACAAGTTTTCCTAGCCATATTTCGACCTTCATCAAGTCACCCCCTTTCCTGCTCACACACTTGCTTATATTCAGCCGGAGTCATGACCCTAGCATGATTGCACTTAAAGTTAGCAGTACACTGTCCCCATTTCCAATAGTGGCATCCTTCTCTGCCCGACCTGACCTTCTCCGACATACAATATCTAGTCATATCTAACCACCAGCTACCTTAGGTACTAGCACTAGCTTTGGAACTACGGAGCCCTTTACTTCCAACTCCTGCACTAGCGTTCTCTTGCCATCTTTTTCCTCCACAAATGCCCAGCAGTTGGTTGGAATTTTGAAAGTCTCTTCCTGTTCAAGTACTACTACTTGCTGATTATGCTGTTGCAACACTTGCATCATCAATCACCTCCTTAACTGTTAGATACTTCTCAACCCACTCCAAGCTCCTAAAACATGAACAACAAACCATGCCCGTCTTCGCACCTGCGTACTTCTTCAACAACTGTTCATCCCTATGTGCTTCCTCATTATGTATCTGTGCACCACAGAATATGCAGTATCCTAGAACCTTGGTTACTATAGTTGCACGGTGTGCAATGTCTTTTTCATGTTGGTATATAAATTGTGCTTCTGCAACTTTCGTCGTTTCCGCTCTAGTTTTATCTGCAAGTGTAGGTTCCAAAAGTTCCAACAAGCCACCGTAAATCTTTGCCACTTTCATTTGTTCATCTGCTGCATAAGCAGAGTTTGGATCCTGAGATCTCCGAAAATCGGATCTACCTTTCTCATTTCCAACATAACGTATAATCATTTTACTTACATTTTCAGCAGGAAGTGTACGAGCAATAGCTAACAATTCACCTAATTCTTTGTCTCCATGATAATACCTTAACGCTCTCTTTAGCATTCGAGTCGCTTTCATTACTTCAACCGCTAATGCTCTCTTCGGCTCACATTGAGCTAAGTATGTACTAAATCCTTCCCTTGTTAACGAGTAAAACACTTGGTTCAATGGTAACTCAATTTTCTGTACTAGCCCTCTCCTGACCATTCCTTTCATGAAAGATGAGAAATCTTCTTTCCAGAAACCTTCACCCCTCGCTTTTTGATAAAGAGGATCCTCATTGCCTGCATTATGCAATTGGTATCCTCTAATTGGTGCTTGGTATTCTTTCAAGATCCTCAAGACCACTAGTTGGCGAGGACCCACCCTTTTTCTGTCCATCTAATCCCTCCTTTGTTATATAATACTCGAGAAGAAACTTCACAATTCTAACTTCTGAAGGTTGCAGTATAACCTTCTTTATTCGTGAGGTATTTACCCTCTTGTATAGTTTCTTAAAACCGAGGTTCATCAATTTTCACCACTAATACTGTAGTTTTCTCAACATACCCGCTCCTGACCCACCATCTATCATAATACTTTATTCCGTCAGCAGCAGGTGTTAACGTTAATACGCACGGAACTTCAACCAGTCCCTGTTGACAAGTTCCAGTAACGATAATTTGGATATTACTCTCTTGCTTGAGACGTTCCAAAATTTTATCTAGCTCCCCCATAGTCTATTCTCCCTTACTATGTTTTGACCAATACGTTACTCTCCTCTTATCTGTTACTCTCCTATTATCTACCATAAGTGCAGAATGTTCTAATAAACCCCCATACGCCATACGATATAATGCCTGATACACTGTCAAACTCTTAATATCAGGTAACATCTGTTGCACTTCCCTTGTTGTATAATATTTGTCTTCTTCTAGAATTTCCAGAATCTTTTGTACAATAGTGGGTTTTGAGTCAGTTTTTGGAATTGCCAATACATTATTAGTTACTTCCAAACCACTTTCTTTCGTTATTACCCATAAATGCAAATTCGGCACTGCTTTTTTTATTGCAATAACATTGAAATAGGAAAACCCTTCTAGCTCATTAACAACCAAATATGCCTCTGAGTACTCAAGTAAATAATACACACATTGTCCCAACCCTCCTACTAGTTGATTGATCGGTGAACATCTCATATATTTGACTTCAACTGCTATTCTATCATTCAAAATCAAATCCGGTATAACTATACCGTTACTTGATCTTCCTTTGTGGTAACCTCTTTTCACTTCGAAACCTTTTCCCTCAAAAAACATTTTGACTTGTTCAGTGAACAGTTTCTCCCTATGTTCGATAGTTGGTATCTTCGAACTCCAGCCAAGTTCTTGCATAATACTAAATGGCCAGAATAATTATTTAAAAAATGTGTTTATGAGTTTACCTCGTTCACCGTTTCAACCTCATTCGCCGAACTTGATTGGAACGATGTGATACCGGGCGTTATCGTCGCAGCGTTCACATTTCACTTGCACAGTTTCGGGATCAAGAGTCCTCACTTTTGCCATGTCGACGTTCGATAAGCACAATGCGTGAACAAGTACTTGTTCCACGTGTTCTGGTTTCCCACAACTAAATGGCATCAAATCACCTCCTACCCTGCAACCCCCATCTTCATCCAACTCAGCCAAACCTCGATCTGCGTATCCTTTCTCTCAGCATTCATGAATATCTTTGCTCCACAGAGCATTAGCATTACCCTGGCAGGTTCCTGGTACCGCTGTTCCCACTCAGGGTGCAGCTCCCGGTCCCTTATCCACGGCATGTTTTTCAACTCTCCGAACTAATCCTTTGCCACAGTATTTGCAGGTTTTCTTCAAATGAAGTTCCATGCGTGTACTGCCATCTTTCTGAATCATAATGATTGGCTCCGGTTCAAACTCAGCTTTGCAACTAGGACAAACCATGGTAACAACTTTTTCAGTCTTCACCTAACATCACCTCCGAAAGTTTGTCCATATAAGCTATGCTACTGAGAAGAATAAACCTGGAATCTACCTGCACTATTGGCTTACCGTAGAAGTTTCGGTCCAACTTGTTTACTCTCACGTTCACAACAACCGAACCGTCGGCCAGATGAACGTTAACTCTAAGACCTAACATTGCTTTAACGCAGTTCCAAAGCATTCACCGACTCACTCCCTGTTCAATACATATACGCTCGAGTTCCTTGATGAGTGCATAATGATGTGTGTCTGTACCGTAGTTCCTAGCATCTGCCAGCATATTCTTCAATAGTTTGAACAAATCTCCATCCTTAAGATAAGCCTTCAGATGTTGTTCAATGAACTGCGTACACTTCAGTTTAACTGCCATCTACTTCACCTCCCCATCACTTCTTCGAGCACTCAAACAAGTAATCGTACCTGGAAATTGGAACACATACTCCATCCGGTAGCCGGTATCCGCAGTGTTTGGCCTTTCTTTTACAGCGTACTTCTGGTACAACAAAAGGCACTTGCTTACTGCAAATGCTGCAGTGTTGGTAACCAGTGAGACAACCAGTCCATTCCACTATTCCATCAAGAACATGTATACATTTAGGTTCCATACTTTTCACCTCCTTACATTGTAAGGGAACTCACTACTAAGGTCTTTTCGTTAGACTCTCTCGAACGTTCTCAACTATGAACCCGTGCTTCTCAAGAATTGGCTTCATCTCTTCGATAGCGGCCTTGGCATTTGCCAGTCGATCTGAAGTGGTATAGAAGATGAGAGTCGTTACGTTCTTTGATTCCTTTACCTGTATATCCATACATTTCCACCTCCGTTACTTATGTCGCCCTACGAGAAAAAAGTTCGCTTCGTCTTAATTTGCAAAGACTCTAGGGGCTTACTCTTCTTCATCTTCCCAATCTTCGTCTTCTTCTTCGTCTACTTTCTTTTCTTCTATCACGTTCTCACCTCCTCCACTGCTCACAAAGAGGTAACTTTGAACCTAAATTGGCACATACTCCTTTGTGTATTTTCTTGCACATTTCGCATGATCCCTATTCCCTATATGTGTATATTTTGGCCAGGTGTCTAAACATTAATTCAGCTATCCCTTTAGGGATTTTATCGCCGTTATCTGCTACATCCTGCCACTCGTCTTCAGATTTGATTCCTGCAACCGGACCACAATAAGCAGCCCAGTCATTGTTGTACCCGACCTTCGCAACTACCATTACTTTTTGATGGAGCTTCCGGTATTCTGTGTATCCTGGCGGAAATGCTTTCTTAACATCTACTCCTTCCCTTTCTGCACTTATCGGCATTTTATCACCTCCGCATCCCGAGTTTATTAGTTTACAAAAAACTTCTTACAAATTCCGATTTAAACTCAAATCTATCCAAATAATGTAATTGTTAACCAGATTACTACTCTGTACTAATCGAACAAAAAAAAACTGTAGCCTACTCTTGGGCTACAAGCCTATACGCGAACCGCTTGCCGAATTTCTTGCGCTCCAACTTGCCGGCCTCAACCAGCTGCTTCATGGGACCAAAGATCCATTTGAGTCCGGTGATCTTCTTGACTTCCGCCATGTCCATGCCCTTGTTTGCTCCTAAGTTCTTGAACGCTTCCAGTATTGATTCAGTAGCGCCTGAAGTAGAAGCGGTTCCACTTTCCCATTCCTCTTCATCAATTATTGGCATTCATTTTCACCTCCTCGCCTGTCACTTCATAACTGAGTGACTCTGACTACATTACTCCCTTGCCACTCATCCACCCTTCGTGACCATAAACTTCCATCACGCCATTCCTCTCCAAAGGCTTCACTAATTGTCCCTCCTTACTTAATACCTTCACGTCTCCATTAATGTACTCCACTCTTTTGAGTTTCCTTTTTGGTCTCTTTATGACTCTTGGACCGGGGCCTGCACTTTGTGTATTAAAGCCAACTCCACAACTAGTACATGCCTGTTGTCCTTTATTAACTCTATAGGTTGTACCTCCGCATTCCTTGCATACAAATGGCCCTTTGAACTTTGGTGCCGTTTTGGTTCCCTTCAACCACTCAACCTCCTCCACTATCTGCTTATCGATACTCTTTGTTTTGTGTCTCTCAGTTGCCCTTTGTGAATCTTCCACAACTCTATCTACTCTATCACAATTCACACGGTCGACCATTTGTATCCACTCTATCCTCTTAGCCCAAAGCCTTTCCAATTCCTTATACTCCTTTGTCTCGTGGTCCCGAACAAAAGTATAAAGTGCAGTACCTTTTGGAACATTATACTTCTGCTTGAACTTAGCAATTCCGACGCCCCTAACCTTAACCCTTTGTCTAATTACCTTGCTGTACTCCACTATCAACCTCTGTCCACAATAAAGTTGGAATGCATTTTGCAAACCCCTAGAAGTTACTTCATCGTACGTGAATACGCAATCCTTTAGTTCTAGAATTCTCAAATGGTCCGGAAGTTGCTTTTCCGTTTCTGGAAGCTTATTTTTTATTTCCATTTTGAGTCCCTTAAGTACATAACAAAATTATTTTTCAAATATATAAAATTTGTCTACACGTTGCTGTAAACTTCCACTGATGTCCAAAATATGACTATATTAAAAGTTTACATAAAAATGTAAATTTACATATTCAATTAAACCTCCATATTAAAAGTAAGAAGATGCGCCTCAGCCACATAAGGAAGTTTACTTAATGCTGTAAACCCCATTATATTTCCACATCAGGATAATATGTCTAGTTCACTAAGTGACGTTTACATTCTCAGGTAAACTTTATTTATATATGGGAACTTAGGGAAATGGTGGAAAGACTAAGTCCCGAACTCCCGGAGTAAGAAGTGGACAGCGTAGTATATTGTATCTTAAGATACCAGAAACGGTTAACCGTTAAAACGGCTCATAAAAAAACATATAGTAGTATCACCGTTTTTATGTTGGAAACGTTTTCGGAAGCCCGTCATACGGAGTCTAGATCGTACGCAAATTGTAATCGTAAAGTATGTTACTTGAGTCTTAGGAGTTCAGATGAGTACATTAAGACTTAAGTAGTAAGACTTGAGTCTTAGGATTTACGACATGCCCCGGGTTCCCACACTACCGGCAGCCATATGGTTGGGCTCACCCCATCGCCGCCAAAGTTCTACAATTCCGACTTTGCACGGTTGGATTTCAAACAAAGGTTGGAGTTTGGAGGATGGAAAGTTAGGAGGTTTATTCCTCCTTAACTTCTACCATCCTATACCCAAACTTCTTTCCGAACTGCTTGCGTTCCAGCTTTCCATCTTCCACTAAAGCCTTTACTGCTCCATATGGCCACTTTAGTCCGCTTAGCTTTCCAATTTCCTTCATATCCATTCCTTTGCCCTTCACTTTTGCAAACGCTTTCAGAATTGCTTCCTTATTTTCGCTTGCCGAAACTGCAGTTCCCGCTTCCCATTCTTCCGCATTTATTTGCATTCCTTTTCACCTCCTTTTATTTCCACTTATAATATATACTTTCTAGTATATAAATTTTGTCAACATAAAAGTGTAAACTTTTTAACTTTCCTTACTCCTAAACATTTAAAAGTTTATATAAAAGTGTAAACTTCCGTGTCGTAAGACTTACGATACCAAGGGAAAGTATTTATATATTATTGGAACTTTCCGTTATAATGGAAACAGAGAGGAACTTTGGAAAGATGTATATTAAGACTTGAGTCTTAAGACTTACGACACTTTCTGAAGTCTTAAGTCTTAAGATTTGGGGAGGGTGAGGTGAGTTGTATGAAGTATTAAGAAGTAAGACTTAAGTCGTACGATTTACGATACTAAATTTCCAAAATCCAAACTTACAAAAAAAAAACTTTCTTACTTAATATCCTTCTACCAATCCTCTTTTCCTAATCCCCAATCTATTACATACTTACAACTCTTACAAACTTCCATCACTAATCCTATTTCCTCACTTTCTCCTTCTTTCCTTTCCAATTCTATCATTTCCACTTCCTCTTTTCCACAAACTCCACATTTTCCTTTCACATCTTTTCTCCTAACTATTTTTCTTCCTCCCCAACTTTTATAACTCATTTTTCCACCTCCTTTTCAAACCTTACCCAACACCAATATCCATATCCTCTACTCATTCCTACTTCCACACTTTTATATTTCCTAAATCCATTTCTTTCCATTATCTCTTTTTCTTTCTCACTTCCTCCTATTCCTACAACTTTCCTTCTTCTTCCTCCTTTTCTTTTATCTACCCAATTCAACCTATTCATATCTACTCCATTTTCCTTACATTCTTCTTTTACTTCTTTCCAACTTTTCATTTTCATACCCTCCTTTATTCCTTCTCTTTTCCTATTTTCCTCTTTTATTCTCTTATCACTCCAATTCTCAAATTTCAATTTTCCACCCCCTTTATCCTATAAAACTTCTTCTTTCCTACTTTTCTACTTTCCACTAATCCTTCTTCTTCCAAACTTTTCAAACTTCCCCATATCCACTTTTCTTTTCCTACTTTCCTTATCTCCTCAATATCACATATTCCTTCCTTTACCAAAACCTCCAATATTTTTTCCTTTTTCTCATTTCCATTCAAACTTTTTCCACTTTCCCAAACTTTTTCACTTATTTTCATTTTTTTTCACTTTCCTTAATTATATAATATACAAACTTATATATAAATCTTTTCTACATTTACATTTAAACTTTCCTTAATTTTAAACTTTTTATAATATTAAAATTTACATTTCCATTTAAACTTTTATATCTTAATACTTACTATTCAATATTAATTTATTTATATACTTTCCTAACTCCTATTACTTACTATACAATATTACTTCCGTAATCTTAAGACTTAATTAACAATACTTAAGTCTTAATATTTAATATACAGTCCTTTATCTTAATACTCAAGTCTTACGTCATAAGTCGTAATACTTAATATAAACTCCGTAATCTTAAGTCGTAATACTTAAGTAAGGAATCTTAATATTTAATATATAAAAATGACGGAATATGTCATCTCTACGAGAATTTACTCTGCGGAATTCCCAGAGTAAAGTTTCAAGTGTTTACGGTTTGGACTGTAAGTGTTTTTTTGGGAACGCTAGATGGCACCCATTGTGAAACGGTTCCACGGTTATACTACATTAAAAAAAGAGATAGTAGTTTATTTATTTATTTATTTATTTTAAACCACAGTAAGTGGCGTAACAGTCTTCCAACCTGTCTTTAATTCAACAGCTAATCCTAGTCCCCCTAATAACATCATATCGTCATCGGAGGTGTCTTCAGGTACTATTATTGCATCTTTGGTAATCTGGCAGGGAGTGGGGGATTTGTATTGTATTCCTCGAATTTCAATGTTTTTGGCTGTGAAGTTTTCTTTAGTGGTTTGGGTGTTAGGATTGCCAGTAGGCATCGATTGGTTTTCAAGCAACACTGCATCTACAACTTTCTGTGCATTAATTGGCAACTTAGACTGTGGCAGGCTGTCGACTGAGTTCAACAATTCTACCACACAATCTTGCAATACTCTCGTGATGGTTGTACAATTGCTCCCACACCATTGCTTTAATCGTTTGTGTTGTTCTTCTGTTACTAACGCTCCTATCATTTTCATGGTTGTCACCATTAGTTGTATATATGGGGGAGGTGCATATATAAACTCTTTGGTTTAGGCGTTTATATTAAATAAATAAATAAACTAGACGTAGTGGGCTTTTTCCTTGGTAGTAAAACCGTTTAACCGTTTCCCGCTCGGAAAAACAGCGGAATGGGAACTCCTACAATAAACATATAAACAACACATTTTAAATAGTTTACCACCCACATTAATGAAATATGGAACCCCTCACCTATCGCTTACAGAGACATTCCTGTAAATGTTGTGCTCACCCCAACGTTAGGGAGGTTGACCTATTGTTCTTCGCGAAAAAGATAACTCAGGAGGAAGCCGCAAAGCGCCTGGAGTGTTCAAGTGCGTACTATTCCATTCATTTTACACGTGATGTCCAGCGACCACTTGCAGAAAGGGTTTCGCCGGCTGTTGAGAAAGTAGTAGTAGACGTCTCTACGCAAGTTGGGCGCATGAAGGATATTTTTGGTAAGTTATTAACTCGCTGTGAGGCCCTCCTAGAGTTCCCAATAGAAGAGGCTGTTGAGGGAAGAATCAGGGCAATAGCGTCGGAGGCCCGACAAACTGCCGAGTTCCTATGTAGACTCGAAGGTTCACTTACGAATTCACCTACAATTCAAATAAATCAACTCAACATAAGATACACAAAGTTAGTTGAGTTAGTTAACGGAGTCTTGTGTCCCCACTGCCAGTCACGATTAATGGCAAAGTTGGGGGAGTTGCAGGAAACTAAAATTGTGGAAATGCAGGAGATAGTTACTGAATGAAAAACTGGGAAGACCTAGCTCCCGAAGAGCAAATGCATAAGATGCTGCAGGCTAGGTTTGATCCTATATTTTTCTGCGAGGACCCATACTTTTTGGGACAGGAGATGTGGCCTTTGGAAAAAGACGTTATCAGACGATTTATCTGGGGAGTCCCAAAGGCTATGTCAATTGATGAATGGATAGGGTTACGTGAGGATGCTTTACGTACCGATAAGATGGAAGAGTTCACTAAAGCTCACGTCCAACAGTATAACGATTTGATAATAGAAGCTGGAATGAATTCAGGCAAAACATTCCTCACTTCCTGCATCGGACTCCAGCAGGCATTCGAACTCTTGTCACTTGACGACCCTGTACACTTTTACGGTGCGGGTTCGGGTACGGAATTTTTCGTCCTTAACGTAGCTACTTCCGATGACCAAGCTCACGACACCATATACGCGCAAGAGAAAGGGAAGATAGAGAACTCGCCATACTTCCAATGGTTACATCCAGATGAAAGATATAATGAGTTCAGTTTCCCACAAAAGCACGTAACGATAAAGTGTGGTGGGTCAAATAGTGCCTCATTGGTTGGAAGGGCAGTTAAAGCTGCATTATTTGATGAGTTAGGTAGATTTCAGGATACTAAAGGTGGACGTAGTGGTTGGGCGGTGTTTCATGGTCTTGGTCGTGGTACCAAGAAGGTACCCGCGCTGAAAGCTAGACGAGTCGCTATTTCCTCAACACTCTACTCAGGCGACATCATAGATCAACTTTACGAACAATCCAAACGTATCGAAACTATGCTTGGATACAAATACGCGACTTGGGACATGAATCCTAACATCACTGAAGCAATGCTGCAGGACGACTTTGCACAGGATCCTGACGCAGCTTGGCGAGATTACGGGGCTCAACCTTCCCGTGCTATCGAAAAGTATTATACAGATGTTTCGATAATCGAGTTCAATAAGAAAAGAATGAATCCAGTACTAGTAGACGGCGAGATAGCGGACTGGTTGATGGGCAGTAGAAGTTTTGATTATGTGTTAACAGGCGATCCGGCATCCAAATTTGAGTCTTTTGGTCTGGCGTTAGGTCATTTGACTGAAGATGGCCGCATATTCATAGACCTGCTACATAAGATCGCTCCAAAACTTGAAGTTGATCCTACGGAAGTCAAGTACTTCATCGGAACCTTAAAGAAACGCTTCGACATCAGCAAGTTCATTGTGGACCGTTGGGACTACCCAGAAACGATTGCTGAAATACGAGAATCAGGAGTTCAAGTGGAATTCAACGTCGTAAAACTCCAACAACACGAACGCCTTAAGGAGGCCTGGCGGCTCCATGAAGTTGACTGTTATGAGCACGAAGCACTAAAGGATGAGTTGACGAATTTGGAAATTTACAGGGGCCAAAAGGTGGATCATCCTAGGAAAGGAGCTAAAGATCTCGCTGATGCACTAGCACAGTTGGTATGGGAACTTAAAGGCAAACCAGTTGAGCCTATTCCTTTTCATCCCATGTATTATCGGAAAATTTTAGCACCAACAATAAGAGGAATGTAAAATGGGTTTCCTGAAAAAGATAACTGCCAAACTAAGCGCAATTCGCGACTCTACTCCCCAATCGCAACCACCTATAGTGCAGACGTTGAACTGGCCATATTCTTTCTTTTCCGAAGCAAAGCAAGGGAACTTCTACCGAATATACGATGCAATGATAGACATTGATGCTGATTTATACGGTTACCTATCCAGAATTGCACACATGAGTAGACAGGCGTTTTCGGACATCTCTATTGAGGCTGGTAGGCAGTTGGATGATAATGAAGTGGAACTTCTGGACGAAGCTAAGAGAATGGCGTACAAGCTAGACTTCAAAGGTGAATTCTTTTCCACTGCATTCGACCTCATGAAATATGGTGATGTCGTTAAGCACATGGTTTGGGATGTAGCTAACGGAGTGACGAAAATCGAAACTCTGCCTCGATTCCAGTTAACTGCCGTCGAAACAAAAGACCAAATAGGAAACTATAGTGCCGAGATATTCAATCCCAACTTCTATGTTTCCAATGAACAAGACTCCTCACAACAACAAATATATGATGCTACTGCATGTGTCAAATGTTCACTTAATGCTAAATCAACGTACTTAGTAGACATTATGGGTAGAAAGACATATGGCGTGTGGTCAAAACCGCCGACTCGAACTCTACTTTCTTCGTTAGAGTGGAAAGTCAATACCATGATTAACGACATCTTATGGTCACATAGAAATGTACCTAGGGAGTGGCATAAGATTGATTTGTCGCAGTTTTCGCCTGAGAAATATCAGGGCACTAGAGAGGAACGTGAAAGACAGGCGTTAGCAGCTGCACAAACAGCGGCTGATACTTATGCTCAGGGAATTCAAGGTAGGCAAGTAGACGTTGGTATGGTGACGGATAAGAATACTGAAATTGAATATGTGGAACCGAAGTCTACCAATTACCAACAACCAAACCAGAAAATCGCACAGATCAATGACGCTATTTCCAATGCTATGGGATTACCGCCAGTCTCACGTAACACTTCGTATGCGAGTGCGTTAATGAGTGGTTCGTTTGCTATCTTGCAGGCATTATCAGTTGCAGATATCATCAAAACACAACTAGAAGGGGTACTTAGAAAGAGTATACAGGTGAAGTTTGGTAGACGGTACGATGAAGTTTTGAATAACTTGAATATCAGGCTCAGGTTGATATTGGAGAAGGACAAAACAGAGATTATGCGTCAAGTTGCAATAATGAGGCAGTCTCGGTGTTTCACTCGGACGGAAATAAGAGCAGAGTGGGGATTGCCTTCATTAAGTGAGGACCAGAAAGCTGAAATTGATGAAATGGAGCCAGTAGATAACACTGCTCCTGGCACCAGTAGTATCGAGGACACTATTATTGCTACTGAAAAGACGCGTAATACAGTATGGCCCGATTATCCGTCTGAAAAAAAGAGAACAACTCAAAGGTGATTAAATGCCCTATACGAAAGACAGTCCGCCAAACTGGCTCAAAAATCTGCCCAAAGGAGCACAATCTTTGGGCATAAGAGTCTTTAACGCGGTCTACGCAAAGACCCACGATGATAACCAAGCCCGTATGGCTGCGTGGGCGCAGATAAAGAGAAAGTATAAGAAAGCTGGAGATCAATGGGTGAAACTGGAAATACTGACAACTTCCACATGTGCCGCCGAGGAGCTTCTAATGAGCTTTGCCCACTCATTAGAGGCTCCTGGTCTTAGAGTCGAGGGATTGACAGACCCCGAGAACCTGAAGCTAGACCAAGCGCTTATTACTATTTTGGAACAGCGGTATTCAGTCGATCATTGCATGATGTGTGAGACTCCCCCAACTGTAGAAGTTATGTGGGCGGAAGGGATGGGTCACGCATGGTTCTGCGACAAGGATTTTGAAAAGTGGAAACACAAGACTTTCGAGTTAAACGGTAAGACTATTACGTATGGGGATGATATAGTTGCTCAGCGGAAAATCAACGGAATCGCTAGCCTCAAATGGAGTGAGGGACCAAAACTTGAAGCCAAGTTCAAGTTAGAACAGTTAACTCTGCAAACTATACAACTTGATCCGGTGAGATGGGGTCCTGAAAAAACGTACTTCCAACTAACAATAAAGGGTGAAGATAACAACATAGTGCAGCTGTTTGATAATAACCCTCTCACTTCAGAAACAGCATCAATCATTGAAGCAATAACATTACCTCCATACTCAAGGCTAACGAGCAAAGAACTCGACACCGGCACCATCCTAATGCAAGACACACGTAAGTTTGAATTCCTCGGCAACAAACTTCAAGGTAACTGGACACTTACGGATCAAAAGTTAGAAAAAGGAGCTAGTGCAGTAGAAGTACAGATATGCATGGCTGCAGACCCCACTAGTTCTAAATTTACTCGTAATGGCGATTTGCTATACTTTAAGGCATTGGCATTAGCACCTGGAGTATGGACTGGTATTGATGGCCACACTATGAAATACGATAGAGCAGTGGTTCTGGAGGGGGCCTCGTCGTTCCCCTACCAACGAATAAAGTCTAGGCATAAAGACCGCGACGTTGATGTGGTCGGATTTTCCACCGGCTACTCAATCATCAATGATCAAGCATGGATTGACGGTTATGTGTTCGACCAGGAAGAAATCAAGGAAATCGAAGCAGACATTGCATCAGGAAGACCAGTAGGCATTTCGCCTGAACTCCGCTCTATGACTTCATTGGATAGTGACGGTACCTATATTGCGCACTCCATCAAAGCTAGAGGGTTCTCGTTCGTAGACTCGCCTGCTTGCAAAACGAGTTGGGTACATACGTTCAGAAAGTTGAATCCTGATAGTCTAAATAGTTAGAAGGTATTTTACAAGAGGTAAAGTAACTCTAATATAAACAGCTAAACATATAACCACATCAACCACTAAATATTTAAAGTACAAGTGTGTAATATTCGAACAGACTGTTAAGGTCAAAAACCTCAACAGTTTAGAACAGTAAATGGAGAATAAAGAAAAATGACAGATGACAACCCAACCGAACTCGAAACTTTTCAAATACTAGAGGAAGCCGCAAAGACACTGAAACTGGATCTTGCTAACGATTACGCAGGTTTCATGAAGTCATGTATGACCGGTGGTAAATCCGCTGCCGCATGCAAAGGTGAGTGGGACGATAAGCACAAGAATGCAGAGATGTCTGCTGAAATGCAAGAGTATGTTACGTTCATTCAACAGAGCATGAAGGCTGGCAAGACTCTCAAGCAAGGCGTTGAGGAATGGACAAAGATGCAAGCTGAGAAGGAGCCAGAGAAACCGGAAGGGAAGGAACCTCTCGGTGAACTGAAGCCTATAATGTCCCGATTAGAAGCTCTAGAGAATGCCAAGAAAGAAGAGATCAAAGTCACTCTTGCTTCTCACGTTGCAGAAGTCAAGAAAGTTGACCCCACTTTCGATGAGAAGAAATTCTTAGCCCCATTCGCGGATAATACCTTAGCTGCAATTACTGCCATCGATACATACATGGAAACCGTAAAGCACTTCAAGGAAACACTACCTGAAATCGAATCCAAAATGCATCTTGGAATATCCGACACCGCTCTAGCTCATCGCAAAGAACTAACCAAAGACATGTTCGGCAAGGATGACATCGCTACAATCGTAAAGGAGATCTAAGAAGATGTCCGCACAAGCTAGATTGACAGATGAACTTTGGTATGCCGAGTGTGACGACGCTCTTGACGACTACGGATATATCTTCGAAATGAGTGCAACTGCTGGCAAACTCAAGTTACATGACGGTACCGGCAAAGCTATGGGTATAGCATATAAGTCAACCAAAGACCCTATCACTTTAGTTGCAGCTGCAGCTAAAAAAGTTGCTGTTGTCCGACATGGTCAAGCTTGGGTCAAATTCGATGCTACCCACGGTGCAATAGCAGTTGGTGATTCGGTATGCGCTAAGGCTGGTGGATTAGGACAGCTACAGACAGTAACTGATAACATGACCTGGGCCGAGCGTTGCTTACGAATCGGTACCGCACTAAGTGCACTGGCACTGAACACTGCCGGCTACGCGTTAGTGGACCTAAGCCTCGCGGAGTAATAGGTATGTCAGCACAAGCTAGATTGGCAGACGAGCTGTGGTATGCGATTTGCGAAGACGCATTAGATGACTATGGGTACATTCTAGAAGTAGGCGCTACTGCAGGCCAGGTAAAGAAACATCTTGGTGCCGTTAAGGTGCTAGGTATTGCATACAAGTCCACAAAGGATCCCGTAACCTTAGTTGCTACTGCGAATAAGCATGTTGGAATAGTCCGACACGGCCAAGCATGGGTGAAGTTTGGAGCTACGCACGTAGTTGTCCTCGTTGGTAGCACTATATGTGCTCAAGCCGGCGGTTTAGGACAAGTGCAGACGGTAACAAACGACATAGTTTGGTCTGAGAACTTGATTCGCGTAGGCACTGCACTATCTGCATTAGCCGTGGACACAGCCGGATATGTTCTTGTCGATCTAAAGCTACCGGAGTAGATAAAACATGGTACTTGTTGATTGGAAAGATATTGCGATGGGTGGAATGACTTCTGATATAGTCATTCAGCGTGACATCCTGCGTGAGGTCATATATCGTAAAGCAGATCTCTTGTCAGTTGGAACAAAGCTATTACCTACTAGAAACTTCGGTGTTCTTGACGTGAAATTTGAGTTCCCGTCAGAATTCGTAGGCGAGTATCCGGTACCAGAAGGAGCAATGGGTAAGCTAGAGAAGATCGTTTGGACACCGTTCAATGTGTCACTTGAGAAATGCCACGTGCATTACTTGATAACGGACGAAGCAAAGGCCAGGCAGTTGGAGAACTACCAACGTCAGATGGGTCTAAAGAGAGCTTCAGAGGCAATGGCAGTTCAGATGGATTCCCACATTCTCGACACGATAATCGCTGGTCCGTACGCTACCAATACTGTAACTGTTGCTGCCGG
>Ga0315289_10000406_pt1 | contig 67369 bp, 55 predicted proteins | sample YL17G11_40_MG_FD_203452 | JGI IMG/M metagenome (GOLD analysis project Ga0315289, IMG submission 203452) | Sediment microbial communities from Yellowstone Lake, YNP, Wyoming, USA - YL17G11_40 | ecosystem: Environmental > Aquatic > Freshwater > Lake > Sediment | place: USA: Wyoming | collected... | reverse complement strand
AGACCGAGGTCTTGTTGGGGCTACGCATCAACGCCTTGAGCTTCTTCCACATAACTATGGCTTTTGGAAAGACCTTCGGTAAGTGGTCTGTTGATTACACTCGTGGAGAGCTCTCCAGCAAAAACTATAATGCCAATATCATCCTCTCTGCGGATATCCCCTTCAGAGCTCCCAAGCCCATAATCGTTCCTCCGCCTCCAATCGTTGTTGTTCCACCGCCGGAGCCTCCTCCACCGATTGAGATAAAGAAGCCGGAGAAAAAGCAGATTGTGATGAACGACCTGAAGTTCAAGCCGGATAGCCCAGAGCTAATTGAGGGTCAATACACCTCCCTCAACGAAGCTGGCCAAATTATGGCGGATTATCCAGACGTCACCGTCACCATTTCCGGTCACGCAGCGCAAACCGGTCGTCCGGACTTTGAGATGCAGTTATCTTACGACCGGGCAAACACTATCAAGAACTACATCGTGACCAAGTTTGGTGTTGACCCGTCAAGAATAACCACTAAGGGCTTCGGTTCCACCATGCCAATCAGTGACAATAGCACCGAGGCCGGGCGAGCGATGAACCGCCGTATTGAGTTCACCGTCAACGATTAATCTGAAAACTTTTTCCAAACAGGGAGCCTTCTGGCTCCCTGTTTTTTTATTCAGTTGCCATTCGGTCACGAAAATGATAGAGTTGCCTCTGGAGCTTTTCAATGTTCTGGAATATGTATCCTCCAAAGAAATACTTAATAATCATCGTTTGGGCACTAGCAATTCTTTTAGTGAACAGTGCGAGTTCAAATGACTCCTCAATTGCACCTGATTATGCCTACCAGCAACAGACTGATTCGTTCACAATGCAAACCAGCGCTCCGGATTACAGCTCCTCCGTCAACGAAGAGCTTTATTTCGCCTGCCAGCACTTCCCGCTGAATGAGGACAATTCCACCTACACTCCACTTCCTGAACTGTGTCTGGAATCCATCCCTCTTCCAGAAATTAATCCAAAACCTCAGCCATCCTATTCCGAAGGTAGAGCCCTCTGGGTCTGCAGAGACGCACTTACCTCCACAGAATCAATTGTCCGGTTAGTGGAGATTGCTTCTCAGGCTAACATTAACACCCTCTTTGTTCAGGTGCGCGGAGCAGGCGATGCCTACTACCTCTCCCGAACCGAGCCTCGTCCTTTTGCCCTCTCCTCCTGGCCGGAGCTTGCCGACCCATTACAGATGGTCATCTTCCTCGCCCACCGCAAGGGAATTCAGGTGCATGCCTGGCTCAATGTTCTCTATTCGGCACCGGGTGAGGGTTACCGGATGGCTGACCGGCACATCTTAAACCAATATCCAGACTGGGTGCTTGAAGGACGAGACCTCCGCGACCAATGGCACTATACTCGCGACGACCTTGACGCCAGCGATTCTGAAGGACTATATCTCAATCCCTTTTATCAACAGGTTGGCGATTATCTCTGCCAGGTAGTCAAAGAAATTTTGGACAATTACGCGGTTGACGGTATCCACCTGGACTTTATCCGCTTCCCCAATATTGGATTTGGGTATGGTCCCATAGAAAGGCAAGAATTCCAGGACTTGTTCGGCGTTGACCCGATAGACATATCTTACGGCGAACTTACCAATAACTCCACCGCCAATCTAGCCAATCTCTGGTTGGATACCCACTTACTCCAATGGTATGCCTTCCGGGCAAACGCAGTTGACGAAGTAGTCCATAAAATATCCCAACAAATCTCCATCTCACGACCAGATTGCATCCTCTCCGCCGCGGTCTGGGCGAATCGGACCACCGCCTATTGTTATGTAGGTCAGGATTGGCTTCGCTGGGCTAAGGAGGGTTGGGTTGACCTGCTCTGTCCTATGGCTTATTGGAATATGCCCTCAGGCAAGCTTACCGACTTATGTCATCAAATAAAGTCGGTGGGAGGACAGGTCTATTTGGGTTTAGGGGCTTATACTAAGGATGAGCAAACAATCAGCCGGGAGATTGATGAAGTGCGCAGAAGTGGAGCCGATGGTTTTGCTCTTTTCTCCTACAACGATATGTTCGAGAAGCAACCGCTGTATCTATATAACTTACAGCAGATGTGCCTTAACTATGAAAGCCCGGCGCCAAAACTAAGTCATTATTCAAAAGAGTGGTATCTCCGTTGGCATCCCTACCTTGGCCCTCCACAACTCCCGTCAGATTATCCTCCACCCAACACATTGCTCAGTCTTTTCCCGGAACAGTTGGATACAGATATTATTAGCCTGGGCGATACTACCAAACTCTCCACCTCTACCGATATAATTGATAGGCTGGCAGGATTAGCTCTCTTACAGGGCTATGTAGTTCGCCGTTCTGAGGTCAAATTAATAGCCGATTCTGCCGAAGCGAGTGGTGAAAAAGCTCTCGGCTGGCAGTTAGCTGACGAAGCAACCATTGCTAAGCGATTACTGGTAGTGAAGATGTTAGACGACCTGGTCTATCCTAAGGTATTCGTACCTGCGTCTGAGGTAGAGGGTAAATATGAATCTATGAGTAAAAAGGAAAGGAGGAAGACCGAATATGGTTTGGTGAAATTGGAGATATTTTTGGAAAAATTTTTGGAGATTTCCAAAAGCCAGGTCGCAGAATAAGAGACCGTTTTTTAGAAACTGCACGTTTGACTTAGAAAGAATAATGGGGTAAAATGAAAATGATGAAACCATTCTTGGGTTATGGGAAAGCGCTTATAGACATTCATTACTAAAACTCAATTACTATGCTTTAATGTCTTTTAATCCCCATAGGAGCAAGTTGTGAAAGACTCACATCCAACGAATGACCGGTTCGACGACGATGACAATACTTTTAAGAATATTGAATCGGAGGAACATTTATGAATAAGTTCCGAATCCAAATTGCTTTGGCATTAGATGCAATTATAGAAGAAAAAAGCGGATTCGTATTCCAGCGACTAGCGTATCAATGCTTGCGCTTAAAATGGCCTTCTTTGGTTTCGGTAGCTGAGGAAGGCGACTTAGGCGAGGACGCAATAACCGTTCCTGACGAAACATCTGATGGAGTCACAAGAACGTTTTCTTGTTCGCTTATGGCTAGTGTGGGAAAAATAAAAGGAGACGCGGAGAAAGTACGAGAACACCGCCCGGACGTTACTGAAATGATATTCGTAACGCCGAAAAAAGTAACGAGAAAAACCCAAACGAAATGGGAATGCGAAATCAAAAAACTCTATAACTATAAACTTATAGTAATAGAGCGTTCGGAATTATTAGCTATCCTAGAACGGCCAGAGAACCAATGGATATGTAAAAAACATCTTGGTCTTGATTTAGGTTATTTCCACCTTATGAAAAGAGCTCAAGATGCCATGGATTGCGGCGAATTTGAATTAGCTTTAGAGAAAGCAGATGAAGCTGAAAAAAAAGCAATTGACAACGGCGATTGGGAAGCAGTTTGCCGAGCTCAAATATTAGCAACCGAAATATGCCTGGAAATATATGGCGCGGACTACAGATTCCAAAATAAAGCTGATGAAGCGTTAACTACGGCAAGAGATAACAAAATTAGTTCCTTACTAGCGGAATGTATAGTTCAAAAAGCTGGCGCAATAGCAGACAAAGAACCATCAGAAGCGCGAAGACTAATTAATGAAGCGATTCTGTGTGTTGATAAAGATGACCGTAAAATCAAGCGTTGGATTTATATGACCATTGCAGAATTAGAGGGAACCCAAGGGAATTTAGACAATGTAGAAGAAGCCTTACAACAATGGGAATCCCTTATCGAACGAAACGAACGTGTAGATAAGGAGCATTTCTATTTCGTTAATTTCAAATTATTCTCAAGAAAAGATAATCACAAACGAGCGTTGGAATATCTAAATAAAGCCGTTAACCACGCTCGCTTAAAGAAATCTTGGTACATGCTAGCGTGGATGCTCCGCGATAAAGCTAGATACTTAGCGTCTAGATCGGAATTCAGGAGAGCTGCCAACGAAGCCGAAAAAGCCTATAATGCTTTTAGTAAAACTAAAGCGATGGAAGACAAGTTAAATTCGGCGCTTTTAGCGGGGTATCTGTTCCTAGAAGCCAATTCCCCAGAACGTTCACTTGTTTTTGCAGATTACGTAATTAACCAAACTGGAGATGATAAATATAGAAACGAATACCTAGATGCGATACAACTAAAAACTAAATCGCTAGTTACGCTAAATAAATATGACGAAGCAAGAGAAACAAACGAACTATTCCGTTCACAGATGGCTAACGAACCTCAAGCTCTTATAATAGCTGATATTCAGGACGCTTTGCTCTTATCCAGATTTGGGGACTTCGAAAAGGCGGAATCCTTAATGAAAGCTGTGATGCAGCGAGCAAAAAAAATGAATATTAACAACGAGTTTATTGCCGCTATCAAAGTTCATTGGGCTGTAATTAAAATGGACCAAGTTAGGTATCCGGAGGCGAGATTTCTTGCCAAAGAAGCGTTAACTTACTCGGACAAATTACCTAAGAAAATATGCCAAGATGCTAATAATATTATAAAGATAACTTCAAATCTTATCCCTATAACAACATTGTATGGAGACCTAGTAAGTAATCCGAAACCCTTGAAACTAGCCAGGACCGACCATGCTGATAGCATACACAATGCACATAAGAAAATCATACATGAATTAGTAAGAGCTGTCTCGGTAACCACTGATTCAGCCCAAATTTTATACGATTATTGGGGAAAAGGAAACTTGGTAAGGTTTATTCTAAACCATAGGGGTTTTCCCAATGCTTATCACGTTACCGTTGAAGCAACTAATGTTGACGAAGCGATGCTCTGGGTAAGAGCTTTGTGCCCAATGGTAGATGTGTTAACGATACTGTGGAAGGGACCGCTTATAAATCAAAGCTTTTTATCACTAATTCCGGAGGATTTCATCGGTTCGGGCGGTGGTGCAGGTTATGTCCTTGCACTTGGAACAAAATTCAGACCACCAAAGGAATTGGATTCGATGGATTGGTATTCTGCGTTTGGTTGGGCAACATTATTACCCAAAGAAGTATTATCGTTTTTGTTCGGCGAAGCATTACCTTTTTTTAAACTAGGTCGTTTATTTATCTTACCTGCGCTTAACGTCGGTTGTTATACACCTGGACACGGCGCTCTCGAGCGAATGTTTAACGAGGTGTCTAATGCTATCCCCTTCTTGAGCAGCTCCGGGAGCAATAGTAATTCCATCGGCTTAGATTCCTTCCCGTTGCCCTTTTTCCCGGACATACCGCTCGAAGAACTTGCTAAGGTCGTTGAAGGTGAGTCTGATAGCCTTTTAGAAATGAGGTTGGCCCTTCGTTCTCTTTCCAATACCCTTAAAAACCGAGATAAATTCGAAACAAAAAATATTCTACAGGAATGCTTTGAACGTGTAAAAAGCAGTTTAAGCAGCGTCAAGAGAATATATGATGATTTATCCCGTAAATTGGAATGGGCGCGTAATGAAGGAAAGATAGAATCCTTTGTTTTCAACCCTGATAATTTTGAAGTTAACCCAGAAAACTTAGCAGCTGCCGAATTGACGAATATATATAATGAACTCCGTGCTAATCCTTGGTATGCTTACTTCCGATTAAGCTCTCAAGGTTATCGATGGGATTTGATGAAAAAGATTCCCAGAACAAACATTAAAAAGCCTCTTCGCGAAGTGCACCATTGGCTAGTCTTGCCAAAAGGACCATATTTTGCGGTTGTCAAAAATAAAAAAGAACGCCCCAACTAACGGATTTCTTGTATTTAATTATTAGCTCTACCACTTATCTTAAGCACAATATCTGGGATATTCCAAATAGACGCAACGTCCCAGTCCCTAACTCTCATAGGTAATTTTCTTCATTATCATTGCCGGAATCTCTTCGCGGTGACAGATAGGCTGAACTCTCTTTTATGTCTTTTTGGCGCCCCAGGATGGGTAGGACTTTCTGAGGTTGATGACAGTAGTTTTGTATTCATCGGAAATGGAGGATACTGGATTTTTGGGGGTGTGGGTTAAATAAATAGGGCTAGCGAGGTTATAGTCGTATCATTTGAGCCATTTACGGACGGTTTTAAGTGTTGAATGGAAGTAGCAAGCAGCAGGTTTGACGCCGTGTGATTAGGCATAAAGTAAAAGCAAGGGGTTATTGCGGGGTGAGGATGAGGGCGTAAATGACAGGCTATGGAAAACCCTTCGGGTTTTCCATACTTACGACCCTCTACTACTAGGATAAGGGAAGAAGAATCACAGAACATGATTAAACCACCTTATACAGCAGTTGTAAATATCATCTCTACATTTGACAGTGACAGCTCTAGTCTCCACTACGGAACTCCCGGTTAGAGGGGCATGAACTGCCTTCCTTGTTCCCTTTTTCAGAAAGTGGACGCTTGACTTAGGAAGGATAATGGGGTAAAATGGAAATGATGAGACTATTCTTGGATTATGGGAAAGCGCTTATAGACAATCATTACTATAAATCAATTACAATGTTTTAATGTCTTTTTATCCACATAGGAGCAAGTTATGAAAGACTTACCTCCAACGAATGACCAGTCCGACGACGAGAACAAGACTTTTAAGAATATTGAATCGGAGATAGAAAAGATTTTTGGGGAACCCAAAAGCAAAGAGGAAGCAAAGAAAGAACCGGATAAAAAAGAAATCTCCAGCATTCCACCAACCCGGGAAACAAGCACAGAAACTCCTGCTGACCGGGACAAACCCCAGATAATCAGCCGCCATCCAAAAGAAGAACCGGCGAAGATTGAGACAACCAAAACCAAAGAGACATACAAAAAGGAGAGACCAGCAAAAATGGAAGATAAAGTTATAGAAATGCCCGCAGAAATCGAGGAAAAACTCTACTCCGAATATCAGCACATCAGTTCGGTCAAAACTCCTCTGATAATAAGTGGTGTAGCCCTTCTGGGGAGTGTTGTGGGCATGTTTGGGTTGAATGCGCTAATCTTTTCCATTCTTGGACTTATCCCTATCGCCTTCGCAATATATTTATGGTTCACCCGCGATGTTTATAGCATCACTAACCGTAGATTCGTGCGGGTAAGTGGCATGGGCAAGAAAAAGGTGGTTGAAGTGCCAATGCGAGAAGTAGTAGGTGTGGAAGTAGACAACGGTCAGGACCAGGCAAAGAAATTTGCCGATTTAGATGTAATCACCACTGTCAAATATGGTGAGAAAATACTCATCCAACGGGACCACGAATACGGAGTTTATCGCTGTTTCTTCGTGACTAATCCACAAATATTCAAGGAAACTATTGAACTTGCCAAATCCAGACACAGGGGTATTGCCTAGGAGATTTTTAGTTAAAAATTTGACTAAATATGCTATGCTAGAGGGGAACTGCGGTTCCCCTTCGTGTTTGAGGATTTTGTATTTATTGGAGATTGAGCACGCTGGTTGGTGCTGGTAATACACTGAAGAACGCCTTGGTGTTTATAGCATTTGTGCCTATTGGAGTAAAAATGGAAGTCTTCTCTTTCCGTCAATATGAAGTCCTTCCGCCTTCAATGGCGCGCATCTGGGCTGGAGGCGACCTCCAGGAAGCGCTAAACCAAATCGCCTCCCGGATGAAGCTCACTGCGGGACAAATTTCCGGTATAGGGGCAGTCCGACCGGCGGTCATCGGTTTCTACAATTTTGAAACCAAAGTATATGAACGAATCCTGTTAAATGACTATCACGAATTGGTCAGTCTAAATGGTAATATCTCCCTGCGCGATGGCAAACCCTTCGTCCACACCCACATTACTGTGGGAAACCGTCGGGGGGAAGCCTTTGGCGGGCACCTCCTGCCCGGCACCAAGGTCATTGTTGCCGAGCTGACCATCATACCTTTTGCGGGAATCCCCCTTACGCGCCAGGTGGAAGAGGAGACTGGTCTTCCCCTGTGGAGTTTTAAATAAATTATTTTTGCACGGTGGAAAAGGAGTTTTGTAAAGATGAAAGCGACTAAAAAAATCTTCTCCATATTCAACTTGATTCTTATCTTTCTGGGTCTGCTTCTCTCCCCTATCGGTTTGATAGCTCAGGTGCTTGAGGAACAGGAGAGCAAACATATTGACCTGGTAAAAATTGAAGGGGTTATTGGACCGGTAATGTCCGACCACATCAAAGAAGCCATCACTACCGCTCAAAAGGACGGCGCGGTCTGTTTAATCATTGAGATGGACACACCCGGTGGTCTGGACAAATCCATGCGCGAAATTATCAAAGCCATCTATGCCAGTGAAATACCTGTGGTTACCTATGTCGCTCCCAGCGGAAGCAGAGCCGCCTCCGCCGGCTGTTTCATCGCTATGGCTAGCCAGATTATCGCTATGGCGCCGTCAACCTCCATCGGTGCCGCCTCTCCGGTTACTATGGGAGGAGGTGGAGGGACGGAGGATAAAACCCTGAAGCAGAAAATGATGAACGACGCGGCATCCTATATGGAATCCTTAGCCCTGGACCACGACCGTAATTCCGACTGGGCAGTAGAAGCGGTTACTAAAGGCGCCTCACTGGGCGAGGAGAAGGCGCTGGAGATGAATGTTATAGAATACATCGCCAGTGATACAGACGACCTATTGGCGCAGATGAACGGAGCCACAGTTAAAACCAGCACAGGCGAAGTAACCTTGCAGACTGCTGACTGCACCGTCAACGAGATTAAGATGAGCTTGCGTAATCAGTTCCTGGCCGTCATCTCCGACCCCAACGTGGCTTACATTCTGCTCATTCTTGGCTTCTACGGACTTTTCTTTGAGCTTTCCAATCCGCACTCCATCTTTCCCGGTGTGACTGGCGCTATTTTGCTCGTTCTAGGTCTCTACGCTCTTCACACTCTGTCGGTCAATTATGCCGGTCTTTTTCTAATCATTTTCGGGATAATTCTTTTCCTGGCGGAGATAAAGATTACCAGCCACGGCGTTCTCACCGTCGGAGGAGCTATCTCCTTCTTGCTGGGGTCAATAATGCTCTTTGAATCCCCGGTTCCTTACTTACGCGTGTCCTGGTGGGCAATTATTCCCACTGTCGCAATCACCACCTTATTCTTTATGTTTGCGGTAACCCTGGCGGTGCGAGCGCAAAAGCGCAAGCCCATCACTGGCGACGAAGGTATGCTGGGGCTAACCGGTGAAGCCCGCACGGAGATAACCGCAGACAGCGGCACTGTTTTCATTCACGGCGAGACATGGCAAGCGCGCAGTCACCGGAAAATTCCTCGGGGGAGCCTGGTGGAAGTGGTGGCTAAGGAAGGATTTGTGGTCTCCGTGGTTCCCTTCACTGGAGAAAAAATCCCCACTGAAAAGAAGGTCGGCTTCTTTCGCAAATACTTTCTTGAAGGTTAGACTATGTCCCTGCCCCTAGAGTTAATTTTACCAGTGGTAATCATAATTGCCCTGGCTATCGTATTCATCTTTTTCGGACTGGTCGCCCAAAAAAGAAAAATAACCACCGGTCAAGAGGGTATGGTGGGGAAAGCAGGCATCGCCCAGACCGAAATTACCCCGCAAGGAGGAAAAGTTTTTATAGCCGGGGAATTGTGGGAGTCAGCATCAAAAGACAGGATTCCTTCCGGGAGCCGGGTAGTAGTTCGCGAGGTGCAGAATTTATTGCTCATCGTGGAAGCGGCAAAAAGCAAATCAGTTATAGATGAGGTCTAAATCCTAATTTTCCACATTCCAGGAGGTTTTTTAGATGGATAAATTATTCACTTTGAACGGGGTTCTATGCTGTTCTGGTATCGGAATAGTCTTCTTGTTCCTTCTGCTCTCCGCCGTCAAAGTTTTGCGGGAGTATGAACGCGGCGTGGTCTTCCGCCTGGGTCGCATCATTGCCGTGCGCGGACCAGGCTTGATAATCCTCATCCCCATCATTGACAAGATGGTCAGGATCAGCCTGCGCATTATAACCCTGGATGTTCCCCCGCAAGATGTTATTACCAGAGATAATGTCACGGTAAAGGTCAGCGCGGTGGTTTATTTCCGCGTGCTGGACCCCAATAGAGCGGTGGTGGAGGTGGAGAACTACCTGTTTGCTACCAGCCAACTTGCTCAGACCACTCTCCGTTCTATTATCGGTCAACACGACCTGGATGACCTCCTCGCCGAGCGGGAAAAGATTAATATGGAATTGCAGAATATCCTGGATAAGATGACCGAACCCTGGGGAGTCAAGGTAACCGCGGTGGAGGTCAAGAATGTCGACCTGCCCACCGAGATGGTGCGAGCCATCGCCAAGCAAGCGGAGATGGAGCGAGAACGGCGTGCCAAAATCATCAACGCCGAGGGCGAATTCCAAGCGGCGGAGAAACTGGCTCAAGCTGCGGAAATTATTGGCAAACACCCAGCAGCGCTGCAACTGCGTTATCTGCAGACATTGAGCGAAATTGCCGTAGAGAACAGCTCCACCATTTTATTCCCCTTGCCCATTGACATTATTGAGCCCTTCCTGAAGATTTTAAAGAAGAGCGCTGGCGATAAATAACCAGCTCAAAGTGTTGCCAGAGAAACCCCCATCAAAAAGATGGGGGTTTTATTTTGGTCATTCTTATGCTAATATTTGAAAAATACCGCAAAAGGGAGGGCAAATGAAGGAAACTCCGACTTTACTCTATCCAATCATAATCTGCGCCACAGCTATTCTTATCGTTACTTGCCAATCGGATATAAACCCAGAGGGTGAATGGTCTAACTTCAATACCGATGACGGCTTGGCGGATAATCTAGTTTTTGACGCCGATGAAGCTCCAGACGGTTCCATCTGGCTGGCTACTTTTTCTGGGGTTTCGCGGTTCACCCCTAACGGGACTTTTGAAAACCTCACCACTGCCGATGGTCTGCCCAGCGATTACATCCTCACCATTGTTTGCGGTGAAGACGGAAGGGTATGGGTGGGAACTGACTCCGGGTTGGCAATCATAGACGGCGATAGCATCTCCACCTACACCACCGCAGATGGGCTTCCCTCAAATAATATCAACTGTGTAAGCCTGGAAGATGCAGACACTGCCTGGGTGGGAACAAATGACGCCGGTCTCTGTCAGTTCACCCCCGGAGGAGAAGTAACGGTCTATGACACCGGCAATACTCCTCTGCAAAGCGATATTATTTGGGATATAGCGGTAGCCAGTGCAGATAAAATTATCATCGCTACTGACGCTGGCGCAGCTATCTTCATTCCACCAAACAACTGGCAGATTATTGATACCGGTGATGGTCTGGCAAGCAATCAGGTCTTCTGTGCTTATCCAAGCGGAGAGGTCATCTGGTTCGGCACCGGCGGCGGAGTGAGCAAGTTTTCCGAGGGCATTTTTACCAATTTCAACACCAGCAATAGCGGATTGAGCGATAATGCGGTGAGCGGAATCTGCGCCGATAACGACGGCGACCCAATATGGTTTGCCACCCTCAACGGTGGAGTCAACCGCCTGCAGGGCGAGACCACCTGGACGGTCTACGGTCCCGGAAACCAGCCCGGCCCATTAATAAACGGCATCAACTCCGCCCTGTGCACCAGTAAGAATATCAAGTGGTTTGGCACCAACGGCGGAGGCGCTTCCCGTTACTCGCCGCCAGTGCAGTAGCATAATGCAGATGAAGCTATTATAAGAATTAGGCTAGCAAAAACCCTCTTCTTAAGGAGAGGGTTTCGTATCTGTAATTTGACTCTAACGGCTGAAAAAGCCAGGTTCTGGCGCCTGTCCCAGCTCCAGGTTAGGATATACCGCCAGGTCCAGCTCGGCAAGTTCGCCACGCTCTAGCTTATGCCTGGCGGAGGCAGCCACCATCACGCCGTTATCGGTGCACAGGTCAGCCGGGGGTATGTGGTAAGAAACACCTAATTCTTCTGCCAAATTCCTTGCCAGTTCCCTCAACCGACGATTGACCGCCACTCCACCGACCACCACAAACCCTTTTGCTCCGGTCTCTCTAAGCGCTTTTTCCAGTTTTATTATCAATACCCCCAAAGCAGATTCCTGAAAACCGCAGGCGATGGCCGGAAGCTCTCTTTCTCTTTCCTGGGGAGACAGCTTGTGGACATAGTTGACCACAGCGGTCTTTAGACCACTATAACTGAAGTCCAGGTCGGCGCTGTCGCTCATCGGGCGGGGAAACTCCACTCGCTCGCCAGACCCCTCTGCCACCCGCTCTATAACCGGACCGCCGGGATAAGCAAGCCCCAGATATTTAGCCACTTTATCAAACGCCTCCCCGCAGGCGTCGTCCCGAGTTCCTCCCAGATGAAGATATTCGCCCTCTTCTTGCACCAGAGCCAGGGAGGTGTGCCCGCCGGAGACCAGCAGGGCTACCAGCGGTAGCTGGGGACAGTCCGCGCTCAACAGAGCGGAGCCGATGTGTGCTTCCAGATGATTCACCGCCAGCAAGGGCTTTGCTAAGGATAAGGAAAGTCCTTTAGCATAAGATAACCCAGCTAAAAGAGAACCAACTAATCCCGGTCCGCAGGTTACCGCAATCGCCGAGAGTCTCCGCCAATCGCCGTTTAGAGGGGAGAGCGCCTGCTCGGTGACACAAGGAAGAGCTTTCAGGTGACTGCGGGCAGCTATCTCCGGCACCACCCCGCCGAAAGGAGCGTGCTCGATCAGCTGGCTGGCGACCACATTGGAGAGTATCTCGCCGGTTGCAGTGACCAGACCGACGGAAGTGTCGTCGCAAGAGGTGTCTATGCCCAATATATAAGTAAAACTTAAAGGAGAATAAGAGATAACAACCACCTTCAATAGGTATTTTTTCAGATTTAATTATCCTGCCAAAGGCGGGATAGGAATCCCGTCAAAGGCGGGATTAGACCCCTAATAAAAATCCCTTCCAAAGAAAAAGGAAGGGAATAATATTTCAATAATCTTAAACTTCTTCCCGGCAATCTTGCCCAACCAACCTAGATAGCAGTATGGTCTCGCCACTCGCTCAGATGCCACTGACCGTTTTCGTTCTTTTTGAATTTGAAATCACAGAAGCCCTGGGCTTGATAACCAGTAGTATCGTCTTCCATCAAGATTAAATTTATAGTAACATTGGATTTGAGAAATTCGGTAGCCCCTTCTTCCGGTTTACCGAAGGTATCCTCACCCTGGTCCAGGATAGGAATTGTAAAAGTTATGTCGTAGGCCAGGTTGAACATATTGTTGGTTGCTCTCCAGTCCTCGTCGTAGGTCCACATAGCGGGGATGATATACCCACCTACCTCATCACCGATGTCTTCCGGGTCAAAGTAAAAGATGTAGGCAGGGTCTAAGACCTGCTTATACTTGTCAATAATGTTAGGCTCGGTCTTATAGCTATTGAAGCAAAATACAAGGTTGTTTATGCACTCGTATGGAGAAGCAAAATCAGGATACCATTTTCCTGGAGGTTGTGTGCCGGGTTCGCTGAAACAGCTGAAAGCCAGGATTACAATCAATAGGCTAAACGCGGTAACAAAATGGACGGTTTTTTTTCTGATGTGCTTTAACATTTTCAAACCTCACTTGTCAGGTTGGAGACTGCATTTACTCTTCTAAGACATTAAATCAAAAAAACTATGTCCAACCTCCAAGAATTGACCGGGATTAAAAAAGTGCCACTTAAACTTTTGAAATAAATCTATCCACTAATATTATATTAAAAGACTTTCAGACTGTCAAGTGGTATTTACCGAGGATTAAAACGAATAGTTCATACTGCCGGTAAAAGTGGAGACCCTTTCCGTTTCCGTAGCGCTATGGTCCATAGACAGATTCAGATTTAGACCAGCAAATAATTGATAGGAGATGGAGCTTCGGTAACTCACCTGTGAATATATGCTTTTGAGGTTGGGATTAGTGGTGCTGGAATTATGATAGCGGGAATAGGTGAAGTAGAAATCCAGGGAGAATCTATCTGTGGGCTTGAAGCTGACGCTGGGGGATAAGATTAATGTCTGACTGTCGTCGTATGTCGACTGACTGTTCCTTATCCACTGCATACCGGCGCCCATTGTGGGTTGAACCATTCCGAATAGAAAGGTGATATTGGCATTCAACTTACGGGTCAGGCTATCTTCGGTAATCAGCTCGGTTTGTATTAATCTTGACCTCTGTTGAAAAATATTATAGGTGAGGTCCAACTGAGTATATTTTCCCAAATCCTGCAGGAACTCCACCTTCAGGCTGATATTTGCCTTATGTGCGTTTTGACCAGCTAGGGATTCATCGTAATAAGCGGTTTTGGTATCGTCCATTCCGCACTCCACCAATGATGTGGTGGAGTCGCTAAATTCGTAGCGGATGGAGGAATGGAAGTTGTTACTGTGGGCATATTGGCTGTAATCCACTCCACCGATTATCACCTTGGATTGGTTGTCAGTGTTCTTATAATAATGGTTGATTTGAATGCTCAATCTATCCGAAAAGGTATAGATTAGAGCCGAGTTCAAGCCTAGCCCGTAGATGCTTTTGTAGCTCTGGGCGGGTTGGTCATATTCGCCGGGGGGATTACCCTGCTCGTCAACATAATCATAGTCGGCATAATTTCTGTCTAAATCGGTGGTAAATCGGGCATTGGGGGAAATTTGCCACTCCAGTTTTCCACCCAAATCCATAGTGGTAACATACACATTAAAAACCTTGTGTCCCAAAATCTTCTCCGCCTCCTTATCGTAGAGGGTCTGAGAGCGATTGAAACTGCCGTCGGCCAGAAATTTAAGGTTGGGGTGGGGAGTGTAGCTGACACTGGTGATGCCCGACCCGCTGAGTTGTTCGGCGTTGTTGGCGGGGTTGTATATGTCCAGCTTTTTATACTTGAGCGCATTTACACTGGTGGAGATATGAAAATTCTCCGAAGCGTCAATGCTGGACTGTAATCCTCCGCTTATATTTCCTCCGTTGGAATTCTCGTAGATTTTTGGTGGGTCAAACATCTCGTAGTTATCGTTCTTCCACAACTGCCAGCCGGTCTGCTTACTATAACTGTAACTTCCGCTCATATTGGTGGTGCTGGTAATATTGTAAGTCATAGTGCTACCTAAAGATTTGCTCTCTTTATCCACATTATCCCGGCTCACCAGCGGTGCAGAGTTATCCTTAAAGTGATGGGTGAAACCCATATCCATAGACAGCTTTAAGTTGTCGGTAAATCTGTAACCCACTGAGCTGTTTAGTGTGGTGTTGCGGTCGTAGACCTTAAAGGCTTCACTGGTTCCTTTGGGGGTTACATGACTATCTGTTTTGGAGTAGGAGTAGCTTACATTGGTGCTCAAACGGGAATCATTAGGGGTATAGTTGAGCGAGGTGGAAAAACTGATGTATTTTGTGGGGAAGTCCGTTTCTTTATTGTAGGAGTTACTCAGCGAGGTGGTGGTATTTAAGTTTAATCCCTCAGTTAAATAGGTGGAATAACTGATAGATGAACCTATTGATTTCTGGGTGCCGGTGTCTCCGTAGGAAAAGTTGACGGTTTTTGTGCTTTGGGAGTCTTCCTCTCCCTGGTCATCGCCACTTCCGGCATAGACAGCAGGTGGAAGATTACTTACCAACAGAGCAATTAATACCAGGCAAAGTCTCTTTCCCAAAGCGTTTCTCTCTCCTTTTTACGCCGTTATGCTATCATCTCAGAGATTGGTTTGCAACTCCTAATTCACACAACTCTCAACTATCCTCTCCAGGAAACTGGTTCCCACCCCGGGAAAAACTACTCCGAAATATTCCGCGATGGTGGCGCCAACATCCGCCAATGTCTGCCGTGTCCCCAGGTCTATTTCCCCTGCCATCTTTTTGCTCCAGACCAGAAGCAAACAGTATTCCCTGGTGTGGTCCGTGCTGGGAGTGGTGGGGTCATTGCCGTGGTCCGATACTATTATCAGCAAGTCATTTTCTCTGCAGGACCGCTGTAACCCGGGAAGGAATCGGTCAAACTCCTCCAAACCCCTGCCGTAGGCGACCACATCGTTGCGATGCCCCCAGAGCATATCAAAATCTATCAGGTTCGCAAATATTAACCATCTGCTATCCTCTTGCGTCGCTTCTTCTATCAAGAACTCCATTCCCTGTTGATTTCCAGAATAGTGCCGGCAGCGGTCAAACCCTCTGGCGGCAAACAGGTCATCCAGCTTTCCCACGCCCACTACCGGTATATGTTTTTCCTGTAAAACATCCAGCAGAGTCCTTCTGGGGGGTTCCAGACTGAAATCCTTCCTATTGGGAGTCCGCGTAAATGAACCGGGCTTGCCGACAAATGGTCTGGCAATAACCCTGCCCACAGCGAATCTGCCGGTGCAAAGCCGGCGGGCAATCCGGCAGATGTCGTATAATTCATCAAGTGGAATAATCTGCTCGTGTGCCGCCACCTGAAAAACCGAGTCCGCCGAGGTGTAGACAATCGGCTTCCCGGTGCGGAGGTGTTCCTCGCCTAACTGGCTGATTATTTCCGTTCCGGAAGCCGGGCGGTTTCCCAATATCCCCCGGCCTGTCTCCCTCTCAAAACTATCTATCAGTTCTCGGGGAAATCCATCTGGAAAGAGTGGGAGTGGTTCCCTTACCGTTAACCCCATCATCTCCCAATGGCCGGTGGTGGAGTCCTTCCCGTAAGAAGCGATAGCCATTCTGCCATGCCCTCCAACCACTTGCGCAGGAGACCCAATCATTTCTAAACCGGTTATTCTCCCAAGTCCCATTTTTGCCAGATTGGGCAGTTTCAATCCCCCCAACGCTTTCCAAGTATTTTGCAGGGAGGCGGAACCCTGGTCGCCAAAAAGGTCAGCATCAGGCATCTCTCCCACACCGACACCATCCAGCACCAGAAGTATCGCCCGGTGTTTTTTCTTATCCACTTAAGCCATCTTTCAGGCTGGTCTCAAAAGGTGGACGGTGAATTCCCCGCTCGGTGATGAAGCCGGTAACCAGCTCGGCAGGTGTTATGTCAAATGCCGGATTATAGACCTGGGCTCCGTAAGGAGCTGTCCGTCTGCCCATACCTTCGGTTATCTCCACTGGGTCCCTCTCCTCAATGGGAATCTCATCACCGCTTTCAATATTAAAATCTATTGTAGAAGTAGGCGCAGCAACATAAAAAGGTATATTATGATAGTGGGCTAACACCGCCAGCCCGTAAGTGCCGATCTTATTGGCAAAATCACCATTTCCGGCAATACGGTCGGCACCCACAATCACCAGGTCAACGCCTTTATCCCGCATAACCTGTGCGGACATATCGTCGCAAATAATCGTAGCCGGTATTCCACTCTGCATTAGCTCCCAGGCGCTCAGTCGTGAGCCTTGCAAAAGTGGTCGGCTCTCGTCGCAAAAGACCTGCACTCTCTTCCCCCGCAAGACCGCGGCATATATTACCCCCAGGGCAGTGCCGTAGCCGGCGGTCGCCAGAGAACCAGCGTTACAGTGAGTCAAAACCGTGCAGGGGTCGGGCAACAGGCTCTCCCCCCATTCACCTATCTTCTTACACTGGGCTACATCCTCTTTCTCAATTTTTTTCGCTTCCTCCAATATCGAACTCAACATTTTTTTCGAAGCCGGCTTCCCTTGAGTGCCCGTCAACCGCTTGATGCGCTCAACAGCCCAGGAGAGGTTGACTGCAGTGGGGCGACTGCTCACCAGATAGTCGCCAGCTTGAAACAAAAATTGTGAGAAATTTTTTGCATTGTTGTCAACGGCTTCCTGGGCAGCCAGAGCCATTCCATAACCCGCGGCTACTCCGATGGCTGGTGCGCCCCGCACCGCCAGGGTTTTAATGGCATCGTAGACCTGCCTGTAACTTACACAATCCAAATATTTTATTTCCGTAGGCAAGAGCCGCTGGTCCAGAATAAAGAGCCGACCATCTCGCCACTCCATAGTTTTAACTCCCAGTTCCATCTTCGCATCCTCTTGTGTTAGGTGAACTAGAAACAAATCCGCCCCTCAATTTACGATACAACGGCAATAAAATCAACCCAGCTCAGCGGATTTTGCCACAGAATAATGCAGTAATCCCAAAAATTTTACTTGCATTTTTAATAATGCTATATTACGATTATCTCTTAAGTGTAGGTTTTTTCCTCTCATTTTTTTGGTGATAGGCATGAGCATTAAGGGCGACCTGTCCACATTCAACCTAAAAAACCTGTTTCATTTTATCTCTCAGGGTAAAAAAACAGGTATTTTGACTATTCAACAAGGGTCAATCAGGCGGACATTTCACTTCAAAGAAGGTAAAGTAATCTACGCTTCCAGTTCCCTGGAAGCAGACCGCCTGGGAACTCAAACCCTCCGTATCATACCTCTGCAACGAAAGATGATAGAGATATGTCTCTCCAAAGCCCAGATGGACGGACAACCCCTGGGAGCGTATCTTCCAGAAATAGGCCTAAATCCACAGGATATAGGCAAAGTGGTGCAGATACAAGCTCGGCAAATTATCTTTAAAATAATTCTGGCTTCAGAGGGAAGTTTTCTCTTTGAAGAGGCGCCGCAGATATACACACCTCAAAATATGGTCCGGGCAGATATGGACCCCGTAGAGTTATTCAATCAAGGTGAATCTCTATTAACGGTATTTCGCCAGTTTGAGAAACGTATCTACTCCCCGGATATCATCTTCAGTCGTCAGACCAGCGGTTATGACAGCCACGCTCAGATTCAATTAGACCGTCTTCAGTGGAAAATTCTCTCGCTAATTGATGGCTATCGCTCGGTGCGGGATTTACAGTCCCAAATGTCTGACCTGGACATTATGGATATATATCAAGCATTAAATGACCTGCTGGATGCTAACCTGATTGATTACAAAAGTAAGGTAAAAGAATACACTGCTTAAGTTCCAATGAGGTCTGCATAGCTCGGACAAATACAATGCCCCCAATTATTTGGGGGCATTTATATTCTTAATGTGTTTCCATTTTTTACTGATTTAAGCAATATTTGAATATACTGCGACCCGGCAAGACTGCCGGGTCTACCGGTAGCGTCGAAGTAGTTACCGGCGACTACGGAATGCTCTTTAATGGAGGGATGAAAAACATTCCCGCAGACATCTCTGCTTTCGACACTATATATTTACCACGACTTTTATACCTTGTCAAGTGAAATCGCAGATAAATCTTTTTTATGCTCGCAGAGCCTTCCAGGTCAACACTCCGGCGCTAACCAATACTACCACAGCCAGCAATATGTTTACCCCTATAACCTGATTCATAGATGGAAGAGTTATGCTGCTTAACAGCTCTTCCATAATTCCAGAGAGAAATGTGCCGGTTTGAGCGCTGTATCCAACCAGACGCATTAATCCCTCTCCAAGAATAATCAAACCAGCTACGGTTGCCATTCCCCAGACCACTGCCTTGCTTACTTCACCAAATAACCAGCCAAAACTAATCCTGGGAGAAGCGACCGCTTTCAGAGAAGCCCGGCGCGCTTCTTGCAACAGTCTCCTCACAATTCGTTGCGAGAGGTCCGCAGATGCTGGAGTTACCTGGATTGATTCCAGTAGAGCATTAATATTATTGGCGCTCTGCAAAAGCTTGCGGCAGCGAAAACAACCCTGGCTGTGCTCCTGTAAAAAGAGCTCCTCATTGACGGTTCTTTCACCGGATCCTTTAGCGATTATATTTTCGAAAATCTTGCAGTCGTTCATATTCCGCCTCTTTCTTTTCGCGCATAAGCCAGAAACAGGGCTTTTTTTGCGCGGTGCAAATAAGTCTTTACTGTTCCTAAGGGTAGACCCATAATCTCCGCCACTTGCTTATAGGATTTCCCCTGTAGATAATATAGCACAATGACACCCCGATATTTCTCCGGTAAATAGGCAATCAACTCCTGCAAAAGGCGCACCTGGTCCCCTCTTTCCATCAATATGTCAGGAGATTCGTCATAACTTTCCGGCTGCCAGCCCTGGTCAACCAAAAAATCGTAGGAAAGGTTCTCCTTGCGCTTGCGCCATAGCTCTACGGTAGTATTATAAGCGATTCGGTATATCCAGGTAGATAATCTGGATTTACCCTCAAATTTCCCCAGATTACGGTAAACGCGAATGAAAACCTCCTGGGCGATGTCCTCGGCTTGCTCTTTTCCGGCACCAAGACGCCGGGCAATGGACAAGACCATATCCTGATGGTCTTCTACTAATTGAGTGAAACCGAACTCCTCACCATCTATGCAGGACCGAATGAGTTCATTTTCATCTAATCTGGTCGCAACCATATGCACAGTCTAACAAACCTCTTTATAACTTAGATTAAAAAAATGACCTTATGGTTTCACATTTTTTTGAAACCTGGAGATGGTCAATGACATCTAAGTTGAGGAAATGAAATGCCATAAGGAAAAACAGATTAACTAAAGGAGAAGATATGGAAGACACTCTAGTCGTAGCACTGGGAGTATTGGTTCCTATCTGTGCCATTGTCGGCGGAATTATCGTAGCAATCTTTGCCGTTCAAAAGGGTTTTCAACGGAAGAAGCTGCTTCACGAAGAAAAGATGCTGGCAATCGAAAAAGGGATGCCTATCCCACTTGAACCGGAACACCGACACGATGCGGTCTACAGTTTTCTCAAAAATATACGCACCGGTTTGATTCTGTTCTTTCTGGGAATTGGGTTAGCATTGGGTCTATATTACGGCACCGGCAGTATTGAGACCGCAGCCTGGAGTATGATAATTGTGTTCATAGGATTAGGTCACCTGGTTTATGGGCTAATTCTCAAATTCACTATAAAAGAAGAGCTGGAGAAAAAGAAGTAACATGCTATTTCCATGTATTGCGCAAATCCGGGGAACTCGTTTCTCCGGATTTTTGTATATATTCAAGAACAGTCGCTGTGTGAAAAGCGGACATACGGCATCTTATTGCAATCCCGGCGCATCATAAATAGTATCGCCAATAATAAAATTGCATTAAAAAATCTTGACAAAGTCTCCTCCGAGTGTTATAAGAAGAATTCCGCTAATTCAATTTGAGAATATAATCACTAACTATCTCAAACCCAACCATCTTCCTTGTTTGTAACACAAAAGGGGGTCTGCATGACCGTTGAGCGCAACATTAAGCTGGAAGCGAACCTGGACCACGAGCTCTACGAATATATCTGCTCCCTGCCCGGCGGCGAGAAAATAAAAGACTGCATCCAATGCGGAAACTGCTCCGGCTCTTGCCCCACCAGCTATATGATGGACTACTCGCCTCGGCAGATATTCGCTATGCTCCGGGCCGGCCTGCGCAAAGAGATACTCTCCAGCGAAGCCATCTGGATGTGCTGCTCCTGCTACGCCTGCCTGGTGCGCTGTCCCAAGGGTATAGCCATCACCGATATCCTCTACGCACTGAAGAATATGTCTCTTGCCGAAAAAGGAATCAAACAACCGGACAAGCGGCTCACCAGCTTTGCGGAAAGCTTTGTAAAACAAGTCAACTCCAAGGGTAGGAACCACGAGACCAAAATTATCATCGCCTATTTCTTAAAAACCAATCCTTTTGCGCTTCTAAAGAACACCAGGTTGGGATTCAATCTATTCGTCCACGGAAGACTGCCGATTTTTGGTAGTAAGATCAAAGATATCTCTGGTTTTCACAAAATGATAAAGAAAGTAAGCCAGATTACGGAGGCGAAGAAAAGATGAAATATACCTACTATCCGGGCTGTTCACTGGAAGCCACCTCCAAGCATTACGATACTTCCACCAAAGCAGTTTGCTCTGCCCTGGGCATTGACCTGGTGGAATTAGAGGACTGGAACTGTTGCGGTGCTTCCGCTTATATGTCCATAGAGGAGCACCTCGGTTTTGCTCTCTCCGCCCGCAATCTGGCTTTGGCAGAAAAATTGGGTTGGGATGTAATTGCTCCGTGCTCCGGCTGTTTTGTGGAGCTGAACAAAGCCAACAACTATTTCAATAAATATCCGGAAGTCAAAGAGGAAGTCCAATCCGTTCTCAAGGAAGCCGGCCTGGAATATAACGGCACCACTAAAGTGCGTCACCTCCTGGATGTCGTCTACAATGATGTCGGCCTTGAGGTGATAAAATCCCTGGTGAAAAAGCCCTTAAAAGGCTTGCGCGTTGCCTCCTACTACGGATGCCAAATTGTTCGCCCCCGAAATAATTTTGACGACCCCGAAGACCCGCATACTTTGGACGACCTGGTAACCTCCTTGGGGGCTACTTCGGTATATTTCCCAATGAAAAATCGCTGTTGCGGCGGCTCTCTGACCGGCTCTATGGAGGGTCAGGTTCTACGCATGGTCAAAAATATCCTGCTCTGCGCTCAGCAAGGCGAGGCTCAAATTCTGGTCACCACTTGCCCGCTCTGCCAGCTCAACCTGGATGCTTACCAAAGTAAATCGGAGAAGAAGTTTGGCGCCAAATTCCACATCCCGGCAATTTACTTTACTCAATTAATGGGATTAGCTATGGAACTACCCATCAAAGCTATGGGGTTTGAAAAGAATATAGTTTCAGTCAAAAAGGCTCTAGCCCCGTATGTATCACTCTAAAAAAATGAAATGGGGTAAATAGGATGGATTTGAAAATAGGTGTATATGTTTGCCACTGTGGAACAAATATCGCCGGAGTGGTGAACATTGACGAAGTAGTGGAGTTCGCTAAAACTCTGCCCAATGTAACTGTGGCCAAAGGTTATCAATTTATGTGCTCGGAACCGGGCCAGGATATTATTCGTCAGGATATTAAGGAGTTGGGATTAAATAGAGTGGTGGTCGCTTCCTGCTCTCCTTTGATGCACGAACCCACCTTTCGCCGGGTTCTGCGAGATACGGGCGTTAATCAGTACTTTTTCAATATGGCTAATATTCGCGAACATGTCTCCTGGGTTACCGAGGACCACACCAAAGCTACCGAGAAAGCCAAAGCTCTGGTGCGCGCCGCGGTGTTTAAGGCTGGATTATTAGAGTCACTGGAAACTCGGGAAGTGGATATAAATCCGGATACTTTGATAATCGGTGCCGGTGTCGCCGGCATTCAAGCAGCTTTAGACATCGGCGACGCTGGGTATAAGGTTTATTTAGTGGACAAAGAGCCCTCCATTGGGGGGCATATGGCAAAATTTGACAAAACCTTCCCCACTCTGGATTGCGCCGCCTGTATTCTTACCCCCAAAATGGTATCAGTGGGACGGCAGGAGAATATTAAATTATTCAGCTATTCAGAAGTCGCCAGTGTTAGCGGAAGCATCGGAAACTTTAAGGTAAAGATAAAGAAAAACCCTCGTTATGTTGACCTGGTAAAATGCAATGCTTGCGGGGATTGTATTGAAGTCTGCCCGGTAAAAGTGCCCAATGAATTTGACATGGAGTTGGGAAAGAGAAAAGCAATCTACCGCTCCTTCGCTCAAGCGGTGCCCAATAAATTCCTCATAGACAAGGAGGAGACCCCGCCCTGCGAGATACATTGCCCTATCCATCAGCGTGCCGGAGGGTATGTAAATCTTGTCAAGCTGGGTAAATTCAAAGAAGCAATGGAAATTATCCGCCTGGATAATCCCTTGCCCTTGGTATGCGGAAGGGTTTGCTTCCACCCTTGCGAGAAAGATTGCCGAAGGGGAACAGCGCTGGACGACCCCATTGCCATCAAAAATCTGAAACGCTTTGCCTACGATTGGTGCTTAAAGAACAATCAGCTTCCCCAGCCCCCCGAAATTACCGACAAACATTCCGAGAAAGTCGCCGTTATTGGAAGCGGTCCGGCAGGTCTCGCCTGCGCCCACGACCTGGCTCTTGAGGGTTATCCGGTAACCATCTTTGAATCAATGGCAGAAGCCGGAGGAATGCTCCGCCTGGGTATTCCCGAGTATCGTCTGCCGCGGGAGATTCTGGATAATGATATTGGATATATTAAAAAACTGGGCGTGGAGATAAAGTGCGGCCAAGCGCTCGGCAAGGATTTCTCCCTTGATGACCTGTTCGTCCAGGAATATAAAGCGATATTCCTGGCAACCGGCGCCCACAAAGGTCTTACTATGGGCATTCCCGGAGAGTCCGCCCCCGGTTCATGGGATGCCATTGATTATCTGAGACAGGTGCATTTGGGTAAAAAACTAAAGTTGGGTAAAATTGTAATGGTGGTAGGCGGAGGGAACACCGCCATTGACGCCGCCAGAGTCGCTCTGAGAAACGGAGCTGACCAGGTGATGGTCTATTACCGCCGGACTGAAAAAGAGATGCCGGCAGACCCGGAAGAGATTCACCAAGCCGGCAGCGAGGGGATAGAGTTTCGCTATCTTACCGCTCCGGTAGAGATTCTCACCACGAACAAAAAAGTCTCGGCAGTAAAATGCATTAAGATGAAGCTGGGCGAACCGGACGCCTCAGGGAGACGCCGTCCCATACCCGTTGAGGGTTCAGAATACGAGGTTGCTTGTGATTCGGTGATAATGGCGGTAAGCCAGAGTCCGGATACCTCCTATCTGCCCAAGAATGCCGGTTTTCAGCTAACCAAATGGGATTCCATTACGGTTGATGAGAATAATCAAGCTACCGGAGTGCAGGGTATCTTTGCTGGTGGAGATGTAGTTCGGGGACCGGCGACAGTAGTAGAGGCTATAGCTGACGGGAAAAAGGCGGCAATTGCCATTCAGAAATACCTGCGCGGCGAACCGATAGAAGTCAATTTTGATGAAAGAATGATTAATCCAGAGAAGGAAACTGACTGGCGGGATTATTATAGCCGAGAGCCGCATATACCGCGCCTGGCGATGCCGGAATTGAGCCCCAAAACTCGCATTTCCAGCTTTGATGAGGTGCAAATGGGGTTTTCCGAGGAAGAAGCCATTCGGGAGGCTGAGCGATGTCTCGGCTGCGGACCCTGTGTCGGCTGTCAGGAATGTGTCCGAATCTGTAAACCAGAAGCTATTCTTTTGGACCAGATTGAAGAGGAAGAAGAAATAACTGTAGGCAATATCATTGTTTCCACCGGTTTCAACTTAATGGACCCCACTCGGGTAAAGGAATATGGCTACGGACACCTGCCAAATGTCATCACCAGCCTGGAATTTGAGCGATTAAGCTCCACAAACGGGCCTACCGAGGGTGAAATAGTATTAAAAAATGGTCAACAACCTAAAACAGTAGCCATATTGCATTGCATCGGTTCCCGAGACGACAACTATCATCCCTACTGCTCGCGAATCTGCTGTATGTATGCTCTAAAGATAGCTCATCTGGTGCGGGAGAGGATTGAGGCTGATGTCTATCAGCTTTATATTGATATGCGCACTCCCGGCAAGGGCTACGAGGAGTTCTACAACCGTCTTTTGGAGGAGGGCGTGCGCTTCATCCGCGGTAGAGGCGCTGAAGTAACCGACTTTGCCATCTATCCCGAAGAGCAAGGTAAGCTAATAGTCCGGGTGGAGGATACCCTATCCGCAGTCATTCGGCGTATCCCCGTTGATATGGTCATTCTCTGTCCGGCGGTTGAACCGCGACTGGATGTGAAAGAGACCGCCAAATTGGTAAGCATCAGTATGGACGCCAACGGCTTCTACACCGAGAAACATCCCAAGCTTGCTCCGGTAGAGACCACCACCGCCGGCGTCTTTTTAGCCGGGTGTTGTTCCGGTCCTAAAGACATCCCCGATTCGGTAGCCCAGGGCTCAGCGGCAGCTGCCGGGGTCCTTTCATTAATCAGCCGAGGGAAAGTGGAGATAGAATCTGCCACCGCTTTCATTAACGAAGACCTCTGTTCTGGTTGTAAAATTTGTAACGACCTCTGTCCCTACTTAGCCATATCTTATGACGAGACTAAGAAGGTATCCGTAGTCAACGAAGCCCTGTGCAAGGGATGCGGCACTTGTGCCGCGGCTTGCCCCAGCGGAGCGATAAAAGCCAAAAACTTCACCGACCAACAGGTATTAGCGGAGATAGAAGGGGTGATGTTGTGAGTTTTGAACCCAAAATAGTCGGGCTTTTCTGTAACTGGTGTTCCTATACCGGTGCGGATAACGCCGGCATAGCCCGCAAGAAATATCCGGCAAACTTGCGCATAATCCGTTTGATGTGCTCCGGACGCATTGACCCCACCTTTATCATCAAAGCCTTTGAACAGGGGGCTGACGGTGTGCTCATAGGCGGGTGTCACATCCCCTCCGATTGCCATTATCAGAATGGGAACTACAAGACTATGCGCCGCTTTCCGCTGTTAGTAAAACTACTGGGGCAGATGGGCATTGAGAAAGAGCGTCTTCGCCTGGAATGGATATCTGCATCTGAGGGCAACAAACTGGTTCAGGTGGTAATCGAGATGACAGCTAAAATAAAAGAGTTAGGACCACTGCACGGCGGAGACGGCAAAACCGCTAAAACCGCAGACCAAACCGCCAAAACTGAGGTAGGTGAAGCCAATGCCTGATCCCAAACTTAAAATTGCCTTCTACTGGGCGGCAAGCTGTGGCGGATGTGAGGTAGCCGTCCTGGACATTGACGAAGCCATCCTGAAAATAGTGGAGCTAGCCGATATCGTCTTCTGGCCGGTGGCAATGGATTACAAGTATAAAGATGTAGAGGGTATGGCGGATGGCTACATAGATGTAACCTTCTTCAACGGTGCGGTGCGCAACTCCGAACAGCTACACTTAGCCAGGCTTCTGCGAAAGAAGAGCAAGATTTTGGTCTCTTTCGGCGCCTGCGCTACCAGCGGCGGCATTCCCGGGCTAGCCAATTTCTATTCCGCCCAAGAAATAAGGGATTACGCCTATTTGCAGACCCCATCCACGGAAAATAAAGACAAAATTCTGCCGCAGGAAACCAGCAAAGTAAAAGAAGGCGAGATAGAAACCCCCAAGTTCTTCGGCAGAGTCTACGCTCTGGACCAGGTAGTGGAAGTTGACTACTACATTCCCGGCTGTCCCCCCATACCGGACCAGATTGTTGATGCGGTCTTGAAGATAGCCACCGACCCGCCGGAGAAAAAGCATGTCTTTGCCGGTGACAAGACTCTCTGCGACACCTGCCCCTTGCCGAAACAGGATAAAAAAATATCTAAAATCTATCGCCCCCATCAGATTATCCCCCAGCCGGAAAAATGCCTTCTGGAACAGGGCATAATCTGCCTGGGACCGGTCACCCGCTCCGGTTGCGGTAACCGCTGTATAAATGTCAATATGCCCTGTCGGGGCTGTTTTGGCGCCAGTCCTAATATAGTTGACGATGGTGGTAAGTTTGTATCCGCGCTAGCCTCTATCTTGGATGTCAACGATGAAAAGTCCGCACAGGAGATTGTTGATACCATCGTTGACCCGGCGGGAACCTTCTACCGTTTTGACCTCCCCAAGTCGTTATTGCACGGCAACATCCATAAAATTGCGGAGGAGGACCTGAAATGAAAAAAGTAACCATAGACCCCATCACTCGTCTGGAAGGGCACGGAAAGATAGAAATCTTTTTGGACGATTCCGGCGAAGTGGAGAACGCTTACCTTTCCATCCCGGAACTGCGCGGCTTTGAGAAATTCTGCGTGGGTAGACCGGTGGAGGAACTCCCCCGCATTACCCCGCGCATCTGCGGGGTCTGCCCGGTGGCGCACCATATGGCTTCGGCAAAAGCCTGCGATGCGGTCTATCATGTGGATATTCCCCCGCTGGCGAAGAAATTACGGGAGCTATGCTACGCTGCATACTTTTTTTCCGACCACAATCTAGCCTTCTACGCCCTGGGGGGACCGGACTTCGTGGTAGGTCCTACCGCTCCGGCCGCGGAGAGAAACATTCTAGGTGTAATTAATAAAGTGGGATTGGATGTAGGCAAAGAGGTCATCAAGCACCGCTCCTACGGACAGAAGATAATCGGCTTTTTCGGCGGAAAACCCATACACGGCGTCGGCGCCATTCCTGGCGGAATCTCCAAAGGACTGACCGCCGAAGAAATAGAAGAGCTGAAAAAGATGGCTGATTCTATGGTGAACTTCGCCCAGTTCACCGTCAAAGTCTTTCACGACATCGTTTTAGGCAATAAAGCCTATGTGGATATGATTCTCTCCGACCCCTGGAAGATGGACTCCTATTATATGGGTCTGGTGGATGAGAAAAACCAGGTCAATTTTTACGATGGCGATGTGCGGGTAGTTGACCCAAAGGGTAAGGAATTTTTAAAATTCAAACCCGCGGATTACCTGGAACATATCGCCGAGCATGTGGAGCCGTGGACTTATTTAAAATTCCCCTATCTCAAAGCTTTAGGCTGGAAAGGGATTAAGACCGGCAAAGACAGTGGTGTCTATCGGGTGGCAACCCTGGCGCGCCTGAACGCCGCCGATGGTATGGCTACACCGCTAGCGCAGGAAGAATATCAAAAAATGTTTGAGACCCTGGGCGGAAAACCGGCGCACAACACATTGGCATTTCACTGGGCACGGGTCATTGAGGCGTTATTTGGCGCCGAAGTGGTGAAGAAATATGCCTACGACCCGGAGATTGGCGGGACAGATTACCGCACCATACCCACAGCAACTCCCACCGAGGGCGTGGGCATAGTGGAAGCTTGCCGCGGCACATTGATACACCATTATAAGACCGATGCCAACGGCATAGTTACCGATGTCAACCTGATTGTAGCTACGGTGCACAATAACGCCGCCATCTGCAAATCCATTGCCGACAGCGCTCGCTCGGTTATTGGCAAGAATAAGAAACTGGACGAGGGAGTGCTGAACATAGTGGAGATGGCATTCCGCGCCTACGACCCCTGCTTTGGCTGTGGCACGCACAGCTTGCCCGGAGAGATGCCTCTGACTGTAAATCTGCGCGATAAAGATGGCAATATATTACAGACCATATCTCGGAAGTAAGACCAATTAGTATTAATATAGGGGCTGGGGAAAATCCCCCAGCCCTTTTGCATACCGCAAATTTTCCTATTGTAAAGAGCTATTAGAAATTCTAAAATGCTCACCAAGGTGACATATGCCGGTATTTGAACATAAGGCAGACATAGTGATTATTGGTCTGGGCAACGACATCTTGCGCGACGACGGCGTGGGCATACACATAGCTCAAGACCTGGAATATTCCTTTCCCCACGACATTGTGACGGTGAAGACCGCTGCGGTGGGAGGGATTGACCTGTTGCATCTATTGGCCGGGCATCGTCTGGCGATAATTATTGACGCAATGGTGACCGGAAAACACCCACCGGGGACGGTGCTGGCTTTTAACGCGATGGATATTCCCGAGCCTACGGAGATGGTGATGTCGCACAATCTGCACCTGCCTACGGCGATGGAGTTCGGAGCACAATTAGGTTTTGAAATGCCCGCCGAAGTAAAGGTCATCGGGATAGAGGCGAAGGACTATCAGACCTTCGGGGAGAGGAAGGAGATGTCTCGGGAGGTGTCCGGCGCCATGCCTGAGGCCAAGCGGATAGTGGGAGAGATGGTGCAGAGATATATGGAAGGAAATAAGCAGCAACGATAGCATTATGATGGAGTATAAAAAAAAGCCCCCGTATTTGCATGCGGGGGCTTTATTACATTTGCCGGGGATCGGAGTCGAACCGACACGGGCATAAATGCCCAGCGGATTTTAAGTCCGCTGTGTCTGCCATTCCACCACCCCGGCGGGCTGTAACATTTATTGTCAGGTCTACATCGGTGCGCCGCACTCCGAGCAGAACTTGACCCCTTCATTCATCAGGGCGCCGCATTTGGAGCACTTGACCTTTACGACCTCCCTGCCTCCGCTCAATGCCGCCATTATCTCCTTATGCTGCTGAGCCTCCAGCTCGCGCTGCCTCGCCATAGAATTCCTACGCTCCTGATCCTCCAGCTCGCGCTGCCTCGCCATAGAATTCTTGCGCTCCTGCTCCTGCTCGCGCAGCCACTCATTATAACCCGGCAGGGGGATCATGATACAGTCCGGACTTTCCATCTTCATAAGCTCATACCTGCGCTGGAGCTCCAAATAATCCTCATCCGAGTAGCGCACAATCTCTTCCCCTTCATTCATCTTCTTACGCTCCTGCTCGCGCTTCGCCTCCAACATCTCCTTATGCTCCTGACCCTTCTGGCACTTCAGACGTTCGCGCTCTTCTTCCTCTCTCCTCATAGTATTGTACATCACGGATACAATAATGAACCCGATCCAACCGAGGAAAAAGCCCAGCAAGAACCCGGTGCCAGTTTTTCCCATATCTTTACCCGTCAAGGTTGACAAGATCACTGGAAGCACCCAGAGAAGTATCAAAAAAATCCAACCCCAAGCACCCATGACTAACTCCTTATCAAAGAAAACCTAATAAGTTCAATTTCATGCTACTTAATTTACGAAGTTTTGTCAATAAAAAAGCTATGAATCACCCCCCCGAAATTCACCGTTTTCTCCTGGCCGCCTAAGAGCGGTTGAAAAAGGCCGGGGGCGCCGCGCCGCGCGCGGACACCGAGCTGCTCCTGGCCCGGCATCCACCCCAACACGCGTCGGGAAAACCATAGCGTTCCCCTTTCATTTTTCGCTCTTAGAGGTTCACCCCCACACACGTGGGGAAAACAGGGGCGGGGTCAGTCCCCTATTCATCGGGGCTAGGTTTACAAGCAGGTAGCCCCAGTTCTCCGCATATTCCGGGGATCGGAGTCGAACCGACACGGGCATAAATGCCCAGCGGATTTTAAGTCCGCTGTGTCTGCCATTCCACCACCCCGGCGTTAAAAAAAAGATATATTATTATACATATTTTTTATAATTATGACAACCTCAAAGTGTCTCAAAAACTCCAACTGCCTAGAATTCCATAAAAGAATAATCCTGCGCAGAACAAAAAGCAACTTCACCATGAAGTTGCTTTTTTTATCTCTAAAGCCCCCTATTCATCGGGGATAGGTTTCTAACTGTATGATTAATATATGAGGTCAGAACCTCCTACTCTGTCAGTTTAACTTGATATTATGCGACACATTAGGGGACAAAACTTGTCCTGGTAAAAAAGTTATAATTTTGGTCACAGGATTTTAGAATAACTTCAGCGCATAAAGATTTTCTCGAGCAGTTCCTTATCCTGAAACCGCTCAGCGCTACCTCCCTCAATTATCTCTCCTAAACGCATGGCATATATCCTGGAGCAATTCTCCAGCACATTTTCTACATTCTGTTCTACTATCAGAATGGTCACCCCTAGCCTATTATTAATATCCCTGATGCGTTCAATGGCCCGCCGGGCGTTATCAGCGTCCAATCCCATAGAGGGTTCGTCCAGCAAAAGAAGCTTTGGTCGGTTCATTAGCGCTCGCCCCAGAGAAAGTAGCTGTTGCTCACCGCCGGAGAGAGTGCCGGCATTCCTGGATTTCATATCCCCTAATATTGGAAAAAGCTCCAGTATCTCCTCCATCCTCCGACTGATTGCCTTCCTTTCAATTAGATAGCCCCCTATCTCCAAGTTCTCTTTCACGGTCATATCGCCAAATACCGGTGACCCCTGCGGAGCCATTGCCATTCCCAGTCTGATTCTTTCCTGAGTAGTCAGGGAAGTAACATCTCTGTCACCAAATATTATCTTTCCTTTGTCCTCTTTCAATATTCCCATTATAACCTTCAGTAATGTGGATTTGCCGGCGCCGTTCGGCCCAATTAGCCCTACCATCTCTCCACTGGTGACGGTTATGCTTATGTCGCATAAGACCGGCTTTTTGCCATATCCAGCGCTTAAACCATTTATATCCAATATGGTTCTCTTACTCATCTTATGTAAGCCCTCAATGAACTCTGGCTCTTAGCCACTTGCTGATAAGTCCCGTCGTCAATTATTTTCCCGTCATCCATAAAAATAACTCTATCAGCAACCTCTGCCACCGCCCCCATATGATGCTCAATGAAACATACGGTCTTGCTCTCGTCTCTGCACAAAGCTTCTATCAGCGATAGAATTCGCCTAAACATCTCTGGGTCAACGCCAGCCACCGGCTCATCAAGAAGGAGCAAGTCCCCACCCATCGCCAGACACATAGCCAGCGAGAGCAATTTCTGCTGACCGTAGGAGAGCTCTTTTGCCGGTTCCGACACCTTCGCCGTCAAACCCACCAGCTGTATAAGCTCTAAAGCCTTCGTCCGGTTTTTCTCTTCAGTATTCAATACCGAGCAAGGACTAAAATATAAGCGAAACAATGCCTCACCCCTATTCTCCCGAAAGGAGAGCAGGAGATTATCCAACACACTTAAACTCTCAAAAAGCCTTAGCACCTGAAAGGTGCGAGCAATGCCCCGGCGAGCAATAATATACGGCGGTTGACCGATGATGGCTTTCCCGAGGTAAGTTATTCTCCCCCCATCAGGTTTGATGAAACCATTGATAATATTGAAAAGAGTAGTCTTGCCGGCGCCGTTAGGACCGATGAGCGCCGTTACCTTCCCCCTCTCTAAAGTAAGGCTTACATCATTCAGGGCTTTTATGCCGTCAAAGGTTTTGGATATATGTGAGATAGTCAGCATAGAGCTATTACCTTTTCTCCCCAATCATTCCTCGGGGTCTAAACACCATAAACAAGACCAGCAATAGTCCATAAAGTATCTGTCGCATATTCGCGGCGATGGAGTTGGGCATACCTAAAAAGCGCAGGATTTCCGGAATAGAGACCAACAGCACGGCTCCTAAAACTGAGCCCCAAAGATTTCCCATCCCCCCCACAATTACGATAGAGAGCATAAAAATGGACTCGTCAATGGTGAACGAGCTGGGGTCTATGAAAGTGATATAAACCGCATAGAGGCTGCCGGCGATAGCCACCAGCCCACTCCCCACCAAAAAAACGGTTACCTTGAAACGCATAGTGTTTTTGCCCAGGGCTTCCGCCAGTATCTCGTCCTCCCTCACTCCTTTCAGCACCCTACCGTAAGGCGAGTTCGCAATCCGCCAGCTGAACAGGTAGGCGAGTATCGCCAAAATACCCCCCAAAACAAGAAAGGAGATGTGATTATCCACCACCCAACCAAATATCACCGGTTGAGGGATGCCGGGCAGTCCCAGTGGTCCACTGGTGAACGAGACCCAATTATTCATCACCGAGTAGATGATGACCTGAAAGGCAAAGGTGGCGATGATGAAATAGTCCTCGGTCAGCCGGAGCGAGGGCAGGGCTACCACCGTGGCCAGGGCGACGGCGCCGATTATAGCCAGAACCAAATTTAGCATAAAAGGTGTGTGGAAATGCAGGGCTAGCAGGGCGACAATATAGGCGCCGATTCCGTAGAAGGCGGCGTGAGCGACGGAGATTAGCCCAGTATAGCCGGATATAAGATTCAGCGAGACGGCGGCGATTATGTATATCTCTATAAATATGATTATATGTAATAAATAGTTCACAGGCTCACCCGCCTGACTCGCTTGCCGAAGAAACCCTGCGGACGGAAGAGCAGAAAGACGAGCAGAATTCCAAAGGCGATAGCATACTGCCACTTGCTGGAGATTTGCCAGACGCCCAGGTGGAGGGCTATCCCCAGAAGAAACCCTCCGGCGGCGGCTCCGGCGATATTGCCCACCCCGCCGACGATTACCGCCACCACACCCATCATCAGCGCGGGGAAGCCCATAGTGGGGGTCATATCTATGTCCAGGGCGATGAGTATGGCGGAAGCGCCGGCCAGCGCCGAGCCCAAGATGAAGGCGAAGAGGATTGTCCGGTTGGGCTCTATACCCGAGACCTTAGCCAGTTGTGGATTTGAAGCGACGGCACGCAGAGCCTTGCCCATTCTGGTGAATTTGAGGATGAGGGCGGTGGCGATTATGAGGATAACCGAGACGACAATAATAGTAATTTGTATGGGGGTTATGCGGGCGCCCAAAAAGGGGAGACCCACTTCTACCGGAGCGGTGCGGATGGATTTGATATCGTCGCCGAAGAAGAGGGAGATGAGGTTCTGGAGGATGACGAATAGCCCCAGCGAGGCGATTAGCAGAACCATAGGAGTGGCGTTTTTCCGGCGCAGAGGGCGATAGACGCAAAGCTCCATACCGGCGCCGAGGGCGGAGGCGCCGACCACAGCTAAGGGGAAGGCCAGGTATGCGGGAATGTGCAGGATTATGTAGAACAGGTAAGCGAAATAGGCGCCGGAGGTATAGACAGCGCCGTGGGCAAAGTGAAAAAATCGGGTTGTGGTGTAGATAAGACCAAACCCGATGGCGATAAGTGAGAACACACTACCGGCGATGAGGCCGTTTATGAGGAGTTGGGGGAGCACGGTGGGTATATTTAGTTGATTACAATAGTGTCTTTTAGTTTTCCGTGATATTTTATTTTCAATATAATCTCAAACCTATTCCCTAGTTGCAACCGGGGTTTGAAAACCTCCTTTAAATGATTAATACAATTCGTTATCACTTTACACTCATTCTCAAGGCACTCATATTCATACTCTTGATTTTTCCAGTCTTTTACTTTTTTTCTGCACTCTTGCGGAGCTAAACGATGCTTGCTATAACTGCTTTTCCTATCATCTTCCTTGCTCCAAGGACACTTGCTAAGCTCTTTGTTCTTTTTGCTATTTGCGTTTTTTCGTATCCACCTATAATCAATGTGAATTACAATGCTGTCGTTATTAGGTTCAATCTTTGTTATATGAGAGTATGGTCTTTTAGAAATCTCATAAACCGTTCCATTAAGTTCACACTTATATGGAAAGCTTGATTCTTCCCTGCCCCAATCTTGCAATGTATCGCACAAGAGAAGCAGAAATGCGATGGGATTTTCAGAAAAATTGACACAATATTCTTTAGCTAAAAAAAAGACTGGTTTAACTTTTTTAAAATCACCTTCCTTAAAGCAATTAGGTTTTACTACAGTTTTAAATAATAGGTTGTGCTTAAGAATTGCTTCTGCAATCTTAAGATGTAGAAAAGGATTGTTCTTCCATGAATCCTCATCGAAATTTATGTTGCCACCAGGATATCTATAGTTAAGATTAGGAAATACTTGGATTAAGTATGAAAGAGAAGAGGTAACCCCATGGTCTCCTTTTCCTAAGAAATCTTTGAATTCGTTACTAAAAGGGAATTTCTTTCCAAAATCTGGGTCATTAAAAATATCTGGCATGGCGAAATCTTTACAGTTATGTCCATATCGCATTATTACATAAAGTAATTTGAAGAAAGAAAAAAAAGAGTTTTCATTAGTAAACCACTCACTGAAGCCGTTCTGTATATTCTCCAGCTTTGATACATTTTCTGGTTTTTTGGTGGTTAACTTTGTTATAAATTGCGCAACAGCTTCTTCAATATTTTCTAACCCAATTGTCAAGTCGTGCATAAAAGCGGCGCAAGCCCAAGCAAACTTAACTACCTCTTCTTTCTTACGATCATTATTATCATTTATATTACTCAACTCGTAAACTCTCTTAAACGTTTTGCTTTTTATACACTGACTAATCATCCCGCTGCCGTTCTCGGATGTTCCAATAATTGCCCGTCCCAAAAGATATACTTTCATTGAATGAATAAGATGTTCTCTGTATTCTTCTAACCAAAAAAGCAGCTTCTCCATATCCTTGAACTTTACTAAAATGGACTGGTCTATAAGAACACCAGGATAAATATTCGCAAAAAAATCAACGATGGTTTTAAGTGATAACTCCAAAGATTTCGCAAATCCGAATTTAACATTAAAAAAGAATGGCACCAGAGGGTCCTTCTCAATTTTCCGTTCGTTCTGCTTAGTCTCCTTTATTTGCTCACCGCACTTATTGTTAAACCCGGAATGCTTTGCGCATGAAATCAGGAAATCGTTATTAAAAGTATTCTCAACATCCTCTTGGTTATCAAGCCTTTTTTTCATCTCCGTCCAATAAATTATTATTGTTTTCAGAAAATTTTCAGCCATTATATTTAAACATCCCTCGATTCGTTCTTTCCTTTTTTTGGAAATATTTGTTATTTTGTCATCTTTTATTTCTATTATCATTGTCGCCAATGGCTTCATTTGCATTTCAACATTTATTAAATACAACGGCGGAATTGGTAATATCTGTATATGTGCTTTAAGAATCTTCCTTTTTTCTGGTTTCGCTATTCCTATAGTTGGGACCTTTAGATATTTTAGCAATGGATCAATATCAAATTCTTCATATTGCTTTTCACATTTAGATCTATGTATACTATAAATCCCCTTAAATAATGCTTCAGTCTCACCGTTTTTATCAATCTTATCTGTATACATTTTCTTTTTGTTATATCCAACAATTTTGTGATTGAACAATATAATTCCCAATTTCCAATAATCAGTATCTACCAAATCTTCCGAACCTTCCTTCAGGATGTCATTCCAGTTATCAACGTATTTTACTTTCTCTTTTGGTGGAAGCCTAGAAATAGATTTTGAGTGCATATTTGTCTTATTTTTAACATATTCTTCAACTCTTTTCTTAAATTTATCAAAATCGTCACCTTCATCTAGAAACGTTTTCCATTCATCTTTGAAAAGTAAAAAAGGGAATTCAATTTCTACCCACTCTTCAAATACACCCTCATGCAAATTATATACATATATCATTCCTCTCCCAAGACTAATACCAGCAAATATTTTTTTTAGCAATTCCTCACTATTATCTGCAATTTCTTTTCTATAACTTCTAATTCCTTCATCAAGATAGAAGCAGCCCTCTCCGAAATGATCTAATTTGGATATATATGCACATTTTTCATCTCTTTTCTTATTAAATTTATTAGTAATACTTTCCAATTTGGTTAAACATTTATCCCTAAATTTATCCTTTTTAGTCTTACTATGCACTATTAGGCTCCTCTCTGCAACATAATTCCATAAAAATAATCAAAAACATTAATTAATTTTCTGTCAGGAATGGAAGTGAAATTCATTAATTTTTTCCCATTACCAAACTCTGCCACCCATTTTAAACACTTGATTTCTTCTCCACTAAAGAAATCCTTGACAGCGATATCCCAATAAGGCGTTCCAGGTAGTGGAATCAAATAATTAGGTCTTGGAATTATTTGGTATTTTTCTGTGAAATTAACCATCTCGTCTAACGTAGCTTCGGTCTCACCGGGAAGACCAAGTATAAACCAACATATAACCCGTAAACCAGCTTCTAGAGCTTGCTTGACTTTTCCCTCAATGATATCTTTTTTTATTCCTTTGCCTGATTTTTCTAACGACTCTTCGCTCAAACTTTCTACACCCAACCACACTTTTCTGCAACCGGCTTTGTGCATAAGCGAAAACATATCGTAGTCAGCTTTGGCAATACGAAGCATACATTCCCAGGTAATTCCCAAACCCTCAAATACTTTACATAATACCTTCACTCTATCCACAGTAAAATTAAAACATGGGTCAACAAAGAAAAAATGAGAAATGTCGTAGTTTAGTTTAATATATTCCAATTCACTTGCTAGTTTTTGAGGAGACTTTGCAAAATATTTTTTTATTGTATCCGAGCAAAAACTGCACCGGTAGGGACACCCTCTACTTGTCTCATAGAAAATAGTCCCTTTTTTCCTTCCAAAACCATCTGGCCACAAGTCTAGTTTGGGGTTAGGAAAATTGTTTAAATTTGCTTGGCTCAGATTTACAGATGTGAAATTCAATTTTCCCCTATTATTGTATGCAATTCCACATATATTTTGCAAGTCTCCATCGTTTGAATAAAGATGGTTTAATAATTCAATAAATGTTACTTCCCCTTCACCAATAACGCCAACATCTATAGGAAGATGTTCCATTAGTAACTTGGGAATTGAAGAAAAAAAAGGTCCTCCTACTACAATTAAGCATTTAGGATTTTGCTTTTTTATTTTGGAGGTTACTTCTTCTAAAAACGGGTATGAATGTATCCAGGTGGTGATTCCACATATGTCAAAGTTATTTGCTATATATCTAGTAATATTTTCCCTATCTGGTTCTCCTTTCCTTAAATCAATGATTTCTGCATGATACCCCTTTTTCAAAACAAGTGTTGCCATCATTGTTAAACTCATCAATGGGGATTCTTTATAAAATTCTAGCCCTGGTGCTGGGACATATATACTATCAGGAGGAACAACCAAACAAACTCTTGGTTTTGTTTTAATCATACTACTTTTCTAGCCATTCAAATTTATTGTTTTTAACAATTTTAAATCCTAATACTAGAATAATATTACCGTCATGGTCAAAATGGAAATCCCCCATTACCCCAGAAAACTTATCTTTACTCACTATGTATTCATAAATATCTTTGGGATTAGTGCTGGAATTCTTCAAAGCATCTGCCAAAACATACATAGTGTCATACCATATCGCTGCCATAGCTTCTGGCTTATTACCATAAATTTCCTCATATTTATTCCCGAATTCTTCTGATAAATTTGTTTGGTATGGTTCCCCAAAAGTAGGAACAGTGTAAATAGCTCCTTCAGCAGCATTACCCGCCACATCAAGCATCGTTGGTGAATCGAATGTATTGGTTCCCAAAAACTGCGCTTTAATGCCTAACTCTATGGCTTGATTCATTATTGTCCCCACCTCTTTCCATCCTGCAATGTATATAGCTTCAGGGTTCCAAGCCTTAATTTTTAGTAATTGAGTTCTAAAATCCATAGCTCCAGTTTCGTAGCTCTCAGAATATGTTTCCCCACCTAAACTATTAAATGTTTCCGAGAACACTTGGTTATAAAGTAGCATTGCTTGGTCATTCCAATATAAAACAGCTACTTTGCTATAACCTAACTTGTTCTTGGCAAACTGAGCCATCGTGACTGCTTCTTGACCAGGCATTACATTATTACGAATCGCCAGATATTTTCCACTGGTTACCTCAGGGTGTGTCGCACTGGTTATCACGAGCGTATCTTCCCCAGTCATAGGTAGAATGGACAAAGTCACCCCACTAAGGTCAGAAAATATGATTTTACATCCTTCTATTTCAATCAATTTACTAAGTGCTACAAGACCACTCTTTGGGTCCCCTTTGCTATCCTCATAAATAACCTCTATAGTCCTTCCCGTTTCTCCAGAAGTCGCGTTTATCTCCTCCAATGCCATATCAATACCTTCTTTTTTCCACACACCAAACTGCGCTGCCGGTCCCGTCAACGGCAGTATCGCCCCTATCTTTATCACTTCCGGTTGCTTGGGCTTCCAGGGCTGGAGCACTAAGAGAACCACGGCTATAGCCACCACTGCCACTATGCTTATGCTGCACCAAATTTTTGTAGTCTTTTTCATCTCTCCTGCCTCCTATTGGGTTGTTACCGGTCTTCTAATCAGCTGTTTTCCAGCTACTAACCACTTGTCAAATTAGACAACTCCCGGCAAATCCTAGTTTATAGTAAAATCTACTGTTTGGGTTGTCAATAGTATTCTTTGCAGGTGCCCAGTATTTCCCACGCATGTGGGGTGTGAACTGGTGAGCCTTCGCTATTGCTCGGCTCACTGGTGAGCCTTCGCTACTGCTCGGCTCACCCAGGGGGTTTTGTGCTTTCCACCACCCCGGCGAAACGGTCCATTCAGTTACCCTACATATAGTTATAACCAGTTATGCCTAATACCGGGACCAGTATCAGCACAAAGACTACAACAAACACTATTACCGCCACTATGCTGAATATCCACACCAGAATAGCGCGCCCAAAGCCGGTGCGATAAACCCCCTTAATGAGGAATAGGGTTATCAGCAGAGCGATGATAAAGCCCACCCAGGTGCCGGCAATGCCGGTAAGAGAGAGCAGACCGGCGACAAACCAGGAGACCACAGTTATCAGCAGAGCGCAGAGTAAGGAACGACCGAAGGTGCTTTTGCTTACTCTGGCTATGTGGGCACCAATCCACAGGAAAAAAGCCATCACTAACAGATAGACAAAGAATCCAATGACCAGCGCGACAATCACGGCGCCCGATATTGCGGCAATGTCCATATCCCCCTCCTGAGCCAATTCTATTCATTTAAAATAGTGCTAGGCGGCAACCGGACTTGAACCGGTGAATAACGGTTTTGCAGACCGTCGCCTTAGCCACTTGGCTATGCCGCCTTAGAAGAAACTGACTGAAAATAGCATAATTCAATCAGCTCTGTCAAGAATTATTAAACCTTAGTGCTGGGAAGACTCTCCAGAGGATTGGCGCCAATAATAGAGTTTGGCTGGGGTTCTTTTTGCAAAAGCTCGTGGGTGATTTTAATAGCTGCGTAACCCATTCCAATAAAATAAAAGCTCAGACGAGTGAAGATGGTATCGTAGAAAAAGGCTATAACGCATAGCAGAATAAGGTTCATTATGAAAGCGTCGGAGATGCGCAACAGCATTAAATCTCCACTGGCAATAATGCGCTTACGATTCTTTATCAAATCGTAAAATATTATCACCAGCAAAACAATAAAGACGCTAAATCCAACGACGCCGGTCTCCGAAAGATAGCCCAGATAGGAATTATGGCTGGCTCGGAAAGCATAATCCTTCAACATCGTAGGACCATATTTATAACCATACATAATATAGAAATTACCCGGACCTACGCCCAAAATAGGGTGGTCTCTAAACATATACCATGCTCCCCGAATGAGATTCCACCTGGTGGTCTCAAATACCTCTCCGGTCTGTAATTTTTGGACATAATTGGTTACTCTTTCTGTATATTTCGTCGGCACCAGAAAGGCTGCACCCAATACAGAAACAATAATTAAAAGAACTATGAATGCCCTTTGCCGGTAGAAAAGATAGACCAGTAAGAACAATACTACCATAGCAAATAAAGGAGCGCGCGATTGGGTGAGAATAGTTGTAAGAACATTAATAAAAACTATGACAAACAACAGTCTTTTAACTAGGCGGTTCTTTATTACTGGTATCAGGCACAGACAGAATGTTAAAGACAACAAACAATTCATCGCCAGTGAATTTGGATTATATTCGTAGCCACTAACCCGCTCTAAACCCCCAGTTATTGCTTGAATCAGAGCTACTATTGAGTTTATAGTCACAAAACTGATGTAAAAACCAGTCAACACTATAAATTGATTTACCCCGCCAATTACATTAATAAGTGCAAAATAGAGTATAAAGAATTGAACCAATTTGAATAAAGCGGTGAGTGCTTCCACTTTATTAACTGCAATGATGCAAGAAAGGCCATAGACACCCAAAAATATCAGTAGAACAACTCCAATCTTTTTATCCCCGAAATAAACTTTTTTCCTTCTTACCGCCAGGTCTATCAATATGGCCATTAGCAAAAACACACCGATTATTTTATTTGCTGATAGATTTAGTATCGGAATTTTCATACTAAAGTGCATAAATTCAACTAGAAATAAATCCATAGCCAATAGCAAAACAATAATCATAAACGGTTTGAATATAAAAATGCTAAGCAGTAGAGCATACATGGCTATTTGTATTAATTGGTCAGATTTTAGATGGAGAGCAAAAAATGCGAAAAAAACCACCATCATTACTAATATAAATGCCAGCGCTTGGCGGGTTGCATCCTTGGACAAAACCCGCTGAATGGTATCCATAATCGCGAAGCTTACCGGAATATATCTTGAATAGATGGGTCTTCCTGGCAACTGAATCACTTATCCCAGCTTTATAAACACATTTTCTTTTTGATGCAAATTTTTCCAGGGAAAACCAAGCGTTTTTATCTTCAAGTAAAGGTATTTTAGCATCTCTCCCACTTTGAGAGCCTTAGCGCCAGGTTGCCTAACTCTCTTGGGTCGTAATCTAAAAAATCTTAGAGGAAGTAATAAAATGCCCAATCCAAATACAATCCTACTGGTTATCCCCCAATCCAGCTTTGCCGTCAAGCGAGCCATACTCCAGATCTCCTCCGCGATTACCTGGGGAAGATTGCTTCGTCGGCTATGCCCTGCATAATGTATGACTCTTGCCCTGGGTTGATAATAAAGTCTGAATCCTCTCTGCCTTATCCGCAGAGAAAAATCAATATCCTCCCCAAACAGAAAAAAGCCGGCATCCATCCCCCCCACCCGCTGTATTACCTCTCTTTTTACCATCATACAGGACCCGGATAGAAATTGAACGGGCATAACTTGGTCAATAGGTTGGTCATAATAATAGTATTTTCGCAGGGCGGTTAGACCACTCCTACCACTTATTACACCCAATATAGTAAGAAAGATTACTTTTCTGGATAAGTCACAGCGACGTGAATTTTTGTCAACGATTCCATTTTCAGTCACTAAAATCGGCCCTACAGCACCGGTTTGGGGAAAAACAATTGTCTGGAACATAGCGGATAAAGCTCCCGGGAGAATACGGCAGTCTGGGTTTATTAGTAATATTAATTCCCCAGAGCTAGCTGAGATACTCCGATTAACCCCGGCAGCGAAGCCAAGATTATTCCCCATTGATATTACTATCACGTCCGGGAATTTACTACGAACGAGTTCAACAGTTTTGTCTTGAGAATTATTATCTGTGACAATTACCTCAATGTCACTCATCTCCCTATATATTGAGCCCAAACACTCAAGAATATCCTCTGCTGAGTTATAAGTTACAACTATTACCGACAGCTTTGTTTTTTCCATATATCCTAGCAAATTGGGGATAATAACGGAAGAACCTCATCTTCATGAAGAAGATTAGCAAGTAACCAGGATCGGTCAATAGCTTTATATTCAGCAATCTAAAAGCATTATCCTTGTAAAAATAGATTTTCTTACGGTTTTATCCCCCGTCCTTCAATGCCGTTATATCCATAATCCACTTCCACCTGTTTTAGACCAGCTCGCTCAAACCATCCGCGCACCGTCTTTAGGGTTACTGGCTGGTCGTAGGTCGGTGATAGCATGTCAAATGTATCCAATATCGCCCACTCCTCAAGCAACCTCTCGGACAGGTCATAAACCCCCCGGTAGTCAGCTATCAAAAGCGCCCAGATAAGCCGTTTCCCAAAATATGGAATTTTATTGAGTGGTTTGATAGGTTCCCACATCATTTTTACATACCGCTGGACAAAATCGTAAAGCTTCTGGGGCGGGATTTTCCTGGTAAAAGGCCGGACCCAATACTTGGTCTTGAAAAAACCTTTAAGTCCCCCATATTTACGATAAACATCAATTACCAAACTACCTCCTGATTTCAAATACTGGGATAATATCAAAAACGCTTCTTCCATTCGGGGAGTATGTTGAAGAACTCCTAGACAAAATAGCTTATCAAACGAGTTATTCACCAGGGGCATCCTATAGATATCACCTTGCACGATTAACACATTTTCTTTATCCCCGTTAGAAGCATAATTGGCTTCCACCGCATTGCTGTAATCTAACGATACCACCATCGCACCAGTAGAAGCAGCTTGCTCGGTAAATCTCCCGGAGCCACAACCTACTTCCAGAATAATCTCCCGGGATAAGTCTCTTGCCCACCTGGTTTCATTAAAAAACCTGGTCTCTGATATATTGCTGCCGGTGTAGCTGTCGTATTGAGTTAGGGAATGTTTGCTCCATTCCAGACCAAATCCTCTTACGTAATTCTTACCCGAGACAAATCGCGGGATATAACCCTCTATATAATATTTTGCATTGCACTTTACACATGTTAAATTCCCGAACTCCACCTCTTCCGCATCTTTTGGCCTTTCCGCAGATAGTGTTAAGCTTTCTTGACAGGTGGGACATACAAGATATTTTATATGCTTTTTCTTCATTTATATCTTAAGTATTCAATTCACTGGGAATCTATAATTTGAATACCTCTACACCGCCCTCATCGCCTCTATCACAAAAGATGCATTCACCTGAGTCTGATTATTTCTGGTCCACAAAAACCTGTCCACACAGACTATCTCAAAATCGCTCAATATCGCCAAAGCTTCTTCCTGACTATACCGATGAATGAGCAGACCTTCTTCATATTCTACGCCAAGATATGTATTTTCTTCTCCGCTCTCCCTCCCTTGGTGACTATCCTCCCGGTTGCGCAGGGAGATAAATAGTCTCCCCAACGGTTTTAGAACTCTGTATATTTCTTTGCCCGCCCGCTGTCCAAACTCCAGATTCCCGTAGTGCACCGCTTCCCAGGCTATTACCAGGTCAAAGTATTTATCTGGATAAGGAATCTGGTCTAAACTCGCCCATTTCAGCTCGCCGGAAACCCCCGCACCCTGCATGAACTGCTCGGCATTCGCTAACGCCACCGCCGAAAGGTCCACACCACAAACTTGGAAGCCCTCCTGTGCCAGATAGACCAGATGCCGACCGGAACCACAACCTAAGTCAAGAGCAGTCAATCCTTCCCTGTAGATTTGCCAATTGCGCATAACAAAGCGCACCACATCCTCATTGGGATAATGTAGCTTACGTTCAGTATGAAGCTCATCCCATCTTTCCTTCTCTCCCATAGGCACCCCAACTCAGGTAGCGACTTTTTCTTTCTTTATTATCTCCGCCAGGGTCAGTGCCACCCGCTCCCGTCCTCTACCATCTACTAATGCTGGACCGTAGGCGCTAATTAGACGACGGACATCTGCTCTACCAGCTAGCATCTTTACCGCAATCCCTACCCTTTCCGGTGCAAAAGAATGGGTGAGGGTTATGCAAGCTCCCTGGCTAGCCAGAGCCTCCACCTCTACCACCTGACGGGGGATATTGGTCACCGCTACCGCTGGCACTCCCAGGGCGATATATTCAAACAAAGTAAGTCCACCTCCGCACAGGGCAATATCGGCGCTAGCCATTACCGTTGAGGGATTGGTGAGATGGTTATGAAAAGTGACCATTCCAGAAATCCCTTCAATCCTAAAATCAGAAAGATTATGTGCCGGCAACCCCAAAATAGTAACTCGCTCCAGACCAGCATACTTTACCGCTTGTTCAATGGCTTTGCCCCACACAGACGGCGTGTAAATAGCTGTAGGAGAGACCACCAGATGACTGGCTCTATCCCTAGTTAGAGCCTTTTTGTCAGCGCCAAACTGGAGTCTTAAAATAAGGTATCCGGGCCCGAGAAGAAATATCTGGTCTTGATTGTATCGGGGATAATTTTTAGTCTTAGCTAACACTGATGGATTGATTACAATATGAGCGGGAACGACATCGTGATAGGTTTCGTCAATCACCGCTACCACATATCCACCCCGTATTAGAGGTTTACATAACGAGCTGAAATCTCGGCGCACATCTATTACCAGAGCATCATATTCCCCTACCTCAGCTTCCCAGGAAAGCCATCTACCCTCCTGCCAGATGCTCATTCCCTCTGGCGGAGTTACACAAGTCCACTCCAACCGACCCCAGGGAGGTTCCTCGGCGATAGTGGAAAAAAAGCCCACCTTGCAGCCAAAGTATTTCTCCAGCTCCTCAGCCAAGGCATAGCAACGGCTAAGGGAGCCGAAACCCTCATCCCCTCCACCGTCAACCCGGAAGGCTACACGATATCCCGAAAACTCAGCCATAAGCGATTTATTTCATGCCATTTGAGAATAACAATTAGAGGACGATATCTACTTTATGAATATCATAAATATATTTAAGTCATGGCAAATATGCCAATACAGATGCAGCAGCTCCTATTTGACAGCCAGACTGATATCTATTGTAAAAATCTGGAACAATTCCCTGCAGCCCATCCATACCGTAAATCACATGCGTATTTGCATCTAAATCGCTCTTGTACTTATCTATTGCATTCATATCTTTTTCAAGAAACATCTGCCAGGATTCTTTATTACTCTCAATGTTTTTAATACCCACCCCTTCCGGAAAATTTATAATATCCATAAAATCAGTAATGCTGTAAACACCGGCCAAATTTTCCAAATCCTTAAACTTGGTAAATCTTCTTTCTCCATTTATACTATACTCAAAATAAACCTCGCGATTAATTTCTCTTAAGCACACAAATTCAACCTCCTCTCCAGGAAATTGGACCCTTAGCTTTGCTGTAACTAATGGAACTATGTAAAGATATGAAACACCCTCATTTACCGTTCCAAAAGGTGAAAATTCCAAATATGAATATAGATGCATATACATCCATTTGTCGTCAATTCTTTCCTTTTCCTCCTCAACAAATTTGTTTATTACATCCCATTTGGGTTGTCTCTCTTTGTCCAGCGGCTCAATATTATCATCGCAGAATAATTTTAGTCTTTTGTCCCATTGGTCTTGAATAACCGCATTAAGTTCTTCTAGCGAGGGAGTATCACCTTTACCATTGTAACCTAAAATAATATACTGATATATTCTGTCGTTCAAGTCATATATGGGAACTTTTATAATCCCCTTTATCTCATTCGTCTCCGGGTTCCACGGGTCAAGCTGCATTCTGTGTTTCACATCGCTTTTCAAGTTTGCATCTAATATCTGCATGCACGCAAAATCTATTGTTTCTTCCGAAACTGGGGTTAAATCCTCATATTTCAGCCCTGATGATTCTACCGCGCTGGCGTCATAAGACAGTGTAACCCAATAAATACAAGACACTACTAAAACTGGCAACATCATTTTTAAGAATGGCTTAATCATCGCCAAATCTCCTATGTTTTTAAACGCTAACCATTTTCTGCTTATCTACCTATTTTGCATCACTATGTCTATCAAAAACTAATATCATCTATTAGAAACGTCTCATTTGGGCAATTCATCGCCCATTATGTCGTTCATTCCATCATTTTTCATAATATTTCCAGAGCTTATCTACTGCTAGAATGACATCTTGCTGGTCTTTATCACTCATCCGGGGAAACAAGGGCAGAGAAAGCAAGGTCTCTCCGGCAGACTCTGCCATTGGAAAATCCCCCGGCGTATAGCCCAGGACCTGACGATGATACTTGAGCAAATGAATCGGCGGGTAATGCAAAGTGGCTCCAATACCCTCAGCACGCAGAGCAGTTAATAGTTCGTCTCGGCTTATCCGCCACCTCTCTGGAACTATGCGCACTGGATAGAGATGATAACTGCCACCGTGTTTCTCTGCTGGTGGAGGAGGGATGATACCCTGGTGGTCTAAAAAAGCTCGGTCGTAGACTTTAGCAAGTTCCCGCCTTCTGCTCAAAAATCCAGCCTGCCGCTTGAGTTGCTCCCGAGCCAGCCGGGCGTGAATATCCGACATCCGCGAGTTATAACCCAGCATTACCACATCGTAGTGATGTATCTTTCGGTCCACCTGTCTTTCCTGAGTGGTAGTGGACAGACCCTGAGAACGGTATAGCTCCACGAAGCGGGCTAACTCGGCATCTTTAGCTACCAGAGCACCTCCTTCTCCGGAGGCGATATGTTTTACCGGGTGAAAGGATAGACAGCCGGCATCGCCGATGGTTCCAGCCATCCTTCCCTCCTGCACTGCGCCCAGGGCGTGAGCAGCATCCTCAATTATTAATAAATGATTATCTTCGGCTATTCCGGTTATCGCCGGCATATCGGCCATAAAGCCGGCATAATGGACTATCAATATTGCCTTGGTGCGGGAAGTAACCGCCTCCGCCACCTTCTGCGGGTCCAAACAATATCCGTTATCCAGGGAGATATCTGCAAAAATCGGCTGAGCTCGGTTAAAAAGAATGCAGTTAGTAGAAGCGGCAAAGGAGAGGGGGGTGGTGATTACCTCATCACCCTCGCCGATGCCCAAACCCACTATTGCAGAGATTAGCGCCGAGGTGCAGGAGCTGACCGCGCGCACATAGCTAGCGCTGAGATATTGCGCCAACTCTTCCTCCAGCAAGCCCACCTCCGGTCCAGTGGTTAGCCACTCACTGGCCAGCACTTCTCCCACGGAGGCAATCTCCTCGGGAGTTATCCAGTGCTTCCCGTAAGGAAGGTAGTCCTTACGCACCGGCTTTCCGCCGGCTATTGCTGGTTTATCGCTGGTTGCCATCCAGTCCCAGCTCCTGAGCGATATGCTCTCTAGTCCTCATTAACCCGGCATCCAGATGAACTCTCGGCTCCCAGCCGAGCAATTCCTGAGCAAGTGTAAAGCTTCCGCGCATACGACCGACCTCGCTCTGCGGGTGAATGTGGGGCACATGCTCTATCTCCACTTTTCCGCCGGCAATAATGGCAGCCAGGTCATTTATTCTGGTCTCGCGATTGGTGGCAGCATTTATGATTCTCCCCACCGCCTTTTCAGAAAAAGCCGAGGAGATGATAAACCGAGCGCAATCTTTTACATATAGCAAGTCCCTGGTCTGCTCGCCATCTCCATATACTAGCAACGGTTCTCCACTAAGCCTCTGGCGCAAGAAGGTCGCCACTACGCCGCCCTCACCGGTAGACCTCTGAAAAGGACCGTAAGTGTTAAAAGGTCGCAATACGGTTACCGGTAAACCATAGGTGTAGTGATGGGATAGAGCCAAAAATTCTCCGGCAAGCTTGCTCGCCGAGTAAGGCGAATGGGGTTTAACCGGATGGTGCTCGTCAACAACCTCAAAGCCGTCGTATTTATCATAGACCAGGCAGGTAGAAACAAACACGAAGTAAGTGCGATAATGTCGGCAGAGCTCCAGCATTCGCAGGGTAGCCAGGAGATCGTTGTCAAATGTCTCCAGAGGGTTATCTATGGAGTCCTGCACATTTATGGAGGCGGCTAGATGGATACAGACAGCAAACCTTTGGACGGCGAAGAGCTTCTCCATGAATTCTTTTTGACGAATATCCTGCTGATGAAGAGTCAACCCTATTTCACTGGAGAACTCCGCTAAATTTATAGGGTGGGAGTTGGAGAAGTTGTCCACCACCACCACTTCAGCGCCGTCTTTTAACAGACCTTTAACTACCCACCGCCCAATGAAGCCAGCTCCGCCAGTCACCAATATTTTCCCAGTCCTGAGCATAACAATATTATTTCTTTTGCTGGAGTAACCAATCAGATACAAAAGCTAAATACTTATGGCAATTCTCGTGGTGCAGTTTTTCCGTGTAAGCCTTCGCCCCCTCTTCGCTACGCAAGTCCACCCCCAGAAGCTCGCGGCATTTTATAGAGCCAAATTTATCCCGAAAAGCGCTCAATAGCTCGCTCACCTTCTCATACGATTCTTTACGGTCACCAGTGTCATCGTCCCTTCCCCAGAGTAATCCTATGACCATAGCTCCACCACTTATTACCCCGCATAGCAATTGGTTGCGCCCGATGCCGCCACCAAAAGGGGTAGCGATTCGCGCCTTGACAGTATCTCTAATACCCAAGTCCTGGGTTACTCCCAGGAGAATAGCTTCCGCTCAGTTGTAAGCCTGGTCAAAAAGCGTCGCTGAAGTTCCCATCTTTCTCCTCTCACAAAATACTTCTAGGCTCTGACTATCTTTTCACTTCCCTCATCAATTCCTTTAGTCACTCCGCGGGTATCCACTACCAGCTGAGAATTTTTGACTATCCACTGGTAGTCATACGAGCTATGATTGGTTACTATAATCACTGCATCATATTGCTTAAGCGCCTGCTCAGATAGCGGCACCGATTCCTTACGCAATTTGGTCTGTCTTTGCTCGCTTACTTTGGGAATATACGGGTCGTTATAGTCCACTTTAGCACCGTCCCTCTCCAGTATCTCCATAATCCGCAGGGCTGGTGACTCCCGCATATCGTCAATATCCGGTTTATACGCCACCCCCAATACCAATATCCGGCTGCCATTTAAACAAACCCTTCGTCGGTTCATTGCTTCCATAGTCTTATTGACCACATAATCGGGCATAGAAGTGTTAATCTCCCCAGCCAACTCAATGAAGCGAGTGGGAAACTCAAACTGCCTTGCCTTCCAGGTGAGATAGAAGGGGTCGATGGGAATGCAATGCCCTCCCAAACCCGGTCCGGGATAGAATGGCTTGTAGCCGAAAGGTTTGGTGGCCGCCGCTGAGATTATCTCCCAGATATCCAAGCCCATTCGGTCAACGAGCATCTTCATCTCATTAACCAGGGCGATGTTGACGGCGCGGTATATATTCTCCAGAAGCTTGGACATCTCCGCGGTTTCCAGCGATGAGACTTTAAATATAGTTTGAAAGACCGAGCGGTAGAATATCTCGGCTATCCGAGTGCAGTTCTTGGTCAATCCCCCTACTACCTTGGGTATTTGGAAAAGCTGGAAGTCGTTATTTCCCGGGTCAACTCGTTCCGGGGAATAAGCCAAAAAGAGCTCCTTGCCGAGAGAAAACCCGCTCTTTTCCAGAATCGGCTTGACCACATCTCGGGTAGTGCCGGGATAGGTAGTAGACTCTAATGCTATCAATTGACCCGAGCGAAGGTATTTAACCAGAGTCTCGCTGGTGTTGACAATAAAGGTCATATCCGGCTCGCGATTCTTGTTCAATGGCGTGGGAACACAGATGATGATTACATCCGGCTCCGCCAGCCGGCTCATATCTGCGGTAGCAGAAAGGCGGTTCTCTCTGACTAACTGGGCAAATAGCTTTCTATCCACCCGGTGGATGTAGCAATCTGCAGAGTTAAACCGTTCCACCAGCTTCTGGTTGATGTCAAAGCCCAGCACCATGAACCCAAACCGGCTGAACTCCATAGCCAGCGGCAGACCCACATAGCCCAAGCCGATGATGCCGACTAAAGCCTTTTGGGATTTAATCCTTTCTATCAACTGGGTGGTAATATCACTCATTGCTTATTCTCAGAAAGGTGGTTAAAAATACCATATCAAAGAGAATATAACCCTTACGCTATCTTATGTCAAGTTGGAAAATATAGTGCCTCGGCAAAAGCATTAGCACCAATACTTGCATAAATATGGTCAGTGTGCTATTCTTATCGGTAGATGACCATAACAATAAATACATCGGCAAAACCATTGGTTTCTGTTAAGGGACTGTCTAAGTCATATTCCGCTGGATGGAGTTTCCCCTGGTTGCACCGAAATCCACAGATAATTGCCCTGGACCATTTTGGCATCGATATTTATCCCGGAGAGATCCACGGTCTTATAGGACCAAACGGCGCCGGCAAGACTACCCTGCTCAAGATTCTCTGGCAAATGGTGCAACCAGATGCCGGCACTATTCAGCTAGATGGTATAGATTATGCGCAGATGACTCTGGTCTCCGGTGAGGAACGGGGGTTCTACTTTCGCCTGAGTGGGTGGGAAAACCTGGTCTTCTTCGGTAGGCTCTCCGGCTTAACCCGCAAACAGACAATAGAACGGGCTACAGCCCTAGCAAAACAGCTAGGTTTGAGCGAAATACTTTCCCGGCGCTATCAGACTTATTCTACCGGAGAGAAACAGAAGCTGGCAATTCTACGCGGACTGCTCTGCTCACCCCGCCTGCTTATGCTGGACGAGTTGGCTAAGGGACTGGACCCCCAGGCTACTGCCGGCATAACTGTCATACTTCAAGAGCTGGCAAAAAAGGGAATGAGCATTCTCCTCGCCACTCATCGTCTGGACCTTGCCTCCCAAATCTGCCAAACTATCACCATGATTCATCACGGAAAAACCCTAGCCAGTGGTAGCCCTGCAGAGCTCTCCCACCAGCTATCTTCCCTTCATCGTTATCGCCTGGTAATTATTGGAGAGAGGGATAGCGCTCAATCGCTATTAAAACCTTATCTGCGAAGTGAGCTCCGTGAAGATAATGGCCGTCTGTGTGCAGAACTTACTCTCACCAACGAAAAAGACCTGGCGGAATTGAGCCTGAAGCTCGCTTCCAGCCATATCTCCATTTTGGAATTATCTCCCCTGGAAGAGGGATTGGAAGAGGTATATAACCGATTGCTGGTGAATGAGCAACATGAAGACTAAGACCAACAGTTGGCATAACTTCAAATCGCAGATAGTCGCTTTCTTTATTCGTGACCTGCGCATCTGGCTCTCTTACCGCCTTTCGCTATTTCTGGACCTAATAGGTCTTTTGGGAACCGCCCTTGCTTTCTTCCTGCTGGGACTGGCATTTGAGGGCTACATCCCCCCGACGCTTGCCCAATACGGAGGGTATTTCCCCTTCGTCATCATCGGCATCGCCTTCTTCGGCTTCCAGTCGGTGGGGCTTTACGGTCTGTCAGGCACCATCCGCAACGAGCAATTACAGGGAACTCTGGAGCCGATGCTTGCCAGCCGAATCTCCCCGCTGACCCTCTCGCTGGCAGGGAATTCCTTTGATTTCCTCAGAACCCTGATAAGGGCTGGGCTCTTCCTGGTGCTGGGGGCGCTGGTCTTCTCCGTGGACCTTTCGGCGATGAATATCCCGGTGGCGCTGGCGATTCTTTTCCTCTCCCTGCCCTCGTTCCTTGCTCTTGGTATGCTCTCCGCCGGTTTCACTCTGGCTTTCAAAAAGGGTGACCCGGTCAATCTGGTCTACGGGGGGCTATCCGTGCTCATCACCGGCTTGTATTTCCCCTACGAACTACTCCCCAAGCCGGTGCAATGGTTGGCGATGGCTTTTCCCCTCACTCATTCGCTCTCCGGCTTGCGGCAAGCCCTACTCAACGGAGCCGGCTTCAGCCAGGTCCTACCGCAGATTTTATGGCTCGCCGGGATGGGAATAGTATTACTGCCCCTGGGAATAGTGGCATTAAGGCTGGGGAATCGCCGGGCGAGAAAAGAGGGGAGTCTGCTGCAATATTAGGCGATAATTAAGTGATGAAGATACAGCGTTTGGTAAGACAAACATTGAAATAAAGGTCAGAGGAGGAGCAAAGATGCTTTACAACAAAAAGATATTTCCGTTCTCTTTTACCCTCTTTATATTCATATTCTCAGTCCCGCCTTTTGTCACTACCTTAGTTTATGCCCAAGATGCGGGAATAGACGAACTGCTACCGACCTTTACCCCCAGCTTCGTTGAGCAGAACAAGCACAATACTTATGAGGTCGGCATGGTAGTCAACTCGGGGGTCTATTATACTCCAGAGGGCGACCACTTTATTTCCAATCCCTTACCTGAGCCCGGCTCCGAAGCCAAAGTCTTCACTCATTTCTATACCGAACTCCGGCTTGAGAAATATAATAAGACATATAGTTACTATTGGGCGGAGGGTGAGGGCTGGAAGGGCTGGGTCTCGGACGAATACTTAGCCACGAGTTACTTAGACGGCGAGGTGAGTGTGGAAGTGCTCAATGTGCGCTCAGAACCTCGCTCAGATGCCCCAATTATGGGGAAATTAAAGAGGGGAGATATAGTCAGTATTAGCGAACGTAGCTCCCAGCCAGAGACCATAGACGGAGTCACCGGCTACTGGGTATTTATATATGGACGGGATATCACCGAAGATACTCCGCAGGATTTGGAGGGATGGGTCTTTGAACCCTACATCACTCTACTACTCCCCTACGACTATATAGATATTCTCAAGCCCGACCGGAACGAGGTCAAATATCCCTCATCTGTGACCATAAAAATTATGGAGGAGATACTCTCTGTAGATGATAGACCACTATGGTTTCACTACTCTGAGGACTCTGAGGTAAATCCAAACCATGTGCCGAAAACCACCTATCACTCGCAAGCCCTCTACTTAGGTTGCTGGAGATTGCTAGAAAGTTCCACCGACTCTGGTAATCCTGAAGTATTAGAGAAGTTCTTTGAATGGGAGCAGAGGTTAGAAGCGGAATTCCAGTCTGCTTATATCTGTGAACCTAATTTTCCCCTTGAGCGTCCGGCGGGGGCGGAAGCGAGTCTCCTGGCAATCAATGCCTATAAAGAACTGAAAGATGGACAGAACTATGCAGATAGCCTGTTCCGGGCATACCAATCCTACGGGACGATAGAATATCAGGATTTTGAATATAATTCATACTATGGGTTAGAGCTTATCCATAATCTTTTTGAAGACCGAGAGAGATTGGAAGTTGAATTTGCCTTAACTCTTTTGGATAAGCTTTACGACCAGGGACAGAGCAGATTGCTTTCTGCCTACGCCCTTTACATAAAGGGTTTGATTCTTTCCGAAAATCCAGATAGACAAGAAGAAGCCTTGAAGGTCTTTAAGCAGGCGGTGGATAACTACCCGGAAGAAGAATTTACCAATTTTATGACCGCCATCAATTTTGCCCAGCGTGCTCTTTTGGAAGCGGTTAGATTATTGCCCACGGAAGCGAAGAAAATCGCTCTTTTGCAGGGCTACATCTCCGATGAGACTCCATTTCCGGTGCGATACTTTGCGGTGTATCTTTTGGGCTTCGGCGAAGAAGCTGCCCCACAGTTCGGTTATGGCGAAAAAGGAATGATTACCCCCAATCCTGAATACCAGAAACTCTATGAGAGCTTGAAGCCGGCAAATAGAGAGTATCCCTACGATTTTGAATGGTAATATTGCCAGGTCCTACCACAGATTTTGTGGCTTGCCGGGATGGGAATAGCGTTACTGCCCTTGGGCATAGTGGCGTTAAAGCTGGGGAACCGCCGGGCGAGAAAAGAGGGGAGTTTATTGCAGTATTAGGCGATAATTAAGTGATGAAGATAGAGCGTTTGGTAAGATAAACATTGAAATAAATGTCAGAGGAGAGGAGCAAAGGTGCTTTACAACAAAAAGATATTTCGGTTCTTTTTTACCCTCTTTATATTCATATTCTCAGTCCCGCCTTTTGTCACTACCTTAGTTTATGCCCAAGACGAGGGAATAGACAAATTGCCACCGACCTTTACCCCCAGCTTCGTTGAGCAGAACAAGTATAATACTTATGAGGTCGGTATAGTGGTCAACCCGGGGGTCTACTATACTCTGGAGGGCGACCACTTTATTTCCAATCCCTTACCCGAACCTGGTTCCGAAGCTAAAGTCCTCGCTCATTTCTATACTCAATTCCAAGATAAGACAGATAGTTACTATTGGGCGGAGGGTGAGGGCTGGAAGGGCTGGGTCTCGGACGAATACTTAGCCACGAGCTATTTAGACGGCGAGGTGAGTGTGGAAGCGCTCAATGTGCGCTCAGAACCTCGCTCAGATGCCTTGATTATGCGGAAACTAGAGAAGGGAGATATAGTCAGTATCAGCGAACGTAGCTCCCAGCCGGAGACCATAGATGGAGTCACCGGCTACTGGGTATTAATATATGGAGAGGATATTGTAGAAGATTCTTCCCAGGATTGGGAGGGATGGGTCTTTGAACCCTACATCACTCTACTACTCCCCTACGACTATATAGATATGCTCAAGCCCAACCGGTGCCAGGTCAAATATCCCTCATCAGTCGCCATAAAAACTGTTGAGGAGATACTCTCTGTAGATGATAGACCACTAATGATTCACTACTCTTACTATGGGGGATATCCACACGATATGCCGAAAACCACCTATCACTCGCAAGCCCTTTACTATGGTTGCTTGAGATTGCTAGAAAATTCCACCGACTCCGGTAATCCTGAAGTATTGGAGAAGTTCTTTGAATGGGAGCAGAGGTTAGAAACGGAATTCCAGTCTGCTTATATCTGTGATACTGTTTTTCTCTTTGAGCGTCCGGCAGGGGCGGAAGCGAGTCTCTTGGCAATCAAGGCCTATAAAGAACTGAAAGATGGACAGAACTATGCGGATAGTTTGCTCCGAGCTTACGAGTCTTACGGGACGATAGAATATCAGGATTTTGAATATAATTCATACTATGGGTTAGAGCTGATATATAGAGCCGCAGTGGACCGAGAAATCTGGGGCGATGAATTTATCTTGACTCTGCTGGATAAACTTTACCAGCAGGGTCAAAATGGTTTGCTTTCTGCATGCGCCCTTTATCAAAAGGGTGAGATTTTAGCTGAAAATCCAAACAAGCGAGAGGAAGCCCTGAGGGTCTTCAAGCAGGTGGTGGATAACTACCCGGAAGAGGAATTTACTAGCTTTATGGTCGTCATCAATTTTGCCCAGGTTGCTCTTTTAGAAGCGACTAAATTATTGTCCACGGAAGCGGAGAAAATAGCTCTTTTGCAGGGCTACATCTCCGATGAGACTCCATTTCCGGTGCGCTACCTTGCTCTATATTTCTTGGGTTACGGCTACGGTGAAGAAGTAGTGATTACCCCTAATCCTGAATACCAGAAACTCTATGAGAGCTTGAATCCGGCAAATAGAGAATATCCCTACTTGTTTGAATTTTAATATTTCGAGTAAGCGAGGATTAATCCTCGTCGGCAATATTAAAACCGCAGTTTACTCTATTTCCTGCAGGCACCACTCGGTCACATTCTTCATCATATCCCATTCTGAATCCGAATCGTTCAACTCCTCCATCTCGTCCACCCCATCGCGTTCGCTATCCTCCTCTATCTCCGGATGCGTCCCGATGAGGAATACCCTGCCGGAGCCGTATTCAAAAGCGACTATAGCCGGTTCATCTACCGGCTTGTATTTCCCCAGAATATCCACATCAGCACCTTCACTGGGTATTAACATTGGTCCCCAATAGTAGAGTACCCAGGCGGTATCCCCTACATTATTGGTTATCGGATGACTATGCTCCACGATATTCACCTGGCACATTGTATAATCGGGATAAGGAGCAATCTCATCTATGGCTCCTTGAGCCGTGCCGTCAAAAAGTCCCAAAAAAGTCGCCGGCACTTCCTCCCCCTCCCAGATAATCTTTTCACTGGCGAAATAGGCTCCCCCGCAGATTCCGATGTAACCCCCACCACTTCTCACAAAGTCTCTAATATGCTCTTTACCTTCAGAAGAAATGTCCTGCGAATACTCATACATATCACCACCGGGAACACACAAAATCTTGAAATTGTCCAATCCCACATCGTTGATATAGCCGGCATCCACTAATTCCACAGTGTAGCCCATCCATTCAAACATATTAGTCACCGCGGTGACCGACGAATCCCAGACGCCGTGGTCGGAATAGAGGGCTACCGTGGCGCTTCTCTCCTCTATGGACGAACACTGACAGCTGGCTATCAACACGGGCAATAAAAATGCAGACATAACCGATAGATGCCTATAATTCATAGCAGACCTCCAATTATTTCACTTGAGAACTCTACAGTTCCCCCTGCAAGCTCACCCGGATTACTCCTCCGCCAAATCCACCCTCTCCGATGCCATACTCCATCCCTAACACCCCGATGGGCGTCTGGCTGAAAAGCCCTCCCCCAAAGCCCAATTTATATCCCCGACCACCACCGGAGCCCTTCAAGTAATAATAGCCACCGTCGGCAAAGAGAAAGAGATATTGCCCTTCACTAACCGAAAGCCTTAGCTCCAAAATCGCCAAGCCCACCTGCTCGCCGCGGAACTGCTCGTCACGGTAACCCCTCAACCCGGAGCTCCCCCCCAGATAATATATCTCGTCTGCATACCTTGCTCCCCCACCGAAGAATACTGCCCTGGCAGATAATCCTGAAGCCAGCACCAGCCGCCTGCTCAGACCTTGATAGCGCCACAAAGATGCCTCCAGTTTGGGCAATTTCATTCGGCTGGCTCCCTCCTCACCGTAACTGTCAACATTCTTTATGCCCAACTCCTCTCGGGCGGTAATATCCCAACCAATGCTGGGATTGAAGGGACGGTCGGTGGTATCCACCCCCTCCAGAAAATAGACCAAACCCTTGCGGGAGGAGGGAGAAGTATAGCCTTTGACTGTGGAGTAGCCCCCGCCAATCTCCAGCCGGTATCTCCCCTGGAAAGTAGTTCCGGCGCCGAGCGTTCCCTCCAGTCTGCGAAACTCCGTCTGCTTGCGGTAACCCAGACCTAAGTTAAGATATACAGGGCTGTCAAAAAACCAGGGTTCAGTATACTTCAGTCGTGCGGAACTGGCGCCCTCGGATTGGCTTTGCCAGAATAGAGAGAGTTTTCTGGCGGTGCCGGCGATATTCAGCAGATTTATATCCAGCATACCGACCAGACGAGCCGGCTGATAGGTCTCTTCTTTCTTGGGCTGATAGCCAAACGCCCCTCCCAGGCGAATATAGCGACCCTCCTTAATCTGTATTATTAAGGTATCATTGTCCAGGGTAATCTGGGGGTCTTGCGGAAATAATTTCAGCATGCGCAGCCTGCGCAGGGATTCATCCACTTTCTTTTGTACATAGATGTCTCCCTCCTTTAGGACAAGTTCCCGCAAAATCACCTCCCGACGGGTCTTGCTGTTTCCCTGAACCTCCAGGTTATTTATCCTCACCAGCTGACCTTCATTTATCCTGATGCGGAAAGAGAGAAGACCACTGGTATCCAAAGTGAAATCCCCCAACTTAATATCCACCTGGGGATAACCTTTATTCTTGTATTCCTGGTGTAGAAGAATTAGACCGTCGGCAAGCTTTTTACCGTCAAAGCGAGCACCGGTGAAAAGCGAGAGATAATTGCGTATCTCCATATTGCTGAGCAGATAATTACCCTCAATCTGCACCGCACCCAGCACCGACGGCGACCCCTCATCAACCTCAATGGTGAGTAGACCCAGAGCTCTTCCGCCAATATCTGACCCAGCAGTATAACGCCAATTAGCGGATGCAAACAAATAGCCCAAATTGATATATTCCTTTCTCACCTGCTCCAGGCCGGCATCCACCACTGCGGTCTGCACTACATCGCCGGATTTCAGTCCAGAGAGCTCTATTATTTTAGAAGCGGACAATTCCTTTGCCCCCTCAACCTCCACTTTATCTACCAGACAGAGCGGACCTTCCTCAATATCCACATTAAGATATTTATCTATAAGCTCTGTCTCCACCCTGGTTTCCAGGTAGCCCTTAGACGAATACAATTGTTTGACTGCGTCGGTCAGCTCCGCCAGATGGGATGAGTAGGGCTTCTCTACACTCTGGATAACCTGTTCAACCGTCTCCTGGGAGATAAACGATGTGCCGGTAATGCGTAAAATCGGTTCGGAAGATAAAGCGATAGTGACTGCCAGCCAACTGATTATTGTGGCTAGAAGGATATATATGAATATTTTCTGCAAGCGGAAAAACAAAGTTCGTCTCCTTGGCTATCAAAAATAGGCGGAAAAATCCATGCGCACTTTATTTTTTATTTTTAAATCCGGTTGTTTTTCGGCTTCGTAGCCGGCGGTAGCGGTCAGGTATTTGCTAAGTTGATGGCGATACCCGGCGTTAAACTTATGGGATAGACCCTCAGGATGGGTGATAAGATATTTTGAGCCGAAGGCGTTATTGACCACAACTTTCTCCAGAAGATAACTCAGGGTTAGTGTCCCCGACTTGGATACTTTAATAACACTGGCCGGCTGTAGTGAAAAGGTTTTAATTGTGCCATAAAGGTCATCGTCCCACTCCCGAATATAGTTACCCATAAACCCCGCACTCATTGTCAAGCTGGTGATGGGACGATATTTGGGAGTAATTTCCCAGGAAAAAGTATCCAGACGGGAGGTGCGGATAACATCCAAGCCCACTGAGGAATATTTGTTCCACTCCCGACGAAAGTCCGTCCTGGTGGAGAGTTCTACCTGGGGATGAGGCGAGCTGAAGGTGCGCAGAAAAAAGCCCCGGGAAAGATTCCATTTACTCTGGTTGGTAACTGCGTTGTCCAAAGATTCTCTCTCCTCATAGCCTATGGTGGGGCTGAACTTGCTGCTCTGTGGAAACAGGGTGAGGGAATAGCTCTGGTTGAGGGAACCATAGATAGTTTTCTCGCTGAGTCGACTTAAGAACAATAGCACCCTAAAGTGATTTGGGTCAATGCTCTTCTCCTCAGCGGAGATGGAAGTCTCCCAGCGCATCTGGGAGAGCACATTGGTGAGCCAGCTCCGGCTTTCCTTATCGGTCAAGATTTGCGAGAAGTCCAGAGTAGTGCTCAAATAGCCCTCCACATCTAAAATGCGGAAAGAGGCTCCAGTTGGCCGCAGAATACGTATGTATTTAGAGTCTTCATTATCCGGGTCGTAGATGTATTTCCATTCCCCGGGATGGTCGGGGTCTTCAATGCGCCGATAGTCACCATTACCGTCTTCGGCAACCTCAAAGACCTCCTCCCGCTCAAAATCCAGGTCGGAGGAAGCAGAATAGCGCAGGTTGGTCGAAAGCGCCCGTCCCCACGGCGATAGACGCAACTGGGAGCGCACCAGGTCGCTTGCCGTGTCCGCCAGGTTGATGTCAGTGTAATCGGTGGTCTGGCGGGAGTAATTCGCCTGCCAGAAAAACCGCTCCCCGCCAGTGATGGTGAAGGCACTAAAATATTCCTTACCCCGGGAATATTTCTGCCATAGGCAATCCTCTACTGCTTCCTCCCGATTTATACCGTAAGCAAAACTGGTGGAGAGCCAATGCCAGGGGTTAATCTCCAAGCGGGGGCGAATCTTTCGGCGGATGACACCCTTTATCAAACCCAAATAACTCAATTCACCTTTCTTCACCAATTCACCACCGCTTATACCCGGGCGGAAGATGGACAGCTGGTGGTCGGCGTCCATCTGCCAGTCCAGAACTGTGCTGGACAGAGGCAAGTTCTGGCTGCCGTATTCCCAATCTTCTTTGCCAGTCCAACTGTTGGTCTGGGTAAGCCGGCGCAGATTGAACTTGAACATACCGTTAGTTCCCTCACCCCAGACGGTCTTTACGCTCAACTTATTGGCTTGCACCTGGTCGTAGGTAAGACGGAAACTGTGCGGATAGCGCCGTTCCATACTCTGATAACTTACCTCGCTGGTAAAACTATTGGCGCGCGATAATCCCAGCGTCCCTCCCAGTAGTTGCAGAGACGGCTGTCCTCCTCCCTCGCTAGTCTCCCCCTCCATCTCCCATTCCCGGCGAAAGCTGGCTTCCTCCAGTCCCTCAATGGGCATAAATTCAGTTCGGCGGGAGAGCCAGTCAGGAGAGAAAGATAGCTTCCACCCCTTCAGGCGAAAGCTGGAGACCAAATCCATCTTCAAGGCGTAGCCAATGTTGTCATTATCATTTAAAATAGAAAATATGTTGCGGTCCAGGTCGCTTGCCGATAGCTCGGCGTTGAAATTCAGCCAGGGATTGGGATTGTAGTTCAGTATGATATCGCCCAACTGCTGTTTCTTGGGCATAGGCAGACTGACCGTAGTCCTTTCCCAATCGCCCTTACCCTGCCCCACGGGAATATAGTCGTAGCTCTGAGTCTGGGGATTCCACTGGCGGATATAGTCGCCCTTGCCCTCACCGACATAGGTGTAAACAGGATTACCATCAGCATCAAAAACCGGCACCAGGGCTTTGGTGGGGTCGTCGCCGGCGTTGGCAATTATCTTCTTCTCCTCATCGCTCAAGCCCACCAGGTCTTCATTCTTATCATCGGACTCCTGGGTAAAGTAGATGGAAGCACTGAGGCTACGGTCTTTGGTGAAGAAGCGGGCGCCGCTATCAAAAAATGTCCGTTTATAACCTAAATTGGTGTATTCAAACTCCACCACCAGTCTGTCACCTACTTGAAGCGGGCGAAAGCTGGTGAAGGTAATGGAGGGCGAGGTGTAGTCTATGATATAGTCGTTGGTCTCACCGCGGCGCATAAGCTCACCGTTCAGGAAGACCTGTTCGGAGCCGGGAATGACACTTATACCCACCTGCTCAAGGACCGCAAGAAAGTAAGGACCCTGCACGCCGGCAATGGCGGTCAATTCCTGGGTGTAATGCTGACTTTTTGCTCTGGTGAGGGAGAGCATTAACTCCTGCCCGGATATATCTCCGCCAACGGTAACTCCCAGAAGATGTTTATTAAAATTGGAGAAGGCGGTATTTTCCCGCTTGACGACAATGTCACCCAGCTGGGAATAAAATCCAGGACCTTCAATCTTTACATACACTTCGTCAATATCGGTAAGTTCCTCGCTCTTACCCTCTGGAACCAGCGGCAATTGTTCATCGGTGAGCCTGCCTTCTATGTTCAGTTGTCCAACTTCTCCCTGAAAGCGGATGCGCGTGGCTTGGTCCAAGGTTACATTCCCCCCACTCTCCGCAGAGACGGTAAAGCTCTTGGAGCCATTTACCTCCAGCTTTCCACCCTCGCCTCGGCTGAACTTCTCTACGCCGGGTTCCTCAGTTCCCAGTAATTCTTGCAACGGAAAATAGAGGTAACAAACAGTAACCTTATCTCCGGATTCAGGAATTACCCCGGTGAAGGTAAGAGTGCCGGCATCGTAATCCAAAATATAGTCAATATTAATATTGAACTCTAGGTCGTCAACGAAAACTTGCACCGTGCCGATTAACAGATACTTGTGGGGAAGCTGAACGGGACCGGCGGTGCCATCGGCGGTAAAAATATAGCTGATCTTATTGGGTTTGTTTGGTGTGCCGGGAAGGGAGTCATCCTCAGCCAGAGCTGGATTTTGCCAAAGAGAACAGAAAAAGACGATGGACAGAAAGAGCGCTAATAAATATGTAGTAATTCCACTTCCATACAAGAAAGCCCCGAAAGATTTCGGGGAATGACGATAAATGTTATTAACTACACTGAGCAAGACTATTCCTCAGGAACAAAACTCGCCCGATAAATCAAAATACGATGGTTAAAAGTATCGGAGATATATATAGTATTATCCGGGGCGATGGCTACTCCCTCGGGGCTAGCCAGCCCTCCATATTTTCCAGCGTCAATGGTCGTAAGGGGCAAAAGATTCTCATCGGTTAGGAGAACTATTGCCTTGATTCGGTCGACGATAGCTATTAAGCCGTTAGCGTTTGTGGCAATCTGACAGGGAGATTTTAGTTGATAGCCTTCAGTATCTAAACCAAAGGAACAAAGGTAATTCCCCTGGGAGTCAAAGCGTTGAATGCGGTTATTTCCAGTATCGGCGACAAAAATCTCTCCATCCGGCGCCACGGTGACATCTTCCGGCCGGTTGAAAAAACCTTCTCCTGAGCCAAATCCACCCAGGTCGTTCAAGGAACCGCCCAGACGGTCTATAATATGAATCAGGTGGTTGCCGGTGTCTGCGACCAGTAATTCACCATCTCTTCCTACTGCACAACCAGAAGGGCTTTTGAAGGCATTCTCACCACTACTCATCCCCCCCAAAGAGGTGAAACCAAAAGTCCCCTGATACATCCCCTGCATACTGAACTTCTTGACCACGGATTTATCCGCATCAATAACATAAATAGCCAAGCCCTCGTCAACCGCGCAGTCAGTGGGATATAGTAACTTGTCATCCTCCCAGCCGAAGGAACCAAAGGTGAATAGAAACTTTCCCAGACTATCAAAGACTTGAATGCGGCAATTGCCGCTATCGGCGACATAAAGCCACCCCTGCTGGTCAACGGCAAGCCCCCGGGGCTCAATAAACTGACCGTCGCCGTTGCCCCTGCTTCCAAACTGGTCTATATAGAACAGTTCCCACTTGCCCTTAACGGAGGTCCCCGTTCCCCCCCAGGTTAGGGCAAAAACATTGGCAACCAATGCAAGCGCAATTACCGAACATAGTAAAAGGTATCTGGTCATGGTCATTTAGTTAAGAAACCCCTCCTGGAATTGAGGAGGGGGAGATTGAACAGACTAGAAGTCGCCGGACCTAAATATACGGTTAAAAGACATAGGATAGGGAGAAGCGGTTTTCTTTGTCGAAGAGATCACCCTCCGGAACCCGGGCATAATCAAATTCAAAGCCGTAGTAACGCACCCCAAAACCTAACGTGGCACCGGAGATTTCACCGTAGGCGTCCCGGTAATAGCCCATACGAAAGCCGACTATATTGCGATAGAAATATTCAACGCCTATTCTTTGCACTGTCTGCCTAAGTTCCATAGTAACACCATCATCCAAAGCCACCAATTCCTTGGATACATCGGCAGCCACCAGCAAATTGTTCATAGGGTCGTCCATAATCCTATAGCCCAAACCTATTTGCACTCTGCGGGGCAATGGTTCGTCTTGACGGATGTTGGGACCCAGGTTAAGAAAAGAAAGACCGGCATCTAGCTTGCCGAAGGGGAAAGGCACCTTGTAAAGCAAACCCAGGTCAAAGGAGAACGCGGTTACAGAACCAGAACCTCCCTCGATATCCGCCAGGTGTTCTTTGGCAATACGCAGACTACCCCCCACGCCCAGGCTATCCATTACTTTATAACTATAAGATATCCAGGGTGCGAAGCCGTAGGAGTGGATAATGCCGGTGACATTACCCTGGTCATCAGTGGCTTCCGTCTTCCCCATCTCGTGATAGAGAAAACCTATACCAAAAGTGCCGTATTTCTTCGTCGGAAAGATGAAACTGCCGTAGTCGTAATACATGTCAGATGCCCCACCAGCGATAGAACGAGGCTCGTGCATAAAACTGACTTGTTTTTTAACCGCGAAACATAAACCCCCGGGATTATAGTAGGTGGCATTGGAGTCATCAGCCACACCTACAAAAGCCTTCCCCATTCCACTGGGGCGTCCGCCGGGGTCCATCCCCAACCAGACTAAAGCAGTGGTGTAATCCAGGACAGCATAAGCCCCACTGACCAGGAATACGCTGGTCAACAATGTAATGATGGTTACTACGCCCTTGTTCAAAATTTCCCCCTTGTATTTGTCGTAAATTAACTATTAACTATAACCTAAATCGCTCAATCTGTCAACATCTTTTTACCGAAAATATCGCCAATATTGGTTATTAACATATCTCTGACCATCTTAATACAATATCAGATTAAACTTGACACACATACCCGGACTGCATTACTATCAATCATTATTTTCAACAATATCGGAGCTGAAATGTATCCCTATCTACCCCTTGAGGTTTTCGGAGTAAAAATCGGCACTTTTGGCATCTCGGCACTGCTCGGCTTCCTTTCCGCCTGGTGGCTGCTTTATCTGGAACTAAAACGCAAGCACCTGAACACGGAAATGGGCTGGGCGCTCTTCGTCGGAGGGATTGTCGGCGGAATAATCGGCGCTCGTTTTTATTATATTATAGAACACTGGGGCGATTTTTTGACCGACCCCGGTGGTTATATCTTCTCCCGCGGCGGCCTGGTCTGGTATGGCGGTTTGGCCGGGGGAATTATCGTCGGCATAATCATTACTCTTACGATGAGACAACCCCTGATGGCAATCTTTGACGCCATCTCACCATCACTTTGCGTCGGCTATATGTTCGGACGTTTGGGTTGTCAGCTCTCCGGCGACGGAGATTACGGTCCCCCCACCAGCCTTCCCTGGGGTATGTCCTACCCCAATGGTATCGTCCCCACCCTGGAAAAGGTTCACCCCACTCCTGTATACGAGATATTGCTTACCGGCATAATATTATTAATACTCTGGAAGCTACGAAAAAAAGTTCGTCCCGATGGCTGGCTCTTTTCCATATACCTGATGTCCACAGGATTGGAGAGGTTTCTCATCGCCTTTCTGCGCACCGAGTCTCAGCATTTCCTGCATCTGACCAATACACAATATATATCTCTAGTTATGATATTGGGCGGCTTGGTCTCGTTTATATTTCTGGAAAAGAACAAAAATGTCATCATTTCCCCACATCGGGGAAATAAGTGACCAATTAATCTCCTCTGAAATTTAAGACAAAGAGAAAGCCCCGAAGGTTTAAGCTCCTTCGGGGCTTTTTGCAAGTTTTTGCTATTATCTCTGCAGAAGCAACTTCAAATTAGAAATCCCTTGAGGTGAACTGGCCAGGCAAAGATATATTCCGTCTGCCAATCGGTTCCCCTCGGCATCACTTACATACCACTCCAGTTGATGCGTTCCTGCGGTGAGTTCACCGGAGAACAGGGTGGTTATTTTGCGACCGGTCAGGTCGTAGATGTTCACCTCAACAGGAGAGGTTTCGGGACAAGTTAGCTCCAATGTAACCATCTGACTGAAGGGATTAGGGTAAGCGTTGACCAGGGCAAAAACCGGAGGTGGAGCGGTATCAGTAACCTTGGCAGTAGTATAGGCGAATTCGCTCTCTTTCGCCACCATCTCTAGCTTATACTGGTAGGTTTTACCGGTCTCAACCGTCTTATCCAAAAAACTCGCCGGGGACGACCCGACTATCAGATTTTGATTCAGCTTCTGATAGCCGTCATCATTAGAGAGGATAGCAGGTGTAGATTTGTTCTGGTTGGTCACGGCGTCAAATTGCAGAGTGGCTTCCCGGCGATAAAGGTTGAAGCCTAAGGGCGAGAGCGAGCTATCCCAGCTCCAGCTCAGTATCATTCCACCATCTCCCATTGCTGCACTGAGATTGAGAGCTGAATCACTAAAGACTCTTATAGTGAACATATAGCTGTGGGTGGGCATAACATTTCCAACAAAATCATTGACATCAACGGTGACATTTACCTCTTGACCGTGAGCAAAGTCGCCTGGTGGGTCATAAAGCAAATGATAGCATCTGGGGTTTCCGCTGATAACACAGTCTCCCTGCGGGATAGAGCTGCCTTCCACAGCAAAGACCAGAGTGCTCAGGTCCACGCCGGAGAAACTGTCGTTAATGTCATACTCAATATTAGTCGCCGGGTCCACATCCGTTTGGTCAGGTGCCGGGATTTCGTTGTTAACATAGGGCGGAACATCGTCGGGGATAGAGCCCTCATACCAATAGACATCATTGGAGCTATTCCAGGCAGCTAGAACATCCGGATAAACATCCTGGTCCATATCGTCAAAATGAATCATGGTAATGCCGTCGCGCACCCCCCCACCGTCGTCAATGACCCAGCGATTCCAGGCAGTGCCCAAACCGTCAACATTCTCATACCAAACAACAGCATCATTGGTCCAGTCGGCGCAGAGTATATCATCGTCGCCATCCTGGTCAATATCCGCGGTCTCCAACCCCCGCCAGTGGGAGACATTGATGTTGGCAATAGTAATCGGGTCGGCAAAATCGGGCCCGGCATACCAGTAGACTCCTCCCCCGCTGAAGCGACCTATCAGAATATCCATAATGCCGTCGCCGTTGAAATCACCGATGTCTATGTTAGAGAGATTGGTATAGGTTTCGTCAACCAGGTCGTGGGGCGTCCAGGTATCAGTGGAGATGTCCACATTTTCATACCAAACCGGACGAGTATGGTCGCGGACACTCATAATGTCCAGGTCCCCGTCACTATCCAGGTCGTAGAGAACGATATCGTCAAGGTCCCAGGAAGGAAAGCTGTCGTTCACATCGTGATGAATCCAGGTGACTTTATACGGAATCTGTTCATACCAGTCCATCACTTTGTTAATGGTCGCCACCACATCTTTATCACCGTCTTTGTCTATATCGCCGATGGCCAGGGTCTCTGCTCCCAGGATGGTGTCAATATCCGTAGTGTACCAGTGAGTGTAGCTTTCAAATTCCATACCCACAATTTTCGTGGGGTTAAGAGTGCCCACAATCAGGTCAGCAAAAACCGGTTTGTCGTAGACTTTTCCGATAAGGAAATCAATGCGGTCTTGGGTCCAGGAGCTTATTGCATGGCGAGTAAAGCTGGGGAATTCATACCAGACAATTTCAGAACCACTGACTGAACCACCGGCTACTACATCCTTATCACCATCTCCGTCCATATCATCGCAATAGACGCAGTAGGCACTGAGCAGGTTGTCGTCTATCAAGTGCGCGGTCCAGGTTACATCACTCCAGGCCAATGGAGTGAGCATCAAAAAGATAAGCAGGGTTATGGTTACTCTCATCACTAACTCCTTTCACCACAAAAAGTGGTAAAAA
>Ga0315289_10000405_pt1 | contig 67451 bp, 59 predicted proteins | sample YL17G11_40_MG_FD_203452 | JGI IMG/M metagenome (GOLD analysis project Ga0315289, IMG submission 203452) | Sediment microbial communities from Yellowstone Lake, YNP, Wyoming, USA - YL17G11_40 | ecosystem: Environmental > Aquatic > Freshwater > Lake > Sediment | place: USA: Wyoming | collected... | reverse complement strand
TTCCAGGGACTCGTTTTTTGAATGGGTTAAAATTAATTCTTGATCCCTGTTTTTATTGAAAAATAAAGTCACTTATAATAAAGTAATATTAAAAAAGCAAGCCCCTAAATAGCTCCTTGCTTCTGAAAAGCCTGTAACATTCGCATTTCGTGAATGGGGGGAAGGATAAAGCTTCTTTCAACAAATCAAGGCATTTCCACGGACTCGTTTTTCAAACGAATCATACTTAACTTTTAATCCATGATTTTATTGAAAAATAAAGTCAATTATAATGAAGTAATATCAACAAAGCAAGCCCCTAAATGGCTCCTTGCTTCTGAAAAGCTCATAACATTCGCATCCCGTGAATGGGGGATTATATGAAGCTTTTCTCGGCAATCCAAGGCAGTTCCAAGGACTTTTTTCGCAAGGAATTATAATTAGTTTTTGGCTGTTTAATGAATGTGCATACTCATTTGATTCTTTGTTTTGTCATCCTTTTTAGGTTATTCATTTAGTTGATTGAAGAAAAAGAATTAGTTATAAAAGAAATAAAAAGTTAAGACTTTAACTTTGTGCGTTTTCGAGTCATGGAATATAAATCAGACACGATGTTGGTTCTACCTATTACTTTTCAATTGTTCAAATTTTCTAAGCCCCAAATTGTCCCAGCACTGAAAGCAAAACTATTAAAGCTTTCAAGAACGCAATATAATTAGTTGGTGAATAAAGTGGCAGAGAAGGAAAAAAGGTCGCTTAACATTCCTTCTGAGAAATGGAAACAGAACAAGCAAGAAGATAATATAAAGAAGTATGTTTGGTATGCAGGATATGGTTCGAATCTTAGTGAAGATAGGTTTTTGTGTTATATCAAAGGGGGGAAACCAAAGTACGCAAATGAAGAAGGTGCCGGCTGTAAAGACCAAAGCTTACCCTTAAAAGATAAGCCCATATCTATCTATTTTTCACTTTACTTTGCCAAAAATTCTTCTAACTGGGTAGGGGCTGTTGCATTTATTGGAACAAAAGAAAATAAGAAAGGTAAACCTACATTAGGCAGAATGTGGTTGATAACAGAAGAACAATTTAAAGAAATAAGAGCACAGGAAGGTACATCCTGGTATAACAAAAAAATAGAATTAGGAAAAGAAGAAGGGATGTCCATCTACACTATAACCCATTCTGCTCAATTATCATTTGAGAAGCCTTCTGAGAATTATTTAAAAACGATTATAGGTGGTTTAAAAGAAACTTATCCTGAGATGAGCACAAAAGAACTTGTAGAGTATTTACTTGAGAAAGAAGGCATCAAAGGCAAATACACTGAAAAAGAGTTGGCGAAGCTGACCAGCGAATAAGTTCCGTCAAAAATGATATTAGTGCTGGTATGACCCGCACTAAGAGCAAGAAACTTTTGTCCGAGCACGGCATCACAAGTATATTACTAATAATAATATACTGCTAGGCAGAAACATCCGAATATCATACAGTATATTACTATTAGTATAATAGTAATGTTTATATTTTAGAAGGGGTTATATTTTGAAGATGGCTAAAATAACTTTGAATGGGTACCGTTGCGAGCGCTGTGGTCATGAATGGGTGCCTCGTAACAGCAAAGAAACTCCTCATGTCTGTCCAAAATGCAAGTCTCCTTATTGGGATAAGTCGCGCAGTAAGCCCAAAAGCAAAAAATGATTTTGTGATCGAATGTATATTCAAACACTCCCTTGGAAAGATTCGAAGCAACCGCTAAACAATAACTTGCACAATATGTGTAGCTATTTGGCTATGTTTCCTCCAGCTCTGCCAAACTATTTTATCAGAAAGTACTCTGAAGTAGGAGATGTTATTTTAGACCCATTTTCAGGGAGAGGCACAACAATACTTGAGGCCTGCAAATTAAATCGGGTTGGAATGGGAAATGACCTGAATCCATTAGCATTTGTTTTAACAAAAGCGAAAGCTGATGTACCAGAAAAGGGAAGGATTATCTCCAGAATAAAATCACTTAAAGAAGGGTATTCCACCGCATCTGTTGATGTTTCTACTGTGAGCGAAGACATCAAAATGCTCTTTAGTGATTCGACATTATCCCAACTTGTTTTTTTGAAAGAACAATTAGATTGGAAACAAAGCAAGGTAGACACCTTTATCACAGCTACTTTACTGGGAATACTCCATGGTAAATCCAATGGTTACCTTTCCCTTTCTATGCCAAATACTTTCTCAATGTCGCCAAATTACATACGCAAATTTGTTTTTGAACACGGACTTGAGCGACCTAAAAGGGACGTATTTGAATTACTTTCGAGAAAAATTGAACGAAGTTATGAAAAGCCACCAGTAAAAGGCAAGGCCTATGCGCAAGACACACAGTCGATGTCTCGCATTGGAGATTCTTCAGTAGACTTAATTGTAACGTCGCCCCCATATACCAGAGTTATCACTTATGGGAAATACAATTGGATTCGCTTATGGTTTTTGGGCAAAGAAGCTGTTCCGGTTGATAAAAAACTCTTTTTTTCAGAGTCAATTCCTAAATATGTTGATTTTATGGGGGGAGTATTTTTAGAGTTCAAAAGAGTGCTGAAACAAAAAGGAATTGCTGTGTTGGTTATCGGTGACGTGAAACACAGGAAAAAAAATTTTGATTACAATCTTGCACAAATTGTGTGGGAACGTTGTGCGGCCCCAAATGGTTTTATTCTGAAGGAAGAAATAATTGAAGATTCAATTAATTCTAACTCTAAGGTTTCAAAAATATGGGGTAAAACAAAAGGACGAGCCACTGAGATTGACCGCATCATGGTTTTGCAAAAATCATAAAATATTTTTTAGATCACCCCTATGCCTTTTATTTTCTTTTAGATTTAATTGCATCAAATTGGGCTTTGAACCTTACTTGCAGGACTTTTATAAACTCTAATAATTTTGTTAGTTGGGCTCTTGAGATTGGTTGCGAAGAGTCATCACGATACAAAATGTTTTCTTTGTTTTCATCCATCCACAACAACGCAGACTGGATCGCTTCGTTTATGCCATTAAGATTTCTTTCAAGTAGATCGGGGTCATTTCTTGTAATTCCCAAGAATGATGAAGCACCTAACCATGTTTTTGGTTCTTCTGGGTTTTGGCAGTATTTCTCAAAGACAGTATTTTTTATGTGTGGTGCTACGGCTTCGTATTCTAAAAGATTTCTTTTTTGTGAAGTAATGGTAAACCCAGATAAAGATGCAGCCTTTGCTTTGCCGGGGGGTGTCATTGAATAATAATTTGGTCTTACCCTAATAAGCCACCCTTTGCCAAGCACTTTTTGGGTGCCTTTGGCCATTATTTCATTCATTACTCTTTTATGATCTGGATATTTTGTTTCGTACCCTTTAAGCCCCCACCTTTGCTTATTCAGCGCCCAAGTCTCAACAGTCAATTCCCATTCACTAAATTCTACTTTTCCTTTTTCTGACAGTTTGTTCGCGGCAATTAGAACCTCCTCTGATGCAGTAAAATGAACTATGCAATCACCTGGTCCCCTTTTTTTCCTCAGTTAATCCGGAAACAATTTTATACGCTGCATCCAAGAACCCCGCCGTATCCATTTCAGCCGTGGCCAGTTCTTGGAAAAACTTTTGAGTATTAGCTTGATTCTCACCCATTACTATTTTCACTCGCAACCTCTTTAATATTTCAAAGCATTTTAAAGCAAGGAATTCTTTGAATGTCTGTGAAGAAATTGGCAAAGAACCTCCTGTAACTCCGCTACCACGTCCAGATCTAACTTTTTGGGACTCATAGCTTTCAGGATTAATCCAAACAATGTTCTCCCAGATTGGTTCAAAATCAATTATTGTTGGGTAATCAGATCCTCCCTGATGTGTTCTTGCCCCTTCAGGAAGCTCTTCGGCATTTGGAGCATCGGTTCCGCATAATAAAATGTATGGAATTCCCGCTTTGTTAGACCCGCTTGGTGGTTCAACAACTTCTTCCCCAATTTCCAGATTACAAACCGAAACTTGATCGTCATTTTTCCCATATTTTATTCTAACTGTTATTTTGCCAGCATTCCCCCCTGCTGTTAAGGTCGCAGACCTCGTTATTTTTGCTAAATTAACTTCATCTACATATGCCTCATAAAACAAATCCTCTGCTTTGTTGTTTTCCTTATCAATAGGATTTATTAACAACTTTGTTTTCTCTCCTTGCTTTAGCAACCTATTTAATTGCGCGATATCTAATTTTGACAAGTCAACTATTTCAACAGAAATTGAATTTGACTGAATGTCACCATCTTCAGTCTCAAAACAGATTTCTGTTTTACCTTCACTGATGCCTTTAATCGAAGACTCACTCTCATGCTGAACTATACCGATTTTGTCTGCGCACAATACTAATGGAACGCCTTTTACAGGTAGTCGCTTTTCGTTTTCTATTTCATAGCACTTTACTACAAGCGGAATTGTTGTCCCAGTTGCCATTTTTATAAATTGATTTGTTGGTTCAAGCACAATTTCGGTAACTTTTTTCCCCCATCGTAGCGGACCTGTAGGTTCTTTGTCTCCTTCATCGCCACTCGTTCCAGTTGCCCCATTGCTTTCAGTCTTTAGGTTTTCCAAATATTTTTTCATTAATTCTCTTAGTTCATCTAACGTTTTGTTTGCTGTGGAACTATCTTCACCAAAGCTGGCTTTTGATTTTATTTTTTGAATTTCCAAAGCCATTTTTTCTAATTCTTTAGCAGTCCAGTGCTTTAGCGCTCTTATTAATGGGCGGTCTACTAAAGAAGCCCTATCAGGCCCAGTCAAATAATCTTCCGTTATATCCTGGCATTCAAGATAACCGTAAATGAAACCAGATGCAGGCATCGCTACGAGATCCGGTAAACTCCAATTAGATACTATGTTTCGGCTGTTTTTAACTCTTATAACATTTCTTGCGATGTAATGCCCGAATGTTCTAAGGTGTTTATTAGATGTTTTTAGAACTAACTTTCCTGCATTTATTTTTACTTTTTCCTTTGTTTCAGGATCTTCGATGACTGGTGGAATTGTTATTGGTGGGACGTTTTCCAAACCAGGAATTGGTTCGAGCTCTGGCACCTGTAATGGTTTTGTTTCTAATAAATGGTCCCCTTGTTGTACCCAAACAGTTGAAGATTCTATAGTTAATGCTGCTTGAGAATGAGAAACTAAGTTTGTTCCGATGTTGTGAATAGCCCTATTCCGAGACCCAAATGTTCCTTTCCAGTCCAAAATGCCGCTTAGTTGCACAAAGGTAAATCTTTGCCTAGTATTAAAAACTTTTTGGGCGGACACGGGCAGATCTCCAATCTTTAATCCAAATGGAGCGAGTTCTTTGTTAATCACGCCCACTGCAGAAGGAGCATTATATTTTTTCAGTTCTTTTCCTTTTTCATCAGTAAATATTCCTGCTTTGTATTTGAGATAAGGGTCATTGTTTTTGAATCCCCACTTATTTATTTTTTTATTTGCGTAGCCACACATAGTGGCTTCGTTAGAACAACCTCTTACCATGAATGCCTTTCCACCATTCCCATAACCAGCCTCAATATCAAATGACTTTTCTTTTTTCCCGGCAGTTCTACTTGACCAGGTTTTCCATCCTTCAAAATCACCTGGTTCAGCTCCGCCAAAATCTAACACACCCAAACGGTTCTTGTCTTTTGATACAAGCACTATTATTTGTCTTGTGCTTTTTTCCATTACTTCTATTCTGGCATAATGATCCTTGCTGTTTTTTATCAATTCAGGTAATCCATCAACCACAGTTTTGAATTTGGCTGTTAGCTGGTCCAAGGTGGATGCGACATCAATCGATATTTTATCTTCTGGAATAAAATCAACAATTGGTTCTTTTGTGCTTCCCATTTCACGACCCTCAGAAGTTGAACTTTATTTTCTCTGGTTTTTCGAACTTTGTTTTGACTCTTCGTAGTTCCTTGCTGATTGCTGAAAAGATCTTGTCCACATCTTCTTGTTTGTATTCATACATATTTGCATTTGCACAATTACCAATAACCCGGAGCTTTTCAATTACTTTATTGGTTCTTATGGTTGCAAGACGCTCAAAGCGCTGTCTAGGCGTTTCATTAGGAATTTTTTTCTTGACCATAATATATCATTAGTCAGTACATTATTTAAAAATATATCGTTATTCTATTGTCAATAGAATACAGTTTGGAGGTGCCTTTTTGGCTAGAAAATACTTTGGAAACTTTTACACGCAAAAATGTTATCGTGGCAACAAAAGCATTAACCTTGTAATTGGAAGAGAAGATGGACTTAAGCTGGCGAAAGCAATAATCGCAGCTGCGCTAGAAAGAAATCAGTTTGACATTGCGATTTTTGATTATCGCAAAAGCAAAGAAAACAAAATCTATGCTACTGTCACATCTGCTTTGGAATAACCTTTTGCTAACTACTGTTTATTTAATCCTCAATTATTTTTATGAGTTTTTCATAGGTTTCCTTTGCGAGTTTTTTGGCCGCGAGTTCGTTTTTTTTCCTGAATGCGCTTGGTTCTACCAACACGCTTAATGGGACATACTTAAAATTAGTTAGTTTTTTGTGTAGTAGGTTACATCGTTTTGCTAAAAATATTGTTAAATCCTTTTTGAACACGTGTCTAGCAGCAGAATAATAATTTTCGTCAAAAAGCTGTATCATCTTAACTTTCTTATTCTGAATGCGATAGCAAGCCCAATGTAGCGTTTTGACTAGGTTACTTATTGGATCTGCTCTCCTGAATTCTATTTCAATTACTATTGTTTCATCTTTTTTTTCTATATATCCATCAAATTTTATTTGGTATTGGCCCTTTGAGTATTCTATTTCTTCGTTTCTACAGAGTATTCCAATTTTTGTTTCAAGCAAATCTAACAATTCGTCCTTAAAGGTTGTCGTAAAGGTAGTCATCCTTATTTACCCAAGTTGTCCCTTGAAATCTTCAAACCTTGCATTGAAAAACTTCTGGTTGCTGCCTTCTCCAAGGTCTCCTTTTTTGTGCCAGGCATCATCATTCATTTCTTCTATCTTTGCAAGAATATTCTTTATTTTTGTTTTTGTCAGATTTGGCCCGCCCTGGATAGCCACAAAAGGTAGAAGCCTATGCAAAATAAACGGTCCAGCAGGCTTTAACAAAACATAATCTTTTGCAGTATCCCCACAAGCTTTCGGGCACAACTCTTTTACTGCCGCCCAATACAGTATAAGTAAATCGGTTAGTTTTTTTGCCGACTTATAATTTGATTGAATATAACTGTCTTTTGCCAAGTACTTTAGTGATTCCGTCATTGATCTTTGCTTAATCGTTTCATTCTTCTTGGTTTTTTGATTTGGCAAAGTTATCCTTTTATACCAGGCAGTTCCCTTAGTTTTGTTAAGTTTGTCACAAACGTCAACTATTAACTCAGTCAGCTTTTTTGGTTCTCGTATCCCAATAACTTCTAGCAACTCTTTATCCATCTCGCTAATTACATGCGAAAGCAATCTATCTGCCAAATCAGTCCTTACCCCTTTCTGAGTTTTATTGACTATCAGAAACTCTCTTGCCTCTTGCTCTCTGTTAAATCCTTTCAGGACCAAAATAGGGACTGGCATATCACCGTACGATGGTTGAGATTCTAACAAAATTTTCAAACCGCTAATTCGGTGCTGCCCATCGACTAGATATATTGGGTCGTCGATTTTCAGAGTGCTATTGGAATTTTTGTATTCTATATTTTTTTTGTCGCGGATGTTTATTAGAACCGTTTGGTGAAAAATTCCTTTGCACTTAGATAAGTAGTCTGAAAACTTTTTGGAGCGATTTTGGCTAAGATTCCTTTGATATCCCTGCGGGTTTGTAATTGACCAGGAATCAACTTTAAAATTCTCAACTAAATCTTTTGCTTTAATTATCCCTAAATAAAATGGCTTCTCTCCAATTAAGTATTCGATGGCTTTTAGCTCAATCATTTAATCGCCTTACTATAGATTAATAAGCATTTAATTTTTAAATCCATAATTGGGTTACTAAGTTTTTGGTGTCCGTGCATCTCCCTTTAAAGTGCCCCCCAATCCCCCTATCTATCACAGAACACACTATACGGCTTTTTGGGTTATTCCTCTACAGCGTTTCCTTTAACCTTTTCAAAATTGACTCTTACTACTTTAAAACCGACATTGCCTTCTTTTACAGCATAACGAATTTGTTTTTGCGTTTGGGTAAGGTCTGCACTGCCTTTCTTGATATCTAAGAAGATGATGTTTGTAACATCCTTCTGAAACAGTCCCTCAAAAAGAATAAAATCTAAAGGAGAAGTTGGAATTAAAGCGCACAAATCAGCGGGGTTTATCTTTGTCTTTCTAAATAAGGGGAATAACTCTGCGATATGCCCTTCTATGACCCCTCTCTGGCTCAACAGAGCTTTATCAACCTTCTCTTTAATTATTTCTTTTTGGGCGGCAGCAACATCCGACTTTATGTGGCGTATCTTTTCTTTAAGCATTCGCTCTTTACCATCCCACATAGCATATTCGTTCACTAATTTGTTTCTCCAGTTCTCTATCGCTGCATCTGTTTTTAGTTGCCATGCCTCTTTATCAATTTCATATTTTTCCTCAAAAGCTTCTAATTTGCGTAAGGTGTATTCTATTTGCCGTTGTGATTTGGATAACATATCCTTGGGTGGTTCTTTGCCGTAAAAGAGCCTTGAACTATGTAGAGAAAAAATAAGGCCGCAGGAAGGACATTCAGCATATATGTTCTTTGCCGACTTGAGACCGTTAATAAACTCATCTATTGACTCCATTTGATTAGTCACCTTTCAATCGCTTCTTTGACTTCCCTGATGATGCCGCGGGCAACGCGGAAATACGACGTTCATTGTTAGAGGATTTTATTTTTTGGTGGTTTAAAATCTTCGCAAGCAACGTAGGTATTGAAATATCTGGCTGTTCTTTTTTTAACTTTTTAAGCTTCTCTATTATTTCTACCGGGGTTAAAACCGTTAACCCTTTTAGTTTCTTTTCGAGGCGTTTAAAATGTCGTGTATTCCAGGTTATTACATATTTCATATCATTCTCTGCAATGGTATGCGCATGAATTGTATCACCGGCAGTAGTGCGAAATTTTATCGCCGTTTCTGCTAAGGTATCAATAAGATCTGTGAAAGATTTTCGACCACTGATAGGCGGTAAAGGGCCCAGCTTATTTTTCCAAGTTTGCTTTGCCCTATAAAGCAAGGAATAAGTTTTATCCTTATTTTTTGTTCTTCTAATCATTGCTGATGCTAACTCCAAAAAGGTAAAAATTGAAGTATAAAATCGGAGATTATTATCCTTGTTGTCCAGAATAAACTTTATGAATTTTTTAGATTCTTTATGTTTGCTTTCGCTTTTAATTTCCGAAGAAATAATAACATCTGAATCAATATATACAAGAATCGGCATTTTATCAGTTCTCCGAATAAAAAGTGACCCGTGTTCTTCTTTTTGCCGGTGCCCTGGCCATGAATGAAATCTTTTTCCCACCAGCTTTAAAGGTAATTCGTTTCTTAACCTTTTGTCTAGTTAGAAAACTAACCTTCTCGACCATAACAAGTTACCCATCATTATATATTTATTCCAACATATTATGAAGACAAAATAGTTTATATTTGTTAGTTTTTGTTTAAACCAAAGTTTTTATCAGTGAAAGAAATAAAAGCAAAAAGGCATAGTTCTTTTTACGGATTTTAAGGCAATCCTTAAATAATAGTTTAGCGTATTATTTGTATAATGATTTGTTGGTTTAGAATGGCTTGAAGCCGAAGCCAATGCCAAGGCAATAAAACAATGATTAAGGTTAAGGTTGTCAGTAGCTAATGACAGCGTCTGACCCGCAATTTTTTTATTTTTTTATAATTTGAGAAAAACTAATTGTTATATGGTATTGATTATGGATATTTAGTCCATTTTTTATCCCTTATAGTACTGTTTTTATATGTTCATGCGCACGCCCATGACTCCCGTAACTCATTTCAATAAAAGGGGGGTTGTTAATAATCAATTCGATTATTTTTTTCATTCATTCACCGGGTTGGTTGGGCGCGGTTTCCCAGTACGCCAAGCCATTTGCTCCAGTATCACAAACCCACCCAGAACCACCTTGTCCAATAAAAATACAATTTTGTGAATCACAAGCGAAAGCACCTCTTATGTGTCCAGGATATAATAAATTATATTTATGTCCTCTGCTTGTCATCCAACTATCCACTGCTTCTTTTTGATCAAAGAGTGTTGGTGCGCTATACCCAAATAGATTATCAGCAAAACTGTTTGTAGGATATGTAAGCCCAAAATTAGATGCATAATAACCCGCACAATGCCCTTCGGGGTCAGGGTGGTCAAAATAATCCCTTTTCGTTATGTCTTCTACTTTGTATTTAGCTAATTCGTAAATTTTATCATTCCATTCAATGGTTGAAACTCCATTTTCTTGTCTGAGTTGATTTATGTAAATAAGTACATCTTGGGATTGTTCTTTAGAACTTTTTGAGACTTCTGCAGTAATATTTTCAGTTTTATCAGTTATTGTTTTTAACATATTGGCAGTGCTTGCTAATATTAACCTGTCATTTAAATTGCCTTTATTTTGGTCGGGCAAATTAGAACCTAATAATGCATTGTTAAAAAAACTTGTAATCCCTACTTTATCAAAAATCTTCGCTGAAAACGCTTGCGAGGCATAAAAAGAAATTAACAAAACAACCAAAACAACTAATATTTTTGTTAGTTTTGCTCTTTTGTAAAGTAATTGTTTAATTAACCATAAGATAATTACTAAGAAAATTATTGCTAAAATTAAATTTTCTTTAAAGTAGTCCGCAAAGTAAAGACCAAAACCAAAAAAGCTCACTATAAATAAAATAATTACTTTAAAAAAAACATAATGCAAATAATCGAATAAGTAATAAATCCAGCTCTTAAATTTGTGATTGAACGGAGTTGCTTGCTTTCTTGGTTCATTTTCTTGCCAATAATCCTGGCCATGCATCGGAATTTTTTGCCCTTTCTCGTACACCGTATAATGTGCCGCTGAATCTTTAAAGTACTTCTTCATAAACAGTATTTTGAACGAAGTTTTTTTAAAGCAAAAATAAGCTTTAAAACAAGGGCAACTACTTAATTGCCTTTGCTTTAGTGAATGAAGTAATGATAGAAATGCAGCAGGCATAATATAAACCCTCACAAACGCGACGCGGCTTTTCAAGGTTTAAATAAAGTTTGTTAATGCTTTAAGTTAAAGGCGCTTAAATGACTAAAGTAAAAATAATGATTATTTCGCCTGAAAAAGAGGCAAGGCAGTTGTACAGGTTGATTAAAAGGCATTCAAGGGAGTTCGGAGACCGTTTTTGTAAGAATCACGCAATAAAAATAACCCGCAAAGTATATGATGCAATAAAGTCAAAGAAATTCAGTGAAGCCAAGCCATTGTTAATTAAACCAATTAGATTAATTCATGAACAAGAAAAGGATTACTTGAAGGAAAAAGCAATGGAAACCAGGAAAGAATGGCGTGAATTAGAGCCTGAACTAATTGAATTCATGAAAAAAACAATGGAAATCCCTAAAATTGAGAAATCAACCTGTAAGTTGATGATTGTTGTGAGGAATGGAATGTATAACCCGAAAGCGAGGGAAGTTTATTTGCGCGCGAGCAACAACATTAAAGACGTTTGTAACGGTATTTTTCATGAATGGTTTCATGTCAATTACGTTTTATTGAAAAGAAAACCGTTTCCTGAAAGAAATAACTTTAATGCCTGGTTATTATCCGAGATTATCATGGCTTTAGTGAATGATGAAAAGCCAATCAAGAAAATTTGGCCTGAAATGGCTGGCAATTACAACCCTGAAACAATTCCTTTCATTAAAAGCATGAAAAAACTTTGGTTGAAAAGAAAAAACTTCCAAAACTTCCTTGAAACCGCTTACCCCCGCCTGGAAAAACAGAGTCAAAGCAATGGCAAGAAGTCGCCTGCCTTTATAAACTTCAAGCTGGACACGGCATAGGCAGGTTTTATTAATTTGATTGACGTGATTTTTTTATGAAGAAACAAGTAATGGTTTTATTTTTTGTTTTATCTGTTCTTTGCCTGCTTTTGTTGTCTCTTTCGGTTGCAGCGCAGGAAACAGCGGATGCAACAGCGCAGGCAGCACAGGGCGGCTTTGAGGAAGGCTTGGGCGCAGCCATAGGGATTATTTTAGTGGTTCTTTTCTTCACGGCAGTGATAGCTGTTGCAGTTTTCATTTTGCTTAAAATCTTCAAGTTATTAGGGTTTAGGGCTGGCGAGAAAAAAGAAGGAACTATTGTAGAGAAAAGAAAGCTTTCTGCCATTATGTTTACTGACGTTAAAGGCTATAGCAAGGAGATGGGGAAAGACGAGGAAAAAACCTTGAAGAAAGTATTGAGGTACGAGAAAGCCATGAAAAGCATAATAAAGGATTATCAGGGCAGGGTTGTCAAAACTGTCGGGGACTCCATTATGGGTGATTTTGATTCTGCAGTGAACGCAGCCAAATGCGCTATTGAGATTCAAGACCTTCTGAGGAAAGAGGATATCAAGATAAGGATTGGGATTCATTTAGGGGATGTAGTGCACAGGGCAGGGGATGTTTTCGGTGACGGAGTTAACATTGCAAGCAGGATTGAAGCCATTTGCGAGCCAGGCGAAATATACATCTCTGAAGACATGTATAACCAGGTGAGAGGCAAAATTCCAGTCCAGTTTGAGAGTCTTGGCAGCAAGAAACTGAAAAATATAGAAAAACCCCCTAAATTGTACAAAATCGTTTAACCAAGGCAGTTATTTTTGAGTGTTTTTGTTATGTTACTCAAATAAGTGTATAAACTGGTGTGTAACACAACAAAATGAGTAACATAAAACTCCGGAAAACTGATTTTTATCAAAAAAGCCCCTAATGCATTGAATCAAATACCCGAAATCAAAGCAATGGCAGGGGCGGCCTTCTGCTACTGCAAAAGTTTGTTTCAAGGCGAAACAACCATGCATTGTGCTTTGATTCTGTCTTTTTCTATTTCCTTAAAGTCTTTATCAAAGAGCTTGGTTGGATAGATTCCTGTGAAGCAGGCAGTACAGAATTTGCTTTTGTCTGATGTTTTTTTGCCAACCCCTTTTATTAGGCTGTCAAGCGGCTGGTAAATTATTTTGTCTGCGCCAATTTCTTTGGCAATATCTTTTTCTTGCTTGTTGCTGGCAATGAATTCTTTTTTTGTCTGCATGTCAATGCCGTAAACGCAAGGGTATTTTAATGGAGGGCAGGTTACTGCAAGACATACTTCCTTGGCGCCTGCATTCCTTACCATGTTGACTATTTCTCTTGAAGTGGTTCCACGGACAATGCTGTCATCAACCAAAAGTATTTTTTTGCCCTTGATTTCACTTTTTATTGGATTGAGTTTTTGTCTGACTGACGCCTGCCTTGATTCCTGAAGCGGCATGATAAAAGTCCTGCCAATATAACGATTCTTGACCAGGCCTTCACGATAAGGCAGTCCCAAAACCGAGGCAAGCGTTATGGCTGCCGGCCTTGCGCTATCAGGCACTGGAATGACTACGTCTGCCTTGATGTTTTTCTTGATGACTTCTTTTGCTAATTCTTCGCCTAACCTTAATCTGGCTTCATAAACATTAATGCTGTCCATGACTGAATCAGGCCTGGCAAAATACACCCATTCAAAAATGCAGGGAGTATGACTTGCCTTCTGAATCAACTTATTGAATAATTTTCGCGGCGCTTTAAAAACCGGTTCTTGAATAAAAATTGCTTCGCCTGGCGCGACATCGCGTTCAACCTTGTATCCCAGGATGTCTAATGCTGCGCTTTCAGAGGCAAACGCATAACTGTCATTGCCTTTTTTGCCAAAAATTAATGGCTTGATGCCGTGAGGGTCGCGGAAGGCAAAGAGCCCTTTATTTACTATAATGCCTACTACCGAATAACTGCCCTGCACTTTCTTGAAGACGTTGGCAACTGCAGTGAACACAGTGTCAGGCGAAAACTTGTGCAAGTCATGCCTTGCCAGTTCATCGGCAAAAACATTCAGGATAACCTCCGCGTCACATTGTGAATTGATGTGACGGAAGTTTTTTTCCTCCAAGATTTTCTTTAATTCAATGTAATTAGTTACATTGCCGTTATGCGCCATGGCAATGCCTAAAGGCGAGCTAACATAAAATGGCTGTGCATCTTCTGCACTGCCTCCGCCTATTGTTGGATAGCGGACGTGCGCTATGCCAAGACTGCCTGCAAGCCTGGCAATGTGTTTAGGCTTAAAGATATTTTGAACCAAGCCCTGTCCTTTCTTTAAATGAAATTGTTGCGTGCAAGTAAGTATTCCAGCTGAATCCTGGCCTCTATGCTGTAATGAATTCAAGCCAGTGTAAAGTTCATTGACGACATTAGTCATGCCGCAAATGCCTAAGATTCCACACATTAACTCGCCTAATCCCAACCAATATTAAGATTAACCTTAAAGTTTAAAGCACTATCTTAGAGAAAGGGCTTTGCTTTTCAGCAAGCAGACTAGGTTTTTTAACTAGTTTGAAATATATAATTAGTAGGAGTAGTTGGCTGCAGTTATCGCTTCCCAGTGAAGTGAGGAAGGTCTGCCCACTCAATTAAAATAAAACCAGGAATGGTTTCCTTCGGAACAGAAACGATACCTGCTTCAAGCAATTAATGATGTGAAGAACTGAAAGCTTGAGGATTTGGATGAAACGGCTGAAGGTAGAGTGCAACTCCTTTAATGGAGGCTTAGACGAATACTGCTAATACAAAAGGCAGCCTATAACCGACTACTCCACTTACTCTTTTTTCCTTTTTCTTTTGATACGAACTACTTTTCTTTTCGGAAAAAGAAAAGGAGTTCAAAGGCTTAATCCACGCTCGGGATTTGCCGAGCACTGGCTACTCCACTTTTACTTGTTTTTTCACCCAAAAACACAAATTTATTAACTAGTTCTGCCAAGGTTTCTTTATGGTTGGAAAAAAGATTCGCAAGAGAATTACTGTTGCCAGGAAAATGCTTGGCAGGGAAAGGCCTATTTTTGTCAAGGTTCCAATGCCTAGAAAGGAAGCAAGGAAGATTGCAAGGCTCAGGAGAACTGCTGTAAACTATCCGTTTAAGGTAATTCCTGTAAGGACTTCATTGACTCCTGATAAAATGATTGAAATCACTAACAGGACAAGGATTACTGCCAGAGACCCAAGCACTGGAAAAATGACTTATTATGATGTTGGGCATAGGCTTTTGGCCAACACTGTTTTGAATGAACTAAAGTTAAATGAAAAGGAAAAGAAGCTGTTGCATGAATTCATGGGTTCTGTCTGGGGGCCTAGTGAACTGCCTAAGACTGACAGGCGTTATAGGCCACTGAATTATTTTTGGGTTGCCGGCGTTAACATGATTAAAGAGCGTGGCTTGAATAGAACCAAAGAATTATTGAACCAAATGAATGAATTAGTCACAGGCATCAGGCATGCTTTTGCTACTGAACATAATAAAAGGCGTGACTTAGCGACGCAGGGAAAGAAAGTGGTTTTGCCTGTAAGAAACGACTTGTTCAGCAATCCTGCGGCAACCATTCAACAGCATTGCATTCAATTCCTTGATGCCTTGAGGGACCCAAAGTTTGCTACAAAACGCGGTTTCACGATTTACCTTGAGGAGCTGGGCCTTGAAGATTACGCCAAGGTTACAAAGTTTTTTGAGCAACTTCACGGCAGAGAGCTTGAATAGTTGAATTTTTAAATAATTGCTGCTTTTATATAATAGAATTCTGTATTCTGTAAAGGGGTTCTGAATGCCTTTAACAAAGGAAGTCTTGAGGAAAAGGTTCGCAAAGGACTGGAAGAAATTCTATCAAGTAAAATACTTAGAGGAACAAGGCTTCAAGCGAAGGACCTGCAAGAACTGCGGCAATCACTTCTGGTCAATTGAAGCAAGGGATGTTTGTTCTGACAGTACTTGCGTTGGCTATAAGTTCATTGGAGAAAAATACTCGAGGAAAAAGCTCAGCTATACAGAGACTTGGGATGCTGTAAAGGATTATTTTGTTAAGACAGGGCATGCTTACGTAGAGCCTTATCCAGTCGTTGCTAGATGGAGAGACGACCTTTATTTTACTAATTCCAGCATTGCAGACTTCCAGCCTTACGTGGTGAAAGGAGAAATAGAGGCTCCTGGAAATCCATTGATTATAATGCAGCCATGCATTCGCTTTCCAGACATGGCTCAAGTCGGCGTCAGTGGAAGGCATCATACTAATTTCGTAATGATTGGACAGCATGCCTTTAACACCCCAAAAACCGGGTTGTTTTATTGGAAGGACCAGGCTTTAGAGCATGACTTTACTTTCTTGACTAAAGTGCTTGGCATTAAGCCTGAATTAATCAGCTTTAAAGAAGATGCCTGGCTCGGAGGAGGCAATTTCGGTGCCTGCATTGAATATTATGTTGATGGACTGGAATTAGGCAATTGCGTTTTCATGCAGTTCGAGGAAACAAAAGACGGCAAGGGAAAAGAGCTTGAGACAAAGGTTATTGACATGGGAGCAGGGCTTGAAAGGTTTGCCTGGATAACCCATACCCTGCCTAACAGTTACGAGGTTGCCTTCGCCCCGGTGATTCAGGAATTAAAGAAAATGACCGGAGTCAAGGTTAATGAAAAGCTGTTAATGGATTATGCTAAATTGTCAGGCAGCCTGGTGTTAGATGAAGTGAAAGACTTAAAGAAACAAAAAGAAGTAGTGGCAAAAAAACTTGGAATGAGCGAAAAAGAATTGTTTGATGAATTAAATCCATTGTTTGCAGTGTATGCCATTGCAGACCATTTGAAGACTGTATTGCTTGCAATGAATGACGGTGGCCTGCCATCCAATTCAGGAGGCGGGTATAACTTAAGGTTATTGCTTAGAAGGGTTTTCGGGTTCAAAGACGAGTTTGAATGGGACTTGGATTATGGCAAACTAATCAATGCCCATATTAATCTCTTGGCGCCGGTATTTCCAAGGCTTGCTTTAACCCAGACCAGTTTTGAGACTGGAACCGATGCCTTGCATAGAATGCCGGAGCTCGTAGTGAATGTCCTGGAATTGATTGAAGAAGAAGAAAAAAAGTATAAGAGTAATTTAGAGAAAGGCAGGGCAAAACTCGTTTCAAGGATTCAAAAAGCAAAAAAGGAAAAAAAAGACATTCCTGTAAAGGAATTAATTACATTGTATGAAAGCAATGGCATTCCATTGGAAATGGTTGAAGAAATTTCCAAGGAACAGGGCTTTAAATTTGAAAAGCCTGAAGACTTTTATGCTTTAGCCCAAAAATCAAATGAGACAGTGAAGGAGGAAGAGGCAAAGGCATGGGATGTAAGCAAGTATGCCAAAACAAAGCAGTTGTATTATGAAGACCAGACACTGGATGAATTCGATGCAAAGGTGTTAGGCATTGAAGAAGAATGGCTGATTCTTGACAAGACTTGTTTTTATCCTGAAGGCGGTGGGCAGGCACCTGACACCGGGGTTATTAACGGCGTTCAAGTGACTGACGTCCAAAAGATTGATGGAGTAATACTTCATCAAGTGGAAGACATTGATAAGTTCAGGAAAGGACAGCAGGTAATGGCCAGGATTGACTGGGACAGGCGCTTTAGGATAATGCAGCATCACTCTGCAGCTCACCTGCTTAATTCTGCTGCAAGGGAATTGCTTGGAAGGCATATCTGGCAAGGCGGTTCGGCAAAGTCATTTGATAAAGCTCATTTGGACTTGACTCATTATAAGAAAATAAGCGAAGTTGAATTAAACAAAATTGAATTTCTTGTGAATAAGAGGATTTCAGAGGATTTGCCTATTGAGATTAAATGGCTGCCCAGGAATGAAGCTGAAAAGAATTACGGCTTCAGGCTTTATCAAGGCGGCGCAGTGCCTGGAAAAAGCCTTAGGATTGTTGCGGTTAAGGGAGTCGATGCAGAAGCCTGCGGCGGCACTCACTTAAACAGCACTGGGCAAATTGGCTATTTCAAGATTTTAAAGCGTGAAAGCATTCAGGACGGCATTGAAAGAATCATTTATGCATGTGGATTGAATGCGGTTCAGGCAATGCAGGAAAAAGAAAAACTCGTTAAGAAAATTGCTGAAACTTATGGAGTTCCAGAGCTTCAGGTTAGCGAGGCAAGCCAACGTTTTTTCAGTGAATGGAAAGAGTTAAAGAAAGAGATTCATGCATTGAAAGAAAAAGTCTCTGATGCTTTGGTTGAGAAAGCTATCTTGACTTTAAAGGGTAAAAAGGTTTTCGCTCAATTCATTGAAGGCACTTCGCCTGACACTGTTTACCTGACTGCCAATAAAATGATTAAGAAAAGCCCTGAATTATGCATTGCCTTGGCTACCGGCAGGCCTGAATCCCATGTTCTAGTCATTTCAGGGCAGAAAAGCTCTGTTAATGCAAAGCAGTTGCTTGAAAAACTATTAAAGGAAGCAGGCGGTAGCGGCGGAGGCTCTGAAAAAATCGCTAAAGGAACTACCCCAAGCCCTGAGAGAATCAAGAAAGCATTGGAAAAGATTCAGTGATTTTATGATTGAACCTGGCTTTGATGCCATTCCTGGCAAGTGGCAGAAAAGATGGGATGCTGAAAAGATTTTTGAGGCAAACCCTGATTATTCAAAGGAAAAATTCTTTATCACAGTGCCTTATCCTTACATCTCAGGCAGCCTTCACATCGGTCATGCGAGAGTGGCAATCGAGGCTGATGTTTTCAGCCGCTTCCAGAGAATGAACGGCAGGAATGTATTGTATCCGATGGCGTTTCATATCTCCGGAACTCCAGTGTTAGGAATTTCCCTTGCAATCAAGAACAGGGACCTTGAAAAGATAGAATTATACACGTCTTATGTAAGGAATTATGTTTCTGACGAAAAAAAAGTCAAGGAGATTGTAGCTTCTTTTGAGGAACCGCAAAAAATCGTGGATTTTTTCATACCTAAGATGGTCAGCGAGTTTAAGACGCTTGGGCTTTCAGTTGACTGGAGGAGAAGCTATACCTCAGGCGATTTGGAGCACCAGGCATTGGTTGAATGGCAGTTCCTGGACTACAAGGATAAAGGTTATCTGGTTCAGGGAAAGTATCCCTTACTTTTTAGCCTATCCTTGCAGAATGCCGTCGGGGAAGACGATATCCAGGACGGAGACATTGACCCTGTAAGCATCCAGGAATTCACTGCAATTAAATTCAAATTTGAGGACGGTTTTTTGTTGGCAGCGACCCTCAGGCCTGAAACAATGTACGGCCAGACTAACATGTGGGTTAATCCTGAAATTGATTATGTTAAAGTCAAAGCAGGCAATGAATTCTGGTTTGTTTCACAGCCATGCGCTGAAAAGCTTGGATGCCAGGACAAGAAAATTGAGGTAATCAAGAAAGTGCCTGGAACTTACTTTATTGGCAAGAACTGTTTTGCCCAGTTTGTTGAAAAAGATGTTATTATCCTGCCTTCAGTCCACTGCGACCCTGAGATAGGCACAGGCATAGTAACCTCGGTTCCAGGCGACGCTCCATTCGATTATATTTCTTTGAAGGAATTGCAGGACTCTAAAGCTGAATGCGAGAAATACGGCTTGTCATGGGATGAAATAAAGAAAATCAAGCTGATTCCGATAATCAAGTCAAAAGGCTACGGCGATTTTCCTGCAGTAGAGATATGCAAGAAAATGAAGATTACCAGCCTGTCACAGAAAGATAAACTGGTTGAGGCAACCCAGGAAATATACAAAGCAGGATTCCATACAGGCATCATGGCATCCATTTGCGGCCCTCATGCTGGAAAGCCTGTTGCACAGGCAAAAGAGGCAATGAAGAAAGCATTGCTTGACGCTAACAAGGCGATGGTCTTTTATGAGACATCCAGGCCTGCTAAGTCAAGGGATGGAGGCAGGGTAATTGTCGCAATAATCGACAAGCAGTGGTTCCTTGACTTTAATTCAAAGGGATGGAAGGAAAAAGCAAGAACCTGCCTTAAAGGCGTTGAATTATGGCCTGAAAAATACAGGAAACAATTCCTTGACGTGTTTGACTGGCTTGATAAGAGGCCTTGCGCCAGAAAAAGAGGCTTGGGAACAAAACTGCCTTTTGACAAGGACTGGGTGATTGAGTCGCTTTCAGATTCAACGATTTACATGTCTCTTTACCCGATAATCCACTTGATTAGGAAAAACAAGCTGGCTAAAGAACAACTGAATCCCGATTTCTTCAATTATGCCATGAATTCAAGTGGTGACTTGAAACAGGTTTCCAAGTCAACTAAGGTTCCTGAAAAAGCCTTGCTTGAGTTGAATAAGGAATGGAGCTATTGGTATCCGTTTGACCAGAGGCATACCTTCACTGCCCATTTATCCAATCACCTTTCTTTCATGATTTTCGCTCATGCTGCAATGTTTGACAGGAAGCACTGGCCTAAGAGAATCTCTTTCCATGGAATGGTCATCTCAGGCGGGGAAAAAATGTCCAAAAGCAAGGGCAACGTGATTACCTTGCTGAGTGTCAACAAGGAATTCGGGCCTGATGCATTGAGGGCATTCATCTGCAATTCAACAAGCGTTGAAAGCACTTTTAACTGGGAGTCAAGCCAGGTCGCGTCAATGAAAAAGCACTTGTTTGAATTGTTTGAGTTGATAAAAAACATTGAATTGAACAAGAAGGATTCAAATGACTACAGGAAATACGCTTCATTCATTTCAAAAACAGAGAGAGCAATAATGGACGCAACAAAAGCAATAGAGAGAATGGATTTGAGGAATTATTCTAAAATTGTCTTGCACGACATGCTGAACAATTACAAGAAAGTAAAGAATTTGGCGAATGCTTCAGACCTTCCTTCAATCAATGGCTATGTGGGCGCTAAATGGGTTAAGCTGCTTTGCCCGCTAGTGCCGCACTTGGCTGAAGAGCTTTGGAGCCTTGGAAAAAACAATGGTTTTGCCAGCCTGGCAAGCTGGCCTGAAGCTGACGAGAAAGCAATTGACTTGAAGACTGAAAAGATAGAAGCGGTTGTTTCAAACCTGAGGCTGGACATAATCAAAGTCCAGGAGCTGGCAAAACTCAAGAAAGTCTCTAAAGTCAAGGTGTTTGTTTCGCCTGAATGGAAGTGGGATGTGCTAGAGATAATGAAAAAGGCATGCAAGGAAAAGCCTGATTTCAAGGTTGCAATGAATGCTTTGATGGCAAATGAGGGCATGAAAACGCATGCAAGCGAAATCCCTGCGCTGGCAAAGACAGCCATCTCTCGTTACGGCGAGTTGTTGGAACTTGAAAAGTTCAATGAATTCTCTGTCCTCAACGAGTCAAAGAAAACCCTTGAAAAAGAGTTTGGGGCAATGGAAATAATAAAAGCCGAAGAATCAAAAGAACCAAAAGCGAAAAATGCATTTCCTGGAAAGCCAGCAATACTAATTGAATGAAAGCTATTAGGTTATTCTTCTTTTTTTCTGGAGAACAAGAACAATATTGCTCCAACAATGATTAACATCATTAAAGCAGGGTTATTGAATAAAATACTTGGAACAGCTGAAACAGTTTCATAAACTATTACCGGGGCTTGCGGAACTACTTCTACAGGCGCTTTAATGCCGCGAGCAATGCTTGAAGAAGCCATGCCTATAGCTAAAGCAATTGCAAACCCTGCTCCCATGGCACCCAAGCCTGCTAATGGCAATGAACCTAATTTCTTTAGCAAGCCAAGCAAGCCTACTTTTTTTTCCTCTGGTTTAGCCCTTGCCTTTAGTTTCTCTTTCTCAGGCACTGGTTTCTTGACTTCTTCTTGCTTTTTTTCCCTTTCAGCCTTTATTTTAAGTTGCTCTTCAAAAGCCTTGGCTGCCTTAGCATATGCTTCTCTTGCTTCTTTCGTAGCGCCAACTTTAGGCGCTTTAGCTGCAATGCGCGCACGCATTTCCTTGAAAGCTTCTGATGCTTTCTTATAAGATTCCCTGGCGCTCTCTAACTCTTCTTTGGAAACACCTGGCTTTAAACTAATTTTCTTGAAAGCCTCGGCTTTTCTTTTGAGATCCTCGTTTGCCCTAGCTAATTCTCTCGCTGTAAGCACAGTGCCCAATACCTCTTCAGGCGGCAAAGGAGCGGTTTTTTTAGCAAGATATTTTACAATATACTCGAAGTAATCTCTCTTGAGTATTCCCTTCAATCCCTGCCTTTTAAGACCTATTCGAACGAATCCTTTCAGTTCTTCTTCAGAGAACTCTTTCCCACCAGGCTTTGGGGCTTGCCCGCTAAACTGTGGGATTTTTCCGCCAAACTTTGGGGACCTCACCATAAGCGGCAATATGTTATCGCCTACTCTCTCAAGATACCCGTACAGTGCACGGTCAAGCACAAACATTGCTTCTTTAGGCAAAGGATACTTCAGCTTGCCTGTAATTAAATACTTTTCTAAAAGCCCTTCTCTTTCTAATTCAGCCAATACGTTTTTTGATTCTTCAGCCAAACGCTTTTGCTCTGCAGTCCACTTTCTTTCAATCGCTTCGGACTCCAATGTTTCGGCAAGTGATTTTTCAAGCCATTCCGCATACCTGAATTTCTCCTTAACAGGAGGCCTGGGCATCCAGCCCTTTCCCTTAGGCCTCTTTACGGCATAATCTGAAACAAAACCGAATTCTTCCTTGCTTAGTGTCCCAGTCAAACCGCGTTTTTCTAAAACACCGCGAACAACCCTGTTTATTTCTTCTTTAGAGAATGTTTCTGCTCTTGCAAGCCTTCCTGCGCGCAGAACAGGCCTACGGAAAGCGACTCTCAAGCTTCTAACAACCTCATCGCCAACGCCAACCAATTCACTTCTTCGCTCGGGCGTCAATAAAATTGGCCTTGGCATTTGCCTGGCTTCCGCAGGAAGCATTGGCTTGGGCAAAACGCTGGCTATTTCTTTAAAGTTAATTGCTGCTGTCTTGAAATTTTTTCCTGAAACGCTTACCAGCGGGTAAGCAATTCCAAAGTATTTCTTTATTTCTCTAACCAACGACTTTGTTCCCAAGGATAAAGGCTTGAAATATCCTGCCTGGTAATCTGAAACTAATCTTGTGGTAACAGCATCCAAGGTCATTTTAACAAGTCTTGGCTTAATTACTGGCCTGACAGGCCTTATTATTCTTTCGCGCTTTCCTGCGCTAACCAAAGGTAATTCTTTTGGAATCGGCATGGGCTTGCCGGTTTCGGCAGGCAAATATTTAATCTGGTTTAAAAGACGCCTTGAAATTAAATCAACCTGCTCTGGAGAAAGAGCCTTAAAGGATTCTCTGGACTTAACCAGTATTTTAATACTCTCAACGGACACAGGCCTGCCTTTTAAATCCCTCATCATGTCTTCTGCCAGCGGCTTCCATTTAATTAAAGCAAGTTCTCTTGGAATCGGCATGGGCTTGCCAGCTTCAGCTGGAAGAAGCTTTTGAGCCATAACTTCCCTTGGCTTTGCAGGCACTGGAGCTGCTGCAAGAATTGCTTGCTTAAGCACTGAAGGGATTCTCGGTACAGCCGCTTTCAATGCTGCCCTGAATTCTTCTTTTGAAAGCACTTTTGTATATTGATATGGATAGGTTTTCTTGAAATATGAAATCAAGTCATTAACAAGCCTTTTTCCCTTTAATGATGAAGGCTTGAACTTTCCAGCCTGCGCATCCCCCAATATTTGTTCAACCGTAGCCTGTATTACTGTTCGCCTTATCGTGGCTGGCGCTTTTTCAGGCATTGGCTTTTTTTCTGCAATAGGAGGCGCTGGCTTTGGCACTGCAGGTTTTGGCGCTTCAATAGGCTTCGCGGGTTGTGGCTGGGCCACTGGCTTATGCAGTTTAATAATTTCCCTGCGAATGTCACTGGCAAGTGTTGTTATTGCATGTTGCGTGAGATCAGGGTTGTTAGCATGAATATAATCCTCTAGCACCCTAAGGGATGGTTTTTTAGTAAAAAGTCCACGCAAGAAACTTGGCTTTAGACGCCCTTTTTTATAATCATCAATTGCTTTTTGAATCATTGGCTGAGCTTCCTCTGTATAGCCGCGAATTGATCTAGTCCCAGGAAACCTTGGTTTTTTAGCCATGTTATCACTTAATATTATGGGATTAAGACTATTTAAAGATTCATTCAGAAAGCATAAATAAAGGGCTACATTCTTTTTAAAGGCTTTATTCCGAGCAGGCTGAAGGCATTCTCCAAGACTACCGCAATTGCCTGGATTAATTGCAGTCTTGCAGCTCTCACCCCAGGCTCTGCTTTAAGCACTGAAAGGTCATGGTAAAATGAATTGAATTCCTGTGAAAGGCTAATCAGGTAATGGCATAGCTTGTGAATTTGGAAATTACCAGAGAGTTCTTGAATTAATTCAGGATAGCCTAAAAGCATTTTAATGAGTTTTTTCTCGCTTGCCTCTTTCAAGCAGCTTAAATCAGCTTTTCCGCTTAAGTCAATGCCTTCATCCCTTGCTTTCAACAAAATGCCGTGAATCCTTGCAAGAGAATACTGTAAGTAAGGGCCTGTTTCGCCCTCAAAAGACATTGCCTCGCTTTTATTGAATGTAAAGTCCTTTAATGAATCGATTTTCAGCATGAAAAACTTTAATGCAGCCAAGGCAATTGCTTCGCTACGCTGTTTGACTTCTTCATCGCTTAAATCCTTATGCCTTGAAAGAATTTCTTTCTCTGCCAACCCGGTTAATTCTTTAATCAAGTCATCAGCGTTAACGACTGTTCCTGCACGCGATGACATTTTTCCTGAAGGCAGGTAAACCATGCCATAACTTAAATGCCTGCACTGCTTTGCCCAGGCAAATCCCACTAACTCGAAAATCTTGAATAATTGCTTGAAGTAAAGGCTCTGGTCATTCCCGACAACCCAAATGCTTTCATCCAATTTGAATTCATCGAACTTGAAAGGCGTTAAAGCCAGGTCATTAGCAATGTAAATTGACGTTCCATCAGCTCGTAAAATGACTTTGTTTGGCAAGCCATGTGCTTCCAAGCCAGCCATTATAGTGCCGTCATCCGCCTTGAAAAAAACTTTCTTTTTAAAAGCTTCTTCGATTAATGGCTTTGCCTGCTTGTAATGCAGTGATTCAAAAAACAATTCATTAAAATCAATGCCTAATAACTTGAAAGTATCCTCAAAGCCTTCTAAAGCCCATGAAACAAGCTTTTTCCAAAGCAAAATGGTTTCTTCATCCCCCTCCTCCCAGGAACGAAGCATGTCCTGTGCTTCCTGCTCCAAGGATTCCTGCTCTGCAGCTTTTTTCTCAAACAAAGTATAATAATAGCCAACGAAATGATCCGGTTTTAACTTCAAGCCTTCAGGCTCTTGGTTTTTGCCCCATCTTTTATAAGCGAGCATTGCCTTGCAGATGTGAATGCCCCTGTCATTAATCAAATTAGCCTGGATTACTTTAGCTCCATTCTCCTGTAAAATGCTTGAAGCGCTTGAGCCAATGCAGGCATTCCTTACATGCCCTACATGCAATGGCTTGTTAGGATTAGGCGAAATGAACTCAATCATTACTTTCTTGCCTTTCAATGAATCGTTTTTTCCAAAACCTTTCTTTTCTTTTAAAATGAATGGAAGCAAGTCTTTCGCAATAACGCCGTAATCCAGGAAAAAATTAATGTAAGAATTAACTGCCTCAATTTTTTCAATAAACCTTGGCTTTGAAATTTTTTTCTGCAAGCCTAATGCAATGTCTTTAGGGCTTTTCTTTAATTCCTTGGCTAAATGAAAGCATGGAAAAGCATAATCTCCTAAGGAAAAATCAGGCGGAACCTCTAATAACGAAAGAATCCCGTCAATTGAAACGCTTTTCACTTTAATAGCTTTCTCTAAAGCCAAAGCAATTTCTTTCCTGTAATCCATTAAAAAAAACTCCTTGTTTTTTTTTAAGTTACAAAAACCAATGGTTTTTGTTCCATTTCAAAAAGCTCTTTTTCCCGTGAACGGACCCGGCGGGATTTGAACCCGCGACCTATAGCTTAGAAGGCTATCGCTCTATCCAAGCTGAGCTACGGGTCCAAGGATTTTGCTTATTAACAAACCATTAAGGGTTAAATTTAAATACATTAAAAGCTTTAATTAAGGTTATTGTTGAGCAAAACGAAACCGTTTTCGTTAACATTTGCTTGCAAAGGGTATTGTTCGGTGATTGAATGGCTTTAATCAATGAAGAAAAGGGTCAAGGAGCTTTAGAATACTTGCTGTTAATCGGCGGCGCAGTGTTAGTTGCTGTAATAGTCATTTCACTGCTTTTATCGCTTACCGGACAGGCAAAACAGGAAGCGCAATCACAATTCACAAGGTTTCTAGATTGCTTAGACGGCAACTGCTAGTTTGCCTTTAACTGGTTTCAACATTAAAGGCATTACTAAATCTTTTTTTCATGCATTAAAAAAACCAGAAACAGTTATTTTTTTCTTTTGGTTTTCTTTTTTATTTTCTTGCCTGCTTTCCTGCTTTTATTCCTGCTTGCTTTTCTCTTTGTTGTTTTTGTTTTCTTGACTGCTTTTTTCTTCTTGCTTGTTTTTCTCGCTTGCTTTGCAAGGATAAGCTGCTTTAGTTTTCTTGGATGAATGTCAACATGCCTTGCCTCGATCCTGTGCTTGCAATGCTTCTTGACATTACCAGTAAATTCATTCAATAAATCAAGGCTGGGCGAGGCAAGCAATGCACTATTGCTTGCAGGGTCCATTAAGTCAATCTCAAGCCTTTTCCTGTGGTCATGCGCTTTAATGATTACGTCAGTGAAAAAAATGTCAAACAATAAATTATAGTCTTCAAGGGTTTTCTTTAACTCACCAATGCCTAACTCTGCCTTCAATGAAGTCTTCATCCTGTCAGCAGTCAAGTCCCTTGTTTCCTTCAAGTGATGCGATTTAGCAAACCTGTCAAAAATCCTCTTTATTTCAGGAATATCATAATCCTTTAAGTTAGTGTAAATATCATCCAATGGCTCTAGCCTTTCAATCTCCAGGCTTACTTTCTTGATGCCGGTAGCCTTTAAAGCGCCTTCCAGGTACTTGAACAGGAAATCATATACTTCCGGGCTTGCGTTTCTCTTGATAGAGAAAAACAATTTCATGAAATGTTCTCTAGGCATAATTAGAGTAAACGCATGAATGCTTTAAAAAACTTGCCTTGAACGCGGGGAGCAGGATTCGAACCTGCGCGTCCTTTCGGACACCAGCTCTCGAGGCTGGCGCGTTAAACCACTTCGCTATCCCCGCATGAATAGATTAGTAATTCAATAAATTAAAAATAGGTGCTGAACTTACTTGGCTTCGGTTTCGGTTTTTTCCAGCTCGAATAGTTTTTGCAGGTCCCTGAAGTAAATCAAGCCAATGAATTTGCCTTGTTTTTTCACTGGAAGGAATGGAATGTCTTTAGCCATCATTTTAATGAAGACTTCGTCTGTTTTCGCATTAACTGGAATGAAAGGCAGCTTGATTGCAATTCTTTCAATTCTCGTAGTTTGCCAGTCTTTTTTTGGAATGCCTGAAACCCTGTCAACTGCAATGAAACCGAATGCTTGCCTGCCGAGCTTTATTGGCAGGACAGGCGTGTTTTTTTCTTTCATTAAATCAAATGCCTGCTTTAATGTTTTAGTGCCCTGCACTGCAGTGAATTTTTTGGTAATTATTTTCTCAAAGGATACTCTTGAAAGGATTTGTTTTGTCATGACTGCCTGGTATTCCCAAGAGCTTCCAAAGTAAACGAATAAAGAAATAATCAATAAGACAATGCTGTTGGCCAAGAAGCCGATAAAGAAGAGAATTATTGCCACTATTGTGCTGACTCTCGTTACAACCCTGGTTGCTTTTTCAAAGCCTAGCTTGAAAGCAAGCAATGACCTAAGCACCCGGCCGCCGTCTAAAGGCAGTGCTGGAGTGAATAAATTGAATGCCCCTAAAATAAAGTTAATGTAGAATAATGCAAACCAGGGAAAATTCAATAAGACAAAATCTGGTTTTTCAAGGAATAATGCAAGTGATGGAAAAACAATTATTTGAGGAAAAATTATTCGCAGGAAATAAACCAGCAGCACTACAGCGAAATTGAATAAGCCGCCAACAACTGCAATAATGAATTCGTGTTTTGGGTTTGTAGGCAGGTCTTCAGTCATTGACAAGCCGCCTAATGGGTGCAAGATTATTTTCTTGACTTTATAACCAAGCTTGTTAGCAACGACTGAGTGAAACATTTCATGGACAAAAACGCTTGCAAATAATAAAAACAATAACAGTAAAGTCATGGCCAGGTTTGCAGGGCTGAAAATCAATAACAATACTATTATTCCTAAAACAAGCAAGAGAAAGGTAAAGTGCAGTTCAACATTAACTCCAAACCATTTTCCTAGTTTAAGCGATTGAATCATAAAACTAAGTAAATGGCAAGAGTATTTAAAGTTATATCAAAGATTAATCAAAACAAAAAGAAAAAAGAATTAGAAAAAAACAAGGAATTATTTTGTTTCCTTGTAAGCTGCTGCCAATATGTTGGTCATGCTTAATGTGCCTAAGTAGCTTCCAATGAATGTTCCAACGAATGGAATCAAGCCTAGAATGAATGATACTATTAGCAGGTAAACTACTCCTACAATGAATGAAATAATGTAGGTTCCTGTCAATACTTTCTTTGTCACTGTGCCTAGATTGAATGCTGCGCCGAACTTGCCTGTATTAATGTAGTGAAGTATCGCTATTGGAGACCATAGTACTGCGAATATGGCAAGGATTATTGTCAGTATTATTCCAATGCCTAGTGTTGAAAGCTGTGCAGTCAATACTGTTGTCACTGCTGTTGCGTCTCCTGCAAGAATGCCTGGAAGCGCGGTAAGCAATGGCAGTCCAACGAATGCAACTAGTACTATGAGTGCTGGAAGCATGTAGATGATGCCGATGATTATTGCAAGCAATCCTTGAATGAATAGTTTTGACCAGTTAGTCCATTCAGCTAATTGTGTTTTGCCTTTCATTGTGTTCTTTGCTGTTTCATAAATGTAGCCTACTGCAAGGAAACTGATTATTGGAATGGCCATCAGGATTATTCCAATGACTGTGTCCTTGATGTTAGTGATTGGCAGTTTGATTGATTCTACGAAGTCAACCATTAATTAAACCTCCTTTAAAGAATTTAAGCGTTAACTAGCTTTGAACTAAATTAAGGCTTTAGTTGAATTTAAACGTTTCTGGAAAGTGTTCGGAAACCTAAGTAAACAAGGCAAAATAATAAGGAAACAAAATTAGGCTAGTCTATTTAACAAGCTTGAAGCGATTTTTTCAGCTTCTTCTTTTGACTGAGTGTCTTTGATAATCATCTTGCCTGACTTATAATAACTGATTTTCTTGCCGAGGAATTCAAGTATTAGAATGAAAGGCGTTTCTACTTCAACAAAGACTTTCTTTGCCTTTAAGTCTTCAGCTGTCTTGCCCAGGTCAAGGCGTAATTGTTTTTTTGGAATGAATTCAAAAGCAAGCTTTGACTTGCATGGCTTGATAATAAAGCCTTCTAATTCAGTCATTTATTCACCGATTATTTTGCTTTCAGTTTTTTCAATGGCTGCATCAGCCAAGGCGTTCAAGTCAAGCTTTGATTCCTCGCCTAAAGCCTGCTCGATGCTTGCCCGCGTTGCAGGCTTTTCAGGGGTTGCATGACAGCAAATGCTTGGCTGGATTGAAATAGTGTAAGTATTGAATTTTTTTGCAAGGTTTTCAATTTCCTGCTTGTTCAAGCCAATCAACGGCCTGATTATCGGCAATGAAGCTGCCTGAAATTCTGTCTTTAGGTTGTCAAGGGTTTGCGAAGCAACCTGCCCCAGGCTTTCGCCTGTAATGATTGCCGAGGCATTTTCTTTTTCAGCAATCTTGCTTGCAATTCTTAACATCATTCTCCTGCATAAAACACAGCCAATCTTTCTCTCGCATTTCCTTGCGAATTCAGTTAAATTAGGGCCGTGAGGCACCAGGTAAAGCTTTATTTTTTTATTGAAGCGCTTGCCGAATAATTCAAGTAATTGCATTACTTTTTTTTGGTCCCTGTCATCTGCAAAGGGATAGTTAACGAAATGACAGGCTATCAAGTCAATGCCTTGTTCCAAAGCTAAAGCCATTGCAACCGGGCTGTCAATGCCTCCGGATAATAACATTATTGCTTTCATAAACAACACTCAAACCGTTTAATATTGATTCAAAAAAAGTCATTCAATGATTTTTCCGTCAACGGCATTCAGGTAAATCTTTCTTTTCACTAAAGGAGTTTTTTGAAGCAAGCCTTCCCAGACAGGCAGGTAGATAAAACTTAATTGCTTTATTTTTGTGTTGGGCCAGATGCCTTCAATTAATTTATGCAATTGTTTTTCGTCAATGCCTGCTTGAATGCCCTGGTCGTTCAGGCTGATTCTTTGCTTTGGAGCTTTCTCCATTGATTCAAGCAATTCATGCAATGGGCTTAATGGAATGTCAAGCAAAAAATTCAATGAATAGCTGTCTTTTGCTTTCTTGCCAGTTGAATGCATTACTATTTTTTTTTCAGACAGTGCCTTCAACAAGGTTTTAGCTCGTGACTCGCTGGTTCCAGTTTTTTCTGCAAGTTGGAACAAAGAAAGCTTGTTTTTTCCAGCGAATTCTTTAAGCAGGTTAATTTCTGCCTTGCTTAAGTCAATTAACTTGCTTAAGCCTTTTGACTCAACCAGTTTATTGTTCTTGAAGTGAATGAATTCCTTTGTTAATGGATTCAAAAAACATTCGCTTGACTTGAATTCAGCCTCTCCAGACGCGGTTTCGCATTTAATCCTATAAACAGGCAGGTATTTGAACTTGAGTTCCTGGATTGTTTCTTCCTTGCCAAGCAAACCAAGCAATTTTTTGCCTCGCTTTGCATTCAATAACTCTAAAGCTTTTGCTTCCGGAATGCTTGCAGGCAATGCAAGCGCTTGTAATGGTTTTAAAGCCTTTAAAACTTCCTTGGATTCAAGTGCTTCTCCCAGTTCAGCTTCTTCCAATGCGGTTGGTTCTTCAACCGAAGCTTCTTCAAGGCTTTCCTCATTCAAGGCAACCTTGTCAGGGGTAATGATAAAGCCTTTTTCTTCCAGATAATCAAGGACTTTGCTGAGCATTACTTTAGACCTGTACTTGGCGTTTAATGCATCAATCAGTTTAGACAATGACTTTATTTCAATGATTTGCTCTGAGCGGATTTTGTTTTCAAGCATTTCCTTGATTAATGCCTCGGCTTCTTTTTCAGGCATTAATTCATGGCTTTCAATCGCCTCTGCTTCCCTGCCTTCATGCTGTGACATTCTTGGCCTGACAGTCATGACGAAAGCACGGCTTGTTTCTTCAGCCCTGTCAGCAGTCAATCCAACGCCAATAGGCAGGGTTTTAATGAATGAAGGCTTTCTAAAACGCTTTAAAGTCAATGAAGGAATTCTCTTGAAGACTGCTTTAATGTCATCGTCAAAAATCAGCTTATGGGCAATTAAAACATCTAGCTGGCTTAAGACTCTAGTGTCAATCGCTGAAGGCTGTTGGGTTGCAAAGACCAGTGAACAGCCCGGGCGCCTGCCTTGCTTTACATACTCTACCAAAGCATTTGAAGCCGGAGTCTTGAAGTTCCCGGATGGAATCAAGGTATGAGCTTCATCAATGAACAGCCAGGTTGGCGGAATTTCTAATTCCAGTAATTCTTCAACATTCAGGGTTTTCATTCGCTTGACTGCTTCTTTTCTCGTGCTGATTTTTCTTGCAGCGAGAATTCGCCTGGCTAGAATGCCGATGACCAAGGCAGTTACATTGTCTTCCAAGAAGCTGGTGTCAATGACTGTCAACTGGCTTTCTCTTGACAACTCTGTTAATGGAGTGCCATCCTTGCTGAAAATACCCCATGCTTTTGCTGAGTCAAGCCTTGAAACCAATGCCCTGACAGAATCCGGCTTAAAGCCTTTTTCTCTTGAATTAATCTCAGCATCTGTTTCCAGGCATTCAATTAATTCATCAATCGAGTAATTCTTTTCTTTTGCTTTAATGTACTTTCCTTTAATGTTCTTATACCCGTGTTCTGCATTCTTTAAAACCTTGTCTAATAACAAGCCTGAGGGACTGAAGCGGTCGATGCCGAAAGTTAAAGCCCAGTCATCAGCCGTCAAAAGCGAGGGCTGGATTGCGAAAGTAGAATCAAATGTTTCTCCAGGCACTTTTCCTTTAATGCCTTCAGGAATAAAGACTTTCAAGTTGTCTAGTCCTTTGGGTGCAAGGCTCCATTCCTTTAATAAGTCAATTTCTTTTTCTTCCTTGTTAGGGTATTTCATTGACCAAAAAACTCCAATCGGGTCAATGACTATCACGCCGACATTAGGGTTTTGTAAAGCAAGTTCTTCAGCGATCACTCCAAGAATGTAAGACTTGCCGCTGCCTCTCGCACCGCAGACGAAAACGACATGCGGGTTTAATGAATCAAGAAAGATTTTTTTTTCGTTGGCATCTGATTCCTGTTCTCTTACCTTGCCGAGGAACAGGCTTGCTTTAGAGCCGAAATTCTTGTAAACCGCTTTTTTTCTTCCAATGAATGCATCGCCTGTTTTTTCATCAACTAGGAAATGCAGCGGGATTTTTTCCTTGGGCGTTAAAGGCATTTCTTCATTCATAAACTATCTTCTCAGTGGCTGGATTGTATTATTATTGCCTGTCTTTAATTTAAACCTTTTTTTCAAAGTTAGGATTTCATACCAGTAAAGTATTTATTGCATCAATTAATTATAGTAATGTTTCCTTTAAAACTAAAAAAAGGGGTGGATTAATGTCATTGATTTCATTAACTTTTGGCAATAAAAATGCCTTTGAGGCACATAATAAAAATGCCTTTGAGGCTGGCAATAAGAATGCTTTTGAGGCTGAACACGAGATAATGCTGCCGCAGTCAGGCATGCAGCCAGGCATTCAGGCAAACGCTCAAGTGACTGTTGTTGAGAGTAGTAAGTTCCAGTTAAAGAAAGTAACAAAGTTTTACGGCTTACAAGAATTCTTATTGGTTGGCGAGGTATTAAACGGTGCTATCAAAGTAGGCATGCATTGTAATGTTAATGGTTTGCCGGCTAAAGTCCTTGAAGTTGAAAGCAAGCACGGTAAATGCGCTAGAAAAGGCACTGCCGGAATAATGATTATCGGCATTGACCCTGACAGCCTTCAAGCAAACCAAGAACTCTCTTTTTGTTAGAATGCGTTAAGCAAGTAAAGCATGCCTATAAAGGTAATGACTAAAGCGCTGAAAAAAGCTAATTGACTGTTCATCAGCCATGGCTGGAAAAGCCATTGAAGCGTTGAAGGAACATACAAGGCATACAAGCCAATAAAGCCGAATACCATGCCTTTATTCAACGCGCTTGTCTTTCCTTTCAAAGGCACTGCCTGTTTTTCTTTCTTTTCTTCACCCATAATTCAAATTCACCTTAAAGTCATTCACAAAGGGGGTATAAACAAAGGATAATAATTAAATAGTAGTTAAACCAATATAAAAACATTTCATAGGCTTTTAAAGGCCCCTTAAAGGAGCTAAAACGTGTTCCCAATCATTCTACAGTTCTTTGCCAGAGACATTACCGCCTTGGCTTTTCCAATAATCATTTTCGGCCTGGCTTTAGTGCTTAGAAAGCTTGAACTGTCATTGGCAGGCTCTGCTTACTGGAAAGAAACTCAAAGCAATTACTGGCTCTTGCTGGTATTATGGGGCGTTTCCTATGTCTTTCTTTACCTTGACTGCAATGCAAGGCCTGTTTTCGGAGAGGCAACCTGTTCCGTCATCGGCCAAGTATTACTCTTTGTATTCTCTGCTCTTGCCTTGTACGCTGCCTTCCAATGGTATAAATTAGCCCAAAAAAGAACTGAATTCCTGAAGAAAATGAAAGTCTGAAAGCGCTTAAAAAACTCTTTTTTAATAAGTTTCCTTAACATTCTTTTATAGGGTATTAATGCGGGGATAGCGAAGTGGTTTAACGCGCCAGCCTTGAGAGCTGGTGTCCGAAAGGACGCGCAGGTTCGAATCCTGCTCCCCGCGTTTTACAAAAAAAAGGCGGCAAATTATGCAGAAAATTCCAAAAGAGTTATTAAAGTCAAATTACAGGAAAATAATGTGGAAGCATGCCAGGGAAATAATTAATGAAGTCAAGCAAGTCATGCCTGTTTCTAAAGCTTATGTCATAGGAAGCTTTGATACCAAAAAGAAAAGGCCTGGAGACATTGACTTTGTTATAATGCTTAAAACTCCTACGAGAAACAAAGAAAAATGGGCTGTTGACTTAGTGATCATGCCAGACAACGCGTTCGGAGACAAAGTAAAACAAGACACCTTTAAGTGGATGAAGCAAAAATATGGCTCTAAAAAACATGAAATAATTGAATTGTTTTAAGGGTTTTAAAACAGTTAAAAGGAAGCAGGTGTTTCATGAAGGCAAGGATTAAATTATTGATTGGCTTAATGTTATTTGCTGTTTTGCTTGCAAGCGGTTGCATTACAAGCCAGCCGCAAGACCAAAACAAGCCAGACCTAAAAGAGGTTAGTGAAATGCCTGAAAAAATAATTGAGTTAAAGGATGAAGTAATAGTTGATTACGTTGGTTTTTTTGAAGACAATGAAGTGTTTGATACTTCCTTAAAGGAAGAAGCTGTAAAATCTGGCTTGCCTTTGAGAAACACTTACGAGCCATTAACTGTTAAAGTGGGTTTGCATAAAGTAATTCAAGGCTTTGAAGAAGCTTTGCTTGGAATGAAAGAAGGAGAAGAAAAAACCGTTAGCATTCCGCCTGAAAAAGCTTACGGTGAAAGAAGAGAAGACTTGATTCAAGTCATTGAAAAAACAAGGTTTCCTGAAGCAAACAGCCTGACAGAAGGGCAGTTAATTCAAACCAGTGTAGGACAGGCAAAAATAATCAAAGTTAATGAAAAAACCATTACCTTGGACTTTAATCATCCATTAGCCGGAAAAACCCTTAACTTCAAGCTAATCGTGAAGAAAATCACTAAAGCGCCTCCAAGCATGTAATTAAAAGATTTCTTTGCTCTATTTTATTTAAGAATTATGCGGGGGTCGGATAACCTGGCTATTCCGCCAGCCTGGAACCTTTTTCAAGGAAATGCTTTGGTTTTGATTAAACTTTTCCTAAAAATTCAGATAGCTGGTTCCTTCGGGAATTATGGGTTCAAATCCCATCCCCCGCGTTAACTCTTTTTTCTTTTGGCAAAAAAGCGCAAGAAGGCAATGGCTTACTTATTTAATTCTTTTTCAACAAGGGTTATTCATGAAATCAAAAGGAAAGCAAAAAGAATCAGAAGTAAAAAAATTCTATAACCTGGTAGCGCACGGCTATGAGCAAAAGTCACGGTCGCCTAACCGGTTTTGTGATAAAGTGTTAGAGCATTTTATTTTCAAGTTTCTGCCAGCCAAAAAATTAAGGGTTTTGGATGTAGGCGGAGGCATTGGAAGGTTTGCGTTTCCGCTTGCAAGAAAAGACCATGAAGTTGTTTTGTCAGACATTTCTGAAAGCATGCTTGCCGAAGCAAAAAAAATCGCTGCAAAAAACAAAATTAGCAATATTTCTTTCATTAAAGAATCAGCCACCAGCTTGAAAAATCATGCAGGCAATTCATTTGATGCGGCGCTTGCAATGAACGCAATACTTGATTACTGTGGCAACTATAAAAAAACGATTTCAGAAATTTACAGGGTTTTAAAAAAGAACGGGGTTTTCATTGGAAATGCAAACAATTTGTTCATGTATGCCATAAAATGGGAAATACTTGATGGAGACTTCAAGAAATTCAGGCATTCAATGAAAACAGGCGACAGGTTCATCAGCTGGTTAGTAAAGGGAAAAGGACATTATTCTCATGAGTTCACGGCAAAAGAACTTGAAAAAGCATTGAAAACCGCGGGGTTCAAAAGCATCAAGCTTTTAGGGGTTTTCAACCTGCTTGACAAATACCTTGATTCAAACCCTGCTTGGACAGACAACCCAATTAAAATGAAGGAATTCCTTAAGCTGCAGGAAAAATACGCGTTAGACAAAGATTACTTGAACAACTCAAATGATTTTTTCTTTATTGCAAAAAAATAAAAGGGTGATGAAGTGAAGGCCTGTGTTTTCTGCAAGATTGTTGAAGGAAAGATTCCAAGCCACAAAATTTATGAAGACAAACAAGCGCTTGCCTTCCTGGACATTAACCCGATAACTGAAGGACATTCCTTGGTTGTAAGCAAAAAGCATTATAATCACTTTCTTGAAGCTGATGAAAGAGAACTGGCTGAATTGATGAAAGCAACTAAAAAAGTTTCTGAAGCCTTGAAGAAGGCATTGAATGCCCAGGGCATCAATATAGGCATTAATATCGGCAGGGCTGCAGGCCAGCTAGTCGACCATCTTCACATTCATGTAATTCCAAGGCATGGCAATGACGGCTTGAAGAGCTGGGAAGGCAAGCCGATTGAAAATACTGAGGAAACATTGAAGAAAATTAAAGCAGTTTTAGGCTAAGCCGCAACCGTGGTCCAATGGTTAAGACTCGAGCTTCCCAAGCTCGTTATCCGGGTTCGAATCCCGGCGGTTGCATTGTTTCAGCTAATTAGAAGTAACCATGCCGGAAATGGTTTTTAATGCCTCGAGTCTTTCGCGATGCTGGCCTGGTTTGTCCTTGCTGACCTTGGAAGCTCTTTTATACATTTTAATAAGACTGTCTAAACCAATAACCTTTACCCGTAAACCATTAAAATCAAACTCTCTGAATTTTTTTGGTCCTTTGTGGTACCACTTAATGGGGTCGAATTCAATCCTTAAATCTTTCTTGGAAACAACAAGGGAATGCCAGTCAGCAAGGCAATTGCATTTAATTCCCTTTTCTTTCAAGCGCTTCATTATTTTTTTAATTGCGTTATCGGGAACCAAAAAATCAATATCATGAATGACAGTCAGCCTGTCCTTTGTATAAGCAAAATAAGCCAAGCCTCCCCAGACTATTGGGGTTATTTTAAGTTCTTTGCATGCATCAAGGACTTGTTGGGCAAATTGTTTTAACCTAATAAAATATTTTTTGTTTTTAGGATGCGTTTTTATTAAAATCATGATATCATACTCATCGAAACTACTTTAATAGGCTTGCTGAATGCAGCTTTAATGCCGGTTCAAATATCATGCACGGCAACAATGCCTCAGGCTGGGCGTAGTGAAAATTAAAAGAAATAGAAGAAAAAATGGTTTAAGCGTGAAAAAAACTAGTAGTCGTCTGTTGGTTCTTCCTCTTCAGGAATCACTTCATCTTCGTCTTCTTCTTTTGGTTCCTCTTCTTCTTCATCAACTTCTTTGAATGGTTTCTTAGCAAATTTCATGTTTATTGCCTCCTTTTAATTATTCATAATCGTATTCTATTTCTGCTTCAATTGGTTTTTCCTCTTCTGTTAAAACGAATGCACCGTCTTTTTTCACTAAAACGAATACAGTGCTGCAGACAGGGCATTCAACCCTTTCTCCTTCAACTAATTGTTCTTTAGCAACCCTGAATTCTTTGCCGCATAACAAGCAATCAAAAGGCAGTCCTTCCACTGCTTCCTTGACTGGCTTGGCTGCTTTTTTCTTTGGCTTTACTGCCTTTTTCCCAATGACCAGCTTTGCTTTTCCAGTCTTTATGGCTTTCTTTTTCTTTTTTGCTTGCTTTGCAGACATGTATTATTGAAAGAAAGCGATAAGTATTTAAATAGTAATTAACTGAAAGCAGTTTTGCACAAAAATCATACTTCAAAGATTCTTGAAAAATAATTTTTTAATTGTTTTAAGTCAATGGAATTAAATTGAGGATAATAAAACAATGGTTTTTTCTTGAGCCTGGTTTTTTGCTTGATTAATTCCTCTATTCTTGAAAGCACTTTCTCGTTAGAAGGCATGATGCCTGCCCTGGCAATGCTTTGCTTGTAACTTGCGTTATTTGAAATGAATTCCTGCAAGCCATTCATTGAAGGCCTTTCCTCAAGAAAACCGAAGCCCTTGTGAGACAATAATGCTCCATTAACATACCTTTCAAAGAATTTTCTTGAAGAACAAACATAAACCGGCTTTCCAGCAGCAAGGGCTTCGCCGATTGTTGTAGTGCCGCCATGGCATAAAACGCCTTTTGATTCAACCAGGTCATTAATGAATTCTTTTTCACTGAATTTCTTGAACACTAAATTGCTTTTATTGAATCTCTTTTTAGCCCCGAATATGATGAATCTTGAATTGATTTTCTCAAGCAATGGAATTAATTTCTTTAAATGCCCTGTAGAAAAATAAACAATGAACTGGTTTTCTTCAGTGGTTTTTTTGGATGCCTTGATTTTCTTTATTAATTCCTGCCTTACTATTGGCCCGAAGAAATAGCGTTTTTTTCTCTTGAATTCCGGTTCAAAGAAAAAAGGAATTATGAAGGCATCGGCTCCGTTAAAAGCATTCAGCACTGGTTTTTCTGTTAAGTAAAAAATTATTTTTTCCTTGCGTGACAATCTTAAATTGAGCTCTTCAATCAAGTGAAGGCTTGAAATGACTATGGCTGGAATGTTAAAAAGCTGTGCAGCGTAAAGAGAGTTAACATCAAAATCGCTGATGATGATGTCCGGCTTGAATTTACGGATTGTCTTGACTAGTTTCAGGAAATTCATTGAAGCAACTCTCGGCAGTAAAGGCAGGTTTGACAAGACAGTGGCTGTTCTTTTTAACTCGCCTTCCTGAAAAACCAGCTTGAACCAGGCAAGTTTTTCTGATTTCTTGAAATGCTTTTTCAAGTACTTTAATGCATCGCCATAAGAAGCAATCAAAATGTCATGGTTTTTTTGCAGGCCCTTGATTACTTCAATTGACCTCGGGGCATGCCCTAAACCGACTCCACAGACAGTAAACAGGATTCTAACCATTAGTTCGCCTGCCTGGCTTTACCGCTTTAATGATTATAGTGCTTGCAAGGCTTGGCTTTAAAGCAAGCAATTTATCAAAAAAATAAAACAAGCTTGCCTGCAATGACTCTCTCTTCGTTCCAGCAAAATAAGTAGGATTAAGGCCAGTTCCCTTGACTTCCTGGACTTCAAAGCCTTTTTCCTTGATTAATTCCTTTAAAGCCTTTAAAGTAAATGCTTTTACATGCCCGTAAGCTTGTTTAAAGCGGGTGCCGTAATTTTTTTTAGAGCCAGAGTCAACCCATAACGGCAAATGCCCCTTGAATAATAAAAAGCGGTTATACCATGCTGCAATGTTAGGCACTGAAACAATTAACCTGCCTTGCGGCTTCAGCACTCGCTTGCATTCACTTAAAACGCTTTCAGGGTCAAGCAAATGCTCTAAAACTTCTCCTGCCAGAATGCAGTCGAATGAATTCTTTTTGAATGGCAGGCCGTGATTCAAGTCAACCTGTTTTGCTTCAACGCCTTTTTTTCTCGCAGCTAAAACGTTTTTCTTGATTGAGTCAATCGCAATTACCTTGAAACCTGTCTTGCTTTGAATTCTTTCAGCGATTATTCCGTCTCCAGAGCCAATATCCAATAATAAACCTTTCTCGTTTTCAAGCAATTCAATATACTTTGCAATCCTGTCCTTGGAAAGAGAATAATATTCTTTGGTTAAAGCACAGGAGTATAATTCTTCGTTTAAGTCTTTCATTAAAAAACCTGTTTCTTGATTAAATCGTTTAATTGGACTAATGCGTTATACGGGCCGAAGGCCTTGATTTCTTTTTGTGAAAACCTTGCTTTTAAGTCCCCTAAATAAATTGTCAGTTCTTCTCCGAAGTCTTTCTTGAAATAATTATTAATTGCTTTCAAAGCCACGCGTAACTTGCTTGAAGGCAATAATAACAAGTTTTCCTTGGGTTTTTGATTGACTTCATTAGCTAATTGATTCAAGAAAACCAAGTCGTTTGATTCAATCGAGAATTCTTTCAATGCATTCAGGTTAGTGAATGATTCAAAAGCATTCAATGCCTGCCTGTCGAAAGCTAATTGAATAAAGTCATTAAAATTCAGTTCTCTTAAAGCCCTTGCCTGTTTCTTGAGAATTCTTCTAAGGTAAGCCCATTGCTTTAGTTTTTGCTTTAATTCCTGACCCATTTTATCAAAGTCGGAAACGAAAAAAGCAGTCGAGCTTTTCGCAGCCTGCAATAAATGCTTGTCTGCCTTGCTTCTCTCAATCAATACAGTCAATTGCTTGACTATTTCGTCAACGTTATTGACTGCCTGTTTTGAGTTGATTAATTCATTCAAGTTCAATAATAACTTGTTTTTTAATTCAGCGTAAATAGTTGACTCGCCTTTAGGCGTTAAAACCAAAGTATTATTCTCCCGCTTCACTAAATCAAAAGCGGTGAAGTCCTTGATTGCCCGGGACAAAGCAGCTCGAGCAGAATTAACATTACCGTAATCGGATGCAATCTTATTGACTAACGCATCATATCCGATGCCTTGATTCTGCTTAATCAATAATAAAACAGAATTCCTTGAAACCATTCAGCCAACCCCCCAAGCCCTTAATTAACAAACTTCTTTTTATGGCTGTAAATGTTAATAATTAACAATAAAAGGTTTTAAAAGAATTGTTAATAAAGCCTTTTTCTTAAGCGCATTATTTCAATCACTAGCTTGTTTGGAACTTTTTTAAGGGCAAGGTATTCAATTAAATTCATTCTGGGCTTTTGGCTTAGAATAATGTCTTGCCCTAAGCCCTGCTTTTCACAAATTTTTAAAAGCTTGTTTCTATCTTGCTGTCTGAAAGCAGGTTTTTTAGCAACAAAAACCGCAGACCTTACCGCAGACCTTCTCGGAAATGCTTTCATGGACTTTACATTCATTTTAATTCCTCTTGCAATACCTCAATAAATAATCTTGATTAAAGCTTATTTAATTGTTTGCTTTATCTCGGTTTCAAGGATTCTCCAATCCATTCATCGATTAAGCCTTTTTCAGTGCTTTCAATCGTGCCTTTAGAATTAATTTCATTCATCCAGGTTTCTTCAGACAGGTAATCAGGCTTGCTCACTGGCTTCATTGTATTAGGGTTGTAAGCTGATAATGTTTTTTGCTCTGGCTCTGGAACAACGCTTGTTTTTTCAATCAATTCAATTGCATTGCCTTCATTAGCAGAAGTTGCTTTAACAGAAAGCCTTTCAGGCCTTCCGCTAACCTGGATTTCATAATCTTTCAAAGAGAATAAAGCGTTATTGATTTCTTCATGCAATGCTTTTTGCTCTGCCTCGCTTAACTTCTTTGGAACTATTAAATAGGCTTTATCGTTTCTAGGGCCCGCGCCTACAAGGCTTGCGTCATACTTTTGGGTGGTGTTTCTGATGTTTTGGAAAGAGTCTTTGATTGCTTTATCGCCTAATCCAAGCCTGTCAAACTCGCTGAAATTATCCATGTCAAGCAGCATTAAGGTAACGTCTTTTCCCTTTGCTTTTTGAGAATTAATAATGAATTCAACTGCTTCATTGCCAATTAAATTACCGCCTCTTGAAGGCGAGTCAGTGAAAGTCTTTAAGAAAGCATTCTTGAAAGACTCGTCAGTGTTCCTGACGCTTGCAAGCATTGAATCAAGTTCACTGGTTGCTATAGTTGCTTTAGTGCCTAAAACTTTTTTGGCGGCATAAAATTCTTCAATAGAATTAAGGTTCTTGAAAACGCCTTCAGAAAACTGTTTCTGGAAATTAACAACCTCTTTTTCAATCGAGACAACGAATGGCTTTTCAAGCTTTTCCCCAGCTAATTTATTCCAGCCTGCTTCAGCTTCGCTCCAGGCAATTGCCTTAGTTTCTTTAGAGCCAACAAGTTCTTTGGCTGGAACCCATTCCCCTGCAATTCTCCTGCCCTGATAGCCGTCAAGAATCCTGCCAATCTCCCTGGCATTGTTTGCCTGGTCTTGCAAGGCAAATGCTTTTTCAACAGGCTGAAGCCCTGGCTCTAACTTGCTTAAGGAATTTGAAAAGCCGAATCTAACTCTATAGCCTTCTCTTTCACTGATTTCTTTGGCTATTTCCTCTAACGCTTGAGCGAATTTTGCCTCTGACTCTGCCTCGGTGATAAAACCAAAGTTGCCTCCATAACGATGCATGCTTAAACTCTCTTTAGTCAAGTCATCCGCACTAAAGCCGGCAAACTTCAGGCTGCCTTGCTTGCCTAAAGCAAACTCGCTTGCCTTAAAGCCTTTTGTTTCTAAAGAATTCTGGATTTCCAGGACAATGCCTTGCATGATTTCATTAGCTTTCTTCTCTCCAAATCTTTCATTCAATTCCTTTAAGCCGTCAATGCCAATCGAGACAAACCTTGAATTTGAAGGCAGGGCATTCTCGCTGATCCCGTGGCTTAAAACAGAGTCAAAACTCCTGAATGAAAGCAAGTCAGGCGTTGCCTCGTCTTTAGCAAATGCGCTGAATATCTGCATGCTTTCAGCTTTTTTGTTGTCAATTAATTGCTTTAATTCTGGCTCAAAGTCAGTGAATAATGCTTTTTCTTTTAATTCTTTTTCCAAGCCTTTTACCGCAGTATTATAATTGAATGCAGGCGCTTCCCTGCTTAAAATAATTCCTTTTTTTATTGTGCTTGGGCTTGCCTGAATTTTTAATATTCCTTGTTCTATTGAAATGCTTGCAATGCCTTTCTCAGGAGTTTTCTGGATTAATTGAATACTTTCAATTCCAAGCTCTTCTGGCTTTAAATTCTTTAAAGCAAGTCCGTTATTCCCTAATTCTTCTGCAGTTAATGAAATGCTTGGCTTTGCTTTCAAATCAAGCAAGTCAACCTCAAGCGCTTTTTCGGTTATTTCATTAATTTTTAATTCATTTACCTTGCCTAAATCAAGCACTTTTAAGTCAATCTTTTTTCCTTCCTGTAAAGCCTTTAAAGCAATGCTTGCATCAGAATGCCTTGAAAGCGTTAAAGCCCTTGCCTGCAATCCAGTTGAAGAAAAAGAAGGGCTTGGGCTGACTTTTTCAAGAGAAAATGAGACGCCTTCCTTGCTTGCCAGGGTTGCAGAAGGAATTGTTTGCGAGGTTTCGCCAACTGCCTTTCCCAAAACCACGTTCGGGTTTAAATTATTTGGTACATCGGTCCACTTAACCGGTATCAGTTCGCCTGTACCGCTTAGCTTAAGTAAGTACGCGGCTTCCTCTTCATTCAATAATCCTAGTTTTTGGAAGAAAATAACATCCCAGTCGCTTATTGGGACATTAACATATTTGTAGCTTTTCTTTAAAGAAGTTTGTGTAAGACCAGAAAGCAAATGATTGATTTTTTCCCACTTAAACGCAATTAATTCTGTTTCCCATACTCTTTTTTCGTAGCCTTTTGCAAGAAACCTAATGCCTGTTTCTATGTCTTGTATTTTGCGGGTTGAAAGCCCATAATCAACCCATGCTATCCAAAGCGCTTTCTCTTCGTATTTTAAACCAGTATTCCAAGCCACATGTGCTAGTTCATGGGGTACCGACCCAAGATATTTCTGTGCTCCAACTTCTTTGAGGCTTTCTATGTTTTCTCCAACCGATTCTGCATAAGACCCTAGGTCTTGTATATCTTGGAAAAATGGGCGATAAATAATATCATCAATCGCGCATGCAACGGTTTCGCAATCTTGAATTTTTTCAAGGGCAGCTACTTTTTTTCCTGGTGCGCCAGCTCTATAAAGCGATGTATACGAACTAACATCAGGTTTACGGTTTGTTCTTGTAGAAATAAAGTCTGCTGTTCTCCTGACTAAGGAGTCATTTTCGTATATTCCCTTCAATACATTCTCAAAATTCTCTTGGGAGCCAAAAAGGTCAATGAAATCTTTTGGAACACTGCCTGCCGCAAAAAACTGTTTGCTTTCGATTAAATACAGTGCTTTGTTCTCAGCAACAAAATCACTAATCGCATCAAATAATGCTTTGGTTTCTGGATCGGTGACAGCGGATAACTCTAGTGTTTTATCCGATATACTTGGCGCCCGAATCGCATTTTCTTTTGGGTAATAGTAATAAGGCGTGACTCCTACACCCGGCGTTTCTCCATAAATCCTATACCAGAGTTTTCCCTGTCGGTATCTAACTATTATAGAGTCAAGTCTTGCAATTTCTTTGCCTTCGAAAACAACTGTTTTCGTCAGGAATTTAGGCACTTCAGCTAATGGAGCCACTGTTTTGGCAACTCTTTTAGCTGCAACTGCCAATGGAGTAAAACTGCAGGCTGCTGTGGGGCTGGAACAATAGCCTGCAAGCTCTGCTGAAACGCCTTGAAGGGTTCTTGCTTCAGAGTCAAACATGAAGACTGCAAGAGGATTCCTCTTATTCAAGACAGCAAGGCCTTGGTTTGAAAAAACCAGTTCATTGCCAGCAAATATTCTTGATAATGCAGTAATGCTTTCCTGGACTGAAGCTGTTTCTTTTACTGCGACTGCTTCAGCAACAATAATTCTTTTTTCCAATGATTTCAAGGTTAAATCAGCCATTTTTTCGCTTAAAAGAATTTCATTCAATGCCTGTTCTTCTATCAAGCCCTGGGCTTTCAGGAAAGAGCCAGCGTTTGCCAAGGACTTAAAGTGCTGGCTTAAAGCAGCCAGGTCTTCTGGCAGGACTTCAGGCCTGAGCCTCAATAATTTTCCGTTAATTGAATTGTTTGAGGCATCAGTTAATGCAATGAAGTCATGCCTGCCAAGCCTTTTAGTAAAGACATTGAATTGCTTGCCTGCAATGCTGAAAGACTGTTTTTCTCCTGCAGCGGCAACTTCATTGAATAATAATTCGTCTGGAATGACTTGGAAGGTAGTCCTTAACTCAATGTCAGTTGCCGGCTTTAATTCAGTAAAGCCGATTAAAGAACGTTCTGTTAAAGCAGCCAGCCTTTGCTTGAAGAAAGGCAGGTCTTTCACTTGAGTTTTAAGCAATAAAGTAGTCTTAGGGAAGTTTCTGAACATTTTAGTCCAGAAAGCTTGTCTTGCAGTGAAAGGCAGTTTAATTATTTGAATCGTGCCTTCGCTTAAGCTGTGAATGAATGGATATCTTAAGGCGATTCTCTGGCCGATTAGCCTTGCTTTAAATAGTTGGCTTGAGGTTGCTTTAGCCAAGGCCTGTGCTTCAAGCTTCAAGAAGCCCGAAGCAGAAACAACTTTTGAGAAGAATGACTGTGCTAATTCACTTGAAAGAATTTTCTTGCCTGCAGGCAGTACAATGTATTTGGCGACTGGCTTGAAAGCAAATTGCAATGGCTTGAAAACAACATTATAGCCAACGAATCTTCCTGCAACTGCCAAACCTCGAAAGACTGGCTGTAATGCCTTAAAAGCGATGCCGCCTCCGATATACCAACGCAAGTCAAACCATGGCCTCAAGAATTCAGAGACTTTCTCATAACTGCTTGGCTCTGTAATAGCCTTTAATGTAGGTTGTTCCTTGATTGCTTTCTCAGATGCCTTGGTTCCAGGATATTCACTTATAAGGTCTGCTTGCTTCATTAACTCTACATCGAACAAGCCAATGCCGCTGTAGGCAAGAGCTTCATTATATAAGAGCTCTGCCTCTTCCTCTCTTGTCGGAAGCCTTTGTTTTTCCTTGATTATTTCTTGTTCTTGAATCAAGTAATTAAGCACTGGAAATACCGGCTGGCTTTTTTGAAGTATTTGCTCTATTTCTTTCAATGAATAATAATTCAAGTCATTGAATTCATCTGATGCCAGGGACTCTAATGCATTCATTGAACCGCTTAAAGGCACTAGCTTGCCAAGCCTTCCACGCACTTGCTCGACTTTTTGTCCCTGCATGCCGCTAACCCATTCGCCGACATAATATGGGTCGTAAAGCATTCTCCAGCCGCTTAACTCATAGTCCTGCTTTTCCTCTACTTCAAGCAAGAGCCTGTCAATCTTGGTTGATTCATCAGCTATTTTTTGCAGGGCATTCTGCATTGCAAAGAACTCTAAATGCTGTTGCTTTAATGTCTTCGCAGCATTCAATAAATCTTGTTTTTCTTCATCAGAATAATTCGGGTTCAGGGTTACGGTTAATTCATTTAGCCTGAATTCCTGGTCAAGGAATTCTTGCTGGACTTTCTTGTCAAAAAATTCTTTTTGCAAGTTAAAGTCAAGAGTTAGTTTATTGCTTTTTTCTGAATTGATTGTTTCAAGATAGCCTGCATCAACTGAAATGCCTTCATTTGCCTGCTTTAATCCCTTGAATTCCTCGGCAAACCATTTCAGCACTGCTGGAATTCCTTTTTCATGCCCTTCAATTGAAGAAAGATTGGATGAATAAGCGAACTGGGCTGAATCCCTGCTTGCTTTCAAGTCTTCACGAATCTTAAAGCTGGCGCCCGGGTCTAGCAAGCCTATCTTTGAAACATATTCAGGAAAATCGCGTGAAACTAATCCTAATACCCCTAATGGATCCATTGCAAGCCTTGAATCTGCTTCATTGAAGATTGTTTCTTTCAGGTAAATGTTTAAGGTCAAGGCATCGGATGCTTTATTAAAACGTTCTAATTCTTCAAAAAACGAGTCTGTTTTTTCTTCGAATACTTCATTCAATAAATAAGTTGCTTGCTTTGATTGCTCAATGCTTTCCTTGCTTAAAGCGGCTTGCTTTAATTTTTCATGGGCTGCTTCAATGAATGCTTGTGAAGCAATAAAACTATCCAAGGCAAAGCATTTTCTTGAAACATAGTTTTGAAGAACTGTTTTCGGATAGTCAGGGCCTGGCTTTCCCAGAATCGGCTGAATGAAATTGCGTGGAAGGACAGGGTATTTCTTTGTCAGCGCTATTTGTTGTGCTAAGGACAATGTCTCCGGCTTTAAGCTCATTAATTCATTGCATTCCCTTGCTGTAATGCTTTCATAAGTTGAAAGGGTTTCATAAAGCTGTGCCTCGTTCTTTAATTTCTTTAAGTCATTTGACTCTGTTATTTCTGCAATGCCTTTCAAGCCATTGAATTTCTGGATTGTAACATAAGTGTTTAAGTCAGACTGGCTTTCAGAATCAATTTCCTTGAATGACTGCTTTGCTTTCCTTGCTTCATCAAGATAGCATTCTGCTACAATGAAATCTTTTTGTTGCTTGCTTAAAGCGTTTTCAAGCACTTCAATTCTTTGCTCGCATGAATCAGCCCATAAAACCAAGGGAATTTCTTGAATGCCGCCTCCTGGAAGCGTGTAATTAAGAATGATTTCTGCGTTTTGTTTAATTGGTTCTAACGCAAAGCTTTCCTGCTTCAAGGATTTGAAGAAATAACCTGACAAAAGCGTGTTAAGATAGCTTTGCTTTGAATTCTTCAAGCCTTGCTTTTTTTGGTTGACTGCTGAATTTACGCCATCGGCTCCAATAACTGGGATTTGGGTTAACACGCCTTCTTCTTCCGGGCTTTCCTTTTTAGCAAAGTATTTTGAAACCTTCAAGCCTGAAAAATCGTCTAAAGCAGTTAGAGTGTATAATGTTTTTTCTCCTTCGAATAATTGAATGCATGGCTTTTCCTTTGTTAATTCAATGCCGTTGCTTAACTCGAATTCGCCTAAATCATTTTTTTCTAACTCTAAAACGTTTAGTGAAAGGCATTCTTCTTCAACTGCATACTTGCTTGCTTCAGGGCCTTTGTCGCGCATGTTTTCAGGCTTTAAAGCCAAACGCGTTACTTTGACTTTATTGTCTTCTTTTAGTGCTTCAATGAATAAAGCATCAAAGTCTAAAGCAGTTGAATTCAAGCCCTTGCTTAAGTCAAGCAAGCCCAATTCAAAAACAACATGCTTCAATGCCTTTCGAAATTCTCTTAAAACAAAGTCACTAAAATAATCTTGCGCGTCAATGAATAAGACTAATTCGAATGGTTCTTCGCTAACGTGATTCAGGGTAAAATAATAGTTGACGTTCTTGAAAGGGCTTTCAATGCTCATTTCCGGAAGAATGCTTTTTCCTTCAAGCAGGGAAACATTAACCAAAGGAATCTTTTTTATTGCAACAGGAAAGTCTTTTGACAAAAAAACATTCAATTCCTTGAAAGCGGTTTTTTCCTCGTTCAAGAAAGGGCTTGCTTGCTGCTTTAAGTATTGCCTGTAATCCTGCTTTTTTTCTTCAATGACCTGCTCTACCGGAAGTGAGATGTTTTCAAGAGAAACTGAAAAGCTTTCAATCAATCCTTCATCTGCTTTCTTGCTTACATCAAGGAATTCTGTTTTCTTGCTTTCTAATGCATCAACTATACTGGAAAACACTTCATTAACTGAAGGCATTTTAGCTTCTTGGAAGAAAGCCGTGTTTTCAATGACGGGCTTTGCTTTCAATTCAATGCCTTGGCTGAAAGCATTCTCGAATTCAGTTGCAAGTTCTTTCTCTATTTGGCTTGCATTAAAGCAATTCAAGTCAAGCTCGCTTAAAGCAATCAAGCGTTCTTTCAGGAACTCTTTTTGGATGTCGTCTAAAGCATTAACAAAGCTTAATGGCAGGAAAACATTCACCGAGCAAACGTTTTTATTGAATGCCTGCTTTTCAAAAACCAGCTTAAAATCAATTCTTGCCTGATTGCCTGGGGTAATGCTGATTAAAGGGTCTTCTTCGACTACAGTAAAATTATTTGAAGTAATTACCTTGAATTGATTTGAGTCAAGGGCAAGAGACTTTGGGATTGAAGAAAAAACAATTACGCTGCTTGAAGGAATTGAAATGCTTTCTTCATGCCTTGCATCGCTTATCAAAACTTGTTTTGAAGCTGTAATGCCTCGAAAACTAAAATCGCTTGTTGTTTGGAAGAGAATTTGTTCCCTGAAAAAAAAGTAATAGGATAAGCCAATGACTAGCAAGACAATTAACCCGGCTATAACCCAACGCTTGTTCAGTAAAGGCATTAATACCCATTATATATTGGATTTAATGTAATTTAAAAGGCTTTAGAAAACCAAGAAGCAGTTATTTCTTGAATTCAGGTTTTTTCATTCTGTTATGATAAACATAATAGTGTTTTTTCTTGCATTTCTGGCATTCAGCAGTAAAACAAGCTTTTCTGGTTTGTTTTATTGGAGTCTTTGGGAATTTTGCCTTTCCGCCATAGCCTTTCTTGTGCTTTCTGACATTCCTTCTAACCCCAAAAGCCAGCGTTCGTGCGTTTTGCATGCCTGTAACAGTATAATGCTTTAGCTTATGCGATTCATGCGAATTGCATGAAGGGCAATAAGTGGTTATATTTTTAGGCATTTCCATTAAAAAAACTCCTTGTTTTTTTTAAGTTACAAAAACCAACGGTTTTTGTTCCATTAAAAAACCTCTGTTTTTTTAAAACCGCTTTCCGTTAAAGCTCGAAAAACAGTGCTATAGTATTCTTTTAAAGGAAATTATTTAAATACCCACTCCTCTTTAATCTATTGAAAAGGTATCTAAAGGTAATCAGATGGTTTTAATTCATTCAATTACAAGCGCTTTAAGCCTTGTCTTCAAGCGCCCAAGTCTGTGGGTGCCGGGCATTATCCTACTGCTGGTTTCATTGTTTTCTTATGAAATAATGACTGACATTCTAGCTTCATTATTATTTGCTTTAACCAACCCGACTGCATTGCCTGCAATTGAAGCGACTTTATTGCCAGCATACTTTTACGGGGCTTATGCAGACCAAATAAACGCGTTTTTAGGCTTTCAAGCAATAATGCTATTGCTTCAATTATTCGTGCTTTACTGGACAGCCAACTTAGTTGGCGTAATAAACAAGAAACAGGCTTTGATTAACTCGTTTAAAACAACTCTGCACAATATTGGGCAGATAATTTTATTCATTGTCTTTGTTGCGGTACTGTTGATTGCATTCATTGAAAGTATTTTCTTATTAATCTGGCTAGGGCAATGGCTTTCATGGATTGCATTCATCATCATGGCAATTGTTTTATTGATTACAGCTTACCTGGTAGTTCATTTCTTGATGGTTATTCCAATAATGGCTTTGAATGAATTAAGGTTGAGCGAGGCATTAATTGAGGCATGGCATTTTGGTGCAAAACACTGGCTTGGCTTGCTAGGCATTATTGTCTTCTTGGCAGTATTCAATACAGTGATTAATTCCTTGCTTGGCTTGTTAATGCCTTTAACTGAAAACGCTTTACTTCAATTAATCATTTCAGCTGTCTTATTATTATTTTTCCTGACTTACTCTAATTCATTGTATGCAGTTTATTACCTTGAAGCAGAAAAAAAGAAAGTAAGAGCGTGACTCTCTTTTCGATTAGATTAGGCTTTGGCCTGACAAAACATAAAAGTATATATAATGTTATGATCAAATAATAACTATTACTTGGAACTGATATTAAATGAAGTATAAAGCAATGCTAATACTGGGTTTTCTGCTTTTAGTCAGTTCAACGGCTTTTGCTGCAGAAACTATCAGGTATGATTTTGATGAAGTCAACGTGCTTTATGCAGCTGAATTCACTGCAAAACCAGAAGGCACTATTGACCCTGATTCCTGGATTGCTGCAACAGCTGGCGGAACAGGCTTGACTGATACCATTACAGTAACTTACGGCGTTGTAGAATTGAAGAAAGAAGGGCAGGTGCTTGTTACTGAAGAATTCCTGAAGGTTGGCGGCCCTGGGGGCTCCAAGAGGTTCCTGGTGAACTCAGCATCATTTGATTATTATCCAGGCACAACCAATTATATGCAGATCAGGAGCTTTTTTTGGTCAGCAAAAAAACTGGTTGACAACGCGGTTGTAAAGGACTTTACAAAACCGATTTATTCTGCAAGCATTCAAAGAAAATTCGATGCACAAGGAAACCTTACCAGTTTCTACCTGTCATTCTCTAACGAGGGAGAAAAAGCAGGCCTGGATTTCTGGCAGGGACAGTCAACTGAAAACCTTTACATAGCGGCTTCTGCTGACATAAATGACACAGGCAATCCTGAAGTAACCCAGGCAAAGCCAACTGAAGAAGAACAGCCGAGTGGGATAACACAAACTTATACATCCCCGAAAGGCTTTATTGAAAACGGTCTTGGCTTTAGCATTAGTTATCCGTCAAGTTGGGCGCTGGGTAACGCGCCTGATGAGATTGCATACACGCCAGAATATGTAAAAACTCTTTTGACATCGCCTTTAAGTTTTAACCTGCCACGGGTGGTCAGCATGATAGTTGGCCAGAATGAGACCCAGCCGCAAGGCACTGAGCAAGGGATTTATTATACTTATACCGCAGCCACAGGCCTTTCGATGACCACCGCAGGAGACCTTAACGTATGGTATCCTGATAGGGTGACATTAGACGACATAGAAGCAACGATTACACAGCCCTCGGCAAGCGCTGGCATAACGGTTGAAATGATTGAATTAAAACGCGTTATAATAAATGATAATGAAGCGCTTTATGCCCACTTTAAGCTTACTGACACAGAGACAGGCAGTGCCAATGAACGAATAAATGTTTACATCATTCCTGGCGTGATTGCAGGCACAAGCGAGGCAGGGAACCAGGCAGACGTCGTTTATGGATTAGCCTATAATGCCGCCAGGCCTCCATACACTGAAAACTTTGAAAAATACAAGGCAGAGGCTTTAGAAATCATTAATTCGTTTAAGATTATTATGTCATCCACTGGGTGAAAAAATGAACAAACAATTACTGGTGTTAATTTCCTTGTTTGCGCTTGTCATTATTGTCGCTGGATGCGTTCAGCCGCCAATCAAAGAAAAAACTGAAGAAGGGCTTAAGGAAACCTGCACTGCAGGCTTGAAATGCAAGGATGCCTTCACCAAAGCATACCAGAATACTGATTGTAATTGGACATCAGTCACTGACTGCCCTTACGGCTGCGAGAACAATGACTGCAAGGTGCCTGCAGATGCAATGGATAAAATCGAGGCAGCCATTAAAAAGGCTTTAAGCAAATAATATTCAGTTAATTTTTTGCCAGAAAGAATAAGAAGCGAGTAGAGATTATTATCTCTTCTTTTTCTTTTTTCGCTTTTTAATTTTTGACATTGCGAGTTTGATTAATTTCTTAACTTTAGAGGCTTTGTTTTTGTTGCTGGGGCGTCTCCCTGTTTTTGAAAGCACGGGTTTTTTGGGTACTTTTCGTTTTTTTCTTTTAGCCATACCTGCACCTTAATAAATACCAAATAGCTGACATCTAGACTCGGTGAAAAAGTTCCTCAAACAACGACCAACGCAATCTTAACCTATTGGTTTGTTTTAAAGGTTATCTTTTCCGCTTCATAGACAAGCTTACCAAGCGCAGGTTTCGTATGGTGAGTTATAGTCCAGTCACCATATTAATAGCTGAGCACTTGACAGAGGCTGCCATGACAACATCCTTTTCAGGACAACCGAAATGTCTTGTCAGCTTATTATTTTTTTAATGCAAATCTATAAAAAGTTATGTTTGTCCTCCCTTTTAATGCCTTTTTTAAATGGCCGAAAAGATTTCCTTGTATTTCCTAACAGCCTCACTTCATTAGAGTGCGGCTTTGAAAAGCCTTTTAAATTCATTAAACTAATTATTATTCAATGCCTTTGCCATGGCTTGCAAGGGGTTTTTTGTTTTGGTTAGATTGGCTAGGTTGAGGCTTAAGAACTTCAAGTCTTTTCGGAAAGCAGAGATTCCCTTAAAGCAGGGCTTTACAGCCATTGCAGGAGCAAACGGCAGCGGAAAGTCGAATATTTTGGACAGCATCCTGTTTGTTTTGGGCATTACTTCCATGAAGGCTTTGAGGGCTGGAAAAATGGCTGAGCTGGTTAATCATGACAGCCAGCAGGCTGAAGTTACTATAGAGCTTGAGTCAGACGAGCCTGGACTGCATGAGAGGAAGAGGAGGTATGAAGTTTCAAGGATGATTGACAGGGAAGGCAAGAGCGTTTGCAGGATTGACAGGAAGAAATGCACCTTGAATGAAGTTGCTTCATTGTTAAAGTCATTGAATATCAAGCCCCAGGGTTATAACATTGTTATTCAGGGAGACATTGCCAGGGTAATTGAAATGAACCCAAGTGAGCGAAGGCAGATTATTGATGAGATTGCAGGCATTACTGAGTTTGATGAGAAAAAGAAAGAGGCTTTAAGAGAATTAGGCAGGGTTGAAGAAAAAATAAAAGATGCAAGGCTTGTATTAGGAGAGAGAGAGGCTTATTTAACGAGGCTTGAACAGGAAAAAAACACTGCCTTGAAGCATGTTGACTTGAATAATGAATTAAAGAAATGCAAGGCAACGATTATTGCTTTTGAAATGGATTCTAATAAGAAAAAATTTAGGGAGGGAAAGGCAAGGGAACAGCAAATTAGGAAAGAACTTGAGAAACTGAACCAGAAAAAAGAAGTGTTATTGAATGAATTGAATGGCTTGCAGAAGAGAGTTGAGGAGATTAATGCTTTCCTGATTGCTTCTGGAGAGAGACAGCATGAACTGGTAGGCAGGGACTTGGAAGCGATTAAAGCTGAATTGAAAACGACTCTAGAGAGGATTGAGGAAAAGAATGCAGAGCTTGCTAGAATGCAGGCGAAAAAACAGCAGTCAATGCAGAGGGTTAAAGAGCTTGGCAGGGAAAAAAGCGAGAAAGAATTAAAGCAAGTCAATTTAAGGACCAGGATAGAGCCGTTGGAGAAAGAAATCAGTGAATTGGAAGAAAAACGCAAAAGCCATCTTGAATTGCTTGGATTAAAGAGCAGGGAATTAAGGGAAAAGGAATTGAATTTAAAAGAATTAAATGAAGTCATTAACATCAAGAAAGAAAAATTATTTGCATTTAACAAAGAAGCTTCGGTTATTGAAAAAGAAATGACTCTATTGAAGGAACAAAATGAAAAAATAATTCTTGAAAACGAAAAAACAAGCAATTTGATTAAAGCCCTTGAAGGCAAGGCAAGGGAATTGAATGCAGAGCATTCCGGAATAGAAAAAAGCTTTTCAAAAAAAGTCTTGGAGCTTAAAGAAAAAGAATTAATGAAAGCAAGAGCGTAAGTCCAGTCAAGAGAGCTTGAAAAAGCATTGAAAGGCCTGGATTCTGTGAAAAAGAAATGCCCTGTCTGCAGGAAAAACCTTGAAGAAAAAGAATTAAAGGAATTAAAAAAGCATTATTTTGCCGAGTCAAGAAAGTTAAGCCAGCGATTAATTCAATTGGACAAGGAAATTACCGAAGCAGGCAATGAATTAAACAGGTTAACCAAGGCAAGAGAAAATTATCTTGCGTTAAATGAAAGAATCAATGCCTTGGCAACAAGCAAGGAACAGCTTAACAGGATTCTTGGGGAAAAAGACCCTGAAAGGCTTGGCAATGCTTTGAAAGAAAAAAAACTGAAGATAAAGGAAACTGAAAGTGACTTAAATGCTGCTTTAAAGCAATGGAATGAATTAAACGCTTCATTAAACAAGCAAAGAGAGTTAATGCAAAGCAAGGATTTTAATGAATTGGAAAAAAAACTGAATGCATTTAAAAAAGAATTGAGTGAATTACAGCATGAGATTCATTCACTGAAAACAGAATCAGAGCTTGTTTTAAGCAATAGAATCAAGGAATTAGAGAAAGAAATTGTTTTGGTTGATGAAGAGCATTCGTTTAAAGAAAAAGAAATTGCGGGAAAAAAGCAGCGCATTAACCAGTTAAAGGAAGAACAGGCAAAGCTTGAAATCAAGATGCAGGAATTCGTCAAGGAAAACAAGAAATTATTGAGTGAAAAAGAAAGCCTATTAATAGAACAGGACAGCTTAAATGATGCTATTAACGGCATTTCGACTGACCAGGGCATTCTTGAATCAGAAAAACAGGAACTGCTTATTGATGCCGGAAGGGTTGAGGTAAGGCTTCAAGACCTTGAAGAAGAAAGCAGGGAATTCAGGCAAGTCGAGGTAATTCAGGCTGCAAACATTAACGAATTAAGGGATAAAGTGCCTTTCTTGGAAGAAGAAATCAGGGGGCTTGGCGCTGTCAACCTGAAAGCAATCGATGCCTTTACTGAATTCGGAGACGAATTAATTGAGGTAAGGGAAAAATCCCAGAAGCTTGACGATGAAAAGAATGCTGTCTTGAAAATGATTGGAGAAATTGATGTCAAGAGAGACAATGCATTTAATGAATGCTTTGGTGCAATCGCTGAAAACTTTTCAGAAATATATGCCAATCTTGCAGGCACTGAAGGCAGGCTTGGCTTGACAGAAGCAGAAGAGCATTTAGAGAAAGGATTGATTATTGAGGCAAGGTATTCTGAAGGAAAGCTGAAGAGCATTGACTTGATGTCAGGCGGCGAAAAATCATTGACTGCTTTGACTTTCTTGTTTGCAATACAGCATTATGACGCAGCGCCGTTCTATATCTTTGATGAAGCCGATGCCGCATTGGATAAAGAAAATTCAGTAAAGCTGGCTAAACTGGTTAAAAGAATTTCAAAGAACACGCAGTTCATTGCAATAACGCATAATGATTTAATGCTGCAGGAAGCAGACCAAATCATTGGCGTTGCATTAAACAAAGACAAGAGCTCTGTAGTTGGGTTGAAATTAAAGCAAGAGCTTGCAGGCGAGGAAAACAGCCAGGCCTTACAAGCCTAGTTTTACAGTCCGCCTGATTTGTCCTTTGATTGTTTCAAGGTCTTTTTTAAGGTTGCTTAAGTCCTGAATCAACTTGTTTTTTTCTTCGATTGATTCAGTTTTATTGATTTTTTCTTCAAGCACTTTAAGTTTATTCAATAAGTTTTTCTTGCCTGTCAAGTAAGGCTGCACCATTCTTACTTTTGCAGCCCTTAATTCAAGGCTTCCTTTTCTAACTCTTGGAATAGGCATATTATCGTATTTAAAATGCCTGTAAGAGTTTAAATAAGAATTGCTGTTTTTAATTCAACATGCATGCCAAGAATTTCGTTTGCTTTCACTGCAGGAAAAGGTATCCTTTAGAGCCAATGCTTTTCGAGTGCCCTGAATGCCACGGCAGCCTGGACATTGAATACGATTATGAGAAAATAAAACAGCTTATTTTCAGGCAGGAATTCCTGCGGAATGAAACAATCAATCACTGGAAGTACTGGATGTTCTACCCGATTAATGACTTGAGCAAGATAGTCTGGCTGAAGGAAGGCGGCACTCCATTAATCGAAAGCGTTAATCATCCTGGCTATTATTTCAAGTTTGAGGGAATGAACCCGACTGGAAGCTTTAAGGACAGAGGCTCGACAATTGAGTTGACTAAAGCAAAAGAATTGAATGTTAATGAAGTTTATTGCGCTTCAACCGGTAATATGGGCGCAAGCATTGCAGCTTATGCTTCTCGTGCCGGCATTAACTCAAATATTTTCGTGCCGTCAATCGCACCGAAATCAAAATTAGCCCAGATACAGGCTTACGGCGGAAAGCTTTTCAAGGTAAAAGGGACTTACGGGGATGCGGTGAATAAAACAAAAGAGTTAAGGAAAAAGAAAAACGTTTTTTTAGTAGGCGACTATCCTTTCAGGGGCGAGGGAGAGAAAAGCGTTGGGTTTGAGGTAATTGACCAGCTTAACTGGCAAGTGCCGGAAAATATTGTCTGCCCGATAGGCAATGGAACATTGATTTATGCTACTTTCAAGGCATGCAGTGAATTAAAGAAAGTCGGCTTGATTCAAAAACTTCCAAGGATTTTCGGAGTCCAGGCGAAAGGCTGCAATCCTGTTTACCTGGCATGGAAGAAAAAATTAAAGAAAGTGCCTGTAATCAAGAAACCTAAAACGATTATTGATTCGATTGCCTGCGGCAATCCGGTTGACGGCTTGCAGGCACTGCATGCAATGAAACAAACCAAAGGTTCTTGCATTCAAGTAAGCGATGAAGAAGCATTGCAGGCAAAAGAAAAGCTTGCAAGTGAAGGCATTTATGCAGAGCTTGGAGGCTGTGTTGCCTTCGCCGGAGCTAAAAAGCTTGGCTTGAAAGGAAAAACAGTCTGCATTGCCACAGGGCATGGGTTAAAAGAAAAATAAATGCTATTTTTTTCTCTTGGTTTTCTTTTCTTCTTTTTTTACTGTTTCAACTAATTCATAGACTTCAGCTAATTCTGTTTTTTCTTTAAGCAAGGCTTGTTTTTCTGCTTTGATTTTTTCTTTCAATTCAGCGATTTTCTTGATGTATTCATTTATTTGCTTGGCATAGTCTTCTTTTGATATAACGCCTTCATGGTAATGAGACTTCAGGCCGTGCAGTACATGCTCTACTGAAAATAATTCGCCTCGCAATTTGTCTAATTCAAGCAAATGCAGTGCCTTGTCTTTCTTTTCCTTGTCCAACTGCTTTAATTCTTCATCGTATTTAGCATTAATTCTCTCGAAAACATCTTTTGAGATAATGCCTGAATTAAAGTCCTGCTTTAATCTTTCTTTCAGCCTGGTAATGTGCTGCATTTGTTTTGGAATTGAATAAATTTTTCTCTGTTCAAGGAATTTATGGAAATTATACAATAACAGGATTATCACGACAAACAACAGGACTATTAAAGCCATTTGGATTGCAAGGAACAATAGATAGCGTTCGTCTTCAAGCGCGAAAGGCTTTTCCGCTGCCTTTGTTGCCTCGGCAATAGTGAAAGATTTTTTTTGCCAGGCATAATCATAAACTTCTTCTGCTGCAATAAAGGTGTTTTCGGCAAGATACACTAGTGAAATGCCGTTGTTAATGCTTTCAACCTCTTTAGCGCGAAGGTTTTTTTCTTTAAAGAAGTCAGCCGCGTTCAAGAAATAACGCGCGTGGTCCAGGTAAAGCCTTGCCCAGTACTGCTCTCTTTTAGAGCCGTCCAGCGTCGCTGTTAATTCATTTATTTTCTGTGTTAAGATGTCCCTTCCTTCCTCTAAAGTCTTTTCAGCAGTGATTTTTTTGGCATTGACTAAAGCCAGTGCAGATAATGAATCAAAGGTTGTTGAGAAAAGCCAGTTATTGTCAAAAGCAATTCTTGCTCCATTAACTCTCCTGCCAATGTCTTCCAAGTCTTCTTCGCCGTTTGCGGTGAAGGCATTTTCTGCTTCAGCTAAATGCTTTTCAGCAGTGGGCTTATAGTCTTGCTCGATTAAAATAAATTGCTTGCTTTTCTTTGCAATGCCAAGAAAATCTTTTGCGACTGAAGCCCAGGCATTCGCAAACTCAAAGTCTTCAAGCCTTGAAAGTATTTCAGCATAAGCTTCTTCCTTGCTTTCGCTGACAATGATTGTCTGGGTTGTTTTTAGCTTTACTAAATTGTTTTTAGCCCACCCAAGCCTTTGCTGTCCTGAAACAAACCATTCAAGCCCTTCCTTTGGAGTCGGGCCTTTAAAGTCTTCTTCAAGCTCTTGGATTAATTGCTCTAATTCGCTTAACTTTAAGTCAAAGACAGTGCTGCTGTCCAAAGCAACTAAAGACGGGTTTTCTGCAATATTTTCCACAAGCATTGTCTCGACCTTTGCAATGAAAGCAGAGTTAGCTGCCGAGTAAAGATAATTGGCATCCAATTGAAGTTTTGCCTGCTTTAAGGTTTCGTCAGCTCTTTGAAGCCTGAATAATAATTCATTGATTAATGAAGGCTCATTCAATAAAGTAGCGTTAATGCTTGTCTTAGCCTGTGCCATTAATAATTCTGTTTCTTGAATAAACTTGCTTGTTATTTCCCTAACCGGCATTAGTTTTTCGCTTGCGGTAATCGGCTTTGGCTCGAACTCAATATCTTCTAAAGGAGTTCCTTCAACCACTTCAATTTCTTGTATTGGGGTAAAAGCAAGGGTGATTACTTCGTCAAGCGTTGCAACCTCAACTACTTTCAGGTTCCAGTTTTCCGTGGCATAGGCAATCAAGTCAATTTTCTTGATGCCTTCAACAGGCAGGTTAACTATCTGCCTTGCCTCGCCTTTAGGAATCATGAATAATTTTATCCCGGTTTCGCTTGCTTTATGCGATTTCTCAAAAACCCCGCCGACAGGGCCGACAAAGCCGTCTCTTGAAATAGTGCCTGTAATGCTGACTTCAGCCGGAATTGATTTGCCTGAAAGCAGTGAATAAGCAAGTAAAGCCATTGCAGCGCCAGCCGAAGGCCCTTCAACTAATGATGCGTTTGAAATAATCGAGTACTTGAAATCGTATTCTTTTACTTTTGATGGAAAATAAGCAGCTAAAGCATATATTGCTTCCTTGGCAGCATTTTGTGTCGTAGTGCCGACCAATGGGGTGGTGTTGGTATAGACTTCTCCATCGCCTTTCTCAATCTCTAAAACCAGGTCAGCTGACATTGCCTTGCCTTCGGTGTCAATAGCGTAAACGCTTGCCTTGGCAGTTTCAGCCAGCACAGCCTGTGCTAAAACCAATAAACAAAACAATGCTAGCAAAACTTGAAGAATTCTCTTCATAAAAACGCATTAATATATTAGTTCAAGGCAATTTAAAGCTTTTGCTTGAACAGAAATAGTTTCAGCTAGCAATGGCTATGCTTTAAAGCAAAGCATTCAAAAACTTAAAAATAAATGAATGCTTGCTTTAACCGAACAATGCGCCTAAGCCTTCTGCTGCCTGTTCTTCTGTCTTTCCTTCTTCTTTCTTTTCTTCTTTCTTCTTGGATTCTGCTACTGGTGCTGCTGCCGGAGCTGCCGCTACAGGCATTGCTGCCTTGCTGATTGCCTCATCAATGTTTACTTCCTTTAATGAAGCAACTAATGCCTTGACCTTTGCAGCGTCTGCCTTGATGCCGGCTGCTTGCAAGACCTTGCTTACATTGTCTTCACTGATTTCTTTTTTTGCAGAATGCAATAACATGCTTGCATATATGTATTCCATTTTAATTCACCTCATAAAAAATAATCATTCTTTTTTCTCGCCGCTGCTTTTGCTTGCAGGAACCTTTGCCCAGTCAATCAACTCATTCAAAGCAATTGCCTGTAATTGAACCTTGCCTAAAATCATTGATGCTGTTTCCTTGTTCAGTATGTTTGCGTTGACTGAAAGGTTTAATGCATCATGGAATGCTTTCATTACAAGCAACGGAATTGTCTGTTTTGTTAAATAAGCAATGTTTAAAGCCAGGTTCATTGACTTGCTTGCCGCAACTGTAAAGTCAGTGAATGTCTGCTCGATGTTAATGTCCAATACTTCCTTGGAATAAATAAAGCCTGATTCAAATGCATGCATTAAATTCAAGCCAACCTTGAATGGCTTGATGCCAAGCTTTTGCAAGGTGCCTTCAACTGGCTTTGAGACTGGCTCGCCTTTTTTTGTCACTATAGTGTCTTCAGGAATTATTATAGTCGGGCCCTGAATTCTTGCCTTCAAGCCAGCTGCTTTTAAATCGCTTAAAGCAGGCCCTGGAAGCAATCCAGTGTCGCCTGCTGGCACGATAATGTCTTCTTCTGCAATCATGCCGGCTCTTGCAAGCATTTTTCCCTTGTTTTTCTTCAAGAACTGGAATAACTCAAATGGATTCATTTCAGTGAAAATGATTGCAACGCTGCCTTGCATGCTTTCAGTCAAAGCATTAATGTTCTTGACATTACTTTCAGTGAATGCTTTTTTGACTACTCTTTGATTGGAAACGCGAATGACTGCCTTGCCGTAAAGCTTTTTCCTGATTTTCTGGAATAAGTTTGCAGGAAAACCAGTAATATCAGCTACTGCAATGACTGGGTATTTTTCTGCAAAGCTTTTCAGTTCAATTAATTCTTTTTCTTTCCAGGAACGGGAATGCTTTGCCATTATTCCTCACCTTCTACAAGTTCTTTCACTGCCTCAGCTTTCGGCTCTGTTTTGGGTTTTGCCACAGGCTTTTTTTGGGTTTTAACTTCCTTACCGGTTGGCTTTCCTTTTTCTTCAATGCGGACTGCCGGGCCCATTGTTTTTTTAATGAAAATCGATTTAATGTTCTGTTCAACGCCTTGAAGCCCTGATAAAACCGCGTTATAAACAGTTAAAATGTTTTCAGCAAGCTCTTCTAAAGGCATTTTCTCGTTGCCAATGCTTGCATGAACTACAGGCATGTATTTTCCTTTCTTGTTAGTCAAGCGAACGCTTTTCTTTAATCTTTCAATGGTTGCCTGGACTGCTTTTGCATTCGTTGGAATCGGGGAAGGCATTTTTCCTTGAGGCGATAAGATTTGGCCTAAATGCTTTCCAACGCTTACCATTACCGGGCCTTCAGCTAAAAAGATTTCATAAGTTGAAGCAAGTTTTTTAACGCTTTTTTTCTCAAGGGCAGGAATCCTGTCTTCCATCATTACCTCGTCAACGAATGACTTAATGCTTTCAGCGAAAGTCTTGTCCTTTGCAAAGACAATTACTTTCTTTGGTTTTGTTGAAGGAAAAGGCAATTGAACTACGGCATCAATCCTGTTCTCTGGCTTTTTGAAGTCAACGCCCTTGAAATTAATGCTTAAATCAATTGATTGAACGAATTTGCGTTCCTTGCTTGCATCCATTACTTTTTGTAATGCTTGAATAACTGATTCTTTCTCCATTAAAAAAACCTTGTTTTTTTAAGTTACAAAAACCAACGGTTTTTGTTCCATGAAAAACGCCTTTGCTTTACTAAATCCTTCCACAATGCAAAAAGCACAGTGGTTTTAACGGATTAATAAAAAGACTATTAAATTACTAAAAATAAAAGAGTTTAAATAAACTACTGTTGGGTTTTTGCCTTGATTAATTCATCGAATTTTCCTTTCTGAATCTCTTTAATGACTTTAGTCGGATGCTTGCCTTCAATCGTTACGCCCATTGAAACGCAGGTGCCGGCAACTTCTTTCATTGCGTTCTTCAAGTCACTGCTGATGACAGCCATTTTCATTTCAGCAACTTTCTTAACCTGCTCTATCTTCAAGTCGCCAACTGTTTCCAAGCCAGCGGTTTTAGCGCCTTTCTCTATCTTTAATTCTTTCAGGATTAAAGCGCTTGTAGGCGGACTGCCGACTTCAATCTCATAATTTTTTGTTGCAAGGTCAACCGAAATAGTTACCGGAACCTTGACTCCGGTAAAAGCCTTTGTTTTCTCGTTGACTGCATTAACAATGTCCATTACGTTAACGCCTAAAGGGCCTAATGCAGGGCCTAATGGCGCTGCAGGGCTTGCTTTCCCGCCTTCAATCAAAACTTTTATATCAGGCATTTCATTCACCAACACAATCATTCAAACATCATTCTTTCAATACCCTAATATGCTCTGCTTTAATGGTTACAGGAATTTTGACAGCAGCTTCAAGCAATTCAACCGTGACTTCTTCTTTAGCGTCATTAACTCTAAGCACTTTAGCTCTCTCTCCCTTGAAAGGCCCTGAAATTAATTCTACTTTCATTCCTGCCTTTATTGATTTCATTAAAGGCTTTGCTTCAAGCAATGAACTTAATTCATCTATTTTAACCATGCCTTGGACAATGCCCTTGCCTTTAATGTGAGGCGCTCCTGTAATGCCTCGCCTGACAGTCAATTCATCAGTCGCTTCAGCCAAGACATAACCCTTTAACCCAGGAATAACGCTTAAAGAATAAATGCCTAAGCCTTCTTTCTGGATTTTATGGCTCAAGATGTCAACGACAAGGCTTTCCTGTCCAACCGTTGTAGTAATTGCGTAAATCATTTTTAATCCCTCAAAATTTTCATACTTTAAACTTTCAATCCTTCAAAAAAATTATTTCGGCAGTAAAGCAAACAATAAAGTAACGACATAACCAACCGCGCCAATAACTATAATGCCTAAGCCGGTAACTTTTGCCATTGCCTTGAATTCATTCAAGTCAGGCTTTTTTGATACTGTCAAAATTCTTTGCGATGATTCAATGAATGAAACAATTTTTACTTTTAAGTTAAGATTCATTAGGAACACCAAAATTTAATTAAAGATTAAAAATAAATGCTGAACGAAGTGAAGCCTCTTTTCGTTAACCTTTTCTTGTAGAAAAGGGTATTAAACAAAGTCCAAGTCAATGTCCTCTGCCCCAGGAGATTCAAGGACTTTAGCATGCTCTAAGTAAGGGAATTTAGCCCCGGCAATCACAACCATTGCCCTGATACTGTTTTTCTTTAATTCATCGTCAATCATTGCACCCCAAATAATATGCGCATTAGGATGAATTCTCGCGCTGACTGCTTCAACAATCATTTCAGCCTCTCTTAAAGTCATGTCAGAACCGCCTGTAACATTAATTAAAGCCTTGTTAGACTCTGCAATATCAACATCCAATAACGGCGAAGTCAAGGCATTCTCAATTGCCTCTAAAGCCCTTGATTCATTAGATTTTTCAGTTGAACTCTCGCCTAAGCCAATCATTGCAGCACCGCCTCTCTCCAAGACAGTCCTTAAGTCAGCAAAGTCCAGGTTAATTAATCCAGGCTTTGTAATCATTTCAGTAATGCCTTTCACAGCATTCGTTAAAACCTCGTCAGCTACCTTGAAAGCAGCATTGACCGGCAAGTCAGGAGCTACTTCTAAAATCTTGTCATTCGGAATAACAATAACCGTGTCAGCGTTTTTTCTTAACTTTGCCAAGCCTTCCAAGGCATTATTCATCCTGACCTTTCCCTCTACAGTGAATGGCAGGGTTACAATGCCGATAGTCAAAGCACCCATGCTTTTAGCAATTTCTGCAATAATTGGCGAAGCGCCGGTTCCGGTGCCGCCGCCTAAACCGCAGGTAACAAACACTAAGTCGCTTCCCTCTAATTGGGCTCTAATCTCTTCAGCCTGTTCTCCCGCAGCAGCTTCTCCTACAGCAGGATTGCTTCCAGCTCCCAAGCCCCTGGTTAATTGCTTGCCTATAATCATTTTCGAGTCAGCCTTGATTGAAAGCAAGGCTTGAGCGTCAGTATTAACTGCAATGGTTTCAGCGCCTTGAATGCCGATGTCAATCATTCTCTTTAAAGTATTGCCTCCGGAGCCTCCAACGCCTAGCACTCGAATGACTGCTTTGCTTTGCTCCATGAAGTCAAATAATTCTTCATCGGTTTGAGTTCCTTTTTTTGGCTTTGCTTCAGTTTTAACATTCATTAAAAAAACCCTGTTTTTTTAAATTACAAAAACAACAGTTTTTGTTTCATAAAAAAATTCCTTTAAACAAAGGCTAAAAAAGCTGTATTGCCTCACGGATTTGATATTATTATCTGCACGAATAACTTTAAAAACCAAACTTTATGCAGAAAAAAAGGCAAAAATAGTTAGAAAGCATGCTTTCAAGCTACTTCCTTAAGCTGTGGAGCTTTTAACTTTGATTTCTTGAAATAATTTCGGATTTGTTCGTCGGTAAAACCAAGCTTTCTCCTGCAATTATACGCTATCGGCCCATTAGCATACCCAGCCTTTATTAATTCTTTTGCAGAATAACCAAACTTAATTAATTCTGATAAATTAAACAAAAACTTTACTTTAACCCCGCCAAGCACTCTAGCATTCAAGACTTCAGCGCTTTTCTCTCTTTGCAGTATATTAGTCAATACATTAACATCCCCAGGGCTCAAAAACTCTTTCCTTCCCAAAGTCTTCAAGCCAGCCACCACCTGCTTGCCAGTCTTTGTAACAGTCTTTCTAACAGGCTTTCTCAAACTTAATGTTGCTACAGGCATACTAATTCCTTGTCTTCAGAGTTTAAAATACTTTTCTATTGCTTGACTAGGCTTCATAAGCATAGTTAATGCTGACATCGTAAATTCTCGGCGTTATCGTGTTGCTTGAAGAGTTTAAGTCAGCACGCCACTTTAATTGGCTTCCAGTTGAACTGAAAGTTGTTTCAATGCCTGAAGTGGCTGAAGTCCACGAAGCCCCATTATCGTTGCTTAAAAAGAAATTAATTGAAGTTCCTGCTGGCTTTAAAGTGCTTGCAGTCAAAGTCGCACTCAAAATCTTGTTTGCAGTTGAATCAACCTCAATTGATTCAGTTGTATTGCCCAAAACAAAATTTTCATCCCGTTCACGATAATAAATCTCCCAATTTTCTGAAGTATTATCGCGCCATGCAATGCTTGGATTGCCATTATTAACATTTAAAGCAAGGGACGGCCGGTATGAGCTTCCGCTGTTTTTGCTTACGTTCAGGTCAGCGTCCGTTAAATTTCCATTCGCTGTCGCCCAATTGTTTCCATTCCAGTCACGGTAAAAAATTTCATTATTGCCAGGGGTATTGTCATACCATGCAATGCTTGGATTGCCATTAGCAGCCAGGGCAAGAGAGGGGTTGTATGAGTTTCCGCTTGTATTGCTTGCATTTAAATCAATTGTCCCAAGACTGCCGCTTACAGTCACCCAGTTGGTTCTGTTCCAGTCACGATAATAAATATCCGCATAATTTCCGGGAGTATAATCTTCCCAGGCAATGCTTGGATTGTCGTTAACATCCAGCGCAAGCGAATTGTAAACTGAATCAGCGCTGTTACTGCTTACATTAAGTTTAGTCGGCGTAGCAGCAAAGCCAAAGAAATCAAAGGCATAGCCGGTAGCATCTCCTATAGACCAAGGATTATTGCCTACCGTAATAGTCGCTTCAATTGCATCAGTTGACTTATTTATCTTCCAAACCTGGTTGCTGCCCCCGCGCGTAACCCAAACATGCGTGTCATCAACTGAAACACCCGAAGGGTCTGAACCTGGACTAATCGTTGCTATAATTGTATTGGTTGCTTTGTTTATTTTCGAAACCGTGCCGCTGGTTCTGTTAGCAACCCAAGCATAAGTGTTGTCTACCGCAATGCCGTAAGGTTTATCTCCTACAATAATTGTTTCTACGGCATTAGTTGCCTTGTTTATTTTTGAAACCGTGTCAGCATCACGGTTTGTAATCCAGGCGTGTGTTCCATCAACTGCAGCCTGCCAAGGAACAGCTAAAGCGCCAATACTAATCGTTTCGATCGCATTCGTTGATTTATTTATTTTAGAAACCTCATTATCCCAGTCAGGAACCCATGCATAATTTGTATCAACAGCAATTCCGTTACCTTTATTGCCAAAGCCAAGGGGGATCGTGGTTATACTGTTGGTTAGCTTGTTGATTTTGTAAACCGTACTTGCATAGCGTGTAACCCAAACATAAGTCTCATCAACCGCAACGCCTGTTAGGGTAGAGCCTATGCCGATGGCTGCTTCAACAGCATTAGTATCCTTATTAACCTTTGAAACAGTACCTGCTGACTCATTTGCAACCCAGACATATTTATCGTCTACAGCAATGTGTGAGGGGCCATTCCCTACATTAATGGTAGTAACAGTGCCAGTGGGCTTATGTATTTTTGAAACAGTATTGTCCCAATAGTTTGCAACCCACACAAAGTCGCTTAATGCTCTGCCAGTTTCTCCTGAAGCAGTTACCCACTTGCTTCCATTCCACTTACGATAAAAGATTTCATAGTTTCCCGTGGTATTATCATACCATGCAATGCTTGGAAAGCCATTAGAGTCTAATGCAAGAGAAGGATAAACTGAATCGCTGGGGTTGTCGCTTACATTCAAGTTTATTATTACTAGGCTGCCGCTTACCGTCACCCAGTTAATTTCATCCCATTCACGATAATAAATCTCGAAATTTCCTGTAGTATAATCATACCATGCAATGCTTGGATTGCCATTAGCATCTAGGGCAAGAGATTGTTTCCCGGATTTTGATGTTCCGCTGTTATTGCTTGCATTTAAGTCATTGCCGCTCAGGTTTCCTTTTGCAGTCACCCAGTTGCTTCCATTCCAGTCACGGTAATAAATTTCCCAATTTCCTGAAGTATAATCATCCCATGCAATGCTTGGATTGCCATTTACATCTAGGGCAAGCGACGGCTCTACCGAGTGTCCATCATTATTGCTTACATTCAGGCTTGGACCGCTCAAGTCACCTGCAACCGTTGTCCAGTCACTTCCGTTCCAGTCACGGTAAAAAATTTCATTATTGCCAGGGGTATTGTCATACCATGCAATGCTTGGATTGCCATTAGAATCCAAAGCAACTGATGGATTAACCGAAGCGCTGTTGTTATTGCTTACATTAAGGTCTTTTAAGGCAAGCCATGCAAGGCTGCCTGAAAGCCTTGCCTCTCCAGAGGTGATGTTGGCGTTCGTATTAAGCGGATTAAGATAATTTGAATCGTTTAAAGGGTCAGAGAATGAAAGCGTGGAAGTGAATTGGGTTAGTGCTTCTTCTGTGACTGTGATTGTTTTTGATGCTCCTGCAGTGGTTATCAAGGTGACTGTCTGGCCTTCCGATAGCCAGGCATTAGCGTCAATTGAAGCAATGCCGCCTGGAGAAATTGTTACTGGTGAAATACTTACTAAAGTACCGTCAACAATTATTGAGCTAATAGTCATTGATTGAGCAGTGTTGTTTGCTACGATTAGTTTTCCAGTCGTGCTGGTGCTTTCTAAGGTTAAGCCAATGGCTGATTGTGCCTGGACTAGTGTATTAACATCAGCTTGCTGTTCAACTGCCTTAGTTTGTTCTTGAGTGTAAGTTGAAGTCCAGGTATAAGTAATGCCTGCAACAACCA
>Ga0315289_10000404_pt1 | contig 67534 bp, 54 predicted proteins | sample YL17G11_40_MG_FD_203452 | JGI IMG/M metagenome (GOLD analysis project Ga0315289, IMG submission 203452) | Sediment microbial communities from Yellowstone Lake, YNP, Wyoming, USA - YL17G11_40 | ecosystem: Environmental > Aquatic > Freshwater > Lake > Sediment | place: USA: Wyoming | collected... | reverse complement strand
CGCGGAGCTGGTCGATGCTTGTCAGCACCGGACCATTTCCCAATATGCTGCCAGGCGATTCTATGAAATTCACCATCGCCGTCATCTGCGCCAATAAGTACGGTCCCGATAGAATGGAAGACGACACGGATTATTCAAAATACAATCTCTTTCTCAATTCCAGGTGGGCCATGATATCTTATCGCGGCGAGGACAAGAACGGGAACGGAATCCTTGACCCCGGAGAAGACCTGCCCCCTTATAATGGAATTCTCGATCGTTACAAATTGCCGGAACCGCCGCCGCCGCCTGCCATAAAGCTCGTCGCCGCAGATGGCAAAGTCGACGTCTACTGGGATAACTCTGCCGAAAGTTTCATAGACCCCGTAACAGGCGAGCCTGATTTTGAGGGCTACAGAGTATACAGAGCCCGCATCACCCAGGAGAATCAGGGCTCCGGGTTGAAACAGCTTCTGGAGCTCATCGCCCAATACGACGCTATCGATTCCCTCGATTATGACACCGGACTGGATCTTATCCGCCTGCCGCAGCCGGAGACTCTCGATGGCCGGGTTTACAATTACAAGCTTACGAACGATAATCTTCTCAACGGCTGGGAGTATGCTTTCGCCGTTTCGGCATTCGACAGGGGAGACCCGGCCAATAATCTCCCCAGCCTCGAATCCAGCGCCCTTCTCAGCGCCGGCCGTGTTTTTCCGGGCCCCACGCCAGCGGAAATGCGCAGGGTGACCGTTTTCCCCAATCCCTACAAGGCCGGTTCCCTCTGGGATGGTCGCGGAGATGACGGCGTTCAGGAACGTTCACGTCTCATCTATTTCGCTAACCTACCCGAACGATGCAGCATCAAAATATACACGGTGGCAGGAGACCTTGTTGACGTCATAGATCATGACGGCAGGACTTACAGCGGCGCCGATATCGCCTGGTTCCAGCAGTATGCTGCCGGCGACAAGGTTTTCTCAGGCGGCATTCACGGATGGGACCTTGTCACCAAGTCCGACCAGGCGCTTGCCACCGGCTTGTATCTGTTCACAGTTGAAGATAGGAATTCCGGGGAGCATTCCCGCGGAAAATTCGTCGTCATAAAATAAAGGAGAGAGACCATGAAGTTCTCCAAGACCGTTTTTCTTTTGACTGTCATGCTCGCCGCAAGCGCGCTGGCTCAATATCCTGTCGTTCCCATCGATAGCATTCAATGGGTGCCGTGTGGAGGGGATAGCTCGCGAATCGCAGGTGACACCGTTGTTACCGGCGGCCTGGTCATTGCCGGGACAGGCTTGTATTATGCCGGAACGGGTGTTACATTTTATATGGAAAATCCTAACGGCGGCCCGTTTTCCGGCATTATGGCATATAATTCTGACGCCCTCGGTTTTCCTCCACTCATTCCCGGAGATTCCATCCTTTTCACCGCCGAGGTCAGCGAGTATGTATCGACTGGCCCCCCCTTCGTGACAATGACCGAGCTGCTTATAGTGCCGAACTCATTTCAGTATCGAATGTACGGTATGCCGGAGCCCGACCCCACGAATGTTCTGGCGACCGAAATCGATTCTACTGGCGGGGCGGATTCCTGCGGCGAGCAGCATGAGGGCGTTTTCATCAAAGTTCACGATCTGACGGTGGATACGGTGATAAACTACACCACGACCTCCGTTTGGGTTTGCCACGACTCCACCGGCACCTGTTTTGTACGCGAGGCTTCCGATTCAATCTCGAACGATTTTCGTCCCCCCGTGGGGACCGTCTTCGATTATGTCCAGGGTGTCATCTATCACAGGTTTGGCGCCTACCATCTTCAGCCTCGTTATATGCGCGACATGCGCCTGGGAAGAGGCGCCCCTATCGTCAGCTCCTGGCACTTTCCTCTCTTCCCTCTGGTAGGGGAATTGGTGACCATTACCGCCAATGTCGTCGACGATTCCGGAATACCGCAGGACAGCGTCAGGCTTCTCTACCGTATCAACCTCGGTTCCTGGACCAATGTGCCGATGTCATATCAAGGGAATGACAATTATACACTCCAGCTGCCATCGCCTGTGGCTGGTTGGAATGTCGACTACTATATTCATGCTGTGGACGATTCCAATAACGTCACCAACGATCCTCCCGAGGCTCCCTTCGATTTCAATGGATACATAGTGCAGCAGCCGCGACAGATGACCATTGCCCAGGCAAGGGTCGACGCCAACGCCGACTTCGTGCCGGACCTTCTGGATTCCGCCGTTATCCTTACCGGCATCGCCGTTTCGCCCAACTTTTCGACCGACTGGAGCGACTTCTTTATGCAGCAGGATAACGCCGGCATCGAAGCTTATTTCGATTCGTCCTTGATTACGGTGACGCCCGGCGACTCGATCACCATCAGCGGCATCATCGATCAATTTAACGGCAAGACTCAGATAAGGGCCTATAGAAGCAATCGCATCACTAATCACGGCCCCGGGCATCTTCCGCCCGTCAGAACCATCACCTGCGCCGATCTGGCCGACATCAACGGCGAGGCGTTCGAGGGTACTCTTGTGCAGGTGGAGAATGTCGAAGTCCTCGAGATTCCCGATCAGTGGCCGCCTCTGGGGTATTCCGCCACTATGACCCTCACGAATGGCCCCGATTCCGCCACCCTCCGTATCGACCGCACCACGGACATCGACGGCCAGCCGCAAAGCGAGCCCCGGGCCACAATCGTTGGGGTAGTCAGCCAATACGACAATTACAGCCCTTATCTCGGATATTATGAACTTATGCCGCGCTACTACAGCGATTTCACCTGGATTTCCGGCATCGATGACGAAGGCTCAATTGCAGACGCTTATGCCCTGCGGCAGAATTACCCCAATCCGTTCAATCCGACCACCAGCATAGAGTTTTCTCTCAAGAAGGCCGGTTATATGACGGTATCAGTTTACAATCTCATGGGTCAAAAGGTTGTCGAGCTCTTGAACCAGAAATTGCAGCCCGGGAAGCATATGGTTGTATGGGATGGCCGCAATGGCGCCGGCCAGTCGGTGAATAGCGGCATTTACTTCTATAGGCTGCAAGCGAACGAATTCGACCAATCCAGGAAGATGGTCTTGCTCAAGTAATGGTTAGGCGTCGCATTCTCATGACCGGAATTACCCCGGTCGCATTGTTGGCTCTGGGGCTTCTTATGTCTTGTACAACCAATCGCAGCCTCCAGCCGAACACAAATCATCCGCCGGAGACTCACCTCTTTCTCCAATTCTCGGACACGCTCCAATACCCCGGCGAAACGACCAGCATGCAGGTGCTTCATTGGTATGGAGATGATCCCGATGGCGAAGTGGTTGGATTCGAATGGGCCTGGGACGATACTTCGCAGTGGACATTCACGACCGACGTCGACGATACTTTCTTCGTGCCCATCACCGTTCCCCAGGATACTTTTACCTTCTACGTGCGCGCCATCGACGATAAAGGCTTGAAGGACCCTGCGCCCGATTTTCTTTCGTTTCCCATCAGAAACTCACCCCCGACGGTATCGTTCCCTCTGGATTTCATTCAACGATACTCGCGAACGACTTATGACTGCTTCTCTTATTTTTCGATCAATTGGTCAAGCTCGGACCTGGATGGCGATGTCACTATTACCGGCTACGACTGGTATTTGGCCGACTCCTCGTTCCACCCCTGGGTCGTCCTGCCCGATGGCGCCGCCTGGGATTCGGTGACTATCGATACCATGACTTGGAACCACCTCGACTCGTTGACAACCATCAAATTTTTCGACGACCTGCACCCTGGGAGTTATCGTTTCTTCCTGAGATGCCGCGACGTCGCCGACGCCTACAGCAACATCGTTTTCTATCCGGACACGGTCGCGGGAAGCGCTTGGAACGTCATGCCTGTCGTCGGCACCGTTCTTTTTGTCGACGACGATAGAAACGCCCCCATGCTCGATTCGATTATTCCCGTGACCTTGCGCATGATTTATCCTGACGGGTTTTCGACCTGGAATGTGATCGACAGAATAAGCTACAGCCCCAGGGACATCGAAGAAACTCTCAAGCTCTTCGATAAGGTCGTCTGGCACGGCGGCTCGCGCCCGCATTTCAAAGAGGCCGCCGATGCCATCGCAAGCTTCGTAGGTGCAGGCGGCAATCTCCTGGCTTTTTCTACCCAGGCCAGAGATGACACCACCATCTATCCGTTCCTTCCCATACATGATATCGACACCGTCCAAGTCGGCCGGGCTTTCAAGATAATAAAGGTCCCTGGAGTTGGGGCTGATTACCCCGACACTCTATGGTCCTTATCCAGCGACCCACGCTATCCCAGCTGGCCTCTGGGACGCTCTTATGGATTTACCCCCGGGCCGCCATCCGGTCTTATTCCCAGGCCGGCGCAAGCGCTCTACACCCAGGCCGCCGATGCCTATCCCAATATCATAGACACCGTTGCGGCCCGATTCCCCGCCTGGCCCGAACCGGCTGACATAGTTTATTTCTCGATGGAGTTATTCGCCTGCCAGGAGCAGTTCTATGATCTGCTCAGCTTTATCTTGGAGGAGGAGTTCGCCGATGAAGGCCGTTAGATTGTCGCTCTTGCTGCTTTGTCTTTCGTCGCTGGCGATGGCCCAGAAGACCTACACTCTCCAGGGCAAAATCACGGATTCCGAGACCGGAGAACCCTTGCCTGGAGCGACTATCATGCTCAAGGGCACCTATTACGGCACGTCGACCGACCTCAACGGCATCTATCGCATTCCCGGCATCAAGGAAGGGACCTACAATCTCGAGATCAGCCTTATAGGATACAAGATCATCCAGCGCACCGCTCTGGAGGTCAATGACGCCGCACTGCTGACCAACGACTTCAAGCTTCAGCCGAGCGCCCTTTCTCTGGGCACCGATATCGTCGTCATCGGCGAAAAGCCACTGCTCGATATTGAATCCACTGAATCGAAGAGCATCATTAGCTCCAAAGAGATCGATGCCGCCGTAGTCGAAAACGTCACGGACCTCATCCGCAATCAGGCCGGCGTTGTGGCCGAGAAGGATGACATACACATACGGGGTGGACGATCCTATGAGAATTCCTATCTTGTGGACGGTCTCTCGATTCAGGATCCGTTCTCGGGGGGCACCTCCGGCCTGATGCTCTCCGCCAATTCGATCGAGGAGGTCGAGGTCTTGACCGGTGGCTTCAACGCCGAATACGGGCAGTCGATGTCCGGCGTCATTGAAGTGAGAACGAAGAGAGGGTCGGAAAGGCTCAAAGGCCAACTTTCGTATAAATCGGATAAGCTCGGAATCTCCAAGTCGTCCGATTTCAATTCCGATATCTTCGAAGGCTCGCTCTCCGGCCCGGTTCCGTTTTCGAGGAGAAAGGGGTCATTCTTCGCATCCGGGTATTCGCACATTTCTGATACTTATTTGCCCCATAGTCACAACCTCTATTCTTCCATTTTCGGCGGTTCCAGGTATGCTCCGCGCGGGTCCAACAGCTATTCCGGGCTTTTCAAAGGAATCTGGGATTTCACTCCAACCAAGAGGCTGATTCTCTCGCTCAGCGGTTCCGCCAACATCGACCAGGGTTTCTCCGCCAACGAGTTCGAAAACCCGGCCCCCGATTTTAACGCATATCCTTATCAGTATCAGTACGACCTCGATAATTACAATACCCAAACCAGGATATCCAATCAAGCATCGCTCACCTGGAGTCACACCACCTCGCCCTCATTTTTCTACGAGACCCGTTTGTCGCGTTTTTTCACGCAATTGCGGAGTGACGTGGCCGGAAAGAACTGGCTGGCGTTCAATGAGCCTATCGACATCATTCCCATCAACTACTTCTACGTTCCCGACAGCAACCCCTACGACGGCGTTGACGATTCGCATTATATCATTACCACGGGCGACGGATTCTACGATTATGGCGATGGAGATACCTGGCACGATCACTATTTCGAGCAATATACCTTGAAAACCGATCTCACCAAGAGCCTCGGCGAGAAGAATGTTCTGAAATCTGGCATTGAGGAGAATATCCAGACAATGCAGAATGTCGATATAGTCAAGCCCTGGTCGGGTCAGACCGGCCTTGGCCTGAATCATGACATCTATCGCGTCTACCCCTCCTCGGGCGCAATCTATGTGCAGGATAAGCTTGCCTCGCTCGGGCTTATCGTCAACGCCGGCCTCAGGCTCGATTGGTGGTTCCCCGGCAAATATGTCGACAGCGCCGTGGAGGACACCCTAATCGTCTCTCCCGCCCTGCGCCAGTCCTACTATAACGACACCTTTGGACTATTCGGCTTGCGGGGCAAGGCCCATCTTTCGCCTCGCCTCGGCATCTCTCATCCTATTCTCGACAATGCCATGCTGTTTTATTCATACGGCCATTTCTCTAAGCTTCCCAAACCGCAACGCGTCTACGCCAAGCTCAATTCCATCTCGCAGTCCACGTATCAGCTCTTCGGCAATCCCGACCTGAATCCCGAAACCACTGTCTCATATGAAATAGGGCTGCGCTATGAGGTGACCACCAACGACGTTCTGACGGTCACGGCCTATTATCGCGACATCTTCGATTACATCGCCGCTCTCAGCATAACTCAGGTGGGCCGGAATGCCAACAATTCATACCTGATGTATTTCAACCTCGATTACGCTCGCTCCCGCGGCATCGAGATAGAATACAAGAAGCGCGCGGGGAGCTTCTTCACCGCCAACGTCACCACCTCTTACTCAATCGCCACCGGCAAATCTTCTTCCCCAAAGGACGAGCTCCTCGTTGCACGCGGCCAGCTCGAGGAAAGATCGATCAGGGAGAATTACCTCTCCTGGGACAGGCCGTTCAGGGCCGCCGTCGATCTCACCTTTTACGCCGGCAAGAGAGATCATTACAAGCTGCTGTGGTTGACGCTCCCGTCCAACTGGGACTTCTACATCAGGGGATTCTTGCAGTCGGGAAAAAGATACACCACCTATACGCGCATCGAGAAAGTCGGTCAGCAGGTGCAGTACGTCGCCAACAACAAGACTCCCTACTCCGCCGTATCCCAGACCTGGCAGTGGGTCGATTTCAGCCTCAAGAAATATTTGAATGTCGGCGGTCTTAAGCTGGCGGCTTTCATGGAAGTCACCAACCTCCTCAACAGCAAAAGTTCCGATATCATCAACCCTCTCACAGGGCGCGCCTATGAATATGGTGATCCGGTTCTGGATACCTGGAACGACCCTCTCGATCCCGACCCTTCGCCGCTGACGCCATTCCCGTTCAACCCGGCCCGTTACCTGTCGCCAAGAAACATCAAGATGGGGGTGTCGTTGTCATGGTAAAAAGGCAGCTCGTTTTCTCTCTTGCTTTTGTGATGCTCATCGCTTCCGCGGCCGGGGCATGGACAATTTTTCCCAATCTCGGGGATGAGAGAGCCGGGACAGCTTCGATGCAGTTTCTCAAGCTCGGCGCCGGGGCCAGGGCCGCGGCCATGGGGAACTCCATGGCGGCTATGGTCGATGACGCTTTCGGGCTTTACTGGAATCCGGCGACCCTCGTTTGGAGCGGCTCGCACGAGATAGCTTTTTCCCACAACATGTGGGTCGTCGATATGAGCTACGATTTCATCGGCTACAGCATGAAATTAGGAGATGACCGCGCCCTCGGCGCCAGCGTGGTATTCCTCGGAACTCCCGAAATGGATGTCACCGACGAGTACCATCCATATGGAACGGGGGAGAAGTTCGGGTTCTCCGATATCGCTTTCGGCCTCAGCTTCTCTCAACGGCTGACCGATTTCTTCTCTTTCGGGGCCACCGGAAAATATGCCCAGGAGAGCCTGGAGAACCTGAGAATGCGGGGGTTCCTCATCGACCTTGGCACCTATTATCAGACGAATTTCAAGGGCACTCGATTCGCTGTCACCCTCTCCAATTTTGGCCAGCAAGTTCGGCCCGGCGGCAGTTACACCTACACCAATCCGGCCGGCGAGCTTATTCCCAAATCGTATCAGTCGTTTTCGCCCCCGACCGTATTCCGCATAGGCGCCGCTGCCGAGATTATGAACAGCGGCGCCAAGCTGTGGCTGGCCTCCGTGCAGCTCGATCATCCCACGGATAACGCGGAATCATTCTCTCTTGGCACGGAATACAATTTCAACCAGTATCTTTATCTCCGGGGCGGTTACAAGTTGAACAACGACACACAGAGTTACTCGCTGGGAATAGGCTTGAAGCTTAATCTTCTCTCAAGTGACGGCTCGTTCGATTACGCTTTCTCTTCGGTCGGCGATCTCGGCCATTCCAACGTCTTTTCCTTTCAATGGAGTTTTTAGTGAAGAGATTTCTGGCGGTTCCCGTGATTCTACTGCTGATCGCTGTTTTCTCCTGCGGCGAGAAAATGAAGCTTCCCACCGAAATCCCCCCGTCGGGCGATATCGGCGATACCCTGTATTTGCTGTTGAATCCGCCCTGGGATGCGGCCCACGGGTATAACTTCGCCAACCTTACCTGTCTCTATTTCGGGCATGACACGTATCTTTACGTGGCTGACACGGGCAACAACAGGATACTTCAAATTGACGCCGCCGGCACCCTCCATGACGAGTTTCATGTCAACCACCCCATTTCCGTATCGCAGGACGACCTCATGCGGCTTCTGGTGGTGACGGGGGAGAAGCGGATTTACAAGATCGATCTCGGCCCCGGAGGCGATAGAACACCCGGGATCGCTTTCGATTTCAATACCCCTCCGGCAGGCCTTCCCCCTTCGGACACTTCGAGTTATTTTTTCAAGCTCCGATCCATGATCGATTCCAGTGATCAATTCACATCGATCACAGACCTGCCGGCTTACGACAAGAGCTACTTCGTGGCTGTTTCGTCCGACCGCGTGAATAACGGCCGTGTCTTGTGGTTTTGGGGTTCGTCGGAGGATCGCGAGTACACCGATTCCCTTTTCGATTCAAAATTCTCCAACGCCGATGCCGACACTTTTCAAAACCCGGTTGTCGTCACCGGCAATGGCATCACGACCACCACCTTTCCCAACTCCATATATGCCTATGACCAGAGCGGCGTCATGCACCTCATCGTCTGTCAGGATTCAGGGAGCTACCCGGTTCATGATATGAGATTCGAGCGCCAGGTCTGGAATCGTCACTGGGTCTTCAACTATACCCATAATCCCGGGGAAACGGATCTCATCTCAAGGGGCTTCTTTGACCTGCCCCGCGGGGCCACCGTCGACCAGTTCGGAAACATCTATGTGGTTGAATCCGGTCCCCTGGGGGGTTGCGGCGGCTACAAGTTCTCCAGGCAAGGCGAGCTCCTGGAAACCTTCTGCGATGCCGACACCGGGACGTCGATTTTCAACTCCCCCGGAGGCATTACCTATGACATTTACGGCGACCGCCGAACTGTTTATATCGCCGATACCGGTGACAACCGTATACTGCGCTTCAAGCTCTCCACCGACCTCGAACCCTGACACCTAATACGATGTTCTTGCAGAAAACACTTGACGAATAGAATGTAACATATTAGTTGGCTCTTGCGTGCACGGGCTGACCTTAACCGGACACCAGTGGGAGATCGACATGATGTCGGTCAGCGGGGGCATGTGACACGACCTGCTGTACAATTCTCTTCGTCGAGTCTTTTCGCCAAATAAGGTCTAAAGAGAAATAGTAAAGACGATGCCGGCGGCCGGATGGTGAACGCCGCCCGGCAAAGTAACGTCTCAGTTTGCCGCATTCAAGGAGGATGTACTATGCGCTTAGACGGCAAGACGCTCACTGTCTCTTTATGCCTGCTCTCGCTTTCCGCTTACCTGAAAGCTGCGCCCACTTCGAAACAACCAACGCCTGCCATTTCGACTTTATCGCTTACACGTGACTCGATCAGCCTCATCGATCCCGGCGAGGTCCTTTTGCATTGGACCGCTCCCGGAGACGACAGCCTGGTCGGGCGGGCCACCGGTTACGATATGAGATACCTGCCGGAATCATGGGGGCCTATTAATACCGATCCGGAGTGGAACCTGGCGATCCTATGCAGCGGCGAACCTACACCGTCCCCCAGCGGGCAGGTGGACTCGATGATTGTCGCCGACCTCGAGCCGGGCTCCGGCTACTACTTTTGTGTCAGGGCTTTTGACGATGCCGGCAACTACTCTGGGCTCTCGAACTCGCCGTTGATGGTAGCCGCAGCCGGGCCACCTCCCGATATCATGCCCCCAACTCTTCTTTCGCCGCCTGACGGCGCCAACATTAGCGATTTTTCGCCATCTCTGGATTGGAGCGATGTCTCCGGCGCTGATTTCTATGAAGTCCAGGTCGATAACAACAGTAGTTTCTCATCCCCTGAACGAAGCTCGGCGCCCAGCGTTTCCCAGTGGACGATCATTCCCGATCTGGTGCTGGGAACATGGTTCTGGCGGGTCAGAGCTCACGGTAGCCCCGGTTTTAGTAACTGGACAAACCCCTGGAGCTTTGCTGTTGCCGCTCTACCTCCATTTGGCCCGCCTGTCTTGCTTTCCCCGGGCAATGGGGCCACTGTCTATGACGTGTCTCCGACTCTTGACTGGGCCGATGTCTCCGATGCAGACTTCTACCAGGTGGTGGTTGATGACGACTCGGATTTTTCATCACTCGACAGATACAGCGCCCAGGATTCCTCGCGATGGACCGTTAGTCCCGAATTGACTGCGGAAACCTGGTATTGGATGGTTCGCTCCCATGGCACTCCCGGCTTCAGCGGTTGGTCAGTTGTCTGGCATTTCACGGTCAGCGACTCGCTGCCGGATTATGTCCCTGGCGACGCGAATGGTTCTGGCATCCTCAATGGCAATGATGTGACGTATCTTCTGAACTACCTTAGAGGCGGGCCCCCTCCGCCCCCGCCGATATGGCGCGCTGATGCCAACGGCGACTGCATCGTCAACGGAACGGACGTCAGCTATCTGGTAAACTATTTGAAGGGTTGGGGAGAGCCGCCCATTGGAAGCGATTGCGATCCAGTCGTGGTGGGCGAGCGGCCGCCTGCGCCGGACCGGACCCTCGAAATGCATTAGGAATTGCGTAAGGTCCTGATATCTGCTGGACTGCAAAACGTTGATGTGCTCTATGTTGCGCGAAAGGCTGACAATTTGGCGGAGTGGTTGAGTTGCCATTTCCCTGGGCTCCATCGTAACAAAAATGGGTTTTCATCAGTAATTTCTACCAAAAATCGCTTGACCGGGGGCTCGGAAGTTCTATGATCCCCGCAAGCAGGGCTTTGACCTTGGCCTGCTGAATGGGAAGGCCGACGAATCTTCGATCGGCGGGGGCTGCGAGAAGCTACTGACGTAAATGCTTCTTTGATTTCTTCTTTTTCAAGGTCATCGTATGAATAGAAGGTCTGGCATGCTCGCTCGAGAGTGTGCGTGTCTCTGACATCAATTTGCCGTGCCAAGGAGGATGTATGACAGACTCAGGCGGCAAAGCGCTCGCAGCCACTTTCATGCTGACAATTCTCGTCTCTTGTCTAGCCCTCCAGGCGCAGCCTGCGCCGAGTGATGAGGGCGTTTTCTTCTTCGGCGCTGCGATCACGGTTCAAGATTTCAGAGGCTCTGGCTCCGGAAGTGTCGTTCTGCATTGGACTGCTCCCGGCGATGACGGGGATATTGGCCGAGCCGCGGGATACGATCTGCGCTATCTTCCCGCCTCCTTCGGCCCCATTAATACCGAGGAGAAGTGGACCCAGGCGTTTGAGGCTGCCAACGAAGCTGTGCCTTCTTCCGCCGGGCAACGCGATTCGGCGGTTGTGTCGGGTCTGCTGCCTTGCGCCGACTATTATTTTTGCATCAAATCATATGATGAAGCCTTCAACTATTCACCCCTCTCCAACAGCCCCTTGGTGAGTGCCGAATGTACGCCGATCGTTTTTGTGGTGGGTGACGTGGACAACTCCGGCGGGCTGGACAGTCTCGATCTGGTCCTTTTCATCAAGAGCCTCAAAGGCAAAGCCAGGATTCCCCTGCCTCTTGAACGCGCCGATGTCAACGGCCGGCCGGGAGTTGATGGCACCGATGTGGTTTATCTTGGCGCTTATTTGAACGGCGGCCCGGCGCCCGTTATCCAAATTCGTCTCGATAAGACTATCCTGACGAATCCTGCGCCTAAATATGGCCGGGGTAAATAATGAAAGATGCCGTCTTCCCCCTCATGGGCAGGCCGTTGGAGTCTCCATCGGCAATACAATTTTGATTGTTGACTTCCCTAAATTTCTTGATACATTAACAAAAACTGATACGTGATCGCCTTGGGAGGTATGATGCGGTTTTTTCTGGTATGTACATTAATTCTTTTTGTCTCACTCACCACAATTTCAGTTGCGCAGGTAACTGATGAAGTGGATCGAATCCAAAGGTCGATCGAAGAACGCGGGCTGCATTGGACGGCGGGACGGACATCATTGATGGATCTGCCAATCGAACAGCGGCGCTTGCGCCTGGGATTAATAGTCCCCGACGATGTCAAACGGCGTTTTGCCGAACTCGATAAACTGCCTCCGCCGGCGCTTTTGAACACGGAATCGTATTTTGATTGGCGCCTGCTTGGCGGTGTCAGCCCCGTCAAGGATCAGGGCAACTGCGGCTCCTGCTGGGATTTTGCTGCCACCGGAGCTTTTGAATCGGCTTATCTTATAGCCGAGGATATCGTGCCCGACTTCTCCGAGCAGCAGGTACTTTCGTGCAACGGCGGCGGCTCCAGTTGCGATGGTGGCTGGATGGCCGACGCTTACACGCTGTTTATCAACTATGGCGCCATCGATGAATGGTGCATGCCGTATAGGGCCAACGATGAGATCCCTTGTACCCAGTATAATTACCCACCCATTGCCAATCTCATCTCTTTTGAGGACATCCCCAATAATGTGAACGCGATCAAGAACGCGCTCATGCTGGGTCCCCTCTCGACCACCTTCACCGTATATGACGATTTTTTTGGCTACCGCAGCGGCTGTTATGAGCACCAGGATCAGGAACCAATCAACCATGCGGTCGTTATCGTTGGCTGGGATGACGAGATGTGCGATGGGCAAGGAGCCTGGATTGTCAAGAATAGCTGGGGGGAGGGCTGGGGCCTCCATGGTTATTTCTTTATAAAATACTACTCCGCCGCCATCGGGAGCTACACCCAGCGGCCCATTTATCGTGAAGAGGGCAGCGGCTCGCTGGTGTTTGCTCCCGATGCCTTCAGCGTCACTTTGCCGAGCGATGCCGTGCGTTCAAGGATTCTCACCCTCTTGAATGAAGGGCAGGGGGACTTGCACTACAGCACTCAGATCGCCCCTGTCGGTGGCCAGGACGAATTCGGTCACTTCTGGCGCGACAGCGACGCCCCCGACGGCCCGCAATTCGCCTGGCGAGATATTTCGCAAATAGGGCAGCTGGTAAGTTTCCCCGATCTGGACAATAGCTCTTCATCCAATCAGTTACTGGGATTCACTTTCAACTTTTACGACCGTCAGTACAACTATATTAAGGCCAATACCAATGGGTACGCCTTTTTCATGAATGCTTATTTCAACAATTCCCAGAACCTCAGCATTCCAGATCCGTCCCTTCCCAATAACCTGCTGGCCGTGTTTTTCGATGATCTCACGCTGCAGTATGGAGGCGATGTTTACTTCTATAGCAACCATGCCGATTCCGCAATAATTACTTGGCAGGACGTGCGAGACAGCCGCCTTGAGGGAACCTACACTTTCCAGGTCATCCTGATCGCGCCCGATACGATAGTATATCAATATGCGAATATGGGGCCGGCTCGGCTCGATGAGTGTTCGGTTGGCATTGAGAACGCTCTCGGCACCGTAGGATTGCAGGTGGCCTATAATGAAGATTACGTGCACGATTCCCTGGCCACCAGGTTTTCCTTAGGAGGTCCGGCGAATTTCGAGTGGTTCTCAGTCGATCCTTCCGAGGGCATTATAGAGCCGGGGCAAACGATCGATATTAACCTCACTTTCGACGCCGGCGGCCTCGAGCCAGGGATTTATCAGGTCATCCTCAAGCTTCGCTCAAACGATATGTACAATCTCTTGAACGAGATTCCCATTACGATGACCGTGACGGCAGGCGGTTGCGAGTATGCCGCCGGCGATATCAACGCTGACGGGGTAGCTAACGGCCTTGATTGTGTCTTTGCGGTTAGATACTTCAAAGGAGGAGCAGTCCCTCCTCTTTCATGCAGTTGCGGCTCGCACGGTGACATTTTCCCGGCCATCGACGTGAACGGAAACTGCATTGCCAATGGTGCCGACATTATCTACTTCGTCAACTTCCTTAAGGGACTTTGCTCGCTCCGAAGCTGCCCCGATTGCCCTCCGACGCAGCCGTAAACTTGGAAGTTGCTCAGGGGTCTGAGAAAATCAGGCCCCTGTTTTCTTGGTCATGAATTCAACTTGCTCCAATATTTGACTTCGCAGTGGCCTCATATTATAATCAAATTGATGTCGAAAGTGATTGACTATAAGAATCGTGCAGCGGAGCTTCGCGAACTCATCGAGCACCACAACTATAGTTATTTCGTCCTCGACCGACCGGAGATTTCCGACGCCGAATATGACGAGCTTTTTGATGAGTTAGTTCGCCTGGAGAAGGAGCATCCCGAGCTGCGGACACTCGAATCGCCGACCCAGCGGGTCGGCGCACCCCCGCTTTCCAAGTTCCCGACTTCTCAGCATACTGTCCCCATGCTTTCGCTTAACAAGTGCACTACGGCGGACGAGTTTCGCGACTTTGATCGTCGCGTGCGGGGGCTGCTGCAGGGCGCCGGCAAGATCGAATTTACGGTCGAACCCAAGTACGACGGCCTGGCGGTGGCCCTGATATACAAGAACGGTCTTCTCGATATTGGAGCGACGCGCGGCGATGGCTTTACTGGGGAGGTCATCACGGAGAATCTTCGGACCGTCAAATCGATTCCTCTCAAGCTGAAAACAGTCGATCCTCCCAGTGTGTTTGAAGTGCGCGGTGAGGTCCTTATATATAAGGCCGATTTCGAGAGATTCAACAAGCAACGGATGGACGAAGGCCTGGAGCTCTTTGCCAACCCCCGGAACATGGCGGCCGGCTCTTTACGCCAGCTCGATTCGCGCATCACGGCTGAAAGGCCACTGCGCTTCGTAGCTTATGGTATCGGTGTTGCGAAAGGGGTTTCGTTCGATTGTCATTTCGAGAGCATGCGGCATGTGCAGTCTGTTGGCTTCAAGATCAGCGATGCCCTTTCGAAATTCAGCAAGGCAGAGGAGGTGGAGTCGTTTTATGAAACGACGCTTTCGCAGAGGGATGCACTGCCATACGACATCGACGGCATCGTAATCAAGGTTGATTCCTATCGTCAGCAGGCCGCGGTTGGTGTCTTGTCTCGTTCCCCGCGCTGGGCTGTCGCCTGGAAATTCCCTGCAGTACAGAAGACGACTATGATAGAAGACATCATAGTGCAGGTCGGCCGGACCGGCATTCTAACGCCTGTGGCGGTCCTAAAACCGGTGCAGGTTGGAGGGGTTACAGTCAGCAGAGCTACTTTGCATAACGAGCAAGAAGTTGAGCGCAAGGACGTCCGCGTCGGCGATACCGTCGTCGTCCAGAGGGCCGGTGATGTAATTCCCGAGGTGGTCAAGGTCATCGCTGAAGCGCGGACCGGCCAGGAAAGAAGATTCGTGATGCCTCCAAAATGCCCTGTTTGCGGCTCACCTGTAGAACGGGTCGAAGGCGAAGTCGCGATTAAATGCTCGTCGCTCTACTGCCCAGCCCAGATTGTCGAGAAGATCGCTCATTTCGCCTCCCGCGGCGCCATGGATATCGAAGGGTTGGGTTATCGCACAATCGAAGCATTTGTCGATAAAGGGGTAATCAAGGACGTTGCCGACATCTATCGGCTTCCCGATCTCAAGAATGAGATCATTCAGATGGAGAGAATGGGGGAGAAATCTTTCGACAACCTGGCGGCAGCAATCGAAAGGTCCAAAGGGCGGGATCTTCCCAGACTGATTTTCGCTCTCGGCATTCCTGGTGTCGGTGAAAGCACCGCCGGCCTTCTGGCCGAGCATTTCGGCTCCATAGAACGCCTGATGAGCGCTAACGCGGATGAGATTTCTCAAATCAAGGGGATTGGCCCCGTCGTGGCTCGATCTGTTCAGACCTTCTTCCGCGACCGCAATAACGTTAATGTCATTGACAAGCTGAAAAAACGTGGCGTCAGATTTCCCGAGGCCGAGCGACGGAAAAGTCAAGGCCCCTTGAGTGGTAAGACCTTTGTGTTGACCGGCACTCTCGCCGATTACTCGCGCCTCGAAGCCCAACGCGAAATCGAACGGCTGGGGGGCAAGGTCATTTCGTCCGTTTCCAAGAACACCGATTATGTAGTGGCAGGCTCCGATCCCGGCAGCAAGCTCGATAAAGCCCTTAAGCTTGGGATCAACGTGCTCGATGAAGTGCAATTCAAGAAACTGTTGGGAACGTGATGACCAACAAACAGATTGCCTCACTTTTCAGGGAGCTGGCCGACATCATGGAAATAGCTGGAGAAAATCAGTTCAAGATCCGCGCCTATCGCAAGTCGGCCGAAATAATACCGTCATTATCCGAAGAAATAAGTTCGATGCCGCGTGAGAGGCTGCGCGAGATCCCCGGCATAGGCAAAGCGATCGCGGAGAAGATCGAGGCGGCCGGAAAGGATGACACGTTCCCGACTCTTGAAAAATGGAGACAAACCCGCTATGCCGAATTCCTGCCTTTACTTGAGATTCCCGGCCTGAAGCCTCGCAAGATTCAGGGAATGATCAGGGACTTGGGCGTTTCCTCTATAGACGATCTGAGAAGTGCCGTGCGCGATGGCCGGCTTGACGGTTATAAGAAAGTCGAGAACGAAATCAAGAGAAAATTGTGTGAATTCGTCAACAAAAATGGCAGCTGACCGCGAGAACAAGGGTCTTACCCTGCAGCTCATTGCGTTACCGATTCTTGTGGCCGCCGCCGGAACCGCCTTTCTGTATTTCGCCGCTCCCATACTCATTCCTATAGTCATTGCGGCTTCTCTGACCTATCTGCTCTTGCCATTGGTCGATTTCGTCAAAAAGCTCAAGGTTCCCCACTGGCTGGCGGTTCTTATCGTTTCATTCGTTTTTCTGGCGCTATTCTCTCTCATAGCGTTTTTCCTCATAGCCCAGTTGGCTGACCTTCTCAGCAATCTTCCGCAGTACAGAGACCGAATCTTGTCAGCTTTGGAGAGCCTCGACCCTGCAATCTCCAAATACCTGGGGGATATCGGCAGCCTGCTCAAGGCTCCTGAGAGCATTTTTTCCGATGCCGGCAAGGTCCAATCCATTGGCCGCTTCCTCCTGAAAGGCGTATCGTCGGTGACCAACTTCATTCTGGGAGCGACCGTCATATTCTTTCTGGTGCTGTTCATGCTCCTGGAGTCGAATCTCTTCTCCAAGAAACTAAGGCGCATCTTCGGCAGCGATCATGAAAGCGAAACCGAGAAAATTCTCAATGAAATCAACAAGCAGTTCAAGGGATATGTCCTTACCAGGTTTTACGATTTCATCGGCCTTTCACTGGTAGTCACGATCTTCCTGCTTATCATGGATGTCGACTACGCATACGTCTGGGGGCCGCTGGCCGGAGTCTTCAACTTGATACCGTATCTCGGCCCCTTCCTGGGCGCCATCCCGCCGATCATCATGGCGGGGATTCAACACAACTCCTTCATGATAATGGTCTACCTGGCTATTTTCTTTTTAGTCCTACAAATGATCGAGGGCAACTATATCATGCCCAAGATCACGACTGCATCGGTCGACCTCAATGCCGTCACCGTACTGGTGTCGTTGATTTACTGGGGGTGGATCTGGGGCGGCATTGGGCTCATCCTTTCCGTTCCGATTACTGCGGCCATCAAAGTCGTCTGCGATCACGTTGAGCCCCTGAAACCCATAGGCCTGCTTCTTGGAACCGACCGTGGCGATGAAAAAGAGGAAGCGCCCGAAAAGGTGCCCTCCGGTAATCTATAGTGAAACTGATTGACGATTATTGTCGGGCGGGGCTCTTTCTTGTCTCGAAACCCTTGACGACCACGTAGGCGATGAGCGCAAAAATGAAGAACACAAGCAGCATCCAGATACTACTTTGCAGGCTGCCGATGATTGTCTGATAGACTTCTATCACCCAGCGTTCCGATGTTAACTGCAGGACGACCCTTTCGCCATTGGGTCCTTCTTTCCCGGGCGACAGATACTTTTCAAGTTCCCAGACCCTGACTCCGCCCGAAATGCCCACGACGTAAATCGCAAAAACAAGATACCGCGCCCAGGCGAGATAAATATCGTCCTGCACGAGTTTTTGTAGAATATTCGAGATCGGCTTTTTAAATAACATAACCACTAAGGCGCTCATAAGCGCTGCAACCGCGAAATTGACGACCAGCAGGCTTATTACCATTTATCCCTCAGATATCACATGTTTCCGGCCACGGCTTCGGCCATTTCAAGTGTCGTATTTTTGCCATCCATATCGTAGGTGCGGATTTTTCCTTCCTTTATTACGGCAGCGATGGCGTTTTCAAGGCATTTGGCGTGGGTGGCCTCTCCAAGCCAGTCAAGCATCAGCTTCACGGTAAGCAGGGTGGCCATGGGATTGACCTTAAACATCCCCGTATATTTGGGAGCGCTGCCGTGTGTCGGTTCGAAGACCGCGTAGTTGTCTCCAATATTTCCCGAGCTGGCGAAACCGAGACCACCTACAAGCTGCGCCGCCAGGTCAGAGATGATGTCGCCGAACATGTTAGATGTCACCAGAACCGAGTAATCCTGAGGGTTCTTGAGCAGCCACATGCACATGGCGTCGATATTAGCCTCGTAGAACTTGATCTCGGGATACTTTTTCGCCACTTCCCTGGCTGTTCGCACAAACAACCCCGACGTCTCCCTTAAGACGTTTGGTTTCTCCACTACCGTGACGGACGGCTTGCCGTGTTTATGGGCGTACTCAAAAGCGTCGGTGACTATATTCCGGCTGGCAGTCTTAGTTATTATGCGGAGCGATATGGCTATCTCGTTCGCCGGCGTGCCGGCAAACCTTTTCATCTTAGAGTTGTGCTGTTCCAGGTTCTTGCGGACCTCATCTGGCGTGGGGAAGAACTCGACTCCCGAGTATAGGTCCTCGGTGTTTTCCCGGAAAACGGTTATATCTATGTCGTCGCGGTAATTCAACGGGTTGCCGGGGTACGCCTTGCAGGGGCGAAGATTAGTCCTGAGATTGAAGAGTTGCCGAAGCCTCACTATAGGCGACGTGTATATCAGTCCTTTGCCTTTGAGATGCGGCGCCAGTTCGGCTTCCGCCTCTTCCTTCGGCTTCGATGTTATAGCCCCGAACAGGGCGCAGTCAGTGCTTTTCAGTAATTCGATCGTCCGGTCTGGCAGCGGATTGCCCTCCCGGCACCAGTTCTCCCAGCCTATTTCGGCGGGTATATATTCCGCGTCCAGTTTGATCTTTTCCAGCACTATGCGGGCTGCATCCAGAACGTCTTTCCCAACGCCATCGCCGGGCATCCAGGCGATCTTATACTTGGCCATGTCAAACTCCTCTAATCTTCAATTTGCACAAGATCCTGGCGCTAAATTTAATAATGCTATATCCCCGGTCAACCAAAATCTGCCATTGACGGGTGTGCCATGCTTCTGGCCGCAGTTCAGTAGGTCGGGTTTCTGGAGAAACCCGACTCCTTTCCAGTCGGTCTTCCGGCGAGAAGGCCGACCTACACCCTGCCCCATTGACGGGGTATGAGGGCGGCTGACCTCGCGGTCTGCCCTTTGGTTGATTGACCGGCAAGCGAATTCCGGTTAGGTGTCAGGCTTGCCCTGACCCCACGCCATTCCTAATAGGCCGAACTTTCCATTCCGGTCCCGCAAATCTCAAGAGATCGAATCATCGTGAGCGGCAGACCCCCTCTCCACAGAGGTCGAGGCACTAGGTCGGGTTTCTGGAGAAACCCGACTCCTTTCCAGTCGGCCTTCCGGCGAGAAGGCCGACCTACAGTCTGACCGGTAAACATTTTCCTCTTGACTTTACTGGATACAACAATAGATTAAGATTGACCGGAGCCTTGCTCCCCGCCATGGCAATGGGGGGCAGAGAGGATGTCATTATGCGGCCAGCTATCTTGACAACGCTTTTATCAGTAGCGTTCCTGTATATATCATCTCCGGCAGAGCAGGGCTCGGATACGGATGGCCGCTGGCTGTCCAATGGCTATTTCCTTGCCCGCAATATGCAGGCAGTCCTGCCCGATACCCCCTTTTATGACCCCCGCTGGCCCATTATTACAGATTGGGGGCCGGAAGTATATGTTTCTGATACTACCTGGTGGTTTTATGACCCCCGCATCGCGGTCGGCGATACCCTTTCGCATATATTCGGGGAGGGTAACTTTCAACCTATTCACTATAGAAGCCACGACAATGGATTGACATGGGAGTTTTGGGCCAATTACCGCGATAGCACATCTGATGGTTCTGCAGGAATTGTAAATGCTTATTGCGAGGGAAGCAAGCTATTTGCGACCTGGGGTGGTCAGAGAGGCAATGATTGGTCTTTCATAATCTTTAGAAGCAGCATTGACGGGGGAGAAACTTGGCCCGTAAGAGCCGAGCTTAGGGTAGATCCCGTATGGGCGGGAGCGGTCAAGAGCAATGTCTCCGGCCATGAAGATACAGCTTTCGTGAGCTTCACAGAGGGTTGGGGATTTGACTCCTTAGCCTGCTGGAGAACAACAAATCTGGGGACGACCTGGACAAACAGGGGATTTATAGCGAATTCATGGGGGGCCTCGTATCCCCCTTCCATCTGCTATGCAGCCGGGGTGGTGCATATAGCTTTCCAGAAGGATTGGGACCACCAAAATGATATCTTCTATATGAGAAGCACAGATCACGGGCAGACCTGGAGCGAGCCGGTACTCTTGGGTTTTGACGATCAAAATCATGGTCAGTGGCCGGAACTGTGGTCTGATTCCTTGGGGAATGTGGCTGTTTGCTGGATGGACTATCATGGCTCGCCATACGCCTGGACAGGGGGTATCTGGTGCCGGGTAAGCCATGATTATGGCCAAAGCTGGCCCGGACTTTATCTGCTCAATGATGATTATTTGGGGTACGTAGGCACCACGGTAGTGGTGGATGGAGATTATCTGGCCCTTGCCTGGGTCTCCAGCAATTCTCCCCCTATAGTGCATGTCAGGGAAAGTTCCGATGGCGGGGAAAGCTGGGGGAATGACCAAGCTGTAGCTCAAGGGTCCTGCTATGCTCCCAGATTGGCCAAAAAAGGGACTGATCTTTACCTCATCTGGCGAGAGACGGAGTATATAAGGCCCGATTTCTATGTGGATTTCATCAAGTTCATGAGAAACGACCTCAGGGTGGGCATTTCCTCTCCTGAAATCAGCATAGAGGATGAAGCTGGAATAGGGCTCTCTGTTTATCCCAATCCCTTCAATTTATCTGCCACAATCACATTAGATGGCGTGGAAGGAGGTGATAAGGAGATAACGATATATGATGTCAGGGCTGCGTTAGTTAAGAGCATCTGTCTTGGGAAAGAAGAGCAAAAAGCAACCTGGGACGCCACTGACAACGCCGGGCAAAAGGTCTGTTCGGGACTCTATTTTGCCAGGGTTGAGACGCCCCAGGGAGAAGCTACAACCAAACTTCTCCTCGTAAGATAGTCAGTCTTTTTTGCGCTACCGGAAGCCTCTTCCCAACGGAACTCCGGAAATACCCAACCATCTGCGAGGCCGGCTAATCCGGCCCGAAATTTCGGGTAACATACAAGGTCTAATGTTGTATATTAATAGGCTATGGCAGATTTTAATCTGAAATCCAGCTTTCAGCCGAACGGTGACCAGCCCAACGCGATAGCCGAGCTTGTCGAAGGGCTTCAACGAGGCGATAAGTTCCAGACTTTGCTGGGTGTTACCGGCTCCGGGAAAACTTTCACCATGGCCAACGTAATCGCCGCTTATGGCAAGCCCACGCTGGTCATGTCGCACAATAAGACTCTTGCGGCCCAGCTTTACGGCGAATTGAAAGGGTTCTTTCCCGAGAATGCGGTCGAGTTTTTCATCAGCTACTATGACTACTACCAACCAGAGGCCTATATTCCCACTACCGACCTTTATATCGAGAAAGACACTTCGATCAATGATGATATCGACCGATTGCGCCTGCGGGCCACCTCATCTCTGCTCGAGCGCAGCGATGTCATCATAGTCGCCTCGGTTTCCTGTATCTACGGCCTCGGCTCGCCTACAGATTATAAGGAGATGCTGGTTTTCCTCGAGGTTGGCCAGAAATACGAGCGCGACCTGCTGCTCCGCGACCTCATAGATATCCATTATGTCCGTAACGATATCGAGTTCGGCCGCGGCCATTTCCGGGTCAGGGGCGACGTGGTCGAAATACACCCGGCTTACGAGGAAGAGGCTGTGCGGATCGAGCTATTGGGCGACGAGATCGAGCGCCTCAGCATCGTCAATATCGTCGATGGCCGCGTAATCGAACAAAAGAAAAAGCATTCTATATATCCCGCAAGGCATTTTGTCACCGAACCCGAAAACCTCATGCGCGCCGTCAAGGATATCGAAGCCGAGCTCCAGGAGCGACTGCTATTTCTCCGTCAAAACGACAAGCTGCTGGAAGCTCAGAGGCTGGAGTCGCGCACCCGCTACGATATCGAGATGATGCGGGAGATCGGTTACTGCTCCGGAATCGAAAACTACTCGCGCCATCTTTCCGGCAGAAAACCGGGCCAGCCCCCGTACACCTTACTCGATTATTTCCCCAGAGAATTCCTGACAATCATAGATGAATCGCATCAGTCGATTCCCCAAATTAGGGGCATGTATCACGGCGACCGTTCCCGCAAGGAGACTCTGGTCGAATATGGTTTCCGTTTGCCGTCGGCGCTTGATAACCGTCCTCTCTTCTTCGACGAATTCGAGGCCAAAATTCACCAGGTAATTTTCACATCGGCGACGCCCGCGGAATATGAGCTGCAAAAATCAGGCGGAGTCGTGGTCGAGCAGATTATCCGCCCCACCGGCCTGGTCGATCCTCAAATCATCGTCAAGCCTATCGCCACCCAGGTGGATGACCTCATTGAGCAAATCAAGCAGAAGACCGCCCGCGGGGAGCGGGTCCTTGTTACTACACTTACCAAGCGGATGTCCGAGGACCTGACAGACTACCTCCAGAATCTCGGTGTCAAAGCTCGTTACCTGCATTCGGAAATCGACGCCATCGACAGGGTCGAAATCCTGCGAGACCTTCGCCTGGCCGAATTCGACGTCCTTATCGGAATAAACTTGCTCAGGGAAGGTTTGGACTTGCCGGAAGTATCGCTCGTCGCCATCCTCGATGCCGACAAAGAAGGGTTTCTGCGTTCCGAGCGCTCGCTGATTCAAACTGCCGGACGGGCCGCCCGCAACAAGGCCGGGGAAGTGATCCTTTACGCTGACGAGGTGACCGATTCCATCCGCAAGGCTGTGACTGAAACAGACAGGCGACGCCAGATTCAGGTGGAGTACAATGAACAGCATGGCATCACGCCTGAAACAATCCGAAAGAGCCGCGACGAAATATTGCGGGCCACCTCGTTCGCCGATGCCAAATCGGTGATCCCTGATACCAGCGCTGAGGAAGAAATCGATGCCGTTTTCAGGCTTGAGCACGAGGAACGCATAAAAGCGCTCGAAAGAATGATGAAACAGGCGGCCAAGAATCTGCAGTTCGAGAAGGCCGCCCAACTCAGAGACGAGGTTTCCCGTTTACGCAAGGCGGTGGGTAAGAAATGAAGAGGAATTCAATTGCCCTGGTTCTGGCGGTCGGCTTGCAGCTGACAATGTCCTGCACCGGCTCCAAAGTAACATCATCACAAGAGCCTACCAACGAAGATGCCATTTATAATATCATTCGTTACGATAGGCCTCTGGAATTCAATTTGGACCTCTTCGATTTTTCGGTCCCCGACACCAGCCGGCTGCTCGGCGCCCCGTATCGCCCGTTGCACTTCTGGCGGAGCGTTTACAAGGACTCCTTGTTCATTGGCATCGATGTCAACTACCCCCAGCCGGGAGACAGTATTGGAAGCGTCCCCTGGGCCAATGTCAACTTCACCAAGTTTTTTTGGGGCACTCTCGAAGTGATCGCCGAGGACACCTCCGGCGGCGGCTCGGTCCCCGTCAGGATGTCCAAGCGATTCATCATGAAAGGCGACATCCTGGCCGAGTTCCAGAAAGTGGGATTCGACTACAATCCCAGGCGCGGCTGGATCTTGACAAAAATATCGGATGCCGTGTTCAGCGACGCCGGCAGAAGCATCGTTGGCCCTTCGAGCATCGGCCGCATCGAAATCCATCCCCAATCCGACAGCGGAGCGACAATTGTCGTCGATACTCACATCAAACTCCTGCGAGATGTCCCCAGCTTCAGCATGGGTGACTCGGTGACTATTGTCATTTTCACCACCGACCCCGATGATATTATCAGCATCAGGTACCCTTATGGCAGTCAGTACTTCACTCGCTGCCTGACTCCGGTCGATTCATCGCAATTTGTGGCCGGATTCAGATTCCCGGATTACATCGAGCTCAATCATTTTACAATAGACGCCGTCAATGCCGCAGCAGTTGATGATACTCTCAAGTACATTCCCAACGCCGTCGGTGTGATATATAGGGTCCGCTGAAGTTGAACGAAGGAACAAATCGCCAACTCAGAGTTGCAAAATTAGCTTGTAAAAAGCCCTTTATCTGAAGGCTCGTTATTGTTATATTGATTGAAACGGAGGAATAATGGCGAAAAGACAATCGTTTGCAGATAAGGCGACCAAGAAAAAACATGTGGTCAATTGCGCCGTTTGCGGTAGCCCGATAACACCAACCATGTTCATCTTGCCGACTCCCTCTGAGAGCGGCTCTATAAAATATAAAAGGAGTATTATCGGTATCTGCAAATGCAACCATAAGAAATTCTACGGATAGAGTAAGTTAATTTTGATCAATGGCTTAACATGGCAGGCCGGCCTTGAACCAAATTCTGCCATGTTCAAGGCTTGTGAAATTAAGCACAAAAGTCTTGACTTTACGATGGCCGGAACTATATTGCTGATAGTTAGAATTCTCAATAACGGGGAGGATTTTGAATGCCGAAGATAGAAGTCAACACAGCGCGCTGCAAAGGGTGCGAGCTCTGCGTCCCCGCCTGTCCCAAAGACGTTATCGGGCTTTCCAAGGCCTTTTCCTCTTCAGGATATTATCCGGCCACGATGGTAAAACCTGAGCTTTGCAACGGCTGCAAGCTCTGCGCCTATGTCTGCCCCGACGTCGCCATCACGGTGTACAAGTAGGAAGGGTCGAAGATGTCCGAGAAGCTTTTCATGAAAGGCAACGAGGCTCTGGCTGAGGGCGCCGTCAGGGCCGGTTGCCGTTTCTTTGCAGGCTATCCTATTACGCCGCAAAACGAGGTGCCGGAATATATGTCATGGCGTTTGCCGGAGGTTGGCGGTACTTTCATACAGGCGGAATCCGAAGTGGCCGCCATAAACATGCTTTTTGGCGCCTCCTCTGTCGGCGCCAGAGTCATGACTTCCTCTTCATCGCCGGGAATCAGCCTTAAGCAGGAGGGGATTTCCTACTGTGCCTCCGCTGAGCTGCCGATTTTTTATTCGAATATCGTCCGAGGCGGACCTGGACTGGGAAATATCGCTCCCTCGCAGGGAGACTATTTTCAGGCCACGCGAGGTGGCGGCCATGGCGATTACCGTGTCTTCGTAATGGCCCCCAAATCGGTATCTGAAATGGCTAATTTCCCTCGCATATGTTATGAGGTCGCCTTCAAATACAGAATGCCCACCATGATTCTCGCCGATGGCATACTCGGTCAGATGATGGAACCTTTAGAATTCAGCTTCGAACCTATTGATCCCAAATCCATCCCCTTGCCCGATTGGGCTTTGCGCGGGGCAGTCAATGGCCGGCGCCGCAGAATAAACTCCTATGACCTGAGGCCGGGCGAAATGGAAAAATGGAATTTCCGCCTGGAGAAAAAATACAATCAGGTCACTGCCGACGAGGTCAGGTATGAGGAGATACAGACGGCCGACGCTGACATCATTCTGGCCGCCTACGGAACCGCCGCCCGGATTTGCGAATCGGCGCTCATGCTTGGCCGGCGTGAAGGCCTCAAAATCGGCCTTGTCAGGCCAATCACCGTCTGGCCATTCCCCTTCCAAGTGTTCAAAAACCTCGCAGGAAGAGTAAAGAAGTTCCTGGTGGTGGAAATGAGTCTGGGGCAGTTTGTCGAAGATGTTCAACTGGCGATAAATGGCAAGGCTGAAATCCATCTCCATAAGCGCCCTGCTGGAGCTATTCCCACGGGCGAGGAAGTCCTGGAGATTACCAGGAAGGTCTTAAGCGGCGATGATTTCAAGCTTTATGTCAGGCCATAGAAGGAAACGGAGAATTTCATGGAGAAGATATTTCAGCAAACTGAGGGCTTGACGGAAATTGCCATGCGCTATTGCCCCGGCTGCGGACATGGCGTGGTTCATAGGCTGGTGGCCGAGTGCTTCGTCGAGCTAGGCATGAAGGAAAAGACTATCGGCATCGCTCCGGTTGGATGCTCGGTATTCGCTGACGAGTATTTTAATGTCGATATGATCCAGGGCGCCCACGGCAGGGGACCCGCAATCGCCACCGGCATCAAAAGGAATCGCCCGGACCTCCTGGTCTTCTCGTATCAGGGCGATGGCGATCTTGCCTCGATCGGCATGGCCGAGACGATTCACGCCGCCGCCCGCTCCGAAAACATCACGATCATCTTTATTAACAATGCCATCTACGGTATGACCGGTGGCCAGATGGCGCCAACTACGCTCCTGGGTATGCGCTCAACCACGTCGCCGTTTGGCAGAACCGTCGCCGCCAACGGTTATCCCATCAGAGTCTGCGAGCTTCTCGCCGCTCTCGATGGCCCTATCTACCTTGAAAGAACCACTGTCGACAAGCCTGCCGGAGTTGTCAAAACAAAAAAGGCGATCAAAAGAGCGTTTCAGTACCAGATTGAAGGCAGGGGATTCACTTTAATCGAAATCCTTTCGCAATGCCCTACCGACTGGGGCATGACCCCACTGCAGGCTGTCGAGAAGGTCCGCAACGAAATGATTCCATACTTCCCGCTTGGCGTGTATAAGGAACCTGGTGATCAGAAGCCTTCCTCGGAAAAGGGCCCGACCAAAGAGGCAGCCGTAAGCGCCAAGGAGGAATGACGAAATGTATCAGGGTGTAATAATGGCCGGTTTCGGTGGACAGGGGATCGTTTCTGGCGGCATCATGCTGGCGTACACGGGGATGATGGACGGCCTCAACGTAACTTTCTTTCCGGCCTATGGCGCCGAGATGCGAGGCGGCACAGCCAACTGCTCGGTGGTCGTCTCGTCCGACCCTGTGGCCTCGCCGGTGGTTGGCAGCCCCGATTCGGTCTTGATAATGAACGAGCCGTCGCTTGCCAAGTTTGAGCCGATGGTCAGACCTGGAGGCAGACTTTTCCTCAACACCTCGCTGGTGGCCTCGAGGCCGAAACGCAACGACGTCGAAGTCGTCGATATCGCTGCCAACGACATTGCCGAGGAGCTCGGAAACATCAAATGCGCCAATATGGTGATGCTCGGCGCCTTCGCCCGCAAAACCGGCGCCGTCAGAGTCGAGACCCTCAAAGACAATATCAAGAAGGTCTATCCTCGCGCCAAGGATGCACTAATCGAGATGAACAAGAAAGCGATCGATAGGGGAGCCGAAGCGGTAGCATAGGTTTCACAGCATTTGTTTCTGCAAGCGACTATTTGTTTCGTCGAAAGCGGCCCTATTCTTGTAGGGCCGCTTTTGTCACGGGTCACTTTTTCCGTATTAATACGAGATGGGCGCCGGCATGAAGCAGATTATGAATACGGCTATGCTCAGGTATCCGACAAGCTTTCGCCATGATCCTATGGGCACTTCATCCATCAGCGTGGGAGGATGCGCTGGTCTGAGAACCAAAGTAATGAAAAGCCAGAATGCCCAGCCCGACCACCAGAACGACAGAACCAAGAGTCCGACCATCGCCGCATAAGCCAGGATGGCTTGTTTTCTCCCGAATAATGCATACATGATATGCCCGCCGTCAAGCTGGCCGATGGGAAGCAGATTCAGCATCGTTACCAGGAGCCCGACCCAGCCCGCGAATGCAATCGAATTGATGACCAGCGTCTGCCCCTGGGGAAGCGGCCCCTTAACAACATAAATTATGATGCTATGAAGAAGCGACTCCCCGAAGTACATGCCGGCCGCTCCCTCCGGTATCCGTTGCACCGTCGAACCATAGGTTCCTACAATGAGGACGATGATGGCCACCACCACTCCCGCCAACGGTCCCGCGGCCGCTATATCGAGAAGCTGCCGTCTGTTAACGAAAGCCGATTTCGACCTTATGAACGCTCCGAATGTCCCAATGATGGTTGGCGCCGGTATGAAGTAGGGAAGAGAGACGTTTACCTTATGAATTCTCGACGCCGTGTAATGCCCAAATTCATGGAAAAGCAAAATGCTCAACAGCGAAATCGAGAACGGAAAGCCTGCGGAGAAAATCAGCCAGGGATTCGATAGTATCATTGCGGGATTGGAAATTGCATCGATCCCCTGCCAGAATGCCCCGGCCAAGAGGGTGGACATTACGGTCAGCGAAAATAGGACAATATTCACCCAGGGAATTACCTTTTCCCGAGTCACGGCGAGCGATCTCAAGCGCACTACCAACGCCGGTTCTGTGGCGAGTACTTCAGCCCTGTAGCCGAAGTTCGATAGCCGCGATTCGATAGTCTCCTTCATTCCCAATAACCTTATTACGGGAACGCCCTTCAGGAGAATTTCTCTTCTTGATGAGAATACGGCCGTGACATCGGCCAGCCCTTCCAACGCCCCCGCCATTTGCTCTATTAGTTCATGCGGAATATCTGCGCCTCTATTCCAAAACCTTGCGCCCGCATTATAATTATTCGTTCTCGTATCAGACATTCATTTCTCCTCGCATCATTGAACCCAATAGCCTCCTGTGGCGTTCCTCGAATCATAATATACTTCGCTTATAACAAAATGATAAGCATAACGACAGAAACCTTAATCTTGTAAAACTTGATTCAACTCCAAATGAAGATTCGTCCATAGATTTGTTTCCACGCCATTTCCTTTCGTCCCGTCGCCCAACGCACCGTCAAAAACAGATTGACAATCATCTCTCAGATAATATTTTAGACAGGAATGAAGAGTTTGGCAGGAGTTTTGCGATGAAAAGACATTTCCCCATTTTGTGTTTTGTCGTTATCGTATTTTCCAGCGTTTCATTATACGCTGATGTTTACAGGCAGATCAGGATTCCTTACCCGGACGAAGCTACTTTCCTCAAGATTGTGGCCGCCGGCATAGAGCCGATCTCCGGCAAACCCGGCGAATATCTCGATTTCGCCCTCGATGACGAGGACCTGGCGATATTCGTATCGCTCAATGTACCCTTTACAGTAATCCATGATGATATGACCGCTTATTATCAGAGTCGCAACCCGCTTGGCCTGACAATGGGCGGTTACAGGACTTACGCCGAGATGGTCGCGGTGATGGATTCCTTCGCCAGCAATTATCCGGATCTCTGCACCCCCAAGTTCAATATCGCCACCAGCGAGCAGGGGAGAGCCCTCTGGACCATGAAGGTTTCCGATAACCCGTCGGTGAATGAAGACGAGCCGAAAGCCTTTGTCAATGGCCTGCACCACGCCCGCGAGCCGATCGGCGGTGAAATCACTCTCGAATTCATGCGCTTCCTCCTTACCCAGTACGGCACCGATCCCGTCGCCACCAATCTCGTGGATAACTACCAGCTTTACTTCTGCCCCGTGAGCAATCCCGACGGTTACGAATACAACCGCCAGATTGCTCCCAACGGCGGCGGCATGTGGCGCAAGAATCGCCGCAATAACTGGGATGGCAACTATGGGGTGGACTTGAATCGAAACTACTCCTACTTCTGGGGCTATGACGATAATGGCTCCTCGCCATCAACATCGTCCGAAGTCTACCGCGGTCCGACCCCCAGCTCGGAGCCGGAGGTGCTGGGTCTGCAGAATTTCGAAACCGCCCAAGATTTCGCCATCGTTGTGAATTATCATGCGTATGGCGATTTGTTTCTGTATCCCTGGGGGTATTATAACGGCGTGGCCGAAGATGTCTCGTTTTACGATTCCCTGGGCGCCTATGCCAACAGCCAGGGATATACAGTCGGCACCCCCTGGCAAACCCTTTACAGCACCAACGGCGACTCCAACGATTGGGGATACGGACAGGACAGATACAGGAGAAGAAGTTTCTCCATAGTAATTGAGGTAGGCAACGATTTCGATGGATTCTGGCCCGATCAGAGCCGTATAGCGCCTCTTGTCAATCAGAACATTAACATCCTCAAAGACCTTTTGCCACGGGCTTATCAGACCTACAAGCGCCGTTTGCCGGCGATGCCGACTGTCACCTCGCCCTCGGTGGCCCTTCCCGGAAGCCAGTTTTATCTCCAATGGCAACACTCCAACGCCGACACGTTCAATCTTCCAGTGAGTTTTCGCGTCATCGATAAAGCAGATTACTCCCGTGCGACGCAAACGTTTGAAACTACCGCCGGCTACACCACCGACGGTTTCAGTCGCAGCGGCGCTCGTGTCCATAACGGCGTCTACTCCATCTATTCCGGCCAGGGAAATAACCAGAGAAAAAACGTTACGATCAATGAAAGGCTCAAAGTCCAGCCGGGGGATTCTCTCACCTTTTGGGCCTGGTACAACATCCAGACAAATTACGATTATGCCTACGTCCAGATTTCCACGGACGAAGGCCAAGTCTGGTATGAGCTTAACGGCAACCTTTCCACCAGCAACGACCCCAACAGACACAATAAAGGTTATGGCATCACGGGGTCGTCAAGCGGAAACTGGGTTCGTGGCGTCTATCCTCTAAGCAGCTACGTCGGCCAGGAAATCAAGATCAGGTTCGCCTACTGGACTGATGGGTCGGTCGCCAACGAGGGAATCTATATAGATGATATCTATCCCCTTGATAATTTCGGCTCAATGACAGTGTTGGAGGAATCGGTGACGCCTGAAAGCCTCCTCGTCGGACCCTACAGCGTCGGCTTCAGGTGGTTCCAGGTGGAGGCCCGCGACGATCTTGGCCATCTCTCAGGTCCCTCTCTGAGGTTCCAGGTAGAAATTCAGGGAAACACCTATTCTCTTTCTGGGCAGGTAAACCTTTCGGATTCGCCCCCAGACCTTTCCGGCAGCATCGTTTCCATCCTGGGAACTGGCCAGAGCGATACAACCGATGCTTCCGGGGACTATTATCTGCCTACGGTCCCCGAAGGGACCTACGATATCGCGGCCTCTCACCTCGGCTACTATCCGGATACCGTCTATGCTTTTTCGATTTCATCTGATTCCACATTGAGTTTCGCGCTGGCTCTTGCGCCGCCGGCGTCGCCCGTCCTGATCTCTCCGCCAGACATGGCTATTCTGGATACTGCATTCATTGCCTTCGACTGGAACGACGTGGCTTTTGCCACACGTTATATAGTCGAAATAGCCACCGATGTTGATTTCGCAAATGTGATTATATTTGATTCCAGCCTGACGGTTTCCAATTATGTGAACGCCCTGCCGCTTGCCAACGATGAGTATTTTTGGCGGGTGACGGCGTTCAATCAGGCCGGATTCTCCCAGCGTTCCCCCGCCTGGGGGTTCACTGTCGACGTAACTCTTGCGGCGCCGATTCTTACAGCGCCCCCGGATGGTTACATCTCGTCGCAAGCCTACATCCATTTCGACTGGACAGACGTCTTTGACACCATCACGTACATTTTTGAGTTCGCGCTGGATCGCCAGTTCGCCAATATGGTTATAGTAGATTCCTCGATTTCTGTATCGCAGTACATCAATAGCGATTCGCTGCCCAATGCCGAATACTATTGGAGAGTTCGGGCCACTGACGGCGTTTACTGGTCGCCGTACTCGGAAACCTGGGCCGTCTTTGTCGATGTTAATTCCGGTTTTATTCCGGGCGATGCCAACGGTTCCGGGGTCCTCAATGGTGTCGACGTGGTTTACTTGGTGAATTACCTGAAAGGGGGCCCAGCGCCTGTCCCATTGCTGGCGGGGGATGCTAACGGCAATTGTGAAGTTAACGGTGTCGATGTTACCTACCTGGTCAATTATTTCAAAGGATTCGGTCCCCCTCCGATTCAGGGTGATTGCCTGGCCGGGGTCAATATCGTGCGCCGACCTGCCGAAAAATAGATAGATGGTTGATCCTAACGATCGTGAGCAGAATCCCGGTTCACTCGAGAAACCGGGCGTCGATGATTTTCCCAGCCATATTGGCGCTCTTACCGATGCCAATAAGGGTTTGCGCCGGAAAATTTTCGACCTCTACACAATTTTCGAAATCTCCCGCCATCTCAATTCCATGCTCAACGTGGAATCGCTCTTGGACGCCACTCTCTTTACATGCATAGGCCAGATGGGAGTCGCCGGGGCCGCTATCGTCGTCCAGGATTCCCATGACAACAGGCTCTCGCACTTCCATAGCAAAGGCCTCACCATACCCAAGAATACCGACATCTTCTTCTCGCGGGTTGGACGTTTGGCCAGGCACCTCCAGAGAACCGCCCGACCCCAGCTCATCTACGAAATCGGCGGCTCCATCCCGGAAGAGTCCGATGATATCAAGAAACTCCGGGTTGTCGAAGCCGAGTTGGTCGTTCCCCTCATCTCCAAAGGCAATCTCCTTGGAATTCTCTTTCTCCCCAAGAAGCTTTCGGGCCTGCCATACCAGGAAAACGACCTCGAATTCGTCTCCATTCTGACCAACCAATTGAGCGTGGCCATCGTCAACGCCCATCTGTACGAGAGCGAAATGGAAGCTCTGAAGGAGCTCCGGTCTGCCCAGAAACGCCTGATTGAATCCGAACGTCTGGCTGCTCTCGGGCGCCTGGCCGCATCAATAGCTCACGAAGTCAACAACCCCCTGGGCATCATCAAGAACTACCTGACAATTATCGGCAAGACCGCGAGTGCGTCAGGCGATATGAAGAATAACGTCGATATAGTCGTCGAAGAGGTTGACCGCATCGCCCGCATCGTGCGCCAGCTTCTCGAGTTTTACAGGCCGACACTCGAACGGCAGGTGGAGCTTAACCTGGTCGAAACCATCGACTCCACCATCAATCTCGTCTCCCCCAAACTTGAAAGCCAGGGAATCCGGGTCGAGAAAGCCTTCGACGACAAAGAGGTGATGATCACTGGCTCGCCAACCAAACTCAAGCAGGTCTTCCTCAACCTCATCCTCAACTCCCGCGACGCTATGCCCCAAGGAGGCAAACTCGCAATCAGGGTTCGGCGGCTTGACGGATTCGCCGATATTCAATTCGAGGACACCGGAGCCGGCATTTCCGAAGAGGACCTTCCCAGAATATTCGAGCCGTTTTTCACGACCAAGCAGGAATCCGGCACCGGTCTGGGGCTGGCCGTCTGTCATGGCATCATAAGCTCTCATAACGGCGCCATATCCGCCTCGAATAATTCGTCCGGAGGCGCTACTTTCACTATCAAACTGCCATTGCTCAAGGCGCAAAATGCCTGATCAGAGAATACTGGTCATCGACGACGAACCGCGAATGGTCGACAGTCTCAAGACCCTGCTGACCATGGAAGGGTATGAAGTAATAGGCGAGCACGACCCCAAAAGAGCTTTGGCCAGGCTTAACGAGTCAGATTTTGACCTTATTATTACCGATATAAGAATGCCTGACTATGACGGCATCGATGTCCTCAGGCGGGCCCACGAAAAGGACCCCTATACCGGGGTCATCCTCATCACCGGTTACGCCTCCCTCGACAGTGCCAAAAACGCCATAGATAAGGGTGCTTTCGGCTACCTGACAAAGCCTCTGGAGATGGATGAATTGAAGCTCGTCGTCTCTCAAAGCATGGAGAAGAGGCAAATAGAGCTGGAGCGCTTGAAACTCTTGAATGAGCTTAAAGTGGCCAATGAGATGCTGGAGCTTAAGCTGGCTCAAATCAATGCCTTATCTGCTGCCGGTAATCTCCTTGCTGCAACCGTCGATCTGACGGAAGCACTGACTTCTATCCTGTCGCTGGCCATAGATGTCATAGGTGCCAAACTTGGCTCCGTCATGATCCTCGATTCCGACAAAAAGGAACTTTACATAGGGGCTTCCTGCGGCCTCGAAGACGACGTCGTGCAAACAACCAGGATGAAGCTTGGCTCTTCAATATCCGGTTACGTCGCCCAGTCCGGCCACCCACTCATAGTGGAGGACATCGAAAAGGACCCCCGCTTCGCCCGCATCAATCGCGCCAAGTACGAGTCAAAATCCCTAATCTCGGTGCCGCTGATATATAAGGACCAGGTATTCGGTGTTATAAACCTGAACAACAAGGTCAACGGCAAGCCGTTTACCGAAGATGATCTGAGTATGCTGGCATCATTGGGGTTGCCCGCGGCAGTGGCCATTGACAGGGCCAATCTCATCGCCGAAAAAACCAGGACCATCAATGAGCTAATTGTTCTCCACAACCTCGCAGAGAAAGTCTCCATGCTTGATGACCCTGCAAAAATCGGCCAGGCTACTTATGAAGGTCTTCGCAAGCTTCTCGATCTCCAGTTCATCTTCTGGTACGACCACCTGGAACGCGGCAATCTCCTGCAACTGGAGTATCATTTCGGAAATCTTCCTGGCCTGCCGGTTCCGCAATCCGTCGCCCTTATCGAGCTTGGCAAAGAAGCAATGGCGCTCGAAATGGAAAACTCGGCCAAGATGATGGAACAGCTGGTAACACCCATCGTCAAACGCTTTGTTTCGCCTGCCGCCGATGATATACAGATCATACTTCTTCCGATTTTCCTGAAACGCGCGCTCGCCGGTGTGGCGGTCCTCGGCTTCCCCAAAGATTTCGAATTCACACCGGCTCTATCGGAATTGGCGGCGGTGGCGCTGTCGCAAACCGCGGCCATCTATCAGCGCCAGAGAGCTGTCTTGAACGCCACCCAGCTGGTCACCATGGGGCGGCTTCTTGCCGATATCGGCCATGACCTCAAAAAACCGCTGACCAATCTCAAAGGAAGCATTCAGATTTACCGGGAAAGAATTGACGGTCGCATGGCGCGGGAATTTTTCCCCGAGGCCGAAAAAGAGGTCGGCCGCTTGTCGGAGCTCGTTAAGGAGATGGTCGAGTTTGCGAATCCCAACAAATACCTGACCCGCAAAGTCGATATAAGGGAGATTTTGAAAAAGAGCCTCGACCTCTTGAAGTCGGACTTGGAGAAGAAGAAAATCGAACTGGTCCAGGATTTCGAACAGCGGTTGCCGACAGTCATGGTGAACGAGCGCGAGATGTACCAGGTTTTCGTTAACATTCTTCTAAATGCTGTCGATAGTATGGAAGTGGGGGGGAGGCTCACGCTTAAGTGCAAGATGGTCAATGAAGATGGGCGGGTGTGGCTGAGAGTGCAGTTCGAGGATACCGGCTGCGGAATTGCCGAGGAGAATCTGAATAAAATCTTTGAAAGATATTTCACCACCAAGCAGACCGGAACCGGTCTCGGGTTGGCGATCGTGGACCGGATAATATCGGTGCATAACGGCAGGATAAACGTCCAGAGCAAAGTGGGCAAGGGCACCGATTTCACTGTCGACCTGCCGGCGTAAATACTATGGGCAACAACCCTGTAAATATTCTGGTAATAGACGACGATCCCAAGGTTTCCTGGATCCTCTCCGAGGGGCTGGGAAACGGCTACAGCATAGACACCGCCCGCGACGGCAGGGAAGGGATCAACAAAATCACCAAAATCCCCTCCGGCAAACGCCCCGAGCTTGTCCTCTTGGATATCCAGATGCCCGGTATGAACGGCATCGACGTGCTCGAAAAACTGCGCAATATAGATAATACTATTGATGTTATCATGCTTTCGGGCCACGGAGATACCAAGAATATCGTCGAGTCCGTTCGTCGCGGGGCCGCCGAATTCATCAATAAACCCTTCGACGTACAGGAAGTGGAAATCCATATCCGCTCGGTTCTGGAGAAAAGAAAACTCAAGGCCGAATTGATTCAGCTTCAGGAAAAACTCAAAGAGGGCAAGAAGGAAGACCTCATCGGCGATTCCCCGGGGATGGCGGAGGTCAGAAGCATCATCGAGGAGGTGGCCGACTCCGATTTGACGGTTCTTATTAGAGGAGAATCAGGCACAGGTAAGGAAATCGTCGCCAGGTTGATTCACGCCCATTCGGCTCGGCGCGACGAGTCATTCGTGAAAGTCAATTGCGCCGCCATTCCCAGAGACCTCCTGGAGGCTGAGCTGTTTGGATACGAGAAAGGGGCGTTTACAGGCGCCCACAAAACCAAACCCGGGCGTTTCGAGGTGGCCAACAAGGGCACGATGTTCCTTGACGAAATCGGCGATATGCCCCTCGAGCTACAATCGAAACTTCTGCAGGTGCTGGAGCAGCAGGAGTTCGTTCGGGTTGGAGGCATCATCAATATTCATGTCGATGTCAGGATTGTCTGCGCCACCAATCGAAATCTCGAGGAAGCCATCGCTCAGGGGCAAATGAGAGATGACCTGTTTTACAGGCTTAACGAGATTACGATCAATCTGCCGCCTCTACGCAGCAGGCGAAACGACATTCCGCTCCTGGTCGACCACTTTTTGGACAAGCTGTCTGCCATGTACGGCAAGCCCCGTAAGGAAATCAAGCCGGAAACGATGCGGCTGCTCCAGAGCCATGAATGGCCAGGCAACGTGCGGCAACTGGAAAACCTGATCAAGCAGATAGTGGTCAGGTCCGACGAGAACATCATTTTCGATACCCTCAAGGGCCCCATTCCCAGCCAGAGCAAAAAAGGCCCCTTAGTGGATTTCGATGATGACGATTTGATTCTTAAAACTAAAGTCGATCAGGCGGTTGGCGAGGTCGAAAAACTGATGATTACCAAAGCGCTTCATAAAACCAACTGGAATCGTCGTAAAGCCTCCAAGCTTCTCGATATCAGCTACCGCTCCCTGCTCTACAAGATAAAAGATTACAAGATAATAGATTGATTGCCTGCAGATAGTGTGAAATCATTTGCAAAATGCAAAAAGTTTCCTCTTTTCCACCCGGCTGGAAATCAGAATCCGCTCTTGACGTCTTAGGCTAATTTCATCCCCCTCTTTTAGTTGCCATAGCGGTTCTTAGCGTCCGACCAAGATGGTGGTTTCTAAGAGCACTCCGCTCTGTGGCATTCATTTTGCTCTTGACGACCATGGGGATCCGTGTAAGTCGGGAGGCGATTTGAGAATTCCTCGAACAGGTGCTTTCGAAATGTTTACAGAGATGGATGGTATCTACGGCGATCTCAAGGCTTTCATTGCTCGCGCCAACGAAGAGCTTCGCAGAGCCAGACGCTATGCCACGTTCGTTTCACTGATAGCCATAGACCTCTCGCATATAGACGATGAAGGTGAAATCGAGAACTTCAGCGGCTTCGACGAGTTCATGCTCTCCATGCAGAAGCTGGTCAGAAACTCGATTCGCGAGACGGATCTGCTAAGCGCCTCTGGCAACAAGGGGATTTACATTTTGTTGATTGAAACCCCCGGAGAGGGTGCTCAGGCGCTATCGCAACGCCTGCAGTCATCTCTGCGATATTTCATATGCAACAATATAAGATCCCCCATCAAGTGGCGGGCGCCTATGAAGAGTTACTCTTTCCCTCAATCGATCGCCGGGCAACCCGATCTCCAGTCACTTCTCGGCGAGTTAGAATAATTCCAAGATATCTGCTGGATTCCGCAAATCTCATTTATAACCTGTCAACCAACGACCCCCTTGCATCGAAAGTTCCATCTTTCATCGCTCGATTCTCCGGAACTGGTTAGCGAGTCCGGCCCGGTCGAGAGACTGAGGCGCCACAGAATGGAAAGGAGATGGGCCCGATTTCCTTCCAAAGCGGCTTCCGCAGCGCTTCTGGGCCGTTCGTATTGACATCTCTGGTAATATTGATTAAGATTCCTGATTATGGCAATCGACATAAAACTCAAGCTCGACGCCGGCGTTCTCGTCTGCGACGGCGCTATGGGGACTTACCTCAATCAAAAGGGCATCTCTTACGACCGCAGTTTCGACGAACTTAACATTTCGATGCCGAAACTTGTCGGCGAGATTCACCGAGAGTACATCGATGCCGGCGCCGATATTATCGAGACAAATACCTTCGGCTCTAATAGCTTTCGTTTGGCGACTTATGGCCTTGAACATCTGGTCAGAGACATGAATCTCAGTGGGGCGCGAATCGCCCGCGAAGCTCGCGACATCAGTGGCGTGGATACCTTGATAGCGGGTTCAATTGGGCCGCTGGGGAAGCCTCTCGAACCGATCGGCAAAATAGGTCTCGAGCAGGCCAGGAGCGCATTCGCGCAGCAGGCCGAGGCCCTACTCGAAGGAGGCGTCGATCTCTTCATGGTCGAGACCATCTCCAGCCTTGATGAAGTCGCGATGGCCGTGGAAGCTATCAAGGGGCTCTGCGACCTTCCGGTTGTGGCCCAGATGACGTTCACGGCTGAAGGATCGACATATTTTGGCCATACCCCCGCGGAAATGGTGGCCAGGCTGGCCCCGCTCAAAGTCGATGTAATCGGCGCCAATTGCTCTGTCGGCCCGCAGAAGATGCTCGAGGTTATCGAGCAGCTTGCGGAGCTTGGGGCATCTTATATCTCTGCGCAACCCAACGCCGGCTTGCCCCGTTATTTCGGCGGAAGATTCATCTACCTCTCATCGCCCAACTACTTTGCCGATTACGCCGGCCTTTATATTAAGGCCGGAGCCAGAATTGTCGGCGGCTGCTGCGGCACCACTCCTGACCATATTGCCGCTGTCGCCAAAGCGGTCAAAGGCGCCCATGTCAGGCGCCAGCCGGCGGTAATTCGCGTCAAAAGCAAGGGGCAGGTCAAAACGATTCAGCCGGTCGGCGGCGCGATCACAAGATTCTATGAGAAGCTCAAAGGCGGCTTCGTCGTGTCAGTCGAGATCGATCCTCCTAAAGGGACCAACCCGGCAAAATTAGTGGAAGCGGCCTCGAAGATCAAAGATGCCGGGGCGGACGCCGTGAACGTCGCCGACAGCCCCATGGCGCGCGTCAGGATGAGCTGCCAGTCCCTGGCCTATCTGATTTCGTCTACGATCGATATGGATATCGTCCTGCATTTCACGACCCGTGACAGGAATTTGATGGGTCTGCAGGCCGACCTTATCGGCGCCAACGCCATTGGTATCCACAACATTCTGGCGCTGACCGGCGATCCCCCATCGATTGGCGATTACCCTCAGGCCACGGCGGTCTACGACGTCGATTCTATTGGCCTGGTGAAGATAATATCGCGGCTTAATTCGGGGACGGATCTGGCGGGAAACTCCATCGGCAAACCCACGGTGCTTTCCATTGGAGTGGGCGCAAACCCGACTGCGCCTGACCTGGATTATGAAGTGGGGCGGCTGCGCGACAAACTTGCTGCCGGGGGACAATATATCATGACTCAGCCGCTTTACGAACTCGATCCCCTGAAACGTTTTTTGGACAAGCTCAAACCGGATGTCCCGATTCTATTGGGAATATTGCCGCTCGTCAGTTTCAAGCACGCCCAGTTTCTTCATAACGAGGTCCCCGGCATTGAAATCCCGGAGCGCGTCAGGCTCATCATGGAGCGGGCCGGAGAGAGATCGGCTCAGGTCGGCGGCGAAATCGCCTGGGAGTTCATAGAGCTGGCCCGCCCGTATGTGACGGGCATTTACCTGATGCCTTCGTTTGGCCGCTTCGAGACCTGCATAGAACTGGTCAGGTCGCTTAAAGGCAGTGATTCGAGTATCTTCACGGGAAAAACGCTCGACGCCCAAACCTGAGGTCGTTCTCGATGAGTTTCCTCGCCAGTGAGCCTGCCGGATTTCATTCTTACACATCTAATGCGAATATTGTTGCAGGTCTGGAACCGTTATCGCAGTCAGGCTGTTTAAGCCGAGAAAGCTTGAGATGCCAAGATGTTACTCACTCATAAACAGAGGATAGAGCGAATATTGGCAGGCGACGAGATTGATCGTCCTGCCATATCCGCCTGGCGCCACTTTTACGATAGGGAGAATAGCAAGGACGATCTGGTGGAAGCGATGATCGCATTTCAGCGGAAATTCGAGTGGGATTTCATGAAGATCAATCCGCGTGCTTCCTATCATATCGAGGGCTGGGGCGCACGGATAAGATATTCTACCGATCCTCTCACAAAGCCCGCCACCGTTTCCTATCCCGTGGCCGGCAAGGACGATTGGAAGAAGGTCGGTCGGCTCGATTGGCGCTCAGGTTCGCTGGGGGAGATTCTCGCCGCCTCGGAGGCAATCGTCAAGAGAATAGGCAGCGAGGTTTTTTGTCTGCAAACCGTTTTTTCGCCCCTTTCGATTGCTGCCGACCTGGTCGATGGCGACGACAGCTTTCAGAAACTCTTGCGCCGGGGCCGCGATGAATTGCACGCCGCCCTGGAAAATATAACCAGGACATTCGCAGGATTTGTCAGTGACCTGTTCAAAGCTGGAATATCGGGGATATTTTTCGCCACCACCGAATGGGCCAGCCGCAATTTGCTGACTGAAGAAGAGTATCTCGAGTTCGGAAAGCATTACGATCTGCAGGTGGTCGCCGCGGCCGCTCCCGCCGTATTCAACGTCATCCATGTCTGCAACAGGAACAACATGCTGCCGCTATTTCGCGATTATCCCGGGCAGGTTTTGAGTTGGAATCCGTTTGAAACTGGTAATTTGAGCATTCACCAATCAGCCCAAATTCTCGATAAGATTTTCCTGACAGGTATCGATCAGAACTCGACTCTCCTCGCCGGTCCCCCGGAAGAAATCAGCGCCCAAATCCAGCTCTCTCTCGAAGAGGTGCCATGGGGTAGACTGATGATCGCCCCCGGCTGCGCGGTCAAAGTCAATACTCCCGACTTGAATCTCCAGGCTGCCGTCGACACTGCAAAAGGGTGGAGCGCGTGAGAGACGATTATATAAATAATTCAACAGCAGACGAAATCATAGGGACCGCTGACGATTTCATCAAGACCGCCTCTAATGCTCAATCCGCTATGGAGGGAATCGTCGGATTGCTCAAAGCCGGTTGCCCGGATTATGATTGGGTCGGCATTTATCTATTGGCGGATGACCGGACACTGAAACTCGGCCCTTTTCGCGGGGAATCATCGCCACACACAGTGATTCCGATCGACAAAGGCATTTGCGGGGCGGCTGTCAGAGAAGGGCGGACAATTGTCGTGCCGGATGTCAACGCCGACCCGAGGTTTCTGGCTTGTTCTCTAAGAACGAAATCAGAAATCGTGGTACCCATCAAGCGAAGAGGCAAGATTCTCGGTGAAATCGATATCGATTCCGAGACGCTGGATGCATTTGGTGAAAACGACAGGAAGATACTTGAAGCGATTGCAGAGAAGTTGGCTCAGCTGCTTTGACTCGATTTCGCTTATTTGCCCTGAAATGAAACGGCCTGATGGCCGCTTTTGAATTGTATATAAAGCCGTCGCGATTTTGCAGGCCGCGGTTCAGCCTCGCAGAAGGTGCCTCGCTAAGAAGATAATGTTTTCTTTCCTTTCTCTCAGCCGGCGATAATAGTAGGGGAACCAATGTTTCCCAAAGGGCACATATATCAGCACGCCATGCCCCTCTCTTGCGAGGTGAGCCTGGGCCGATCTGTTGATTCCGTAAAGCATCTGGAATTCGTAACGGTCTTTGGGAATCCCTTTGAGCGCTGCATATTCCTTGGTCATGGAGATCATGGCGTCGTCATGGGTGGCCATGGAGTGATAAAGGCCGTTGTCGAGGAGCAATTTCATGAGCTTCACATAGTTCTTGTTGACGTCATCTTTTTTAACGAAGGCGACAGAGGGTGGTTCCTTATATGCACCCTTGCAGAGCCTGACGCGAATGCCTCGTCTATTCAGCTCGATTATATCTGGCTCGGACCTGTAAAGCATAGCTTGTATGACGGCTCCGACATTATCGTATTTCTCCGCCCATTTATGTACCAGCCTGAGAGTCCGCTCGGTGTAATTGGAACCCTCCATATCGACGCGCACGAAATTGCGGCGAGCCGCCGCCGCCTTGATTATCCGCCTGACATTTTCGTAGCAGGACTCGTCGGAAACATCCAGCCCCATCTGCGTCAGTTTCAGCGAGACGTTGGCCGTGATTCCCGCTTCGGCGATGGAATCGATGATGTTGATATAGGAATCGGCCAGGTTGCACGCCATCTCCCGCGATGTGACGTTCTCGCCAAGGATGTCGAGTGTCGTCCTCATGCCGAGCCCGTTGAGAACCCGGACTGCCTGAAACGCTTCCTCCTTTGTCTCGCCCGCTATGAATCGCCTGGCTAAAAATGTCAAGAGTCCCACTCCAAATTCCTTTCGGGCGGGAAATCTAACAGTTATGCAAGATGACTTCAAGTGAAAATTTTCTCAAGATTCCCGAAGCGGAAATCTCACTGGTTCTTTTTCTTCTTGCTTTTTTCGATGTCTATCATCTCCAGACCGGAAACGTAAGAGCTTGTCACCGGCTCGATAATCGACATGAGTTTGGACGTGGTCTCCCTGATCCTGACCGCCGAACGCTCGATGGTTTCCAGCTTTGAGACGATATCGGGCGGAAGCTTATCCTTGGCCATGAGGAGCAGCTGGGCATTGCCCAGGATCGCGGTCAAGGGGTTATTGATTTCATGATTGATTGTCACAGCGGTTTCCGTGATGGCCGCCGCCCGCTCCGACTTGACCAGTTTTTTGAAATCGGCCTTCAACTTTTCGAATGATTTTATGAGGTAGTCGTAATTGCTGCGCGCGCTCCGCTCGACCTGTTCCTTGATCTTGGCAATGACTCGCGAATTGACCAGCTTCCTGTCTTCGAACCCTACCGCCAGCTTGAATCCGGGCTCGGTTGAAACCCACAATCCGGCTGCAATTTCGTGGTCGATCCAGAGATACCCTATGGTGTTTTCGCCTATAGTCTCGCCATCCGCAATGGCTGCCACCTGCTCCTGAGGTAGTCCTTCAATCTCCTTGACCCTGGTCCTGTTCCCAGTCCGGTAAAGAGACAGCCAGGCCTCAGGGCCTCCGCCAGAACCAATTGCCAAAGAACGAACACCATCGCCATATAGACTTCGTATGACCTGACGACCGAGGATTTCTATTGCCGATGACCCATTTGGAGCCAGCAGCGAATGCACCCTCATATTCAGCTGTGTCGCGCAAAGCCAGACCGCTTCGGCAAATGTGAAAACACTGTCGTTCCCTTCGTCCGCAATGCCGCCGATATGCCCGATTGGGGTTCCCAGGTGTTTTATGAGGCCGAGACAGATCGACTTGCCATCATCGGTAGTTATCTCTATAAAGCTTGCTGTCGGCCAACCCTTTGCCGGTTGTTCAAGAAGATAGTCCTTGATAGCGCCATCAAGCAGATGCTGGTATCGTTGGGGTCCATCGGCGAACTCTTCCGGGTCCAGTTCCGGTAATCTCACGGACACCACCAAAGCCAGAGGATTGGCCATTTTGAGCAGGGCCGCTCCTCCGGATTGCGCCAGTTCCCCGATCCGGCTCCTGCCGATCGCCCGCAGAAGAGTCATGGAAAAATCAAGCCGGGGGTCTGGAACTTTCATCAATTTTCGCCTTTTAATAATTAGTGGTAATATATTTGACAATACCGGAAATGGTCAATATAATTTGACCTTCCGGTTTTGCGGAGTTCCCGCTAAACCCCCTGAATCGTTTATGGGGCGCAAGCTCCTAAATGGAATATCGGCGGTTTGATGGGAGTCATTAATTTGGGAGCAATTCGAGATAAATGTGGGGTTTTCGGCGTCTACGGGGCAAGGAACGCGGGTGCGTTGACCTACCTCGGCCTCTATGCCCTTCAGCACCGGGGACAGGAGTCGTGCGGCATCATCACAGCCAATAACGGGGGCTTTCATTCGCATATGGGAATGGGCCTTGTCAATGAAGTCTTTTCGTCCGCAGAACGCGTTAAGTCCCTCAAAGGATCATCTGCCATAGGCCATAATCGTTATTCCACTACCGGTTCTTCGTCATCAGAGAATATTCAGCCACTGGTCATCAACTATAGCCGGGGTTATCTGGCGCTGGGCCACAACGGCAACCTCACCAACTACAGGCAAGTGAAGAAGGAGCTCGAGAAAGCGGGGTCCATTTTTAGAACCTCCTCAGATACGGAGGTTATTCTGCACTTGCTGGCGCGCTCCGACGAGGAGCGGATTGAAAAGGCTCTTGCGGATGCTTTGAACAAGGTCGTTGGCGCCTACAGCCTGGTGCTATTGACCCCCGGGCAACTTGTGGCAGCCAGGGACCCCGTTGGTGTAAGGCCTTTGGCTCTGGGGCGACGCCGCAAGGCCTGGGTAGTGGCCTCGGAAACGTGCGCATTTGATATCATAGGGGCCAAGTACGTACGCGACATCCACCCTGGCGAAATCGTCGTCATCGACGAGAGGGGGCTCCATAGCTATAACAGCCTCCTCCAAAAGAGAGATCATGCGTTTTGCATTTTCGAATTCATATATTTCTCAAGGCCTGATTCGAAGGTTTACGGCACTAACGTCGACAAAGTCCGGCGGCGTCTGGGACGCGCTCTGGCCAGAGAGCATCCAGTCGATGCCGACATAATAATATCGGTTCCCGACAGTTCCAATACTGCCGCCCTGGGCTTTTCGGAGGAATCCGGCATCCCCTACGACATTGGGCTTATCAGAAATCACTATGTGGGCCGAACCTTCATCCGCCCGGAGCAAGAGATTCGCGACCTCGATGTCAAAATCAAGTTCAACGTCGTTGGCGGAGTCATCAAAAACAAGCGGGTGGTCGTGGTCGATGATTCCCTGGTCCGGGGGACGACATCGAAGAAGCTCGTCAAGATGCTACGCGACGCTGGCGCCAGGGAGGTGCATTTGAGGCTCTCGTCGCCGCCGATCATAAGTCCTTGTTTCTACGGAATCGACATGCCTACCAAGAGAGAGTTGATTGCCTCCCACAAATCGGTGGAGGCGATTCGTCGTTTCCTTGGCGCCGATTCCATTGGTTACCTCTCACTGGGAAAGATGCTGGAGATGCCGTCACTACCTAAGGAGGGGTTCTGCCATGCATGTTTTTCCGGCAAATACCCTATCAACATTTTCCAGAGGCCCGGCAAGTAGCCAAGGACTTGGTGTTTGAGAGCGCGATCCTGATTCGACGCCGCTGGGAGCAAAGCAGGCCGCGCCCGCGAATTGCGTCGGTCGCCGCCGAGTCTGAATAAGCTGTCAGCGCCAATTCGCTTCTCCAGCGTGCAAGGCTGGGCCCATGAGGCCCCCATAAATGGGGGCCTCCGCGGGCGCTCCTCGACCTCGTATCAGCGGGTAAAGCTTCTTGTGGGTTTATAGCCAACGGAAAAGTATCCATACGAATAGCAGGGCTGAGCTGGCAGGCGCTTTAATTCTTCGAAATCCATCCGATAATCACGATAGGGGTTCCAGGTTTTGGACTTTGCTCGTAAAGCTGATATTCGTATCAACAATATGTATGACGGAGGCACTGCATGGCTGTAATGATGGAGATTCTGGAATGGGTAGATATGGGGGCGACCGATATGATTCACCGCTTACCGGAAAAAGGCTCGCTAGATATCAAGGCTGGCGCCCAGTTGATCGTCCGGGAATCGCAATCGGCGGTCTTCTTCAAATCTGGAAAGGGGTACGATGTTCTCGGTCCCGGGAGGCACACCTTGACATCGTTAAATATCCCTTTTCTGACTCGCGCCCTTTCGCTTCCCTGGGGATTCAAGTCGCCAATCAGGTGCGAGGTTTATTTCATCAATCACAAGGTTTTCACGAATCTCAAGTGGGGGACGCGCGACCCGGTGGCCTTCCGTGACAGGGAGTTGGGCCTGGTCCGTCTCAGAGGGTACGGCGTCTACACCTGCAGGATAACCGAACCGCTTCTTTTCATCAACAGCCTGGTCGGCCGAGAAGCTGCATTCAGCACCGATGACATCGCCAATTACCTGCGTGACGTCATTGTCGCCCGCATCAATGATCTGTTCGGGGAGAAATTGGAGACTATTTTCGATCTCCCGAAACAGTACGACGAGCTCAGTATCGAGATAAAGGAAAAAATCGGCAACGAATTCGGCAAATACGGCATGGAGTTGATAGATTTCTACGTCACGTCCATCACGCCGCCGGACGAGGTTCAGAAGATGATTGACGAGAAATCGTCCATGGCCGCTGTCGGCGACCTTAATAAATTCCTGAAATATTCATTGGCCAAAGCCATGACCAACGCAGGCGATGGGGCCCAGGCCGGGGCTGCTATGGGATTCGGGGCGGGCATCGGTATGGTAGTGCCGTCGCTTCTCTCCAACGCTTTTTCGGCTGACGAGAGAGACTTGAAGGTTGAGCCGCTGCCGACCGTCACCTGTCCCAAGTGTGGCAATGATACTCCTCAAAACTCGCGCTTCTGCTATAAGTGCGGAAACCCGATGATTTCGGTCAATCGCTGTCCCGAGTGCGGCGCTGAATTGCCCATAGAAGCGAATTTCTGCCTGGTCTGCGGCAAGAAGCTGGGGGAGAAGCTGGCCTGCCCCAAGTGCAATTACAAACTCCCTCCCGGCTCCAAATTCTGCACCAATTGCGGCGAGAAAATCTGAGATCGCGGCGCCCTGATGGCTGAATTCAAGGCCAAGTTCAATTGCCCCGGCTGCGGGTCACCTTTGGAGATGCTGGAGGGGACGATCAGCCTGCGCTGCACCTTCTGCAATCTCGTGATGCGGATTGGGTCGCCCGATCGGATTTTAAAGTATTATTACCCCGGCGCCCTCGATGATTTCGCCCTCAAATTCTCGTTGGAACACCATTTCAAGGAGTCCGGCGGAAATAAGGATTTCCGCGAGAAGGGGCGCCGGCTATACCATCTCCCTTTCTACCGTTTCAGAGGGATGGCCTACTCTCTCTTGTCGGAAAGAAAACTCGAATGCGAGGTTGAGGGCGGTGAGCCGATTCCCATTTCTCAAACAACTTTCCATCAGAAAAGCCGCCACATCGACCTCACTATTCCGGCCTTCGACGACTCGACATTCGGATTGGATTCTCTGGGAGTCCGGCCGGCCGTCGTTCCTCTGAGCCTGTTCGATGAGAATGCCATGGGACGCGATTCAACCCCTCTCACAATTACAGCTTCGCCTGGCGAGGCCCGCCGGAAATCGCTCGGACTGTTTGCTTTCAATTTGGGGTTTGCTCTCGATGGCAAGGAGTGTCTCATTTCCGAAATAGTGGGCGCTAAGCTCTCCCTGATCTTCTATCCGGTGTGGGCTTATTGCTTTGAAATGGATGGCTCTGAAAAGACAGCTTTTCTCGATGGGCTTTCAAAAAGGGTGATTAACATCGTCGATGGCGGCTACGAATACTCTGAGCAGGGCAGGGACTTAAGCCAAAGCAGCAGTTTCTCTCCCGTTCCCCACAGGTGCCCCAATTGCGGCTCCGATTTCCCCGTTTCAGAGTCGGCTCAGGTTTATCGCTGTTCAAACTGCAGTCGATTTTATATAATTCACGGCGATGAGTATCGTCAGATTCAAACCGCAGGGTACGTCTTTGAGCCGAGCAGCCGTCTCTACCCCTTCTGGAGAATCCCCTTCGGTATCGGAGACGAAATGACAACAGTTTCGCAGTTTTCGAGAATTCTCACCGGCGAGATTCCTCTCATTGCGAAGAACAAGGCGGCACAGCAGTTTTATTTGTACGTGCCGGCCTTTATAATCCCGAATCTTGAGAGTTTGACGACGGTTGGCTTGCGTCTTTGCCGCACTCAGCCTATCCTGTCGCTCGGCAACGCTGAGATCAGGTTGGGGGGAGATGTGGTCCTTAGCGACAATGATGCTCTCGTACTGGCCAAATTCTACTGGTTTCTCATTCGATGTCGCTACAGGCATCTTTTGGAAGACGGCTATGAGCTACGGCCCGAAATGCTCGGTAAACCGGAATTGGTATGGCTGACCGTTTCCATTCCCGGCGCCGATAAACGACCTATCGCTGATTCCTCGTTGGCCAATGCCTGAAATTAGAAGACTATCAATAGATATAGGCACCAACTCGGTCCTGGGGCTGCTGGCCGCGGTCAATGCCGGGAGAATGCGAGTCATATTCGATGTGAAGGTAACAACCAGGCTGGGAGAGCGGCTAAACGATACCGGCCTTCTTCAGCCGCAGGCGATTGCCAGAACCGTGGAAGCGGTCCATGGCTTGCTTCTCAAAGAAGGATTCGATGAAGTCATAATCCTGGGCACTGAAGCCCTGAGAATTGCCAGCAACCCCAGGGAGTTCAGACAAAAGCTTCTAAACTTGACCGGTCATGATGTCCGCATTATCTCGGGTCAGAAGGAAGCCGAGCTGGCGTTTCTGGGAGCGCTCTATAACTTGCCGCTTTCAGGTGAATCTGTGGTGCTTATAGATGTCGGCGGCGGCTCCACAGAAATCGCGATTAGCGAAAGTGGACAGATAGCCGACTCCATCAGCATCCCCATCGGCGCCCTTAAACTTCGCGAGAAAGTCATGAGCCGAAAATTGGAGGATTATTTACAATTCGTTAGACCTATTTTCGCCGAGGCTCTGGGGAATTTCAAGGCGCCCCCTGATTTGCACCTTGTGGCCACCGGCGGGACCATAACATCCGCCGCCGCCATAGTCTTCGGTGGCAAGGAATATAATTCCTCCGCCGTTCACGGCCGCGAGCTTGACACCGGCCGGATGCTGTCTCTATCTAACAAGTTCGAGAAAGCCGCGCCCGAAAATCAACAAGAGCTTATACCTTTCGACCCCGATAGAGCCGATTTGATTTTGCCGGGCCTGGGAATATTCCTGGCCGTTCTTGGCATATTCCGAAAAGATAGAGTGGTCGTTTCGGCTGGAGGTTTGCGTTTTGGGGCGGCCCTTTACCCCGAGAAAATACGTGCTTGACAAAGGGAATCGTTTTTTTACCTTTACAGCGTGAAGGAGGACGCCTATTATTAACAGCTAATGTTTTTGTTGAGCTTGGATTGTAAAAAGTAAACTCAATAGGCGGCCTATGCTTGGGAAAATACTGGTTTCCTCGATAATTCTATCCTCACTGCTTTTCATTGCTTGCGAAAAAAAAGTCGTCGAAGTACGTTATGCTCCGGTGCTTTACGAGTTGGCGGCGCCGGACTCGATCCCGAAAGGTTCACCGTCGATATATTATTTGTTCATTAGTGTTTTCGACCCCGACGGGCTCGATGACATCGAGACTGTTTACTTTATTTCCACTCGTCCGGACAGCACGTCCAGCGGTTCGCAATATCCGTTGCGGGACGATGGGCAATTTGGCGATTCCACGGCAAATGATGGCCGCTACACGCTCGGTATTCAGGCTCCGGCGGATACAGCTCAATCCGGTGATTATGTATTCACATTTTATGCCAAAGACAGGCAGGGAAACAACTCGAACAACCCTGCTGCGGTGGTAACGGCTTATTAGAGGGCTTGATGAAAAAGCTACTTTTCCTCTTTCCGCTCGCCGCTCTGCCTGCAATATCGCTGGCTGAGCTCGAGATTAGTGTCCAGGGCGGCATCAGCGGGTTAACATCGAATTCGGTAATTGATATTTATCACGACTCCTCATCCGTCTGGCTTGGCACCGGCGGAGGCGCCGCGGTCACGACCGCCAACGGCGCCAGTTGGACTACCTATGGTGTCGACCCGCTGCCCACCGACGAAATCTCCGCGCTTGTGGCCAACAACAGGGCGATCTGGGTCGCCAATTCACATTCCGTCGAATCCCAGGGGCAATCATATCCATTCGGCGATGGAGTCTCGTTCACCCGTGACGGCGGCCTAACCTGGACCGTCACCAGGCCGGAAGCGGCCAATTACTATGGCAAACTCTCTTACGATCTGGATATCTGTGATTCGCTTGCCTATGCGGCCTGTTTTTACGGAGGCCTTATCTGGACCACCGACTGGGGAACCACCTGGACTCATCTTTTTCCCACCCAGCTGGATTCGATAAATGCCGATTCGATTGATTATTTTTCCGAAAACCCCCAATATCTTAGCCTGCGCAACCGCTTCTTCGCGGTTAAAGCGGACACCTTCTCCTTTCCGAATGCCCTGTCCATCTGGGGCGGTAACGCCTATGGCTTGACGCGCTTCTTCTTCAATTCCGATTCCGTCTCAGGAGTTTTCCACGCTTACCCCGATTCCATCGCCAATTACTTCTATACCGCCAGCGATACGGCCATTGCCGACTCCTTGAAACTGCCCGGCAATCATGTTGTGGCTTTGGGCATAACCAGGGTCGACACCACGAAGTACATCTGGGCCGCCTGCCGCCCTGTGTTCAGCGGCGAAAGCTACAGGGTGGCCTATACCAATGACGATGGCTATACCTGGCACAGTGCGAACATTATCTCCTCGGATGGCGACGACAACGTCGAGGGCTGGGATTTTGCATTTTCCGCAGATACCGTCTATGCGGCTACAAGCTTCGGACTCTTCAGATCTCAGGGCGATTATAGAAGCTGGTCGCAGCAATCGGGTTTCGTCGATACGGCCGGTCAGACGATTTATTGGGAAAACGCCCCTTTTTACTCTGTGGATCTTGTCGATGGCACCGTCTGGGCCGGTGGCGCCGATGGAGTCGTCAAGTCGGTTCCTGGAGGATGGAAGGTTTATCGCTCACAACTCGACCCCAATGATCACTACGCTTACCCGTCGCCCTTTTCTCCCGAACAATCGGTGCGGCAGGGCACAACTATTCATTTCAAGCCGACAGCTGACACCAGGGCCACGGTCAAAATCTACGATTTTAACCTTGACCTCGTCAAAACGGTGAGAAGCGGCATTTTCAGGCGCGGCGGGGTCGAGTCGGACGATATCGTCTGGGATGGCACCAACGATGACGGCAAGATTGTGGCAAACGGCGTTTACTTCTATCGCATCGAACTCGATTCCGGCGATGACCTCTGGGGAAAGGTGGTGGTCATAAGATGAGATCGTTAATCGTGATTTTGACCGCCTTAGTGATTGCCGCTGCCAGGGCTCAAGCCGATGGTGATGCCGGTTACGCCGGGGCCTTCATGCGCAGTGGCGCCGGAGCTCGTCCGCTGGGGATGGGAGGGGCATTTACCGCCGTCGCCGAAGGTCCTGAAGCCACCTATTACAATCCGGCAGGCCTGGGATTCGATCTCAAATTGGGAGCCAGCTTCAGTTACAAAACCCTCTCCCTCGACAGACACCTGGGGCACGTAGCGGTCGCCTTTCCCATACGCAATGAGGCCGCCATGGCCGCCAGTTGGGTAAATGCCGGTGTCTCCGACGTTGTCGGGCGGGGCTCGTCACGGCAGACGAGCGGCGAAATCTCCAATAACCAGAACGCTTTCACCCTCTCTTTCGCCAAGGCCTTGCGAAGCTCCGTCTCATTTGGCGGAAGTCTTCGCTATCTGCAAGAAAAACTTGATCGTCTCGATGTTTTCACTATTGGCGTAGATTTGGGCTTCATGACGAAGCTGGAGAATTTGGCCTCCTTCGGCATGACAGTCCAGAATCTCGGCTCCAGCTATCGCTGGGACAGTTCCAATTATTGGTCGGGCGGCAGGGCCTATGATGAAAAATTCCCGGTAGTAATCAAGATTGGCGCCGCCGGCAGCTTACTACATAAAGCCCTCATTCCGGCTGTAGACTTGGAGACGAGCGACAAGATGGGTTTGCGCATCCGAGCCGGCGCCGAATACTGGTTCTTACGAAAAGCCGTGAAATATGTCGAAGATGAGTACGAGGAAGGCAAGATGAACGAGGTTGTTTATAATGTCAGATGGGCGGGTCTTCGTATGGGACTTGACAGAGGAAGCCCAACTTTCGGTGGAACCCTGCAGTTCAACAAGAAAGACCTTTCCGCCGCCATAGAATACGCTTTCCTTGTAGGCCGATTCGGCACCGCCGCCGGCCACATATTTACGTTGAGGTTAGGCTTTTAGCATATGAGAAAAGGCATTCTTTCGATAGTTATTTGGGGCGTTCTTATCGGCAATTGCCTGGCTCAAGATGGCGACAATTCGTTTCTTTTCATGCTCACCGGGCCGGGCTCACGAGCCTCCGCCATGGGCGAGGCCTTCACTGCTGTGGGCGGAGACGCTGGCGTACCTTACTTCAATCCTGCAAACGCCGCCGGATTCAACGCCACGGAGTTCTCGCTCATGCATGTATCCTATCTCTCCGATGCCACTCTGGAGCATTTCGCAGTCTTGACTCGTAAGCGCAGTTTCAGATTCGGGGTCGGGCTTTATCTCGGCAAGACAGCTAATTTTGAACGCCGCAGCGGGACCCCAACCGACGAGCCCCTGGGGACATTCGATGAGCACAATTTCACCGGCTCGGTGTTCTGGGCGGTCCCACTGTGCCAGCGGCTCGGCATCGGCAGCTCCTTCAAGTGGGCTTATCAGAAGCTCGACATTGAAGATGCCCATGCGTTCGCCGCCGACCTCGGGGCTATTTACGAGTTATCGTCCGCCGCAATAATAGGCGCTGCCGTAAGGAATCTTGGAACCAAGCCGAAATTCATCTCCGAATCGTTTGATCTGCCCCGGGAATTTCGCGTGGGAGCCTCATACGACTTCAAAACCAACCCCCAATCAAATGGCTTGTTACTCGCCAGCGATTTTATCTTGACCAACTGGGGCGACAAGAGCTATCGCTTGAATGTCGGCGGGGAATATCTCTTTCAAAACCTGGTGTGGCTGCGCACGGGTTATTCCTTTGGCTATGAATCGCGAGGCTTCTCCGTAGGCGGCGGCCTCTGCTACCTCAAGTATAAGCTCGATTATTCCTATGTCCCGTCGAAGCATAATCTCAGCGATATGCACCGTTTCACGTTGCGCCTGCAGCTTTGAGCGTGCGTCTTAGGCTTGCCGCTTCGGACATCAGTCATTAAACTCTTGCCTTGTATTGTAGTATAGACTATAATCGACCGCGTTCAATGACATTCAGTTGCTGTATTTGACGGAGGAATAATGATCAGCACCAGCGATTTCAGAAAAGGCATGAAGTTAGCATTGGAGGGAGAACTATATATAATAGTCGATTTTCAGCACGCCCGCACCGCCCAGAGGCGAGCCAACGTCTGGACCAAGCTCAAGAGCCTGCGCACCGGCCGCGTTCTCGAGCGCACCTTCTCCGCCGGCGAGACCTTTGCCGAAGCCGAGTTCACTGAGCGTCCCATGCAGTATCTCTATAGGGATGGCGAGACTTTCAATTTCATGGATTCCAAGACATTCGAGCAAACCACACTCAGCGCCGAACAGATCGGCGATTCGCAATGGTACTTGCAGGAAAATGTCGAATACAAAATTATGTTTTTCGAGGGCAATCCGATCGCCATCGACTTGCCTTCCGCAGTCGTTCTTAAGGTCATCGAATCCGAGCCCGCAGTCAAGGGCGATTCGGTGTCCAACCTTACTAAGAACGTCGTCGTCGAGACCGGGCTGTCCGTCCGCGCTCCATTGTTCATCAAGGAAGGTGATTCGCTGAAAATCGATACTTCCGATGGCAAGTATCTTGAACGTGTCTCCTGATCCTTCTCTCGATCTCTTCAGAGGCGAACCGACCGGCACTATCGGGGTAGACGAGGCCGGAAAAGGGGACTATTTCGGCCCCTTGGTTGTGGCCGCCTGCTACGCCGATGAAAAGATCGAAAAAGCCTTTCTGGCAGTAGGCCTCCGCGAAAGCAAGAAAGTCTCCGATTCCCGCGCCTATCTTCTCGAGAATGAGATAAAGAAGCTAACCCCCTTCGAAGTCGTGGTCATCGGGCCGGAGAAATATAATGAGCTCCACCGCAAAATAAGAAACCTCAATAAGCTTCTGGCCTGGGGCCACGCGCGAGCCCTCGAAAATCTCCTCGCCAGAGTCAATCCCGAGGAGGTTGTCACGGATCAATTTGGCGATAAAAGGTTTATCGAGCAGGCCCTGATGAAGAAAGGGAGCGCTGTCAGGCTTACTCAAAGGACTAAGGCCGAATCGATCCCCGCCGTCGCGGCCGCCTCCATATTGGCCAGGGCGGAGTTCCTCCGCCGCCTTGATTCCCTGTCGAGGCAGTACGGTCTCGAATTGCCGAAAGGAGCCGGCAGCCAGGTGGACGAGGTGGCGAAAATCGTTGTTGCCCGTCTGGGTCGAGAGGGCCTGGCGCGAGTTGCCAAGCTCCATTTCAAGAATACAAAGCGGATACTGGGGCCCGCCTGAGATTCCGGGGATTTCACGCCGCCGGCCTTGGCCCAGAAGCTACTTGGCTTCAATCCGCCGGGCAGAAAGATTGCCCGGGGACTTTTGACTGAGGAAGCGATTTATAAGGGAACATTTTACTTGCATTCCACTTTAAGAATATGCGTATATTAAGTCCGCGGAGTGTCAAGAACGATTGAATATTGAAACCTCATTTGCCGATATTAAGTTATAAATGGAAAATGTTGGAGGTCTTGTGAAATTGAGATATAAGTTGGGAACGACGGCCACCGCTCTTCTGGCTGTTATTCTCATTCTTTTGTTCGCCGTAGCCCAGCGGCCCAGCGACTCCATCTACTCCCTCGTCAAGCTGTCGTCGGATATTGCGTTCAAAATCAACGCCCGCTATGTCGATGAACTGGATGTCAAGGACCTGATTTACGCAGGCATCCGCGGCATGGTCGATACCCTCGACCCCTTCTCCGAATTCCTGGAAAAATCCGATTACGACATGCTCATGGAGATGACGTCCGGCAAATATTCCGGGCTGGGAATGACCATCTTTCTGAAGGACAACTGGGTCACTGTCATGGCGCCTATGGAGGGGACGCCGGCCTATAGAATGGGCCTCCGTTCCGGCGACAGGATTCTGAAAATCGATGCCCAGACTACCAAAGACATGAGCACCCAGGAAGCCTCCAAGCTGATGCGAGGAGAAGCGGGCACCAAAGTCACCCTTTCGATTCAGCGGGAAGGAGCCGAAGAGCCGCTCGAATACACTATCGAGAGGGCGGTCATCACCATTAAGACCGTCCCCTTCGCAGGAGTCATCGAGGAAAACGGCAGGCGCTTTGGATATATCCGGCTCTCGAGATTCGGGGAAGAGGCCGATACGGAACTTGAAACCGCCGTCAGCGACATGTCGAAGCAGAATATCGATGGCTTGATATTCGACCTTCGCTCCAACGGCGGCGGGCTCCTGAGCCAGGCTGTCATGGTCTCGAATTACTTTCTGCCCAAGGGTTCGGATATTGTCTATACTAAGGGAAGGACGGCCGACCAAGATAATACCCATTATGCCACCCGCGATCCGCTCCTTCCAAATGTGCCCCTGGTGGTTCTCGTCAATGACATGTCGGCATCAGCGTCGGAGATTGTCGCCGGGGCCATTCAGGATTCAGACCGCGGCGTCATTGTCGGTAACACCACTTTCGGCAAAGGGCTCGTCCAGCAGGTTTATACGCTTCCCGAAGGCACCGCTCTGAAGCTGACTACCGCCAAATGGTATGTTCCCTCCGGACGCTGCATACAGAAAAACTCGCGTTCCACGCGCCAGCCCGATGATCTGACCGATACGGATTCCGACAGCGCCGCCGTCGACTCGTCGAAGCTCGAGATATTCCACACCAAGGGTGGACGCGTCGTCTATGGCGGTGGGGGTATCACTCCCGACATCGTCGTCGAGCCCGAAAAGCTAAACGCCCTGGAGCTTAACCTGGAGCGCCTTTCGATGTTTTTTGACTTCGCCATTCACTACACTACCCTGCATCCCAGTCTCAAGCCTGATTTCGAAGTTCCTCCGCAGATGGTGACTGAATTCCGCGAATTCCTCAAGGACAAGAAATTCACATACAAGAGCCAGCTCCAAACATCGCTCGAGGCCCTCGAAAAGGTGGCCAAAGACTCTAAGAGCGATACCCAGATAACTGCCGAGATCGAGCAACTCCGGGTTGCAGTAGAGAAGGATAAGGACGGTGAATTCAACCGCAGCATCGACTACTTAAAACGCTCTCTCAAGCGTGATATCCTGACACGCCTTTATGGAGAGTCCGAGGTTTATCGTCAGGTCGTCCTCAAGGCCGATCCATACATCAAGAAAGCCGAAAGCATCCTCGTCTCGCCGAAAGAATACGCCAGTATCCTGGGCGGCTAAAAGGAAAATAGCCGTCGATTGAAATCGTGCGCCGGCCCGTTCTGGGCCGGCGCTTTTTCATACCAACAAACGCCCGAAATGGCTCTAATGTCTAAAAGCATCTGCCCTATGCGGGATTTCTGCCCGGAATCGGAGAACAAACCATGTCAGACATACAGGCCTCCATAACGATATAATTTCTTGACAAAAACCGCCCAGACCCCTTAGATTCTCACCAACCGGGAGGGGACGCCCGCTTAGGCATTATCTGCCAAGAGCTTAATATGTCTTCGCCCCAGCGCTTGTCTTAGTAGCTGTGATTCTTCTGGTTGGCGGTTTGGAGAAAACAGGCTAACCGTGAGCTAACGTGTACCTTCACATGGAAGGGAAGGTATTTATGATTTCTGTAGAAAAAGCGCTTCAGATTGTCCTTGATAACACCCCTGTTCTCGACACTGTGACAGTACCCATATTGGACGCCAGATGCCTGGTTCTGGCGGAAGACATCGTCTCTCTGGATGATATGCCGCCGTTTGACATGGCCATGATCGACGGTTTCGCGGTTCGCAGTGATGATGTTGTCCGAGCCTTCCAGGCTGCGCCTGTCATCCTAAAGCTGGATGGTGAAATCAAGGCAGGCTGCCCATCAACTCATAGCCTTGAGCGGGGACACGCCATGAAAATCTCCGGCGGTGCCCCGGTGCCCTGTGGCGCCGACACAATCGTCCCCTCCGAAGACGCCGTTAGAGAAAGCGCCCAGAAGGTCAAAATCTACAAATATGAGAGAGGAATGGCAAACATCTTCGTCAAAGGAGAGGACATCGCCGCCGGTTCCCCGGTTCTGGCGAAAGGAAAGACGCTCGCCGGCGCCGATATCGCACTCCTCGCGGCTGTCGGGCGCCGGGAGGTCGTTTGCTACAGGCGGCCGAGAGTTTCCTTTTTCGCCTCCGGTAATGATTTGATTCCACCGGATCAGCCTCTGCAAAGCGGCAAGATCAGAGCCGGAAATACATTCATTGTCCAATGCCAGCTCATGGAATATGGCGCCGAGCCGATAAATCTCGGCGTCGTCGGGGCTGATTCTTCTGAGGTCAGATGCAATGTCCAGAAGGCCCTATCCAGCGACATGTTTATCACCTCGGTTGGTTCATCTCTGGAGGATTTCGAGTTTGTCAAGGCGACACTCCAAAAGTCCGGCCTGGACCTCAAATTCTGGAAAGTAGCCATCCGGCCCGGGAAACCTCTTATCTTTGGCACTATCGACAGCAAACCTGTATTTGGATTGCCGGGTAACTGGCTCTCCTCCCTGGTCATCCTCGAGGAATTCGTGCGCCCGGCGATTTTCAAGATGCAGGGGAAAAAGGACCTGCGCCGAACCGTGGTCACCGCTAAACTCGATAAGGACGTCAAAGGGGGCGGCGGGATTACTCATTATGTAAGGGCTGTCGTCAAAGTGACCGATGAGGGGTTCCTTGCTATCCCGACCGGTTCGCGTAACTCGCCGTCGGTAATGGCGCTCAGCTCGGCTAACGGCTTCATAGTCATACCCCCCGATGTGGACTATCTCGGCGTCGGCGAGATGGCAAGAGTTCAGATGATTACGAGTCCCACCAATCTCTTCTGATATTGGTGCGGCAAAGACGCTTTAGAACTCCAAAAATCGCTTGACAAAGCCAGATTCCGTTTATTTATTTTACTCAGATCACGATATTTCCGTTAAACCAAGGAGAAGCCTATGCGCTTCCAAAGCCTGCGATCAACTGCTTCCACAACAATCTTGTTTGGCGTATTTCTCAGTATGCTTTTGAATACCCCCGCCCTCGCCCGGTGGTCTACCCCCGTGCGCATCTCGGAGCCGGGGGGCGGGTATTACCCCCAGATATTAGCCCAGGGGGATACGCTGCACGTGGTTTATCAGATCCAGCTCCCATATTACAAGATTTGCTATGTTAGAAGCAGTGATGGGGGCGAAAGCTGGACCGAGCATAACGTCTTATCCGATAATGACACGGCATATAATGTGCAAATGCCAAGGACAATGCTCTTCGGCCAGAAGCTCATCTGCATCTGGCTCAATGGGTTCAGAAGAGGCGTTTATATCTGGAATCTTGGCTACAGCGTTTCTGATGATGATGGTCTTACCTGGCAGGCCCCGCGATATGTTCTGAGTTCCAACCGTCAATGGCCATTCAACTTTGCGGCTTCGGCATGGGATTCGTTGATAAATATCGTCGCGGCCTGCTCCCCAAATGATACCCTGGCCTTCTACAGCATCCGCAGCACCAATTTCGGGGCAGGCTGGACGGAACCGGCAGAGATATATAGGGCTCAACAGGCAGGGATGCCTGACCAGACGAGCTTCAACGGTCTGATTCATTTCGCTTGGGATGGAAACTTCATATGGAATAGGTCTTGGGACACATATTACACAAAGAGCACTGACGGTGGCCTGACATGGTCTGGGAACGTGGCTCTGAGCACTATCGACCAACATGGGTCTCAGATGCCTTCAATCTGCGTCAATGCACATGGCGCGGTAGCGGTCACCTGGGACGATGGCAAGTATTCTCCATATCTCCTTACGGGCGACATATTATTACGGCAAAGCTCGGATTCAGGAAATGTCTGGACACCCGAAGTTCAGGTGACCTTCAATCATTATGCTTTTGGGAAGTCGGACATAATAGCAGTCGGTGACACAATTCATATTGCTTGGGAGGATGAAAGCCTGGGGCTGGCCCATATAAGCATATACTACGTTAGAAGCACTGATAACGGTAATACCTGGGATGACCTCTATTGGCTTGACCAAACCACCGATAATTCTTGGAATCCGGCGCTTGCAGCATCAAATGGCAGGACCTACGCCGTCTGGTATGATGAGCCGCATTACTCGGATACCGTCGGGTTGTATTTCTCCCGCTGGGGTCCCGAGCCTGATGCCGTAGCAGATGAAGGAAGAGACGAACCGCCGCAAGAGATAAGTCCTCGGGCCTACCCAAATCCGTTCAACTCATCGACCACCATTACATACTCAGGATTCGAGAAAGGAGGTGATGTGAACATATGCAATGCCACGGGGCAGCTTGTAAGACGTTTTCGAGTCGAAGCTGGGGGCGATGGAAGAATCGTCTGGGATGCCACGGATGCAAGAGGGCAAAGAGCATCATCAGGGACATATTTTGTTAAGTTCTTCTGCGACGGGCATTCCAAGACGCTGAGATTGATCTACGTCAAGTGAAAGGGAAACATTCTGAGAAAGAACAAGGGGGAATGTATGAGTAGATGTAGAGCATCTAAGGTGATATTGGGCTGGATTTTTGTGTTGGCCGCCACAGCTGGGGCTCAGTATCAATGGACTAGCATGGATGGGCCACGCTGGGTGAACGGCATCGATGTGGCTTATGGCGATGGCGGGCGGGGGCTGGCCTGGCATCGATATCTCATCGGCAGTAACGGCAGCGACATAAGGCCCTTTTACTGGGGACAGGGTGCTGCAATGTGGACTTCTTGGAGTAACCCCAATCCTTTGCCTGCTGCCAACAAGTTGATTTCATATAAAATCGACGGATTGGGGCATATCGCCTTTTGCAGTGTTTACAGCGACAAGATTTATGAGACCTCGAACGGAGGGGAACAGTGGCTGCCCGTTCCGAACTCCGTGTACATACCCAACAAGCATTTCACCTCAATCGAGGTCCCCAATGCATCAGATAACGCTGGCAATGTCGTCATGGTGGCCGCGGAGGCTCAACAAGGAGTTGTCTCGACCTTCTATACCGAGGATGGTGGGACTGAATGGCAGCCCATCGGGGCCAACAGCACTGTCGGCTGGCAAGTCAACGACATCGAGGCCTTCCCCGAACATATCTACACCCCCAAGATGGCCATTGCCACCTCGAACGGCATCTATACGAAATTGAGCGAAGGCTGGAATGATCCCTGGCAATACGGTGCATTTCAGGGATTCAACGTCCCGGCTTTAGAATCAATCGATGGCGAGGGGACGTACTTTCAAATGGCGGCGGTGGAGGAGCTTCCCGACAACAGGTGCAAGCTCTATTTTGCGGGCGAGCCGTATCCCCCCTGGTCCAACCCGGTGGAAATCAAGATGCAGGAGAGCGGCGATTCCTTCAACAGGCGGGTCAGGGATATTGCGGCTATATACTGGGGGGATTCCTGTATCTCATGCTACGTAGCCGCTGATGAGGGATTGTTTCGAGTGACCTTCTCTGGCCCATCGGAGGCAGAGCTCATGGACGTGGCGACCATTTGCCCGGCGATGTCCGATGACTCGGGGTTTACCTGCGTCGATTACCTCTTTAAATCCGGAATGGATGTTGACAGCGCTATGGTGTTGGCAGGATCGCATCATAGTGTCTATGAGGTAGTCGAAGTTAGAGATAGTAAGAATGACAGTGTCATATCGATCCAGGCAAAGGAAGCCGTCAGGGGCACCTATTATATCGGCCCCGACGACGCCGGCACAGTCAAGGCAGGCCGCTGAATAAAGACCATGTATAATGAAAACTGTGTGTACTATGCTCAAATATCAGAAAAGCAAATTGGAGAGCTATCATGAATAAGTACTTGATGACCATTTCAGCGGCCTACCCTTTGCAGCCAGCCCGCCTCGACATTCACAGGAATGACGGTTTTGCTAAATCGCTTCCACTTCTTTGCTTCGCTTATAGAAAAAGAATAAATGCAGGCTCATGAGCAGCATTACCAGGTCTTCGACAATGCGAATCGCCAGATTCGACTTCACCGCCATCGACATGGTAAAGCATCCGCAGGCCACGTTGATCCCCCGGCTCGCCGTCACGGTTAGAAGAACAACGTAGAACAACAGAAGCAGGCCCAGCGTCAAGTTCGAGCCTCTGACCTTCATGCCGATCACGAGTAAGAGCCCGGCCAGAAGCTCGATCCATGGCAAAAGCACGGCGGCGATATTTATGAGCGATGGCGGCGTGATTCTGTAATTGTGGATGATCTGTGCAAACGCCAGAGGATTCAGCACCTTATCGAGGCTGGCGTAGATGAACAGCGCTCCCAGTACAAGGCGAGAGGCGAGAAGAAGCCATTTATTCTTTAGCATGGCCTTCGGCGTTCCCGGTCTCTATAGGCAGGCCGGCTTCTTTCCACTTCAGCCAGCCGCCAAAGAATATGTAGGCCTTTTCGTATCCCAATTGCTTCAGCTCCCGGGCCAGGAATAGAGAAACTTCGCAGTCCAACCCCTCGCAATAGGCGACTGTCTCCGTATCGGGACTTAAGTGAGGCTTGGCTGATTCCCAGTAATCATCCCATTGCTCAAACGGCAGGTTGATGGCTCCCTGAATATGTCCTTCTTCATACTCAGCCGGCTCTCTGGCATCGATAAATACAGCCTTTCTGCCGAGAAAAAGTGTGTATGCCTCCTCGAGCGAAAGCAGCGAGTCTCCGGGCTGATACGATGGGGGAATATCGAGGGCTTTCATTTCTCGATTGTCAGGCCAGGGGGTTCTCCATGGCAAACCTCCAAGCGCCGTAGAGTTTCTGATGGTGTTGGTTACCGCGCCAATAAGCGAAGCGACTATAATAATCAGCATCATATCCCTGAAGGTTTTCATGCCGCCTAAGATATTCCTGTCATTTCCGATGTCAAGGGATTCTGTCCAGGCAATGATCAAAACGTGATACGACGCTGGCGGGGTTTTCCAATTGGCTTGCCGCAGTCCAGGAGAATTACATTGAAAGCTACCATCTGTTGCTCAATGGCTTAAGCAGAAATCGTTTGACATTTATTTCGGATGTCTTAAATTTCAGGCTCGAAAGTGTATGTTGTACAGGCAAGTACTCGTCTTAAACCAGAACTTCGAACCGGTCTCCGTCTGCAGCGTAAGGCGTGCCATAGTAATGCATTACCTCGGCAAGGCGGAGATCATCGAAACCGCCGACGGTCTCAGGCTTAGATCACAGTCGACTCACATTCCCGTCCCTTCTGTCATCCGCCTGGAGTTCTACGTCAAGGTCCCGGCCAAACGGATCATGCTCACCCGCAAGAACATTCTCAAACGCGATGGCGGGCGATGCCAATACTGCGGCAGGAAAAAAACCCAGATGACCGTCGATCACGTAATTCCCAAGATTTATGGCGGCTCCGACACTTGGGAGAATCTCGTCTGCGCTTGCCTGGAATGCAACAACAGAAAGGGTCACCACACCCCGGAACAGATTGGACTGAAGCTGATAAGAAGGCCTCGCCGCCCCAACCACATCACTTTTATACAGCAGTTCATCGGCATCTCCGACTACCGCTGGCGGCAGTATCTTTTCATGGATTAGCTCGGCAGGAAGAGAAGCGGCTACGACAGATTTCTCCCCTCCTGCCGTATTTTTATTGTCAAAACAGGGTCTGAACTATTAACCGCCCGAATTTTCTCTCAGACCCGATTATTTTTAATATTGGAGGAGTCTTGAGTTCTAAACCGGTAATCCTCTCGGGAATGCAGCCTACCGGCCAGCTCCATTTGGGGAACTACGAAGGGGCCCTCAAAAATTGGGTCTCGCTTCAGGAAAAATACCGCATGTATCTCTGCATTGTCGATTGGCATGCCCTGACTTCAGATTTCAACGACACCGCCGAGATGCAGGAGCGGATCTTTCAAACCGCCGTCGACTATCTCGCCGCCGGCCTCGACCCGGAAAAATGCTCCATCTTCGTGCAATCCGACGTTAAAGAACATGCCGAGCTGCATCTTCTATTTTCCATGATTATTCCACTTTCTTGGCTTGAGCGGGTTCCTTCATACAAGGAGAAATCTGAGTCTTTGGGACTCGACAGCTACGGCTTTCTCGGGTATCCGCTCTTGCAGGCCGCGGACATACTGCTTTACAAAGCCAATGCCGTCCCCGTGGGCAAAGACCAGTTGCCTCATATTGAATTGACTCGCGAGGTGGCGCGGCGCTTTAACGCCATATATGGCAACATTTTCCCTGAGCCCGAGGCGCTGCTTGCTCAATTCCCGGCCATACCTGGAATCGACGGCCGCAAGATGAGCAAGTCGTACGGCAACGACATCAGGTTGGCCGACTCCGAAGACGAGACTACCAAGAAAATTCGCAAAATGTTGACAGACCCGCAGAAAATTTATAAAGGTGACCCGGGACGCCCCGAAATCTGCCCCGTTTATGGCTTGCATCAGATTTACAACCCCGATTCCGAGGATATCAGGGCCGGGTGTTCGAGCGGCGCTCTCGGCTGTGTGGACTGCAAAATGAAATTGGCAGGCCTGCTCAACTCCTCTCTGGGGCCCCTGCGAAAAAGAAGAAAAGAGCTTGTAAATAATAGAAAGTATGTTATAAATATATTGGACAGTGGCGCCGAAGAGGCTCGAAAAAGGGCCGGCGAAACTATGAATGAAGTTCGCGGCGCCATGCATATTGACAGGAAAAATGCCTGAGACTTTGACACACCACCCGGCTGCCGAGCTCGTCTTCGCTCTCGATGTGTTCGACGGGCCGTTGGATCTGCTTCTCTATCTCATCAGAAAAGATGAGATAGACATATATGATATTCCTATAGCCGAGGTGACCAGGCAATATCTTGCTTACCTCGATGCTTGCAGGGAATTAGATCTCGAAATAGCTGGCGAATTTTTGTATATCGCCGCCTTGCTCATCAGGATTAAGGCGCAGATGCTTCTGCCCAGGCCCGAAATCAAGGAGGCCGATGACCCTCGTGAAGAGCTTGTCAACGCTCTCCTCGAATATGGAAAGGTCAAGCGCCTCTCGTCTTTGCTCGAGGGGCTGGCGATCAGCCAGGCGCGCCGATATCCCAGGGGAAATCATTATCCCTCTTTACCGACACAGGAACCGGAGTTGGTCAGGGTCGATATCGCCGCCTTGATGATTGCTTTCGGCGACCTGATTCGTCGCTTGCCACGGGAGACGATTTACCAAGTCCAACCTCAGGAGGTCACGGTCGATCTCCGCAAGGCGCATATATTGTCGCTTTTTGACGATTGCGATTCCCTGGTTTTCGAAGAGCTATTTGCCGACGACCGAAGAAAGATTGTCATGGTCGTAACTTTCATTGCAATCCTGGAGTTAGTAAGGGTTGGAATACTGAGGCTTGAACAAGCAACTCGATTTTCTCCGATCAGGCTGTGCAAAGGGGAAGATGAGAGCGCATCACAACTGGAGAGCGCATGAAAACCATCACTTCTCTTTTACTGGCCGTCCTCGCGGCTGTTCCTGCCAGCCGAGGATGCCAAACGGCCGATTTGATTGCAGCTCTGAATTCTAACGGCGGCAATCCTCCGCCAATTATCCTGGGGAGACCTCTGGCCCAGATTGATTGGGCCACGCCGGATGGCAGATTTCGAATTCATTTCGATATCACCGGCGAAAAGGCGGTCTATCACGCGGAAGAGGACGTGGCGCCGGCAGACGGCATCCCCGATTATGTCAACAGAACCGCCGATTTCCTTGCTCTCGCCTACGATTCCCTGGTGCTGGGACTGGGCTTCGATCCCCCGCCAAGCGATGGCGAGGAAGGAGGGGATCCGCTCTACGATATTTACCTTACCGATGTTCTGGGGCTGACGACTCCCGAGTACCCCTCGGATCAATATCCCGGAAGGCCGGCCTATACATCCTATATTCAACTGGGCCACGACATGCGCATCTGGCGCTACCCCGATGATCCCTATCCGTTTCTAAAAGCGTCTGCCGCCCACGAGTTCTTCCACGCAGTCGAATTCGCTTACCGCGCCTTCTCCGAGGATATAACCCCCTGGTGGTTTGAATCCTGCGCCAATTGGGCCGAAGAGAAAGTTTTCGATGACCTCAATGACGTTTATTATTATTTGTCGAATTATCTGGCCAGTCCCCATGAGTCTCTCTATCGCACCAACGGCCCCTTCATTTACGGAGCCTGGCTTTTCCCCGAATATCTCGATGAGAGGTTTGGGGACGACATCATCAAGATATGCTGGGAGAAATTCGCCAGTTTTGATTTTTCGATCGATGCCGTTTCAGTCGCCCTGACGCAAATAGGCGCCGATTTTAACAGCGAGTACGGCGTGCATGTTATCTGGGATTATTTCACCGGCTCCAACTATCAGCCCGGCTTTTATAGCGAGGCCGCCGAATTCGATACCACGGTCTTCGTAGCCAGAACCCATTACAGCCTTCCGGTGGATTGGATCTCTCAGCCGGTACGGCCGGAAAACCTCGGTTCTTCCTACATTGTCTTCAGGCACAGCGATTACGCCAAAGGTTCACTGGTGATCGAATACATCAACCCCACCGAGAATAGTCAGGCCGTCGGTATCGCAGTTGTCATCCCGGGGGCGCCGGTCGAATACCAGATTTACGATGTCGACAGCGGCATCCCATCGACATTCACGATCCCGGAATTCGCCAGAACCGAGAAGGTGGTCATGATGCCTGTCTGGCTGTATGAAGGCGAACCGCGCGATGGGGCTACGGCCTATTCCTACCGCGCTTACCTGGATTCCGCAATTACCGCCGTGGCCGGTGATGATTCCGGCCGGCCTCTGCAGTATTCGCTCAAATCGGCATATCCCAATCCCTTTAATAGCTCGATCGTAATTTCCTTCGACTCCCCATTCTCAGAGTCCTACGCATTCAGGGTCTACGATCTGTCCGGCCGCTTGCTTTACGGCAGGGAAGGTGTATCTCGGCCGGGAACGAATATGATTACCTGGCATGCCGCCGACGGCATCGCCAGTGGCCTCCTGTTCTATAGCATCGATTTTGCGGGAGCGCGCTTGGACGGCAAGATGTCTTTTCTCAAATAGAGGTTGCAGTTGGACGACGCCAAGGAACCAGGTCAATCCCTCCAGATAGAAGATTCACAAGTCAGATTAAGCGGCTTTTTGAATGAGGACGTCTCGTCGGCGGTCGAGGCCCTGATTTTTGCATCGCCCATGCCTCTCACCTCCGGGCAGCTGGCCCGCCTTGTCTCCTGCGATAGGCGCCGCATTCCTCAAATCGTTGAGAGCCTGAATATGAAATATATCGAAGCGGCGCGCACGTTCAGGATTGAGCGGTTTGACGATTCCTATAGATTCTACACTATTCCCGAATACGACAAGTATATCAGCCGCCTTGCAGACCTGCCTCGCCCAGCCAGGCTTTCACGAGCGGCTCTTGAAGTTCTCTCGATTATCGCATATAAGCAGCCCGTAGTGAAATCCGAGGTCGAATGCGTTAGAGGGATAGACTCTGACGGGGTCATACGAACCCTCATCGAGCGAGGGCTCATCGCGGTCGGCGGCAGGTCAGACAGCCCCGGCAGGCCGCTCCTCTATAAGACGACCCCCGACTTCTTGGAGTTTTTCGGTATAGCCGATCTTTCCGATTTGCCGTCCCCTGATATTTCAGAATCCGACCTGGAGCCTTCGAGGACCCTTACTCTCTTACGGCAGCCTGAAGAATCCGCAGGATCCAGTGGACCGGATGACAAAGCCTTTGATGCGTCTGAATAGATTTCTTTCCCAGGCTGGCATTGCCTCAAGACGAAAAGCGGATATGTTGATTGAGAACGGACGAATCGCCGTCAACGGCCAGATTGTCACTCGCCTCGGCATCCAAATCGACGAAGCCAAGGACAAAGTTGCCTGCGACGGGAAGCCGGTTGGATTAGTCAAACAACATGTTTATTTAATGCTCCATAAGCCGGTATCATACTTAGTGACGACGAGCGATAAATTCGGCCGGCCCACGATATTTGCACTGTTGCCGAAATTCCGCAGGCTCGTCAAACCGGTTGGCAGGCTTGATTTGAATTCGTCGGGTCTTTTGCTCTTGACGAATGACGGCGAACTGGCTTTCCGTCTGACTCACCCGCGCTATAAGATCGACAAAGTCTATATCGTGAAATGCAAAGGGCATGTCGATGACAGTGAGGTCGCCAGGTTGGAGTCGGGCGTTACTTTGGAAACAGGCCCCACGGCGCCTGCCCATGCCGTGCCGCTCGCACGCGCCGAGAGTCACAGCACCCTGAGAATTACAATTCATGAGGGCAGGAAACGTCAGGTTCGGCTTATGTGCCGGGCGATCGGCCACGCTGTCATGGAATTGAAACGGGTTGGCTTCGGAAATCTTCGCCTG